>Ga0272445_1000015_pt1 | contig 184333 bp, 196 predicted proteins | sample YNPCB0031_FD_194404 | JGI IMG/M metagenome (GOLD analysis project Ga0272445, IMG submission 194404) | Hot spring sediment microbial communities from Yellowstone National Park, WY, United States - YNP-CB-003-1 | ecosystem: Environmental > Aquatic > Thermal springs > Hot (42-90C) > Sediment...
CGCTATCTTTGTGTTTGAGGGAACATTTACCGCGCCACTGTCGGGTGTTGTGAATACCACAACGGGGTTTAACGTATCCACCCCTTGCGTCCTGAATACTATAACCTTGGGTATTAAACGATTTCCAAAGGTGTCCCTTATTGTGCTGTCAAATCTTACGGTTATCTCCTCGTTTGGTCTGAAGTTTAAAATTGGGTCAAGGACGCAAAAGTTTAGCATTGGGCAGGTCCTGTTGAAGCTGTAATTCCTAAAACTGCTCCCATCCCAACCGGTTATGCTTACGCTTGAGGCATTTATTGTGGTGTCAATCATGGGCTTCGAAAACCATACCCCAATGTTCGCCGAGAGGGGTACATAAATACTTCCACTGTCGGGACGGGTTAAAACTATGCGGGGCCTTGTTGTATCAGAACCACCTGTCGAATCTCTCACCACGAAGTATATACTATACGGTATTAAACGATTTCCTGCAAGGTCGGTTATAAGCGTATCGAAACGCACCCATACGGTGTCTCTGTAGTTGAAAGGAGATGTTGGTGTTAAAACACATACGGTGTCATAAGTACACGATTAGGATTCAAGATATATGAAAGATTGACAAAATACTTCGTTCCTGTAGATATAGTTTGCGTTGCAAGAAGAAACCAATCCTCCAATACTCCCTTTTGGCACAGCAAAGCTATCCAACACAACTTTTATCTTAGAGGTTTCAAATATCTCATTATCGTCAAGAAAGATGATAAGGAAAAGCATAACCGAAAGAAAAAGAAAAAGGATTTAAAAATAAATTGGAGGTATTATGAAAGATAAAAAGCAAGAATTTCTTGAGAAAATCAAGAAAAAGGTAAAGAGGTTAGTAAAGGAAAGAGGACTTGAAAATATTTCTGATGTTGTTGGATAAAATAAGGCAAGAATATTTAAAAGGAATAAAGGATTTTGTCTCTGATCCTCAGCAATCTTGGAAGGCTTTTAAAGGAAAATTGCTTGAAGAAATTATAATAGATGAAATAAAGGAAGCGAGCTTGAAAAAGAAGAGAAAAATTTAGATAAATGTCTTGCCCTTGTTAAAAGGAGTTTGATGGTTGATTTTGGCGAATATGGGATGCATTTACCAGATGCTGACTTTAAAGGCGACTTTAAGAGAAAGAGTTGCACAAGTAGGATATTGGTATTTGAAAATTAAAGGAAGTCCCGTTACGAAAAACATAAAAGTATTTTTTATAATACTTGACGAGGATGGTGATCTTGTTATAAAAAAACCAACAAAAAAGAGCAGAGCAATAACTAAAGCAACAAGGTCAAAATAATAAGAAAATTTTTTGATATCTTAAAGCTTCTTTAATCATACGTCGGGTGAGAAATTCAGAAAGGCTGGAAATCTCTTAAGAATTTTGGCGGGGATACACGGGAGAAAAGGGATTACCTTCCTTGCCTACCTTTATGAGTTATTCCCTTCTGAAAGTCAATCTCAACCTTAGAATAAAAAACTCGGGGCGGTAGCTCAGCGGGAGAGCACCTGGTTTGCAACCAGGGGGTCGGGGGTTCAAGTCCCCTCCGCTCCACTTCATGCTTTACCCATTCTTTGAACTTTCTTCTATTGCGTTAGCTTATAAGGGGAATTTCCTTCAGAACCCTGCATCCTTGGGGCAGGGGGGAATGGAGCTTGGCTTAATTTACTCGGAGAACATATACGGAACCTACCTCTCGTTGTATAACCTCGGTGGATATTTCTTTAGAAGTGGGAGGGAAAATCTTTACGGCTTGGCTTCGGGCGTAAAGTTTGGAGGAGCATATTTGGGGGCGGGGTACGATATTACCTCAAGGAACTACTTCCTCGGTTTCCTCTTTAGGAATTACCGATTCCTCTCCTTAGGTGGAAGGGTAGATCTTGGTGGAAGGGCGAAGTTTTCCGCGGGCTTGGGCTTAAGACCATATAAGGAATACATAACCCTATACGCGGACATTTACAACCTTGAGAAGGCTTATTACGATTCCCTATCTTGGAAAATTGGGGCTCATTTGCAGGTTTTTCCATATCTTGGGATAAGGGGGGAGATAAACGAAAAGGGGGAGATTTTCGGGGGCCTTGAACTTTCATATTCCGTACTACGCTTTGGCGCCCTCTCACCTTTGAAGAACCCAAGGGCTTCCCTCGGACTTTTAATTTCCGATAAACAATTCACGAAAAGGGTTTTGGGAAAGAATCTAAAGTATGAGGTTGAGGTTTCCTCTTACTCTGAAGATGGTAGGGCGGGATTTCTCGGAACGGGGAAGAAATTTTACGATTTTATAAGCTCAATAAAGAACGCGGTGGAAGATCCGAGGGTAAAGGTGATATTTTTGGATCTTACGAATTTCGGTTTATCCTCCGCTCAGGCGGATGAGCTTAGGAAGGTTTTGGAATATGCTAAGGAGAAAGGAAAAGAGGTAATATCCTTTGCGGAAGGTTATTCTTTAAGGGCTTATTACGTCGCATCCGTTGGGAAAGTTTATATTCCTCCGGAGGGGGAAATAGAGCTTTTGGGTCCATATGCTGAAGTTGAGTTTTTGAAGGGGACATTGGATAAACTCGGTATAAAGGTTCAGGTATTTAGGGCGGGGAAGTACAAGTCCGCGGTTGAACCTTTAATACAGGATACCCTATCCTCTGCAAACAGAGAACAGATAAGGAGGCTTTTGGAAAGCACTTGGGAGGTTTGGCTTGAGAAGGTTTCAAAGGGGAGAAATATAAGCAGGGATTCCCTTGAAAATATAGTAAAGAACTTCGGATATCTTTCGGCGGAGGAGGCTTTAAGGTTTGGGCTTGTTGATAGCGTAGTTTATTACGACGAAGTTAAGAAGATAGTTAAGGGTAAAAATTACAAGAAGGATGAGGTAGATGGAAGGGCTTGGAGGGAAGGGAAGGCAAAAATAGCCTTGGTTCTCCTTGAGGGTAGCATAGTGGATGGGGAAAGTTCCTATAACCCTCTGCCGATAATAGGCGGAAAAACCATAGGGAGTAAAACCGTAAGGAAGATCTTTGAGGAGATAAGGAAGGATAAGGATATTAAAGGGGTTGTAATAAGGGTGAATTCGCCAGGTGGAAGTGGCCTAGCATCAGACATAATGGCTAGGGAAATAGCATTAACGGATAAAGAGAAACCCGTTGTTGTATCAATGGGAGGGGTTGCGGCGTCTGGAGGTTATTATATTTCCGCCCCCGCAAGGAAGATATTCGTTGATGAGAGGACAATAACCGGTTCCATAGGGGTATTTGGTTTAAAGTTCGTCTTGGGTGGTTTCTATTCAAAACTGGGTATGAGGAGGGAGGTGGTGAAGATTTATCCACATTCCGACGCTTTCTCACTTTGGAGGGAGATGGATTCCTTGGAGCTTAAAAAAGCTCAAGAAATGGTGGATTACTTTTATTGGAGGTTCGTAAGGCACGTGGCAAAGGGTAGGAAAATGTCGGAGGATTCCGTACATTCTTTGGCACAGGGTAGGGTTTGGAGTGGTGTTGATGCGGTTAAAATTGGGCTCGCGGACGGATTCGGCGGTCTCCTTGATGCCATAGATTTCGTTAAGAACATTGCAAAACTTGAGGATTACGAGATCGTGGTATATCCGAAGGAGAAAGGGGTTTTCGAATCTCTGAAGGATCTGTTTGGATCTACCCAGGTTGATTTTGAGGGGGTTAAGGTTCTTTACAGGTTAGAATACGACATAGACTTGAACTTCTGAAATGAGGGACTTGGATTTTTCCGAAAGGGAGTTTGGGGGGATATTTATCATTGGGGGTCCATACGCCTTTGTTTATCTCGTTGAGGATGTTCTTATAGACACCGGGACGGGATTTTGGGGAAAGAAGATAAGCGAATATTTAGAGGAGAAGGGGATAAGGTTGAGGATGCTTCTATTAACGCATTCGCATTACGACCACCTTGGTGGGCTTCCCTACATTTTAAAGTCCCAAAGCCCACAGATCTTCGCCCATCCATACCTTGAAAAGGTACTTTCAAGCGAAAAGGCTTTAGCTTTGATAAATGAGCTGAATAAGAAGGAGATGGAACTTTTAAATTTTTCCGATGAAAGCTACAAATTTGAACCCTTTGAATTTTTACCCCTTGAAGATGGGCAGATGATAGATCTAAAACATCACACAATAACGGTTTATTACACCCCTGGGCACACGAGAGATTCCGTCACTTTCTTAATAGAACCCGAAAGGATAGCAATAGTCGGAGAATCCACAGGGGTTCCAAATTACAAAAACACCTTCATACTTCCCCAATTCCTATCAAGCTATTCCGATTACATTAAAAGCCTCCTGTTTATCTCAGGTTTAGAGATAGATGCCCTTGGCCTTCCCCATGAAATGTTGATATTTGGTAGGGAAAAGGTGAGGGAGTATTTGAGAAACTCTTACGAAACTACCCTTTGGTATGCGGAATTTCTGAGGGGACTTATTGATAAATTTGGAGATGGTTGGGAGAGGATAAAGGAGGTTGTCCTTGAGGAAATTTACAGAAAACACGAGCTCAGGCAACCCTTACATGCCTTCCTTACAAATTTACAGGCGCAAATATCCGCCCTTAAAAGGGAATGAAGAAGGTTTTGATAACTGGTGCGAGTGGTTTCATAGGTTCCCATACCGTAGAATCTGCCCTTGATAGGGGATATTCCGTTAGGGTGTTCCTGAGGTATAACTCTACGGGTTATGTTGGGAACTTGAGGTTTTTGGGTAAAAAACTGAAGGAGATTGAGATATTTTGGGGGGATATTAGGGACTATACATCGGTTTTGAGGGCGGTTAAGGGGGTGGATTATGTAATACACCTTGCTGCTCAGATCTCCGTCCCATATTCCTTCCAAAACCCCATAGATTTTGCCATGAACAACGTGGTTGGAACTACGAACATATTGAAGGCGAGCGTTGAATGCGGAATATCAAAGTTCGTTTATACTTCAACGAGCGAAATCTTTGGGGGAAGCGATGAACCACTAAATGAAGATTCCTTAAGGATCCCGAAATCCCCATACTCCGCATCAAAGGTCGGCGCGGATGCCATGGTCAAAAGCTTCTTTTACACATACGATCTAAACACCTTAATATTAAGACCCTTTAACACTTTCGGACCCAGGCAATCCATCAGGGCGCTAATACCTTGGATAATATATCAAGGACTAAGGTCGGAAAAGGTTAAGCTTGGAAACTTGGAGCCTAAAAGGGACTTCACCTACGTTAAGGATACGGTGGAGGGGATCCTTTTAGCGCTTGAAAAGGAGACGGAGGGGGGGGATGAGATAAACCTTGGAACTGGGAGAAGTTTTTCTGTGATGGAGGTGGTGGAGGTGGTATCAAAGGTTTTGGGGAAGAATTTGAAGGTTGAGGTGGAAGAAAAATTCAAACGTCCAAAAAAGGCGGAGGTTTTTAACCTAATAGCGGATAATTCAAAGGCCAAAAGGGTTTTGGGTTGGGAACCCAAGTGGTCCTTTGAGGAGGGCGTGAGGGAAACCGTGGAATACGTAAAGTCTTTGGGGGATATAAGCTTGGAGGGATGGGTATAACTTGACAGAGGGGGGGAATTTTGGCATTATTGAGTGGTTCGGTTAACATAAGTTAAAAGGAGGTGAAGCTATGGCAGAGATTAAGCTTGATGTTAAGATCAAACCCCTTGCGGATAGGGTAGTGGTAAAGAGGCTTGAGGAGGAAGAGGCTAAGACCCCTGCTGGCATCATAATCCCGGACACCGCCAAGGAGAAACCCCAAAAGGGGATCGTTGTGGCGGTTGGTCCGGGTAGGCTGGACGAGAAGGGAAATAGGATCCCCATGGAGGTGAAGGTGGGAGATAAGGTAATATTTGCCAAGTACGCGGGAAGCGAAGTTAAGATCGGTGGGGAAGAGTACCTGATAATGCGCGAGGACGATATACTCGCGGTGGTTGAGGAGTAAAAAGGAGGTGAAACATGGCGGCAAAGGATATTAAATACACTGATGAAGCTAGGAGGAGCATTTTAGCTGGAGTTGAAAAGCTTGCCAAGGCGGTTAAGGTAACGCTGGGACCTGCGGGAAGGAACGTAATACTTGAGAAGAAGTTCGGGATCCCCGTCATCACGAAGGATGGAGTTACCGTGGCGAAGGAGATCGATCTAAAGGATCCTTACGAGAACGTCGGTGCCCAGCTCGTTAGGGAGGTAGCTTCCAAGACCGCGGACGTCGCGGGAGATGGAACCACGACCGCAACCGTCCTCGCTGAGGCTATCTTCCGTGAGGGCCTTAAGATGATCGCCACCGGAGCCAATCCCGTTGAGGTGAAGAGGGGGATAGATAAGGCGGTGGAGGTCGTGGTTGAGGAGCTAAAGAAGCTCTCCAAGCAGGTGAGCGACACGAGGGAGATAGAACAGGTGGCAACCATATCCGCGAACAACGACCCCGAGATCGGTAAGAAGATAGCGGAGGCTATGGAGAAGGTGGGCAAGGATGGGGTTATCACCATAGAGGAGAGCAAATCCACGGAAACCTATGTGGATGTTGTAAACGGTTATCAGTTTGATAGGGGTTATCTCTCCCCCTACTTCGTCACGAACCCCGACAAGATGGAGGCGGTTCTTGAAGAGCCTTACATCCTCATAACCGACAAGAAACTCTCCTCAATAAGGGAACTTTTGCCCATCCTTGAAAGGGTCCTCCAAACCGGTAGGCCCTTGCTCATAATAGCGGAGGATGTTGAGGGAGAGGCGCTTGCTACGTTGGTTGTGAATAAGCTCAGGGGTGTCCTACAGGTTGCGGCGGTTAAGGCGCCCGGCTACGGTGAGAGAAGGAAGGAGATGCTGAGGGATATCGCCATCCTCACGGGTGGTGTTGTGATCTCCGAGGAAACCGGAATGAAGCTTGAGAACGCAAGGCTTGAGGACCTCGGTAGGGCAAAGAAGGTGATAGTAGATAAGGAGAATACCACTATAATCGAGGGAGCGGGAAGGAAGGAGGAGATAGAAGGAAGGATAAAGCAAATTAAGGAGCAGATCAAAGAAACCAAGAGCGATTACGACAGGGAGAAGCTCCAGGAGAGGTTGGCAAAACTCTCCGGAGGCGTTGCGGTAATATACGTGGGGGCGGCGACGGAGGCCGAGATGAAGGAGAAGAAGATGAGGATAGAGGATGCGGTACACGCTACCAAGGCGGCGGTTGAGGAGGGGATCGTTCCCGGTGGAGGAGTCGCTTACCTTAGGGTCATTCCCAAGCTTGAGGAGCTTGAGAATCAGGAGGCTAACCCCGACAGGAAGCTGGGAATTAGGATCGTAAAGAGGGCTTTGCATGAACCCGCAAGACTCATAGCGGAAAATGCCGGATATGAGGGCAACCTGATAGTTGAGGAGATAAAGAAGAGGGGAGGAAACATCGGGTTTGATGCCCTAAGGGGTCAGTTCGTGGATATGTTTGAGGCTGGGATAATTGACCCGACAAAGGTAGTAAGGACGGCTATACAAAACGCCGCATCCGTCGCGAGCTTGCTCCTCACCACCGAGGCTGTGGTTGTTGAGGTCAAGGAACCCAAGAAGAACGGCGCAGCCGGTCATTCCCACGACTTAGACGAGTTCTAAAAAGAAAAATAACATTAAAATCCACCGCCCCCGAAAAGGGGGCGGTTTTTTTATTTATAAACGGATATAGAATATGCGTATCTATGAAAAGGCTATATTTTTTGCTTATCGCCTTAGCGGTGGCGGGATGTAGGAGGGGAATCTCGGATGAGGATGAGATAAGGGATCTCCTTGAGAGCGATCCTCTATTTCAGGTAACTTCGACGTTCTCTGGAAAACCTACTACGGGATCTTTCAGATCCACCATGGGTCCCCAGAACTGGTACAGGTACATCTTTCCCGACTCTGTTATAAAAACTTACAATATAACCGTTGTCGGCGATTCCGCCTTTGTGCATGCCCTTTGGACCTTCAAGGGTCAGTTTAGAATAATAACTGGTATCTCCGGGGATACATTTACTTACTTTGTAAAACCCCTTTACGATAAAGCGGAAAGGTATGCGATATGTAAGAAGATAGCAAGGAGGTGGAGGCTCGTAAAGATATCGGGTGTAAAGTTTTCTCCGGTAAGCGGTACCGTGCCCTTCACCATAGATTCCGTCGTTATAAATGGCTCATCCTCGGGAAAGAAAACCTTTACGGACCCCCTAAACACCTTCCTTGATACCTCGCAGATATTCTATCAGGCTGGAGAGATGGTGGATGTAAAGGTTTATATGAGGCCTACAAGCTCCGCCTATGGATACATACACTACTGGAACAACTCCTACCATAGGGATGCCATGGTGGTGGATACGGTATATATGGTTAGGGAATTCTCAATGCCATCAAGCGCAACGAGGAAAAACCTTATAGCGGATGTAATAACGAGGCCCTCTTTTGATACATCAAACGCCGAATACCTTTACGAAGCGTGGGGCTTTCCGTATGTGGTAAGATAAGGATCCTTAAGGGGAAATTCCTAAAAAGGATTAACAGGTTGGTATGCGAGGTTGAAATTGGAGGTGAAGTTTTAAGGGCGCATTTAAACAATACGGGGAAGCTTTTGGATCTTTTGGTTGAGGGTAGGGTAGTTTTATTAACCCCTATAAATGGCGAGAAGCTGAAATTTAGGATCGTAGGCACGGATACGGGATCGGAATACTTCACATTAATTGATACGGGACTTCAAGAAAGAGCATTTCTTGAGGCGCAAAGGATGGGTTTAATACCCTTTTTGGAGGGTTTTATACTTTTGAGGAGGAACCCAAGAGTTGAGGGCGAGGTTATAGATTTCCTATTTTGGAAGGATGGAATGGAAATATTTGTGGAGCTGAAGAGCGCGGTATATTATTTCCCCGAAGATAAAAGCGGTAGATATCCGGATACCATAACCTTAAGGGGAAGAAGACAGATGGAAAAGCTCGCAAAGCTGGGAGGGTGGGTTGTTTTTGTCGTCGGGCATCCTATGGCGGAAAAATTCAAACCTTCATACGATGACCCGGAAATCCCAAAAATTTTAAGAAGATTAAAAGATAGGATCTTTGCGGTGAAGATGGGTTTAAATGGGAAAGGGGAGATCTTGCTTTTGGATAACAACCTAAGGGTATGCTTAGATTAACTTAAGGAGTTTTTCGTGGAAGAAGGTTTCCCCCGTAATTTCCGGATGGAAGGTCAAACCTATAACGTTCCCGCTTTTTACCCCCACCACTTCCCCATCCCTCAACTTTGCAACCACATCCACCTTTCCTACCCTCGTTATTCTTGGCGCCCTAATGAAAGCCCCCCTTATCAAAGCTTTCTCCCCATCAAACTCAACAAATACGTCATCTTCGAAGCTTTCCCTCTGCCTACCGTAAGCGTTCCTTGAGACCGTTATGTCGAGCCTTTCTAAGGAAAACCCCGGAAATCCACCCTCAATTTCCTTTGCCAAAAGTATTATACCCGCGCAGGTTCCCAAAATCGGCTTTTTAAAATCCTTTAATGCTTCCCCAAGCTCGTATTTTGTTAAAATCCTTGCAAAATGCGTGCTTTCACCTCCGGGCAATATGAGGGCATCTATCCTTTCCAACTGATCGGGATATTTTACGTATAGGTAATCTACCCCTATTTGCATGAGAATTTGCGCATGTTCCTCAAAATCCCCCTGTAAACCCAATATCCCCACCTTCATTAAGAGCCCGCGGGCGGACTCGAACCGCCGACCTCGTCCTTACCAAGGACGCGCTCTAACCGCCTGAGCTACGCGGGCGTGTTGTGTATTTTAAGGTGGAAATTTTTTCCCTGTTAAAATTCCAAGGATGCTTGATGTATCTCCACCTTTAAGGGGGATTGATACACTATATCTATACCCACCATACATAACCCACGTTGAGGTTTTAAAGTTTTTGGGGCAACACTTGAAGGATATTGTCCTCTTGGATGCCTTTAAAGGTTCAAAAGGGAGGGTTTATATAGTGATAACGCCTTTAAACTTTAACCTTCAAAGTTTTCTAAATGCCCTCAAATATGAGAATGCGGTTTTAATCGGAATAATGGATCAAAACAGGGATTTGAGGTTTTTGATGAATGAACTTGATAAGGTTGGATTAAAGGTACCTGACGTTTTTAAGGAGATACAGTATGTAAATGCCAGGTTTGAGTATAGGTCTTTGATAGAAAAGACCGAGAAAGAGTTCCTATCTCTTGACACGGAAGTAAGGGCTAACATCAAACTTTTGTTTGATATGATAACATACGGGATATATGAGGGGAACTATGAGATAAGGAGGGAATGGGTAAAAGAGGATCTAAATTTTGGTGATTTTGCGAAGGTGGAAGGAGAAAAGATATTACCTAACGTTGGAAAACTACATGCTATATTTAACGAAGATTGGAGCAAAAGTAGGATATTGGGGGTTATGGAGAGACTTTCTGACAACTATAAACCCTTTTATCTCCTTGCCCAAAACTTGCACGATAGGGTAAGGTATTTTCTTGTTATGAACGATGATATAAGGGAGGCTTTGGAAATTGCAATAACTTGGGCGGTAAATTTAGCAAAGGAAAAAGGCGAAGTTTGGGAACCTTACGAAATTTTAATGTATTACAGGATAGCATTCTCTGGGTTTGATGATAATTTAAGGTTGGGAATTGGGGACGGTGAGTATATTCTGGAAAAGTTTAGGGGGAAATTGGATTTGGAAAAGGAGCTTAAAATTACCAACATTTTAGGGCTTTTGAACCTTTATTCGGGCAACCTTAATCAGGCGGAGTATTATTTAAAAGAGGTTGTAAATAGGGGAGAAGGCGTGATTAGGGATATGGCTCTTGCGAATCTTGGCTTCTTAGAAGGAAGGAAAGGGAACCTAAAAGCGGAATACGAGATTTATAAGGACTTGATAAAAAAGTCTACGGATAGGAGGGTTTTATTTGTAGTGCTCAGAAATATTTTGGCACTTTATGGTGATCCTTCAAGGGTAGGCGCAAAACTTGATTTAGAAGAAGTTATGGAATACTTTAACAAAGGGATAAAAATCCTCAGGGAAGTGAAAGATAGAAACGGGGAATTCGGGCTTAGGTACAACTTTGCGGTGATATTGGCAAATACTGGGAATTACCATGATGCAATAAAGCAGATTAACGAGATGGTAAAGATCACCAAGGATATAAACATAAACGAATATGCGGATACTATGAGCCTTTTGGGATATGTTTATTTGCGTATGGGAGATTATCAAAAGTCCATACAAAGCTTTGAGGAAGCCTTGAGAAGTTTTGATTTGAGGTATAAGAATTTTGAAGAAAGGTATTATATCGCGAAAGCCCATTATGCTCAGGCGTTAGCAAAATATGGGAAGATTGAAGAGGCAAAGTTAGTTGTTGCTGAGATGGATAGGAAAATTGGGCAACTGAAACTTCGCCCGGAAATTGAGGAGTCGATAAAAAATATAATTGAAGAGGTAAAGGGGTATCTTCAGGGGTGACAAAACGGCCTTATAATATCCACCTACACCGCGGGGTGGAGCAGTCTGGCAGCTCGCCGGGCTCATAACCCGGAGGTCGCGGGTTCAAATCCCGCCCCCGCAATTTTCAAAACGTTCCTCTTTAAACCCTTGAGTTTAGCCCTCATAATCGGAGTCCCCGAGAAAGTTTCTTTAAACTTCTCCTCATCCATACTTAAGATACCAGGCACATCAATTTCCTCAAAAACCTTTAATATTGGTAAAAGCTTGCTCTCCTCCCTTGCTTTCCTGTTCCAAGGACAAACCTCCTGACAGATATCGCATCCGAAGACCCAACCCTTCGTATCGATGGGTATATTATCACCCTTGTATTCTATCGTCCAATATGATATACATTTCCTTGAATCTATTATCCTACCTTCAAGGATGGCACCCGTGGGACAGGAATTTACGCATCTATTGCACTTTCCGCAAAAGTCGTATATAAATGGTTGATCGGGTTTTAAATTTAGCGTGGTTAAAAATCCGCCTATCAGAAAATAGGAACCGAATTTCGGTGAAATAAGCATTGAGTTTTTTCCTATCCAACCTATACCCGCCAACCTACCCAAGCTCCTCTCCAAAACTGGTAAAGAATCCGAAAATACCCTATATTCACCCCCAAACTTTTCCTTACATTCCTTAACAAATTTCCCCAAAGTTTTCTTGAAAAATCTGTGATAGTCCTTCCTCGTTGAATACCTCGCAAACTTCAACTTTCCAACCCTTTTTGAACCGTAAGATAAAATAACTACAACGGCGCTCTTTGCCCCTTCAAGGAGAAGGTTGGGATTTAGGCGGGCATCCTTACCCTTTTCCATATATTCCATATCCGCATAATAACCTTTCTCAAGCCAGTTTAAAAATACCCTTTTATCTTCTTCGGGTGGAAAATTTTCAAGGGAGACTATTCCAACATCGTCAAACCCCATCTCCAAAAGCTTACGCTTTATCCAAGATTCCATCATCTTGAAAGGAGGGAATAAACGAAAGGATAGTTCGCTTTGTACTTTTTCGCTAAGTTTGAATATCTTAAAGCTTCATCGTAATTTTTCAGTGAGTCTTCAACTAACTCCAAAAATGCGAGGGCATCGACGCTACCCACCCTTAAAGCCTTTATTCCCATCTCTTTTGCTCCTTCAAAGTTCCCCACCCTTAAATAATGCGCCCCAACTATCAAAAGTGTCCTATCGTCAATCTGGCATTCACCTTTTAATTTTTCGTAAAACCTTTCAAGGCTATCTAGGTTTTTGTAAAGGAAGGAAAGGAGCTTTAAGTTCGCAAACCTTAAATCGCAAGGGTCAATTGAGAGGTAATAATTTATCTCTTTCAAGGCGAGTTCTGGGTTTTTGCGTAGAAGGCCCAGTATCTCGCTATAAGGATTGTCCTTCCTTAAGGAAAAGTTGGAGGATATGTCCTTTCGTAGGTAGAAATAGGAGACGGGGATAAGCATAAGGAAGAAGAGCAACCATAGGGGTATCTCGTAAAACTTTTTCCTACTTGCCAAAAAGCCCGCAATTAAACCCAAGATCCAAACGAAAAGCTTTACAGTTATGGGTGAATCCAAAATTATGGGAATGAGGAAAAAAGCAAGGAATGTAAAGCTTCCCGACAGAATCCTGCCTATTTCCATACCGAAAAGGGTATAGTTCGTTAAAATTCCGAAGGCTTTATCCCCCTTATAATCCTCTATATCCTTCACCGTAAAGGCAAGGGAAACCCCAATTAATGTGGCGAATATAACCTCTTTTGGGTAAGCTAAAATAACTTTATCCTTTAGCCACAGGGATGCGCCTATAAGTTGGCAGAATACCGAGATGCTACCTAACGTAAAGGTTGAAAGTAGATATATCCTCTTTGTCCTTATGGGATCTACGGAGTATATCCAAGCCAAACCCAACGTTGCCAATCCCAAAATAAGGGCATCAAAACCCAGGGAGAGAAATAAGGCAGAGGCTAAAACGAAAAGGATCCCCGCTATAACCTTTGCCTCGTATAAACTTAATCCACCTCCGTTTACGGATGTTTTCTTACCATTTATCCTGTCTATCTCGTAATCGTTTATGTCGTTTATGAGAACGCCGAAATGGTGGGAAAGGGAAAGAGCCAAAATCAAACCAAACAGGGCTATATAATCAAATGGGTTTTTAAATGGGTGAGGCCATAGGTGCCCCCCCACCCTATAACCCAATACAAAACCAACAATTCCCATGCTGATGTAAAACGGAAGCTTTTGGATCCTTAAAGTTAAAACGGTTAAAGCCTTCCTTTTGTCATAAAGAAAGGCGAAGAAAATTAAAGCAACGACAATTACAAACAAATTTAGGATGGAGTACCTTTGAGTGTCTTCGTAAAGGAGGGAGTAGGATGTAAAAGCGAAGCCCGGTGAAATATTAAAAATTGAGACGAAAAAATGGGGGACGGAACCCAAAAATAGGAGAACGAAAAAGGATAAAATTCCGGCAATTATCCCCCGTATAAACTTACCCGTCTTTAGAATAACGTATATTAAGATCCCCAAGAGGGCAAGGGTTATCTCAAGGCGCATCCCGTAAGTTATTCCCAAAGGTGAAAGGTCGTAAAACGGATTGAAAAAGTTTTTTAATGTTTCCCAGAATTCATCTCCGGTGAAGATGTATTTGAGCTTATATCCACCTCCGAAAAGGGAGTCAAAGAGCGGGGGGACAATTATCAAAAAGGAAAAAGTTGCAACGATATTGTATGCCCTAAAAACGTTGGTCCTTGAAGTTATGGCTATTATCAGCGTCAAAAGTAAAAACGCGGCAAAATAAAACGAGAACTGATGGAGGAAGAAGAATAAAAAGGCTTTATAGAGGGATACCTGAAAGTGTAAATTCCTGGCGCTTTCAAAACTCCCCTCAAAGATCCCCCTAAGGATCACGGAGGCTATAATAATAGGTGTAGTTTTTAGGGGGTTTTGGTTTTCAATGAACTCAAGTATCTTCCGCATATAGGTCCTCTAAACCATAAAACTCCCGAGCTTGGGCGGTGAAGAGATGAACCATTATATCCCCAAGATCAACGAGAACCCATACGGAACCCTCCGTCCCCTCAAGTTTCCCACCGAACCTTTCAACTATCTTCTCCCCCACGGAGAGTATATGATCCGAGGTGTATCCAGTCCCGATTATCATATAGTCGCATAGGACGGGGTTTATGTTTCTTATATCCAAGACCTTAATATCCTCAACAGCGCTTTCTTCCAAAACTTTTACGATCTCCATAACTTCCGTCATCACATTATTTTCAACTCTTGCGAGTATTCAATGGGTGGGTTAAAGGTGATGTTTATATCCTTGTATTCGTCGGGTAGGGTGGAGAAGTCCCTCAAAAACCTTTCCCTCGCCTCCTTAACGTCATGCTCAAGAAGGAGCTCACCTTCCTTTACTATGGGTACCAACAAAGGTTCCCCGTCATAATGTACGCTTTCGTGTGCTATTATATCCTTTTCTATCTTCCCATCCCCCCTACATAACCTATAAACCTGTTTTGAACCCCCTATCACGACCTTACCCTTTGAAAACTTATGCTTAAATCCCTCCTTATCCTCAACGAGCTTATATATAGCCCCGAGACTGGGCCTGTCGGAAGGTAAAACGATCTCCGTTCCCACACCGAACGCATCAGCATACCCCTCCCTAACCACCTCAGCTATCTTCCACTCGTCAAGGTCCCCCGACAACACTATTTTCACAGAATTTAAACCCTCCTCCTCAAACCTCTTCTTAGCGTAATTTGAGAGCTCAACTATATCCCCGGAATCTATCCTTATCCCCACCATCTTCAAATTTCCCATTAAAAGCTTCATAACCTCTATTGCCACCTCTATTCCGGAGACTGTATCGTAAGTATCCACCAAAAATATGGCGTTGTCGGGATAAACCTTGGCAAAGGTTAGAAAGGCTTCAAATTCGGAAGGGAAGGTTTGAACGAAGGAATGTGCCATAGTTCCGAATACCGGAATACCGTAAATTTTTCCAGCCAAAAGGTTGGATGTTCCGTCAAAACCAGCAACATAAGCGGCCTTACTTGCTTTTACTGCCGCATCTATACCCGCGGCCCTCCTTGCCCCAAACTCCATAAGGAGCTTACCCTTTGCAACCGAATAAACCCTAGCGGACTTTGATGCGGAGTTTATTTGATATGCCAAAGTATTCAAAACTAAGGTTTCAAGGATCTGCCCATCTATCCTGTTCGCCTTTATTACAACTACCGGCTCATTCGCAAAAAAGATCCTTCCGTCAGGTATTCCCCAAATATCCCCTCTAAATTTGAAGTTTTTTAGGTAGTTTAGAAAATCTTCGGAGAACCTATTTAAGCTCCTCAAATATTCTATATCTTCCTCCGAAAACCTAAGCTGGGTTATCTCTTTTGCCAGTTCCAAAACCCCCACAGAGACGTAATAGTTTCTCTCCTTCTTGTGCCTTATGTTCATCTCAAAAACCGCGTAATCGTTCAGCCCCTCCCTCAGATAAACCTCGCCCATCGTGAGTTCGTAAAGGTCAGTTAGTAGAGGATGGGATCTGAACATCTAAGTAATCTTCTATCCTCTCAAGAAGCCCTCTTCTCTTTAAAGTCTCCGCGACCAAAATTGCGTTGTGTATAGCCTTTGATGTGGATCTTCCGTGGGAAATTATAACCACACCATTTGTACCTATTAAAGGTGCCCCTCCGTACTCCTCAAAATCCGCCTTCTTCTTTACCTCCCTGAATGCGGGTTTCATTAAGGCCGCCCCCAAAAGCGCCCTCGGATCCTTTTTTACCTCCTGCTTTAAAAATTCGAGTATAACCTCAAGGACGCTTTCCCCAAACTTCAAAAGCACGTTCCCAACAAAACCGTCCATAACTATTACATCTGCTTTGGTTTGGAGGATCTCGTGTCCCTCAACGTACCCTACAAAATCAAAGTTCCCCTTTAAGGATTCCAAAATTTTCCTTGCTCCAACTATCACATCCCCACCCTTTGATTCCTCCTCACCCACCGAAAGTAAAGCTACCCTAGGCCTTTTGTTGAACATCGCGGTGTAAAAGGCGGAACCCATAAGGGCAAATTCAACGAGAAAGCGCGAAGGTACAAAGATGTTTGCTCCCATATCAAGCACCAAGTTCCTCCCACCCTCAATGTTTGGGAAAAGGGCGCCTATGGCGGGCCTTGAAACCCCCCTTATTCTCCCGAGGATCACTAAAGAAAAGGCCATAACCGCCCCAGTGTTTCCCGCGGATACGAAGGCGTCAGCTTCTTTGCTTTTCACTAAGTTCAAACCTACCGCAATACTTGAATTTTTCTTCGTCCTGATCACATCGGAGGGCTTATCGTCGTGATGAACTATCTGTTCCGCATGGATGATCTTAAGCCTTTCCTTCGGATATTCCAAACCCTTAAGGTGCTTCTTTAACTCATATTCATTCCCCACCAGAAGTACTTCAATATCCTCCCTCTCCTTTAAAACCGATATTGCACCTTTTATTTCCGGTATTGGCGCTTTATCGGTTCCAAACCCATCAAGGGCTACGCGCATTATTTAACCTGAATTGCCACCCTCCCCTTATAAAACCCACAATGTGGGCAGGCAAAATGGGGGAGCTTAGGCTTACCGCAGGATGGACAAATTGAGAGCGCGGGAGGGTGGACCTTCCAGTGCGTCCTCCTCTTCCTACCTCTTGTTGCGGATTGCCTCCTTTTTGGCGCTGTCATTTTCAACCTCCCTTGGTTAAAGCAACCGCCTCAAGAACCTTATCCGCGAAGAAGGGCTCGGGATATGCCCCCTCAAACTCAACAACATCGTTTATAACGATCTTCGGAACAGCCCTAACAAAATACTTATCCGCCCAATCCGGATACTCCAAAGCCTCCACCATATACCCCCTTATTTTGGGGTTCGCGACCGCGAACTTGTGGGATGTAAGGACCGCCCTTGGGCAATATGGACAGGTTGGAGTTACGAAAACGAGTATAGTGACGTCCTTATCTACCTGCGCAAGTTTGTTCTTTATGTTTTCGGGAAGGTGGGGATCTCCGGTTGATACCAAGACTATGCTCTCAATTAATGCGGAAAATTCGTACCCTGCGGGTATTCCAAAATATCTAACTCCAAAATCCTTTAGGTTCCCGTCCTCCTTTTGAAGGATGGCAAGGGCGGGCGCATCAAAAATCTCGTATTTTTCCGCCTCCCCCTTATCTATAACTATGTTTTTAATTTCAACGTGTATTTTCTCGGAGGTCTCGGCGAGCTCCCTCAAAAGCCTTTCCTCATCCTCGCAGTACTCGCACCCGAGATTTTTCTTGAAAAAGAGCAGAACGACATCCTTATCAAGCTCGGATGCGAACTTTTGGCGCAAATACTCCTTATCTTTCTCCTTTAAGAAACCCATAGCGTTGGGTATTATAAGGTTGATTTTGAAGGGGAGCATCTATGATCCCCTCATCTTCTCGTATCTCTCAATCTCCCCCTTTATCCTATCCAAAACGAAGGATATAACCGTAAGGTCATCAATATAGCCGAAAAAAGGTATAAAATCAAAGATCACATCAAGGGGAAAGAGAAAATAAAAGAGGGCGAAGAGGATGGCCGCAAGGGTTCCCCTTGAGGGTTTATACCTTCCCGCCCTTATGTCTCTTAACATTTCCCTCAAAAGTTGCGCCTTCCTCCTCGCCCTCTCCCCGTAGCTCACCTTATTATTACTTTAACGATTTTATCGGTTTTAACCATATATACGCCCTTACCCAGGCTTATTTTCCCCTCACCCTCAAATATGAGCCTGCCATCAACCGAGTAAACCTTCGCCTTACCGTTGAATATCAAAGTCCTACCCTTAACCTCAAAGGAGGAAACGGGATTTTCGGAATTTTCCGCAACGGATAGGGGAATTATGTCCGCCCTTGACCTGGGAAGGAGCTGGTAAGTTGTACCGTACTGCCCCAAGATCCCTATAATTGAAACTGGACCCGTGGGGATCGTCATTCCGGGTATATCCGTATCTATATCTATCCTTACGGTTAAGTTATCTATTCCGTCTGTCACGATATAGTTCGTGTTTCCCGCAAAGGTCCCGCTTGTTGTGAATTGAACGTTATTCACCCTTATGAGCATACCCTCGTAAGGCTCCCCAATGTCGGGTATCATAAGAATTATCGGATCGGGTACCCCAACAAATCCTAAAGTTGTATATCCGCTTACGTTAATTATCTCCCTTAAACCGTAGTAAGTGGTTAGCATTCCCGCAACCGCAACAAGCTTACCCAAAGATGTGTCCCCCAAATACGCATTGTGAAAGTTTATGTCAAATACCGCTATACCCGCTGTTGAATCTTGGATATACTCGGGCCTGTTAAAGGTGTTCGCGGTAATAACCCCCTTAACCTGAACGGTATCGCTATCGGATAACGCCCTCGCCTGCGCTATAGTCTTGAAACCTTGTATCACAAACCTTACCGAGGTAGCACTCGTGTCCCCAACGTTATCCCTTGCCACCGCATAGAACTTCGTCTTTGAGTAAAAGTTCGGTGCTGGTATCACCGCAAGGAACGTATCACCACTTACCAAACTTGCGGAAACCGTCTGCCACGAACCGGAATTATACCTATACCTCAAATTCACGGAACTCAAGCTACCATCAGGATCCCTCGCATATAGATACACATTCACAACCTGATTGCTGTCGGGATTAATGGGAGAATAGGAAAGTATGGATACGCTCGGTGGGAAGTTAGAGGAAGCGTTATATACCCTAACCAAATCAAGCCAGAAGTAAGTAGTTACCGAAGATGAACCCCCTGGTCTGTTCTTGAACCTGAACCTAACCCTTATGTTCGTCCCATCAAAGGAGCTTAAGTCTATCTTCACCTGGGTCATAGTGTTTGTTTCACCGAAACCGGAGGTTACGAACCAAACCGGTACCCCAAGCGAGGGATCACCGTTGGGTAGAATATCAACATACAGTGTGTCGTTTGGACCAAAGTTTCCAGAAGATAAGCTGAACCTATAGTAAAACGATAAGGTTTCGGGACCAGGGTATGAACCCAAGTTGATCAAAGGAGTTATCAGTGAGATTTCACCTACGCCGGATGCGGTGGTATCTCCTACCCTAACCCTCGCATATGCGGTTCCAAACTCCGGACCTGGGGAGGTCGAGTAGGTGTTTCTGCCCCAGAATACGCTCGTCCTCGTAGTATCCCATCCCGTGGGGGGGAAGGTGGTACCCTCAAAACCCTCGTCTAAGAGGTACGCCCCGTATAGGGGAAAGGCCAAAAGCGCAAACGGAATCAACGAAAACCTCTTCATACTATGGGTATTCTACGGGGGGTGTTCGGGCAAAATCAAATTGAAACGCGTGAAACTTTTTAAGTTCCCTCAATCCATCCCCTCACAACCTGCGCCTGTGAGGGTTTATCTATCTCAATCCCCAAAGAAATAAGTTTTCTGCGGGCAACCTCATAATCCAGCTCATCCGGAAGCTTATAAACCTTCCTTTCAAGCCTTTTATAGTTCTCCTTTATATAAAGGACAGCTAAAACCTGGTTGGCAAAGGACATGTCCATAACCTCCGCGGGATGCCCCTCCGCCGCCCCCAAATTCACCAATCTCCCATCCGCCAACAGATATATCCTTCTTCCATCCCTCAAAACGTACTCCATCAAATTCTCCCTATACTCAACCTTCTCCACAGTTAGAGATTCAAGGTCCTTCTTGTTTATCTCAACATCAAAGTGCCCAGCGTTTGCAAGAATAACCCCATCCTTGGCAACCTCAAGGTGCTCCAACCTGACAACATCCGGCTCCCCCGTTGCGGTTATCACTATATCCGCTTCCTTTATCGCTTCCATCATAGTTTTAACCTCATACCCCTCCATATAAGCTTCAAGGGCCCTTACAGGGTCTATCTCCGTTATTATTACCCTACAACCCATACCTCTCAACCTCATCGCTATCCCCTTACCCACCCATCCAAAACCCGCAACAACCGCCGTTTTCCCGGCAAGAAGGATATTTGTAGCTCTTAAAATCCCATCAACCGTACTTTGCCCCGTCCCGTACCTATTATCAAATAGGAACTTCGTATAAGATTCATTTACCGCTATTATTGGGTATCTTAAAACCCCTTCCCTCTCCATCTTCCTGAACCTCGCTACGCCAGTAGTTGTCTCTTCCGTTCCACCCCATATCTTTTCCGCCATTCCGATTTTGTGGGCTTGGACCGTAAGGTCTGCCCCATCGTCTATTGTTATATTAGGTGCAAATTCAAGGCATTTTTCAATATCAGAATAGTATTCTTCATAACTTTCCCCCTTCACCGCAAAGACCTCTATCCCGTAAAACTTAACTAAGGCGCTTGCCACATCATCTTGGGTTGAAAGGGGATTTGATGCGCAAAGTCTAATTTCCGCACCGAGCTCCTTGAGGGTTATAACCAGGTTTGCGGTTTCGGTGGTAACGTGTAGGCAGGCGGAGATCCTTACACCCTTTAGGGGTTTTGAATCTTTGTAATCTTCCTTTATGCTCCTTAGAACGGGCATCCTACTTTGGGCCCAATATATTCTTTTTTTTCCATATTTCGCAAGGGATGGATCTTTGATTCTTGACAAATGGGCGCGGGAGGACTCGAACCTCCGACCTCCGGTATGTGAGACCGGCGCTCTAACCAGCTGAGCTACGCGCCCAGGAATCGGGGTGCCGGGATTTGAACCCGGGACCTCTTCCACCCCAAGGAAGCGCGCTACCAGGCTGCGCTACACCCCGATTCCCAAAGTCGGGGCGCCCGGATTTGAACCGGGGACCTCCTGCTCCCAAGGCAGGCGCGCTATCCAAGCTGCGCTACGCCCCGATAAATCGGGGCGAGAGGACTTGAACCTCCGACCTCCCGGTCCCGAACCGGGCGCGCTACCAGGCTGCGCCACGCCCCGTAAAATGGTCCCGGGAGGATTCGAACCTCCGACCTCGCGGTTATCAGCCGCGCGCTCTAACCACCTGAGCTACGGGACCGTAGGTTGGATATTATAAGGTGGTAAAAACCACTTCATAATAACTTCTTGCGATCCCTAAAGCTCTTATACCTTTTGCTTTCAACCTCGCTTAAGGTGGAATCAGAGTATAGGCTGAACTTTCTCTTTGCCCTGATTAGCTCGCTTATAAACCTCTTGGGTAGTTTGTTTGGGCTCGGGCTCTTTTATAGGATAACTAATACCTTGGGTGGTTGGTCATTTGATGAGGCCTTGGTGGTTGTTGGGATCTTTGTTCTTATTGAGGGTTTTTCGCAATCCATCCTGATGGCAAACTTAAACACCATAGTTGAGTACATATGGAGGGGTACTTTGGATTTTGTCCTTTTAAAACCCGTTGATAGCCAATTTTACCTATCCTTCAGAAACTTTTCGGTATGGGGGATACCCAATATGGTTTTTGGTTTGGCGATAATTCTTTACACAGCTTTCAAATTAAAAGCCAGCTTCCTTGATATCCTCTTTGTGATATTTACCGTGATACCCTCCCTCACCATCCTTTACAGCATATGGTTCTTTTTGGGAAGCCTGAGCATATGGTTCGTGAAGATATACAATATAACCTTCGTTCTTAAGCAGTTGGTGGAAGCGGGTAGATATCCGATGAGCGCATATCCGGAGATCTACAAGTTTTTCTTTACCTTCGTTGTTCCCGTGTTCTTTCTTACAACGGTTCCCGCCAGCTTTGTGGTGGGGAAGGGTAGGCCCCATTTTGTCCTTATATCCCTAATCGTCGCGGTCCTCAGTTTGATGTTAAGTAGGGTATTCTGGAAGTTCGCCCTAAGGCACTACTCAAGCGCCTCCTCTTGACCTCTTATATTCCTCTATAAGCCTATTCTGTATATCCCTTGGGGCCTCCTCGTAATGCGAAAAAGTATAATTTATCCAGCACCTACCCTTGGTTATTGACCTGAGGGGCACTATTAGGTCATATACGTTCTCAAGGGGAATCTGGGCGCTTATTTTTTGGTATCCCCTCTCGTAAGGTTCAAACCCCAAAACCCTTCCCCTCCTTGAATTTATTTCCCCTATGGTATCCCCCAGGTAAATTTCCGGAACGAAGATCTCGACGTTGTATATGGGCTCGAGGATGTAAGGGTCTGCCCCAGCGGCCGCCTCCTTGAAGGCCAAGGTTCCCGCAACCTCAAAGGCAAAGTTTGAAGAATCCACAGGGTGATATTTCCCATCGTAAAGCTCCACCTTTACGTCTATTACTGGATATCCCGCTATAACCCCCTCCGCCATCGCCTTCTTTATCCCCGTCTCAACGGAAGGTATGTACTCCTTAGGTATTGCACCTCCGAATATGGAGTTTTTGAATTCGTAATTTTGTCCCCTGGGCAGGGGTTCTATTTTTATCATCGCTATTCCGTACTGCCCCCTACCGCCCGTCTGCTTTACAAACTTACCCATACCCTGCGAAGGCTTCCTTATTGTCTCCCTGTAAGGGATCCGGGGCTTAGTTATCTCAACCTCAACGTTGAATTTGTTTTTTAGTTTGGAGATTATGGAGCTCGCATGTGTTGCCCCCTGACACTTTAGCAGATGTTGGTGAAGCTCAACGTCGTACTCGTAAGAAAATGTTGGATCTTCCCTCAAAAGCCTCTGCATAGCCTCCGAGATCTTTTCCTCGTCGGATTTACTTTTTGGTTTAACCGCAACCACATAAGGTTTGAATACGTCCTCAAAGGGTTCAAAATCAAAGTCCGACCCTTCACCCAGAAGGACATCCCCCACTTGTGCATCCTTAAGCTTGGGTAAGAGGATAAATTCACCCGCCGAAACCCCCTCAACCTCTATCCTATCCTTACCGAAAGGAACGTAAAGGTGGGAGATTTTCTCCTTGGTTCCCGTCCTCTTGTTTAAAAGCTCCATGCCTTTTGATATTTCACCAAAAGCCCTAGCGTAAAACTGCTCCCCCATTGATGGATCAAAGGTGGATTTGAATATTACCGCCCCCCGATTGTTTCCCCCCTTGTAAGGTGGCATAAAGTGTATCAAGAAGAAGAGGAGGTGCCTTATATCCGCCTCGTTCTCAACGAAGAATACTGGATGTATGTGGGTAGTGCTTAAAGCCCTCTCCATAACGTTCAAAAGTTCCTCTTTGCTTATATCATGACCCTCGAGGAATTCTTCAAGGAGCTTATCATCCATAGAGATTATCTCCTCCCTGAAATCCTCGGTTAAGTTTTCCAAGTTGAAGGGCCTGCCGGGAGGGGCGAAGGGTTTGGTATCGGGTCCTGCAAGCTCCTGAAGGAATTTTAGGGTTTCCTGCCAATTTCCGCTTGAGTATTGTGTTATTACGAAGGCGGAAGGTATATTATACTTTTGGGTTGTGTGGAATATGCTCTCAACGGACGCATCCCATACGCTACCCGCCCTTACAAATATCATCACCGCGTCCGCCATAATGATCGCCCTTTGGCTTTGCGGTACGAACTCCACAAAGCCCGGTGTATCTATGAAATAAAAATGGTTATCCTTTTCTAAGTGGGAGAAGATCTTAACGGATGTGGTGGAACCCCTCTCCTGTTCGTCGGGTTCAAAATCCAAGAACTTGGTTTCCGGTTTTGGGATACGTTTTGCCATATATAGTATATTCGCCAAAACAAAGGTTTTACCAGATAGAGGTTGTCCCGCGAAAGCTACCGCTTTTACTTTCATAGATTTTATTCTACGGTTGCAAGTAGCCTTTTATCCCGTAAATTTCCCTCAAAGTTTCCACAAAATCCTTTCTCCCCTCCTCTATGATATCCATCTCCTCCTCAAGTTTTCGCGTAAATTCCTCGCTCACGAATTCCCCGAATTTCCCACTCAAGAACTTATAAACCACTATACCCATCTTAGTGGGAAATAGGTACCCCTTCTTTTCAACCACATAACCTCTTTCAAGGAGGGTTTTAACTATTTGGGCGTAGGTGGATGGCCTTCCAAGCCCCCTTTTCTTCATCTCCTGTATCAAGGTCCCCTGAGTGTAAGGTTGAACCTTGGGAACCTTTAGGAAATTAACGCCCTTTACCTGCAATTCCCCATCCCAAACCCTTATATTCGGAAGGACGAGGTTATACCCATCTTGCAAAATCTCCCTCACCACCTCTTCAACATGCGCAAAACCGTTATACAAGACTATAATTTCTGCCGATTTAACCTTTGCTGGCCTCATTTGGGAAGCCAAAAATCTGTTGAAGATCAGGGAATAGATTCTTAGGGTATTCTTTGGGTCTTCGAACTCAACGTTTCCCAAGCTCATCATAAGCCTAAGCTCGTCGGGCCTTATTGGCCTTGTGGGCCTTATACACTCGTGTGCTCCCCCTTCTCCCCAGCTCCTGGGATAAAACATTTCCTCCCCAAAATCCTTCGCTATTATAGGTTTTGCAACGGAGTATTTACCGAATTCGGAAACCCTGGTGGAATCCGTCCTATGGTACGTAATAAAACCCTTTTCAAAGAGCTCCTGAAGGATCTCCATGGTTTTGTCGGCAGGTAGGCGGGAGTCTTGTAGGATAGTATCCGTGGTGTAGGGGGGTGGTGGGCCCTTCTCCTCCTCCCACTCTTTCCCCCACATAACCCTTATTTTCTCCGGTTCCCTCTGCATCTCGTACGCTAAAGCTTTATCCTCAACCAAAAATGCTATCTCCCTTCCCCCAAGGTCCAGAACAACCTTATCTATCTTTTTCTTAAACTCTTCGTTCCTCTCTATTATCCAACCCAAAACTGGCGTTTGCACCCTACCAGCGGAAAGATCCTTCCTGTTGAAAACCTTCCAAAGTATCTGAGATAAAGTAAATCCCACCCACCTATCCGCTATCCTCCTCGTAATTTGAGCCTTCACCCTGTTAATATTAAGCTCCCTCATTTCCCTTAAGGCCTCAACAAACGCCCTGGGTGTTACCTCGTGGAATTCCGCCCTATAGATCCTTCTATTAAGCGGGGATATGAGGGCGTATATGTCGTAAGCGATCTTTTCCCCTTCCGCGTCAGGATCCGTAGCGATAAAAACTTCATCCACCTCGTACGCAACACCCCTCAAAGCCTGAACGGTAGAAATTTTATCCAATATCTCCCCATCCCCACAAACTTTCCTCAAATATTCAACTTCCGTATGCTGTTCCCCCGTCTTCTTACACCTCTTTATTGTATCGTAAATTCCCAAAAACCTCCCGTTTTCCTCTAAAACCCCAAAAAACCCACCCTCCGTTTTTAAGTCAAGTATATGTCCCAAGGATGCGGTTATGGATAGGACCCTGTCCCCCAATGGGATATCGTAAAATACCGCCCCTTTAACGATCCTCGTTTGGGGTTTTCCAAAGAAACCCGCTATGGTCCTCGCTTTATTGGGAGATTCAACCACAACTAGCGTAGTTTTAAATATATCACCCCCACCCCCTTTCCCCTCCCTAAACCTTCTCCTATCCTCATCTATCTCCCTTAATATCTCCTCAATGTTAAGGCTATCAAATTCCTTAAGTTCAACTTCAAAAGTGTGGAAGTAGTAAATCAACCTCTTTTCAAGACTCCTCAAGGCTTTCTTATCCCAATATAGGATAAGGCTTAAACCCCTCGTGAGACCCCCTGCGACCAACCTGGATGTTCTACCACTTGCCTGTATGTAAGTAGCGGCGTCTGCCACCGTCACATAAAGCTCCTCATTTATCCTCTCAAGGGAAACCTCGTCGGATTCGTTTATCTTATTTATAAAGCTCTCGTCCGAAAACTTTGAAGAGATAAAGTTATAAGCCTCCAAGACCTTATCCTTAATTTTTGGATACTTTTCAATGTCCTTTATCGCCCTGTACTTTGAAAGGATCCTTATATAATTTCCTGCTTTGATCTTCTCCTCACTTTCAAGGATGGGATAAACCGAAACAAGGAGGTTATAAACTGAGGAAGGGTTTATTTCCGTCTTTACGGGAAAGACAAACTTTGGAACATCAAGGAAAATCGCGTACCTTATTACTCCAGGCAGGTCTATCCCCCTGACCAAGGGGTTCCCTATGTTCGCCAACCCAATTGCCACATCAAAATCCCCTTTCTCCATTTCCTTATAAAGGTTTGACGGTGAAAGCTCTAAGTAATTTAAAACCTTTAATCCTTCATTTTTTAGATAGTTTGAAACCTCCTCAACCTTCTCCCTGCCGTACCTTGCGGAAACAAAAAGGAGACCGCCCTTCCCAAGCCTCTTTATCAAACCGGGAAGCTGAGCTATGGCATCATCCATACTCTCAACCCACTTTACGCTATCAACGACTTTCCTGACCGTACTTACCGCCCTCTGTATATCAAAACCCAACAGGTTTTTGAAAAGAATCACCCTCTTTGTTTTGGGTTTTAGGGTGGCGGATGAAATTATTAGGACGGTTTTCCCCTCCCTTTCCCTTATCTTTTCAAGCTCCCTTAAATCCTCCTCGGTTTTCCTCTCCTTAAGGGCTAAGTAAATTTCCCTTTCGGAAAATCCCAGAAGTTTAAATATACCCTCAATGTTCTTTGAGCTTTTAAGGAAGGAATCCGTGTCATCAACGAAGATGAAGGTGAAGGGGATTTTACTTAAAACCTCAAGGTTCTTGTGGAGAAACATGTTTGTACCAAGTAGTATATCAAAATCCCCTCTTTCAAGAATTTCCTTATCCTTCTTCCTACCCTTATATACCAAAACCCTCCTTTCAATCCCCAGCTTTTCCAAAAAATGCTTTATCCTTTCGTAAGCCTGCTCCGACAAAACCCGCGTCGGGAAGATCAGCAAGGATTTCTTCGCCAATATTGAGGCGACTAAACCAAAGGTGGTTTTGCCAACACCGGTAGGGGCCGCTATTGCAAAAGATCTCTTCATTAAGTACCTTTTTGCCCAAGTTCTCTGGAGGGACCAGGGTTTAAAACCCACGCATTTTTCAAAAACCTCGGAAAATTCCCTTAAATTTTCCTCTATTTCGCATATTTCCCCCAAAAATCCACTTTTCTTTAAATTTTTGCAAACCTCCCCGTCCTCAGGCAAACACACTTCACATGGCAAACCCAATATCAACCTACGATCCGTTATGGGACCTCCGCAGTTTGGGCAACCGCTGTATATCAGAAAAAGGCTACCTATCTCTGTATTCGTACTCATAAACCTCGTATTCTAAATAGATCTCTTTCCATTTGAAGAAGGATGTGTTCCCCAAGACTACGTAAAACTTTCCCGTTTCTTGGGCGGTGAATTTAAATTCCGTATTTATCTGGGAAAAAAGCTTTATCCTCGCCTTTACGTCCTCAAGGGGCAAACTCTCCTCAAAGATCCTCTCAAATTCCTTAAATTCCTCCTCCGACAAAACAAAGATAAAGCTTATATCGTCCCCCTTAATTATCCGGGCAAATCCCCTAAAGTGCTGACCCTTTGAAATGTTGAACTCGTGATATACATAACTTTGGGGTTGAACCCTGAAGGTGGAGGAAAAACTTTCTATTACGTTTTTTACCCTACCTTCCTCCTCAACCGAAGCGCAGGAAAGAAACAAGGGAATAAGAAAGAGCCTTCTCATCTACTGCGGTTTGTTTTCCTCCTTATTCCCTTCCGCATCCTCCCTCATAGCCTTCTTAAACTCCTTTATGGCGTTCCCCATCCCCTTCGCAAGCTCGGGTAGCTTGGAAGGTCCAAAGAGGATGAGGATTATAAGCAGGATTATTAATACCTCCCCAAAACCAAGATTAAACATAGACGACAATTTTAAGGCAGAAAGTAGCTTTTGTATCCCGAAAGATGTCCCAAAAACCTTTTCGGGATAAACCTATAATTTAGTCCCATAATTAAGCCAAGAACCCTAACGAAATCCTCAAGGATGGCGTAAGGGATCCAAAAGGGGGCATTTTCCGAAAGGTACTCCATCTGCTCCAAGATAAACCTTAATGTGTCCCCCCTTCCCCCGTATTTTTTTAACCAAGGGTTTTCAGCATAAAAAACCCCTATAGAAAAGTACCTTTGGAAAAGTTTAAAGGGTGGATAATCGTGGGCGTGGAAAACCCTCGCTTCGGCGTTGTACATAACCTTATAACCCCTTAAAACCAACATGGCGCAAGCCAAAAGATCTTCGGATAAGATCACCCTCCTAAAACCTCCTATCTCCAAAAGGGCGCTTTTTAAATATGCTGAGCAAACGTTTGAGTTTGAGAAGGTTTTTAGGCCGTATTTCGGTATATCTTCCGCGCTCCTAATTTCCGACTTGGGTGGATAGGAAAATAATCTAAAGAATACCTCTGGGGGCTTTGTTCCTGGAGGGGGTATGTGCCGGGCGTACGATAGTACTACCTTTTCCTCCTCTATGGGTTTTATGAGGATCTCCAACGTCTTATCGTTTTCGGGTAGGGCGTCCTGCGAGAAGAAAACCACTATATCCCCCTTTGAAATCTCAACTCCCAAATTCCTCGTCAATCCGTGATTAAACTCCTCCTCCCTTATTGAAACAAACACATCAGCGTAACGTTTGGCGATCTCGGGTGTTTTGTCCCTTGAAGAGCTGTCTATCACTATGATTTCCGGTTTTACGGTTTGTGCCCTTAGGGATTCAAGGAGATCCTTTATGTACCTCTCCCCGTTTTTTGTGGGTATTACGACGGAAACCCCCATTTAGGTCTCAAAACCCTAAAGTTCCTATCCGTGAATACGTGCGTCGTGTATCCCTCCGCTATCTTCTCCTCCCCCCTAAACACCTCATAGTAAAACCTGAATTTAACCCCCATCCTCTCAAACCTAACCGAAATTTCCAGATCGTCCCCAAAGCGTGCAGGCTTTATGTATTTAACATAAGATTCAATCACAACAACTAAAATTCCATCCCTTTCCATCTCGTGATAAGGTCTTCCAATACTTTCCATAAAGGCGGTTCTTGCCTCCTCAAAGTAAATTATATAGTTTGAGTGATGAACAATACCCATCTGATCTGTCTCGGCGTACCTAACCTTTATTTTGTGCCTGAAGTTCTTGGGAGATCCTTCCATTTATCTTCGCCCCTTCTTCAACTATAATGATCTTGCACTCAATATCCCCAATAAATTTAGCCCCAGCCTTAAATTCAATTCTTTCACCCGTAATTTTCTCCGTATTTATCTCCCCTTGAGAAATTAAACTTCCAACCTTTATATTCTTTGCCTTTATTTTCCCAGACTTTCCCAAAAATACCTCACCTTTTATTTCCATTTCTTCACCCTCAATCTCCCCTTCAACCACCGCGCTACCTTCAACAAAAATATTTCCAAAAAACCTTGCCCCTTTCCCCAAGTAAAGTTCTGTACTTGAGAAATCCTTCTTCTTCCCAAACATTAGAGCCTACCACCTAGCGCGAATATAACACTTTGCGCGATCTTGGCAAGTTTGGAAACTATTTGGGAATCTTCAATGAGGAACCTGACTTCGTGGATCCTCATAAGGGCTAAGGCTATTATTCCGACAAACAGGGCAGATTCAAGGAGGGCAAAGAGCGATCCGCCTATGGGGTCAAAGGGTCCCAGGGAGAAGTTAAGCTTAAAAATCTGGGCTATGAACTGTATTCCCTGATGCACCACGATGAAAATTATCACAAAGGTAACTGCGTATCTAAGATTTTCATCAAAAATGAACGTTAAATAATGGGTAAAATTTTGGGCTAACTTTGAGGCAATTATAACACCCGCAAGGAGGGCGACGAGGGCCCAAAGCTGGGTTCCCGTTTTTGATCTAAACCCTTGAAAGACGGAGAAACCTATAAAAACCAAGGCGATTATGTCAATTATTCCCATATGGGAATTATAACCTTGTAAATTTGTCCGCTATGTTCATCTTCCTGTCAATATGTTCAATCTTTGCGAATATCTCATTTAAGAGGTTTTCACAGAGGTTTTTTAATTCCTTCAGGTTTTCCGCCTCAACGCTGTACAAACCTTTAATCTGGTTTACCACAAGCTGGGAGTCCATATAAATCTTTGCGCCCAAAATCCGGTTCTCCTTAAGCCACCTTAGGGCCTTTAGTAGGGCATTGTATTCCGCTTCGTTGTTCGTTCCATACCCTATTTCCCCAAATTCCTTGTAAATCTCCCTTCCATCCAACCTAACAACAAAGGCGTATTTCATAACCCCCGGGTTTCCCTTTGATCCCCCATCAACGAAAACCTCGTAATTCGAACCCCCAACGTACAAACCGTTAACCGTTATGTAATCTATTACACCCTCCGCGGTTAAACCCTTTACGCTTAACCCCTCTTTTAATCTCCTCCTTATCTCCGAAGAGGATATCTCTATCAACCTATGCTTTACCAAAATTGGGTTAAACAGCCTTTTTATTTCCTCCGGGATATTTATGTCCCCCCTTGCAAGGACCAAAAATTTTGCGAGGTTTGGAAGTTCAAGGTAATTTTTCCAACTTTTTATTTCCGCCATCTGATCGGCCCCAAGTATAAAATAAAGCTCCCCAAACTTAAATTTCTCCCTATAAGCCCTCAGAACATGATATGTGTAAGATGGTGAAATTCCCAATTCTCCTTCGAAAGTGTCCACCCTTAATCCCCTCTCTCCACCTATTAAGATCTCCACCATTCTAACCCTGTGAAAGTAAGAAGCCAAAACCTCCTTGTGCGGGGGATGATAATTTACCAAGAACCTAACCTCATCCAATATTCCTTTTTCCACAAGATCCCTGGCAAGGAGAAGATGTCCAAAGTGAGGAGGGTCAAACCTCCCGCCGAAAAGTCCCACCCTCATTGGGAGTTTAAAAGCGCCTTTACGGAATCCACCCTCGGGTCATTTGGGTAAAGTCTTAAAAATTCTTCAAGGTACAATCTCCAAGATCTATCAACCTTCAGCTTCCTATAAACATCCGCTTCAAGCAAGAGTTTTGTAGCCTTTTTGTAAAGGATCTCTGATATTACTTTATCCGCGGAATCGGAGAATATCCCCATTCCCTTGAGTCTCTGGGCGTAATATAGTCCCATATCAATCTCGGATATGTCAAGGTAGAGATTTTTGTATTTCTCGTTATAAGCCCTTGCGAGGTACAAAAGGGCGCTTGCCTTAAGGGTATCCCCCAAACCCGTATAATTTTCCAAAAGCGTCCTGAACTCTAAGATCGCCTGATCGTAATCTTTAAGTTTGAAGTAAGATAGGGAGATGTAATATTGGCTTTTATTCGCAAGATCCCCATAACCGGTGACGTATAAAACCTCCTTAAATTTCTTTATTGCGTCGTTATATTTCCCCCTCTCAAATAGTTCAATCCCCGCCTTAAAGGATTCTTCGGGAATAACTATGTTTATTTTCTCGCCCCTTCTGAATGTTGAGCAAGAGAGCAGTAGTGCAAATAGTACAAAATATCTCCTCACAAGGTTGGGAATTTTAAGGTTGCCTTTACCCCATTAAAATACCCAACCTATGAAGGTAAAATTTCCAACAATTGGCAAGATTTCACCCGAATTTTTTGACAATTATATATTTCCGAGGCTTGGGGCAAAAAGGGAGGAGGTCATCGTACCTCCCCAGCATGGAGTAGATACGGGGGTCGTAAGGATCGGGAACGGAAAGGTGATGATCCTAACTACCGACCCTGTGTATATCCTACCCGCTTACGGTTGGGAAAAGGCGGCCTGGTTCGCTTGGCACATATTGGCTTCCGATGTTACAACCTCCGGCTTCCCACCCGCGTATATTTCCGTAGATTTCAACCTTCCAATGAGCATAACCGAGGAGGAGTTTGAAATAATTTGGAGGGTTTGGGACGAGGAAAGTAAGAAGTACGGAGCTATGGTGGTTGCGGGGCACACCGCCAGATATCCCGGAACGGATTACCCAATGGTGGGAGGAGCGACCTTCATATCCATAGGGGACGAGGACAAGTTTTTAACGCCAAAGATGGCCCAACCCGGGGATGCATTGATAATTACCAAAGGACCCGCGGTGGAAACCGTTGGAATTTTCGCGAACTTGTTCCCGAATTACATAGCGGAAAATCTCGGGAGCGAGATAGCGGAGAAGGGTAGGGAATTATTTTATAAGATGAGCACGGTTGATGATGCCTTAACCGCGGTTTCGGTTGGATATAGGGAAGAGGGGGTTAGGGCTATGCATGATGCAACGGAGTGCGGTATATTGGGGGGAGTTTATGAGATGGCTCAAGCTTCAAACGTGGGGGTGATCCTTTACAAGGACAAAATACCCGTTTATGAAGGTGTCCTTGAAATTTGCAAACTTTTCAACATTGAACCTTATTCCGCGATAAGCGAGGGAACCCTAATAATTTCCGCGGTTAGAGATAAGGCGGATGAGGTCGTAAGGAGACTTAGGGAAAAGGGGATACCGGCGGAGATAGTGGGGGAGTTTTTACCGAGGGAAAAGGGTATGTGGCTGGTGGATGAAAATGGGCAGATGCCCCTTGAGCACCCGAGGGTGGATCCCTTCTGGTCCGCGATAGACGAAGCTATAAGGAGGGGGCTCTCCTGAAAGAAATAATCCTCGCCTTTTTAACGGGTTTTATAACCGGCACTATTTTCGCTTTGCTTAAACTGCCGGTTCCCGCACCTCAAACTTTGGCTGGGATTATGGGGATAGTTGGACTATTTTTGGGATATGTTGTGGTGAAGATGTTCTTGAAATAAAAAAAATAGGGGGGCTTTCGCCCCCCTCCCTTTTATCTTACTATAACCTTCCGCGTTCTATTTGAAACCACAAAATAGATCCCCTTCCTGTTTGGGACGAACTTTCCAACGTACCTACCGTCTGCGGTATAAACCCTAACCTCGCCGGATGTTATACCCTTGGAAGCCTCGCTTATTGAAGTGGTCGCAACTTTGTGATATAAGTTCCTAAAGGCGGTATCCAATACTGGAGAACCAAACATATAGTACCTTATCCTCTCGCTGTCAAGGTGTTCCTCCACCTTCCCGAAGGTCTCGTTGAACTTAAAGCGGTAATAGTCCCAAATCACGATGGAATCTATGTTGTAAGACGAAAGTAGGGAGCTCCAAGCCGCGTATTTCAAGGGGGATATAGTTATAAGGTAGCTAGGCCCGGATATGCTCGCAACCCTTGCCGTTGAAGATTTAACCCAGAAGGAGTCTACTATACCGTCCCCGTCAATGTCGCCTATTGGATATCTCGTGTTCAGCCTCATTAGGCAGGTGTCCACTGCTTCCCAGTTATTTCCAAGCGATGGGTTGTACTTCATAACCATAAGCCCATCTTCCCCGTAAAGGTCATCGTAACCCTGACGGAAGTATATGAAGCCTGTATCGGTTTGGGGACCGGTGGAGTCCGTATTCATAAAGCGTTGGTAGTTCGCCCCGGGAAGGGAGCTGGAGAAGGTGCAGTAAGGGAAGTCGGTAGGTCCTATGGTTCCAACGAGGAATACGCTATCCCTTTCGGTTCCGTTTCCGTATAGGATCCCCGTTATCGTGTAGTCCCAGTAGTTACCCTCCACTACACCGAGCCAGTCGAGGGAGAAGGGCTTGTAGGAAGTCCTCACTTGGGGGGTATTTATATTACCCCTCCATATCCCATACATAGGCGCAACAGGCAAGGATATTAACCACATCATACTCGGATATTATAAGGGTGAATCACCTGATTATTACTTTCCTCCTTTTGTTGCCCGATATTACAAAATATATTCCCCTCCTGTTCGGTACGGATTTCCCAACGTACCTACCGTCCGCTGTATAAACCTTAACCTCGCCGGATGTTATCCCTTTGGAAGCCTCGCTTATTGAAGTGGTCGCAACCTTAGATAAATGGTGGAAGTTTGCCGAAGGTTTCTATAAAGATTTGGGAGTTCTCCCAGAGTATCTTAGGTGGTCCAAGTCTCTTTTCCAAATTTTTCATACCATTTATGTTTTTAAAACAAATAAACTTGACTTTTTTCAAAAGCCTTTATTCTTTTTTGAGCGAGTTCTATATATTCCGGGACTATCTCGTATCCAACATAAAATCTTTTTGATTTTAACGCTGCAATTGCTGTTTGACCGCTTCCCATAAATGGATCCAATACCACTTCACCTTCAAAAGTGTAGAGCTGAATTAATCTATATGGTAGTTCAACAGGAAAAGGAGCTGGATGACCTATTTCTTTTGCAGATACTGCCGGAAATGTCCATACACTTTTTGTGAATTCAAGAAACTCCTCACGTGAAATGGTGCTTTTCCTGCCGAATGGGTTTTGCCTTGTGAATGTATCTTTTGAGAAAACAAGAATATATTCATGCTGATCTCTTAAAGTCGGATTTTTTGCCGAAAGCCAAGAACCCCAGGCGGTTGATGGACTTCCCCCACCTGCTTTGTTCCATATAATTTCTCCCCTCATCAAAAAGCCAAGATCAAGCATATCTTGTATTATGTAAGCGTGTAAGGGTAAGTAGGGTTTTCTCCCAAGATTTGCAATATTGATGCATAATCTCCCACCAGGCACAAGAACTCTTTTTACCTCACGGAAAACCCTTTTTAAAAATTCTCTGTATTCATTTAGGTCAAGGTCTTTATCGTATTCTTTGCCTACATTGTAAGGGGGGGATGTCACAACTAAATGAACACTGTTTGAAGGAAGTTCACTCATATCTTCACTTGATTTGCAGAAAATTTTATTTAGAAATTCATCTGGTATTTTGTTCTCAACGTACTCAACCGATTTTTCTTTTGGAAGATCTTGGAATAGCTTGCGAGAATAAAAATCTGATGAATCATGATTTACTCTACCTGGCGAGCCAAAAGAGCTTGTTTTTGTTCTTATTCTTCTGCCCATATTTCAACCCACCTCCGATATGGCTTGTAAATTATATCAGCTCCGATTTCTGGTTTTTTCCAAAAAATATCTATTTTCTTCGTTTGTGGGTGTTCTATTAACCTTTTGATTCCTTCATTGCTTATCTCAACACCCCTTGGATTCGTCCCCTTTTTATGGCGATACACATATCTATCTCTCCCTATTTCTTTAAAAATTTCTCTTTGGACTTCAAGTGGAATATAGTAAAATCCGCCCTCTTTACCCCAAGATACTTCCACAAGTAGCATCTCACTTTTTGGTTCATATTTTCTGTAAAAATTTTCCACTTTTTCCCAATCAACCGTCCATATAAGCTTTATACCACTTCCAGAAAACTTTCCAATTCTTTTGGGCAGACTTTTCTTTATTGTTTTTATGGAAACAGGTTTCCCATATAATCTGAGGTCAAAATCTTCGGTAGTAATCGGGTTGGGTTTTACATTTTCATAGCCAAATTTGTAAATCAAGAGTGCTATTATAATTTGTTCTCGTAGAGTGCCAACCTCCATTCCGACTTTGCCAGATTTTGACATTTCAACTTCTGCAATAAAGAACATATAAGGCAATTTACGCTTTATCTTCTCAACTATCTTTTCATCTCCAAACATTTGATTTATCTGCTCAATCACTTTTACATCTTATCCTCATATCAGTATCTACCCTCCACTACGCCGAGCCAGTCGAGGGAGAAGGGCTTGTAGGAAGTCTTCACTTGGGGGGTATTTATATTACCCCTCCATATCCCATACATAGGCGCAACAGGCAAGGATATTAACCACATCATACTCGGATATTATAAGGGTGAATCACCTGATTATTACTTTCCTCCTTTTGTTGCCCGATATTACAAAATATATTCCCCTCCTGTTCGGTACGGATTTCCCAACGTACCTACCGTCCGCTGTATAAACCCTTTTATCCCCCAATTCAACATCCCTTATTTCCTCGCTTATTGTGGTGGTTATAACCTTATGGTAAAGATCCCTGACGGGAACCTCAAAGGGTGTTCCCATCCGGTAGTATTTCCACCTTTGGCTATCAAGGTGCTCCTCAATCTTTCCGAAATAGGGTACAAACTTGAACCTGTAATACTCCCATACAATAATCGAGTCAAAGAAAGAAGATAGTGATGTAAGCTTTATTCCGTACCTTAAGGGGGAGATAGAAACCTCATAAATCCCACCAGATATGTTCTCCACCCTCGCCCTTGAAGGCCTAGCCCAGATCGTATCAAAGGATCCATCACCGTCTATATCCCCAACGGGGATCTTGATATTTATTGGGAAAAAACAAGTATCCCAAGCTTCCCAATTATCCCCAACCGCCGGATTATATTTCATTATCATAAGTCTTCCTGTCGAGTATATGTTGTCGGTTCTTAAATACAAAAATGCGGTGTCGGTGGATGAGCCAAAGGAGGAACTTATCCTCACCCCAAAACTCGCCCAAGGTACAAATCCCCAAAATACGCACCTTCCTATGAGACCCGGAACGTTTATTACCGAAAATACGCTATCCCTCTCCGAACCGCTCCCGTACATTATCCCACTTAGGGTATAATCCCAGTATGCCCCATTTGAAATACCCAACCATCCAATCATGCATAAATTTTAACGCCGAATTCTCCCCCTTTATAATACCCGCACATGGAGAGACAAATACTTTATGCGGTTCTATTCGTCGCCCTCACCTTACCCTTCGTTTTCCCAAATATCTCCTTTAAAACACCAGAACCATCCCCCGAAATAAAGCATGCTTACGAGTTTGTTGAGAACCTCCCTCAAGGTTGTAGGGTGATATTCTCAATAGATTATGGTCCATCATCTATGCCGGAGACTCATCCTATGGTTATGGCGATGGCACGCCAGCTCTTCAAGAAGGATTGCAAAATAGCGGTTATGACCCTTTGGAGGTTTGAGGGGATCCTTATGGGGAACGATGCGATGAATACCGTTTCCAAGCAGATGGGTAAGGAATATGGGAAGGATTGGGTAATGTTGGGATTTAGGCCTGGGATCTCGGCGGTTTTAACAAACATAGGGGTGGATTTCAAGTCTGTCTTTGGCTCGGATGTAAAGGGAACTCCGATAACGGAAATAGAGTTTTTGAAGGATGTTAAGACGGTTAAAGATTTTGATCTTGTTGTGGATTTTGCCGCGGGGGCAACCGCCGATTCCTGGATTCAGATAACGGGGGCGAGGTACGGAGTTCCCATTATAGTGGGTTCCACCGCGGTTATAGCCCCAGGGCTCTACCCTTATTGGCAGGCGGGGCAGATAAAGGGTTTGATAGGTGGCCTTAGGGGAGCAGCGGATTACGAAAAGTTAGTAAATACGAAGGGTTTGGCGACCATAGGGATGATGTCCCAAACCTTCGGGCATTGGGTAATTTTGTTCTTCATACTTTTGGGAAATATTTTTTACTTCTTTGGAAGGAGGTTTAGAAAATGATAAGCGTACTCATTGCTTCCGGCTTCCGCTTGGCTTTTGGAACCCCCTCTTTCGGAGTGGGGGGCGTGAATTACACCCTAGTTGGCGACTGGTCGGCGGTCTTCTGGAACCCATCCCTCCTGGCGGATCAGCGCAACTCCTTCTCATTTGATCTTTTCAACTTCTACGGAACCTCAGCTTATCAGATGAACACGAACATAGCGGGATACGATGGGGCATACCCGAGATTAAAGGATAATCTGGCATACAACCAGAAGGGTTTAACCAATATACCCTCCGCTGGCTTTACAAGGTACGGGGATCTCTTTACTTGGGCTTTCGGGATCTTTGTACCATTCGGTATGGGAACCTCCTGGGACCTTTACGATCCGCCTATAAACTTTTATAACTCTTATGATCCGAACTGGAAAAAACCCGAATACCCGAAGATAGATTGGGAATCGGATGTAAAAATTGTGGCGACTTGGTTCGGTTTTGGAAAGGAGTTTGGGATGTTTAGGTGGGGTTTAGCGGGAGGTCCGGTTGTAGGTAAGATATATGTGAGGAGGGTGACCTTGCAGGATCCCGCTGAGATAAATCCTATCGCCGCAGGACTTCCCATAGAGTACAGGCTCTGGCCGATTGACACGAGAATAGAGGGTAGGGGGTATGCCCTTGGAGGAAGCTTTGGACTTACCGCATTCTTCGGTGAGATCTTCAGGTTCGCTATAACGGGTAGGGCATACACGCCCATGAAGGTAGATGGTGTCATAAAGCTTCAGCTTTTCACCCCGAGGAACGATTACATAGCGGAAAACGCTCCCGAAGCTGCCACCTTAGTAAGCGGTTATATCTTTAAGGGGGATGGAACGGGAAAGACATCCTTACCTCTACCGCCGGACTTGGGTATAGGTTTCTCGGTTAGGCCCGTAAAGGCTTTCGCCCTTCAGTTTGGATTCAATTACGTCTTCTGGAGGGTCCTGGATAAAGTCGTTATGAATATGGAGGACCTTGTGATCCTTTACAATCAAATAAGTTCCGACACACTTTACTTCCACTGGAAGGATACTTACGAGGTAGGGGCCGGTGTGGAGCTCTATCTTGGTGAGAGGTTTATTTTCAGGACGGGCTTTGCTTACGATCAATCTCCAATACCCGATTCCACCTTTAACCCATTAATACCCGATCTGGGTAAGAGGGTAGGAGTAGCGGGGGGTTTCGGCTATAATCTATCCGATTACACCACCCTTAACTTCGCGTATACCTACACCTTTGCGCCCGACAGGGAGATAAAACCCGGGCCCTCATATTCCTATAAGTCCCATTATTTGCCCGGTAAATACACCTTCAATGCCCACATCGTGAATTTCGGAATAGTTTATAGGTGGTAATATATTATGATCCCTCCCAAGATCATAAAGAGTATCCCTATAAGGTTTGTACCCTCACCCAAGAAAATTATCCCCCAAAGGGAGGAAAATAAAACGCTTAACCTCTTTATGCTTATCACATAAGGGACGGGAATGAGGGAAATTGCGATCATATGAAAGAGGGTGGATAGGGTATCCGCCAAGGATAAGTAAAGAAAGGGGAAGTTAAAGGACATCCTAAGCTTTAAGGCTAACAAACCCAATACCCCCAAACCGACGCTCATGGAGAAGGACCAAAAGACGGGGGAAGACGAACTAACCCCCATCTTATCAAGGTTAGCTGTAATACTCCATATCAGGACCACGATGAGAATATAAACACTTCCCCTTTCCTTGAAGATCGCCTTAATGGGCTCAAGCAAACCCGCCCTGATCTTTGAAACATTTAAAATATACGAACCCGCAAACACCATAAAAACCCCCAAAATCCCCATACCCGAAAGCTCCTCCCCCAACATAACCTTTGATGCGAAAAGAAGCAGAACGGGTGAGAAGCTAAGCATAGGAAGGGAAAGGGATAATGGGGAAACCTTTATGGCGGAAAAGTACAAGTAGAATGCGAAAAAATTTAGGATAACGTTTATCGGATAAACCAATAAAAATGTACGATAGTCGGAAATTTGGGGGTGAAGCATTGCAAAGGGGAGGAGGAATAAGGATGCCAAAATCTTCATGTTGGTCATAAGGAGAAGGGGGCTGTAATCCCTTAAAATACCCTTTGAGTGGATATCCTTGAAGGATTCCAAAATGGCAACGAGTAGCGAAAGGAGGAAACCCAAGTTCCCAATTCTACGACCGTAAAATATTATCTATGCGATATTTACTCTTTCTCCTTTTGATGCTTGCATGCGAAGGAAAAACGGATTTAAGCGGAAAATGGAAAACGGGTTTCGGAACCTTGAACCTTACGCAAAAGGGGGACTCCCTATTTGGGGAGTTTGAAGGGGGAGGGAAGTTTGAGGGTTTTATAAGGAATGATACGGTTTATTTCAGGATATCGGAAGCTTCGTTTACTTCTTACATCCTTACGGGTTTTGGTTTGATAAAGGATAGGAACAATATAAAGGGGAAGGTGGGGGAAGAGGGGAGTAAGACGTTTGATGGCACTTTTTATATGATGAAATTGAGATGAAGAAGCTGGGTTATTGCGTTGGGATCTTAAAACCGGACGAGGTGATATTTACGAGCGAAGAACCGGTTTCTTTGGGCGAGTTCGTGATAATAGAATCTGAGGAGATGGATGGGGAGAAGGTGAAGATATTGGGGATAGTTACATCCGTTGAGAGATTGGACACATTCCTTGATAGGGATAGTTATCATCCCGAGGTTTATGAGAAGATAACGAATTTACATAGGAGTCCCGGAATATTTAGGGCTACCGTATCAATTAGGGGATTGCTAGAAAAAAATCTGAGTTTACAGAATTTAAGATATCCGCCCAGGCCCGGTTCGCGGGTTTTTAGGCCGGATGAAAAGACTCTTAAGGATATATTCTCACAAGGGAACAGTAAATCCCACATAAAGATCGGGACACTTTTGGGTCATAAGGATGTTGAGGTTTCCGTGGATCTTAACCAGATAGTCTCAAGGCATTTGGCGGTTTTGGCGATAACGGGTGGAGGTAAATCCAACGCGGTATCCGTAATACTTGAGGAGATAGCGAAGAAGAGGGGGACGGTTATAGTGTTTGATGTTCATGGGGAGTACGAAAGCGCGGAGTACGTTGATGAGAAGGGGAAAAATGTGGTTAACGTTATAGATGTTAAAATAAACCTTAAGGATCTCTCCGCGGACGAGATTGCGACATTGTGTGGTATAGATTTTGAAAGGAGCAGTAGGCAATACTTTGTGATACAAAAGCTCGTGGAATGCGTGAGTAAAAGGAGAAAGAAATTTTTAAACATACCCGGTAACGGGATATTAGATCCCTTTGAGGATGTGGAGGATCCTAGTAATGCATTCATAGACGAGCTAATAGAGACGGTGGAGAATATGATATATGCCAAGAGCAGGAAGAAAAAGGAGGGGGAGGAGGAATACGGTGATTTTGAGGGGATAATTCCGGAGGAGTGCGGTTTTTATCATGCGGTTCAGAAGGAGGAGCTTCAGGGGGTTTATATAAGGCTTGAGAACCTTAGGAGGAAACTGGGGAAAAGGATTGACGATAAGGCAAAGTCGGTTGTGGATAGCGTAAAAGTCGGTTTTATAAATGTCCTTAATATGAAGAGCTTGGATTACGATGTGATGGATGTTATAGTTTCCCACACCCTATACAAACTCCTTTCGGAGAGAAAAAAGAGCGTGCATGGGGATAGTTCTTTGATAAACGTACCAGTGGTTGTGGTTATAGAGGAGGCGCATATATTTGCACCTTACGGGGGCTCGACGAGGACCAAGGATGCCCTATCCAAAGTGGCGAGGGAGGCGAGGAAGTTCGGCCTTGGCGTGATTTTGGTTAGCCAGAGGCCGAAGGGTTTGGATCCAGATATACTTTCCCAGATGAACAACTGGGTGATATTGAGGATCGTTGAACCTGAAGATCAGAAGCATATACAGAGGGCATCGGAAACTTTAAGCGGGGACCTCTTGAATTATCTATCGGCGTTGAATCCTGGGGAAGCGGTTTTGTTGGGACCCTTCGTAAAGATACCGTTATTGGTGAAATTTAGGAAGTCGGAAGCGAAGAAGGCGGGAGGGGATATATCCGCGGTGGATGAATGGGAAAGGTGGAGGCTGAATTTAGGGTCCTAGCGATAGATTACGGGAAGAGGAGGGTTGGGTTTGCGATTAGTGACCCATCGGGAAAGGTTGCCTTTCCCCTTGAAACCCTTGACCTCAAAAAGGAGGATATATTCTCACGCATAGGGAAGATCTACTCGGAAAAACCCTTCAGGAAGGTGGTATTGGGGAAACCCCCAAGAAAGGAACTTTTATTTGATGTTTATTTTTTGGCTTGTTTCCTTAAGGTGAGGTACAAGTCCGAGGTTATCTTTTGGGATGAGGAGTATACCTCAAAAGAGGCGGAGGAGATGTTGAAGGGTATGGGGATAAGGATAAACAAGAAGAATAAGCACCTCATAGATAGCCTTTCCGCCTACATAATCCTCCGGGAGTACCTCGGTTATGGACCACCATTATAATCACCTTCTATGGTACTTATACTGTTTTCCGCAGTTTGCGAGTTCAAAATTAAGACGGTTCCGAGCGCGTACATAAGGGGGGAGAGCTTTTCAACTTACGCGGATACAAAGGGTGAAGCGATAATCAAGGGTAGGGAAGGGGAGAGGGTGAGGATAAGCGCGGTGGGGTACGAGCCGAAGGAATTCGTCATAACATGCCGGGATGTAGAGGTTTATTTGGAAGAGAGGCCTTACAAAATCTCGGAGATCCTCGTGGAATCCGAACCTGTAAGGTACGTGGAGAGGACCAAAACCGTTGAACAGATAAAGGAATTGGAAGTTCAAACCCCTTATGCCAAGCCCGAGGAGGCATTAAATGTGCCAGGTGTGGTATTTGAGGGGAAGGATGTGGCGGGTTCCGTTCCGGCAATAAGGGGTTTGGCGAGGTTTAGGACCGCGGTTTATCTGGAAAATATGAGGGTATCCACGGAGAGGGAAATAGGTCCCTCGCTTTTTTACGCGGTTCCAGACTTGTTGGAAAGGGCGGAGGTGATCAAGGGGGGTTCAACCGTTTTCGGTTCGGATGCGGTTGGGGGTTCAGTACTATATTTCCTGAAGGGAACGAGATCGCCAAACGAATTTAAACTTTCTTACAACTCAAACAACGGGCTTTTGGGGGGATACTTAGGTTATAAACCCATAAGGGGTATTTACTTTGGTTTTGGTGGATATAACACCAATAACTACTACTTCCCAGATACCACAAAAGGAAACGGTTTTTACAGCCCCGATCTAATTCAGGCGAAAAACTCCTCTTACAGGAAGTACGCCGCCCTTATTTCCGCGGAATACGGGGGGATAAGTCTGAGCTTGGTTTCCTTCCTCGCCAGGGACCTTTACAGGAGCTTTAAAACAACCGACATAAATTATTTCCCCGAGATTAATGAGCACTTCGCCCTTATTGGATGGAAGAATTTTGAATTAGGTTTTCACAATTACGGAACCATAAGTAGGAGGGTAAGGGGTTCCGATGTTAAGGAGACGAGGAGGTTTGGGAACGACTTTTCTTTGAGGACATTTGCGGATCTCTTCGGGATTATGGTGGGGTTTGATTACTTCGGTAGGTGGAACGTAAGGTCCGAGGTTTATAGGAACGGGGAGTTTAAGTATTACGAGCTTAAAAACGCCACATCCCACGAGTATGGAACATTCGCTTTGTGGAATAGGAATTTTGAGAAATTGGAAGTTTCCGTGGGGGCGAGGTTGGGGCTTTACTCAAACTCCGGGAGCAAGGAAATAAAAGTTTTCCCGACGGGACACCTTGGGGCGGTTTACGGATTGGGGAATTACTATATCAGGGGTAACATAATAGGCTCTTACAGGTTCCCAAGCTTCCTTGAGACCCATGCATATTCGCCGAGGCCAAGGGGTTTCATAGAGGGGAACCCTAACCTTCTACCCGAAAAGGGTATAACCTTAGAGGGTGCATTTGGTTCAAGGAACTTTGAGGTGGTTGCCTTCGGCATTTTTGTAAGGGACTTCATAGAGATGTACAGGAAAGGAGTTATGGATGGCGATACAATTTACTCTTACAAGAACCTACCCGAAATTGCCCAAATATTCGGTTTGGAGGGTAAGGCACAAATAACCATCTCAAACTTCTACGTAAACCCATCCATCACCTTACTTGAGGGTAGATCCGGAGGGGAGAAGATATCAAATATAACCCCACCTAGAATTTTGTTGAGGTTGGGGTATTTGGGGGAATTTTCACCTTACCTGAACCTTTTCTATCAGGCGAAAGCTTCCGAAGTTGCGGATATAGAGGAGAAGAAGCCCGAATTCCTAATAGTGGATCTTGGCGTGAGATTTCGCAAGGGTAGGTGGATCTTGAATTTGGGGGTGCAAAACCTGAACAACGCGGTAGCGTATAAAACCTTGGATCCGGCGCAGATACCTCAACCGGGAAGATCCCTGTTTGCTAATTTAAGGTACTCCTTCTAAAGGGAGAAAACCTTTCTCCAGGTTGAGATCGTCAGTAGCTCAAATAATGTTAGGTATGTAAAGCCCCTACTTTTCAGGTTTTCGTTTAATACGAACTCAACAAAGTGGGGAGGTAAAAGCTCGGAAATTATAGGATCACTTTTTATTTCCCAAACTTTTTCCCTCAAAACTCCGGATATCCAACCCTTAACGGGCGCTCCAAAACCCGCTTTCTTTCTTTTTATTATCACCTCGGGCAGTATCCCCCTTAAGGCTTCTTTTAGGATCTTTTTCCCAGAAAAGGGACCAACCTTCAATTTTGATGGGGTTTTCAGGGAAAGTTCCAAAAGTTTATTGCTCAACATTGGGACCCTTATCTCCAAGCCGAAAGCCATGGAGGTTTTATCCGTGTAAAGTAAATTGTGCTCGGGTAAGAAATATTTTATGTCAAAAAGCATGCAGGAGTTAAGCTTATCCCCCCTTGGAAAATCCTTCAATAGATAATTGAAAACCTCGGGAAACCCAAGGTAGTAAGACATCCAAACTAAGTACCTTAGAGGAAAGGGATAGGATAGGGCACCCTTGAATTTGTTTATATCCCTGGCGATCCTTCCGAGTTTTCCCCTTGAGAAGGGTAAATCTGGCAAAAATCTTAAAATTGGAAACTTCTCCGCCAAGAGAATAGCCCTATACCTAGGATATCCCCCCCAAAGCTCATCCCCTCCCGTTCCCGCAAGCGCCACCTTCAAACCCATATTCCTTGCCCCCCTTGATAGTAGATAGTTTGATATTGCGGCGCCATCCCCTATGGGCTCCTCAAGATGATAAACTACACTTTCAAACTCCCCCTCCCTAAACTCAACCTCTACGGGATATATTTTGTGCCCGAATTTATCCGCAACTTCCTTTGCGTATTCGTACTCCTGAAAGAATATATCCTTTTTGATATCCTTTTCCTTGAAGATGAGGGAAAAGGCCCTTAGGGGTTTTTCGGTTAGCGCCGCTATAGCGGAAGAATCTATTCCACCGCTTAAAAATATTCCAACCTCAACATCCGAAATTAAATGCTTCTTAACGCTCTCCTTTAGGGCTTCCAATATTTCTTCCTTTTCAACCTTTCCTTCATCAATGTTTGGGGTGAAAAATGGGAAAATTTTTACCTCACCATCCTCGTATATTAAAACGTTTCCCGGTGGTAGCTTGTATATACCCTCAAAGGCGGTAAGGGGATATGGACACCAAAGGAACGTAATGTGGAATTTTAAACCTTCAAGGTTTGGGGATTTTTTTGTAAACGGTAAGTTCAATAAGGGTTTTATTTCGGATGAGAAGGCGAAGTTCTTTCCCACCCTAGTCCAATACAGGGGTTTTATTCCGAACCTGTCCCGGGCTAAAAGAAGTTTTTTCCCATCCCAGAATGCAAAGGCGAACATCCCATCAAACATCCTTATCCCTTCAACACCGAAAACCTTAAGGGTTTTAAATACGACCTCAGTATCCGACCTGCTTTTAAAATTTTCCCCCCTCTCCTCCAAAAGCTTCCTTATCTCAAGGAAATTATAAACCTCCCCGTTGTAAATCAAAACCTTCCCTTCTTCAACCCAAGGCTGTTTTCCACCCTCAAGGTCTATTATTGATAACCTGCAGTGCCCCAAGAATATCCCTTTATCCCTCCAAGATCCCCTATCATCAGGACCCCTGTGGGATAAGAGGTTTAAAATTTCTTCCTCCTTTCCCGAACTTTCACCCAATACACCGAATATCCCGCACATTAGAGGCTATCCCCAAATATTTCACCGACGAAGATCCATTTAAAGGCGGTATCCGGAAACTCTTTAAACCTTGCAACAAAGATCCATTCGTCATACCAACTTCTGTACTTAAAGTCATCCCTGGGGGGATATTTTGTCAAGAACTTTGAGATTTCAACAGGGAAAAAGGTATCAACCTCTCCGTTTTTAATGGCTAAAAGCTTGGGGAATGATCTTGCGGCAGGTATAAATTTCACGAACACATAAACGTGCCAGAAGTTGCCAAACTTGGCGATCTCCTTCTTTTCAACCTCAAATCTGGGCTCCGTAAAAATCAATTTCCCAAAGATCTCCCCAACCTTCCTTTCCCCCTTAAGAACCGTTATTTTATAAACCCTCTCCCCGAAATACCTAAAAGTGTCGCTCACCAAAAAAGCCCTCTTAAACTTTCTCTGCTTATCCAATGTCAAAGCCAAAACATCCGCATAAATATTAATCTTCCTCCCACCAACCTCAAGGATCATCCTTTTTGGAAAGAGTAGGGTGGGGATATAAGCTTCCTCCCTTATATAATCCGCCGGAATAAAACCAACCACCCTAAAGCTTCCCCCATCCTTCACCACGAATAGATCCACATTTAATGGTTCCCTTTGAGGGAAACAGGAAAGGAGGAGAAGAAAGGGTAAAATCTTCCTCAATTAACGGATCTCCAGAAGGATAGGCCAATTGCCAAAAGGGTAAGGGCATAGTGTATGGAGACCATAGTGGGGCTTAATAGACTATAAACTGAGAGGAGACCGAAGGTTATAATGAGCAGGATAAGGAGGAACAATAGGACGTTAATTTTCCTGTTCTCCTTGTCAAAAAGGGATAGGAGAGCGAAAATGAGGATAAAAAATCCAAAGAGCCTGTGGCTTAAATGAAGCAACACATCTCCGTTCCATTGTACGTTTAAGCATAGGAATAGGTCTTGACCACAGGCAAAACCCGCGTTTGCCTTCCTTACGGAAGTCCCAAGTAATACCTGTAAGAATAGAAGGGTGAATATCCAGAAGGTGGATGACCGGAAGTTTATGGAAAAGGAACGGGAGTTAAACTTTTTTAGGATAAAGAGGGCTAATACGAAGGTTGAAAGGCCCAAAAATGCGTGCGTTATTGAAACCCAAAAAGGCATCTTGAGTATTACGGTCAAACCGCCGACAAATATCTGAATGAAAATGGTAAGGGACAAAAGCCAACCCGCCCTTGAAAGGAAGCTTCCCCTGAAATCCTTGTGCGTTATGAATGTGGTGGAAAAAACGAAAACCGAGGTTATCGCGGCTATTGCCCTATGTACATACTCCAAGAGGGCCCCCACCTGTTCCGGGGGTAAAAAGCTTCCGTAACATAATGGCCAGTCAGGGCATCCGAGGCATGCACCATAAGCCGCCACCGCGCTCCCAAAAACCAGCAAAACATAAGACAAGATAACCGTCAGTAGGATAATTCCCTTCTTCATCGGAACCTTTTATTATACAACGGTATAATTCCCATCTATGGCTTTAAGGAACTTTAGGGAGAATTTTAAGTTTATAGTTTGGATCGTTGCGATTGCCTTTATAGCTTGGTTGGTGTTTGAGATAGGCGCGGGTATTTTGAATTTTACGAACCCAAAGCCCTGGGAGCGGGGAATAGTGGCGGAGGTGGGAAACTATAAGATCTCATCGGAATACTATGAGTACTTGGTTCAGGCAGAAATACAGGAAACTTTAAGGGTTAGGGGGGTTGAATTCTTGCCCCCAGAGGAGGAAGAAAGCATAAGGGAGGCGGTTTTTTATAGGATGGTGGATAACATAAGGTGGAAGAAACTTGCGGAAAAGCTGGGAATAAAGCTCTCAGATAAGGCCATACTCACCCTAGTTATGCTTTTACCCCCTCCGGAACTTATGAGAGATACTAACTTCTTTAGGGATGGGAATTTTAACTACCAGCTTTACTTGCAGGTTTTAAACGACAAAAGGTACGCCCCAATTTTCTCCGCTTACGAGGCAAAACTTAAGGAAGAGGTACCTCCGGATCTTGCGAGATTCTTGATATCAAAGATTCCCTTACCTTCAAAGGAATACCTTTGGAAGAAATACACCCTTGAGAACACCAAATACGGGTTTGATTTCTTGAATATAGTTTATGCGAGGATAAGCGACGATAAGGTGAAAAAACCCTCTGAGGATGAGCTTAAAAGGTATTTTGAGAGGAATAAAGAGAAATTCCTGCAACCCCCTTCCGCCGATATTTACATCCTAAGGGTTGAAAAATCCCCATCAAAAGAGGATTCCTTGCAGGCAAAAGAGCTTATCTTAAGGGCAAAGAAGGAAGCGGAGAGGGATTGGAACAGCGCGGTTAAAACTTACTCCGAGGACCTAAACACGAAGGATTCAGGGGGAAATCTTGGTTGGCTTTATGTTTTAGTTTTACCGGAAAATGTCAGAAATGACATTGAAAAATCGGATACGGGAGCGATTTTGGGACCTTACGATGTTCCAGGGGGTTATAATATAGTCAAGGTTTTGGAGAAGAACAAGAAGGGGGACAGTGTTAATTTATCGCACATTTTCGTATCAATAAAGACATCCTATCAGACAAAGCAAAAGCTGAGGGATACACTCTTAAAATTCTTGGATCTGGCTAAAAAGAGGGGATTTAGGGAAGCGGCGAAGGAGCTGGGGTTTAAACTGGATAGTACGGGGGAATTCAAGCTAAATTTGGGTTTTATACCCTTCATAGGTCCAGATAGAAGCCTTATAAATTTCATAAGGAAGGGTAAGAAGGGAGATATTTCGGGCATAATATACAAACCCGAATATTATGCGGTAATTCAGATAATTGGAAAGAAGGAGGGGGGAATTCCGAAATTTGAGGAGGTCAGAAGGGAGGTGGAGAGGGCATATATCCTTGAGGAGAAAAGGAAGATTGCGGAGGCTATAGCTAAGGATGTAATTGAGAGGATAAAGAGGGGGGAAAGCCCGGACAGCATAGGGACAAAATATCCGGAAGTTTATTTAGGTTCCGCGGATAGTGCCAATTTTAACACGTTTGTTCCGGGTGTAGCAAACAGGGAGGTGTTCTTCAGGGCTTTGGCTATTTCAAAAGAGAAAGAGTGGAGCGGACCCTTTGACTATAAGGATGGGCTTTACTATATCTTCAAGAAGTACGAATTAAAACCTGATAGGGCAGATTTTGAAAGGAGGGTACAACAGCTTATTTTACAGAACCAACAGATGGAAGCCTTTGAGATCCTAAGCAACCTCCAGCGCGACCTTGAAGACCTTATGCCCTTAAAAGACTACAGGGGGTATCTGTACTGATGGAATTTGAGAGAATCAAAAAACTGGCGGAGGAAATAGAGAAGGGGAAATTTGAAGAATTGGACCTGAGGGGATACATAGAGAATACCATACTTAAGCCCGAGGCAACACCCAAGGAGGTTGAAGAATTCTGTAAGAAGAGCGCGGAATACGGGTTTTATGGTGTTTGCGTAAACCCATCTTTTGTTTCCTTAGCGAGGGATAGCGGTGGGAAAAACTTAAAGGTGATAAGCGTTGTGGGTTTTCCCCTCGGTGCAACGACTACATATTCAAAGGTGAAGGAGGGGGAAAGGTGTATAAGGGATGGGGCGGATGAGCTTGATATGGTTATACACATAGGTTTCTTGAAGGGTGGGGAATACAAGAGGGTAGAGGAAGATATTAAGGAAGTTGTATCCTTGGGGGTTCCAGTAAAGGTGATAATAGAAACTTCCCTTTTGACGGATGAGGAGAAGGTGATAGCTTGTAAGATCTCGGAAAACGCGGGGGCAAAATTTGTAAAAACTTCAACGGGTTTCCTCGGAGGTGGCGCCACAATATACGATGTCCTCCTTATGAAAAGCGCCTGTTCTTTGGAAGTTAAGGCATCCGGTGGAATTAGGGAAAAGGATTTTGCGGTAAAACTTATTAAAGCGGGGGCTACGAGGTTGGGGACATCGAGGGGTTTCAATTTGTTGTGAAATACACCGCAATTTTCACCTTAATCTTAGCCCTATATCTCTTGAGCTTCTCTTTCGTTTCCAAGGAGCTGATATTACCCTCCCTACAGTTCGCCGTAGTGGGGCTCCTTTTCTTACCAATCTTTTTCCTTATCTCAAGGATCTTAAAATTGGACTACCCAAAAAGGAACCTTTTCTTACCCCTTGAGGTGGCCCTGGCTTTCTCAATTTTGGCGAACCTTGCAAGCATAGGCAGTCCCCCCTTCTTCGCGGTTATGTTCCTCGTCCAATTTATAGCCCTTCCCTTTGCTTTGATCCTAACCGCATATGAGTTTTACAGGGAAGGACTCATTCTGAGCTTTCTCCTATCTTTCATAATATGGTTTGGGATAATTTCCCTCCTTTAACAGCGATAAAATCCCCGCTATGAGGATAGGCGTAATAGGAGGTTCCGGCTTTTACACTATAGAGGGTTTTGATATCCTTGACAGGAGGCACATAAAGAGGACACCTTGGGGTGAGCCTTCGGCGGATTACATAATAGCAGGGAAGGATGGGCATGAGTTCGTCTTCCTCGCCAGGCACGGAAATAACCACGGGATACCACCTCATAAGATAAACTACAGGGCGAACATTTGGGGGTTTAGGTTGCTGGAGGTTGATAGGATATTTGCAATATCAGCGGTGGGGACCATAGATCCTAACATTGAAATAGGGAGCATAGTGATACCGGATCAGCTAATAGATTTCACAAGAACGAGGGGAAACATCTCCTTCTATGACGGGATATTTACGCCGGATGGGGAATTCGAGCATCCCGCTTTGGGAATGGATAGGGTTTACAAGGCTTTATCGGAAAAGAAAGTTGTACACGTTGATGTGAGCGAACCTTTTTGCCCGCAGGGTAGGAAGGTGGCGTATGAGGTGCTTTCAAGTAGGGGATTAAAGGTTATACCGAAGGGGACATATATAGCCACGGAAGGTCCAAGGCTTGAAACTTCCGCCGAAATTAAAGCTTTCAGGATATGGGGGGCGGATATAGTAGGTATGACCGCAGTTCCCGAAGCTTTCCTCGCTAGGGAGCTTGAAATATGTTATACCCTAATAACCGTCGTGACGAATTTCGCCGCCGGAATTTCCCCGACCAAACTTACAACGGAGGAGGTTATAAGGGTATCTTCAAGCTTAAAGCAGAAAATAATTGATGCCCTTCCGGAAATAGCAAGCGAGTTGCCGGAGGAAAGGGATCCCATATGCTCGGAAGCTTTAAAGGACGCGATTATGTGATGAGGAAGGTAATATTAATTTTTCTCTTGCTCTCTTGCGCTTATACTCCTCCATACAACGACGCGGAAAGAGTGGCGGAAGAGTACCTAAGGGCTATAGAAAGTGGGGATTTTAAAAAGGCTTACCTTCTCATAGATGGGGTTTCAAGGAGGGCTACGAGCCTCGAGGAATTTGAGAAATATTGGAATGATTTTTTTAAGAGGTACGGAAAACCCTACAAGCACACCATAATAGACATCTCAAGGGATGGGAAGTACGTTGTTGTTGAGTATTCTTGGAGTTTCCAAAGTCTCCCGGAAAATGACACCTCAATATTCCTGGATAGTAGGGGATATAGGTTAAGGTTGGTTTATGAGTTCAGGAGGTGGGCGGTCAAGTTCAGGAAATACACCATAATTAAAGAGACACCCACACCTTACGGTATAGAAAGGGAGATAATAAAAGAATGATCGGGCTCCTTTCCCTTCTCTTACCCTATTGGTACAGAATATTGGCAGGTTTTCTGATCCTCGCTATAGTGGATCTTGGACAGCTCGTAATTCCCATCTTTATAAAAAATGCGGTGGATGATATGTACTTAGGAAAATTCTCGGAAGTTCCGAAGTGGGCGCTTTATATCCTCCTCGTTTCCCTTGCATTTTCCCTTTTAAGGTTCTTCTGGAGGTACTTTTTCATCGGTACATCAAGGCTCATAGAGAGGGACCTTAGGGAGAAGATATATCGACACACCCTAAAACTTCACCCCCATTACTTCAACTCCCTGAAAACCGGCGATGTTTTGGCTTTATACACGAACGACCTCCAGGCGGTGAATATGGCTTTGGGTATAGGGCTTGTAGCTATCTCCGATTTTGTAATTTATACTTCCTTTTCAATAGTGGCTATGCTCATAATTTCTCCAAAGCTAACCTCTATGGTGATAATTCCCCTTCCCCTTTTGGCGGTTTTGATGTTCTTCTTGGGTAGGACGATCCACGAGCAGTTCCTGAAGGTTCAGGATTATTTTGGTTATATGACTGAGTGGATAAGGGATATAATCTCGGGGATAAGGGTGGTAAAGGTTTATGATACAAACGGGAACCTCGTTAAAAGGTACGGCGAGATCTCGGCGGAATACCTTAATTTAAATTTGTATATGGGTTTCCTTGATGGGCTCTTTAATTCCTCCGTTTTCCTCTTGGCTTACCTTTCAAACGCAATATTGCTCCTATTCGGCGGAAGTATGACCTCCACTGGTGAGATCACCATAGGGGGGTTCACCGCCTTCAGCAGTTATATAGGTATGATGGTTTGGCCTATGATGGCTTTGGGATGGTTTGCGAACCTACTTCAGAGGGGAAGCGCTTCGTACGAGAGGGTAACAGGATTTTTAAATGAGGAGCCGGAGATAAAAGGTGGGGGAAGCGTAGAGGTGGAGGATTTTGAGGTTTTGGAGGTTAGAAATTTAAGGTTTTCCATAAACGGGGAAGAAGTGTTGAAGGGGATAAACTTTGAGGTTTTTAAGGGGGAGTTTGTGGGGATAACGGGTCCCACCGGTTCAGGTAAAACCGTATTTTTAAACATTTTAGCGAGGTTTTATAATCCAAGCGGAGGGGAAATCAGGTTAAATGGGATAAATTGGGAGGATATATCCACCGCATCTATCAGGAGAAACATACTACTTCTACCTCAGGAACCCTTCGTATTTTCCTTAAGCGTAAGGGAGAACTTGAAGCTTGCGGATCCGGAAGCGGAAGAAGATAAAATGTGGTGGGCTTTGGAAATGGCAAATTTGGGCGAGGATGTTAGGTCTTTCCCAAAGGGGCTTGATACGGTAATAGGGGAGAGGGGTTATTCCATTTCGGGTGGGCAGAGGCAGAGGTTAATGCTTGCCATGGCGTTTTTAAGCCCTTCCAAGCTCATCCTTCTTGATGAATCACTTTCAGCTTTGGATTCCCAGACGGAGAAGAGGGTGGTTGAGAATCTTAGGGGGTTGGGTAAAACGGTGGTTTTGGTATCACATAGGATCTCTTCTTTGGTTGATTGTGATAGGATATACGTATTCAAGGATGGGAAGGTGGTGGAAGTTGGAAGTTTCAAAGATCTAATTGAAAGAAACGGCATTTTTTCCCTACTTTATCAGGCTCAAAGGGAGGGGGTGGTGGTATAAAGGACTACCCAAACGCCAAAAAATCCCTTTCCCAAAGTGATTTTAACTTTATCCCCTTCTTTTACATTCCTGTAAAGTTCGGGTTTAACCGCTATTTTACCGCAAGGATAGAGATTTGTAGGTGAGATAAATAGGTAATATTGATCCGTAGCCTTTGGGATTTCAACTTCCTTCTTCCCCTCAACCTCAACAATTTCAACCCTCCTCTCGGAGATGTACCAGGTGTTTATGATCCTTGAGGAATAAAAGAAAATGGCAGAGTTGATTAAAGTTGCAAGGATAAAAATTGGGATCCAACCCTTATAGTATATTGCAAGGAATATAATATTGGGAATGGAAAGGAAAAGGAAGAAGGTGTATGCGGTTTTTAAAAATTTTCCTCCATCATCGCAAAAGTTTATTAAGATGATCTGAAAGCCGAAACTGAGAGCAGAAATATAAAAACGCCCAGATGGATTTTTCCATTAAAAGTTTATCCTAACATCCACCCTAAGCTCGTTTGACCTTGAACCCGTCATGGTTTTCCTATCGTAGGAATAACCCCTTGAATATACGAAGGTGGCATCCACCGCATCGCTGAAGGAGTAATTTGCGGATAGGCTTATTGAGTTTCCTATCCTATCAGACATATTCCTCCATTCGGGGATCTCCCCATTATAATTTACAACATCCGACTTTGAGGAATTTATTGAGAAAGTTAGGGAAAGGACGAGTTGGTTCCTTAAGGATAGAAGATTACCGCTTGACCAGGGTAGTCTAAAGCCCCCGAATCCGTTAAGGGTGTGGGACGCGGTTATATCAACGTTTGTCTGCACATCCCTACTTCCAGACTTAAAGGTTAATAGGTTCTCCCCCTCCGTTATGCTCCTTGTTAGGTTCAGGTTTATTGAAGAGCCTGTCCTCAAAATAAAGTTCGGGGATAAGGAAAGGGTGGTGTTGATCCTTTGGTCGTATGCGCTGTCTGGGGGAGTTGGGGGATAATACGTGAAGGTGTTTGTCCTTGAAAATGAAAGGTTGAGATTAGAAGATGAGACAAAGTTTATTGCCTGTGGTACGGGAAGGTTGTAAATTGAGAGATTTACATCTGGGAACCTGGTCTCGTTGGTTATGCTATGCCTCACCTTGGTATAAGAGAAAGTCCTTGAGAAGGAGTACCTGGGTTGTATATTTACGTTGGCGAAACTTATTCCGGTATTTACATCAACAGCGTTCCTCTCCGTCCAGGAATTTGAGAAGCTGTCCCTTGATATCCCCGCCTGTGGATCGTTGGATATACCGAGTCTATATTTCCAATTCGCCCTCCTTTCAACCAAGTTGTACCTTGAGTTCCTTGAGAATGTGTATGTTAATCTTAAATTGTTCCAAAATTGGGAAAGTTTTTCAAGCCCATATAGGATCACATGTAAAGGTCCCGCGGTTTGTAGGGATGTATCCTTACTTTCGTCCCTTAGCGAACCAATCTTTGAGAATAGCTGTCCATGAAATATCCCGAATGATGCTTGAACGTCCAAGTTTTCGTCCAAGTTTCTAACATCAAGGTTTGGAGATGGCCTTATCTCCAATGACCTGTTTTCCCTATAACTGTGGTTGTAAGAAAAGCCCGGTTGAATGTACAGAAATTGGGGTAAATTCAAACTTCCGGAATACCTCTCGCCGAAACCCGCCTCGTACCCCAATATTGAATCCCTCTTGTTTTTGAATAGGGTATCATACCTGTAATCCCCCGTCCTTGAAAACCCGTAGCTTAATGTAAATAGCCCGGGAATGAGATTGTAGTTTATATCCCCCGAAATCTGCCCTTCCTTCCTCTCAGTTGTAATTTGGGAACCCAATATAAACCTCCTGCTAAAGTCCCTGTTATAGTTGTACCCGAGCCTGAAGTTGGGCAAAAGGTTTATCAACCTGTTGAAAATCCTCATCTCAACCCTTGGGTTGTAGGAATATGAGATGGAATAATTTTCCCTGAAGGATGTATCCCTAATTTCAGGTCCAAGGTTTGAAGAGGTGGAAAATCCGTTGGAAATATTCCAAGCGTCAAGGAGGAGCCTTCCCAATAGGGACCTTGAATTGGACTTTTTGAAAGACCAACCTAAGGATTTTCCGTTGGAAGTTGATAAAAAGTATGCCCTTTCCGAATTGGTTTTTATTGGAACATCTGAGCCGGGTTTGTACTTGGGAAGCTGATACCCCCTATTATACCCGAATGTTATGGGGATGTTTAAGCTCCAAGATTTTGGGAAAATTTCGTGGAAATTTAATGTTCCGGAAATGTTGTAGTTCCTCTTGTCGTAATTGTTTCTATTTATCGCGGATTGGGCGAAATCCACCTGCTCAATTTGGCCGTTGGTGTTTATCGATAATAAACTTGAGAGCTTAAAGGAGATATTTAATTTTGCGGCGTTCGCCGAGATCCTTACGGGATCCGTAAGCCTAAGCTCGTTTATCCAAACGGTACCCGAATTTCTCGTGTCACTATCGTTCTCAACTCCAACCCAGAAGAACTTAACATCAAATATGTTTGGGTTCCCCCTAACCCCGAGTCTCCCATCGCTCCTATAACCGCTTGATGGGTTTGCATCCTTAAACCTAACGAGTTCCTCCAAGCTTACCTTAACTTCCTGCCAATCCGTGCTTTGAACCTTAAATTTATACTCGTAAAAGTTCAAGCTATCGCTCCCAAACCTTAAAATTACCCTTGGTTTATAACCGCTTGCCCCCTTAACCCAAAGGGAAATGGAGTTATAATTTACAAAGCTAACCTTTTGGTAAAGGGATCTTCTGGCGAGGGCGTATTCACCTGGCGCAAAATTCTCAAACTGCAAAACCAAAGCCCCCTCATCCTCAAGCTTTCCCGTGGTTATATCCCTCATAAGCTTATTCTCAACCCCAGGTGGGGAAGTATATCCCGGCGTTGTTTTCCTACTTACAAAACCTATGGAGAAGCCTTGAGTTATATCCGAGGTATCCCTCTTTACCCCCTCGTTCACCCAATCGCTACCTCCAATTCCCAGATTTACTATATAAAGGGTATCCGTCCTATCAAACCCGCTCCAAGTGATCCTAATATACTTTATTCTCTCAAGGGTAGGGTTTCCCACCGTATATGTAGGTTTCCTTAGGGGGATCCTGAACTGCTTCCACCCGTTGTATTCACTTATCGGGGTCATATTGTCAAGGTCAAAGACGAAGGTGTAGTAATTCTCACTCCTGTTTAAAGAACCATCCTTATCCAAGTCTTCGTAATCAAGCCTCCCGTTCCCCTCAAATCCGTTTAAGGGTGAAAAATCGTTGTTTCTAATGTCGGATACAAAATTATAGTCGTCGTTTCCCCAGTCTACACCACCACAGCCCGCCTTATCATCCCCCTTAACCCCATCAAAACCCGTATCCTCCTTATCTCCGCTTAATGTAAAATCCCCATCCTTATCCTCCGTGTTCAGGGTATCAAGCCCCCTTATCCTACCTATACAATCCCTAAACAGCATATCCTCGGGTATATCCGTCCCAAGATCCACATATACCTTACCCCTACCCCTCGCGTAAAGCTCTAAGTATTCCTTTTCCCTGTAGTTATAACCGCTCTCGTTTATAAGTCTCATAAGGGTGGTCCAGCTTTGGATCCCGTCTGTTTTCGGCTTGGCAACTATTATCATCACCCTCTCCCTCTCGTTTATTTCCGTTGGGTCAAGGTTGGGATATATCTGCCCCTTTGTAAAAAGGTTTGCGGTTGTCACCCAAGCGGTCTTTATCGCGTACTTACCCGTATCCGCCAATAAGCTATCTATCCTTGGCCAGGAACCCGGGTACCACCTTATGTACTCATCCGCGAAATCCTCGAGGTTGGATGCTCCCCTGTCAAAGTCGTCAATATAACCCTCCCCCCTTGTATTGGGATCTGGAAAAGACCTGGCAGCTTCCCCCTCTACGGAGATCGTACTCTTCTGCTCCAAGGATAAAAACGTATACCTGTTTAAAAACTCGTTCAGGTAATCCATAGTGTGGTTTATCTTACCGTTTAGGGATAAAACCTTATAGCTGTTGGGTTCAAACCCTAGGGAGGGCCTCAAATATGAGGATGCTAGGGACTTTGATATGTAATTTATTCCAAAACTTGAGTTCTCGGAGATGTTAAAGGTTGAGGATAGGGCGAGGATACCCTTATTCCCCCCTCCAAAAACATCATAACTCCTATAATTTACCTTAAGCTCCGTATTTGGTGGGAAATCTGTCCTCAAAAGCCTTATTTTCCCCGAGAAATAATCAACGGAATAATCGACGTTTTCGGTTAGCCTTTGACCGTTGGCATATATCTCAACGGAACCTTCCACGATCCCAAAACCAAGGCTAAGTTCCCTCTGTGGCTTCTGAAAATTTACGACAATGTAATAAAGGTCGGTATGTCCTGAAGGTATAGCATCCTCACTCACGAGGTATATTATGCTGTCCCTATCCCTAAGGGCTGAATCCGCGAAGGGCCAGAATTTTGGGATGAATAGATAACCGTTGTTTTTGTCCAGGATCCTAAAGGGTGATCCACCGACGTTTGTATATTCATCAGCAAATCCATCCCCATTGTTGTCTATTCCCAAAATCTTGGTGTATGGTATTCCATCCTGCGAGTTTGGATCCACGGTGGTTGTGGGTAGATCCCTGAATATGTCTATTTTCACGCCCGCAACGGATGTATCGAGTTCCGAGGGAAGCCTATAAGCAAACTTAAGCTCGTATGAGTTTATCTCCATGGCGCAAGAGGATGATGTATCGGATAGGGTTGTCCTATCCCTCTTAAGGAGAAGCATTCTTATGGGGTTTGCGCTATCCGGACTCGGAGGAATATAACCAACTTTTACCGTGTCGGTTCCGTTGGTAAGGGTATATGCCGCCCCCAACCACCAGCTCCCACCCGGAGGATTTAAAATTTCAATTACGTTCCCACCCAAGGATAAAAGGAAATCCTTGCCCGGCACGAGCTCCTTCCACCTCCCGAACTTATAACACTTTGGATCCGTAAACGTCGTATCTCCCCTAAAGTGGGCGGAACCGTAAGTATATACGTCGTTGGGGGGTGGGGAAGTTGTGTAAAATAATCGGATCTCGGCTATTCTATATCCAGGTAAAATTGGTACATAAAAGAATTTTCCCCTTACGAAGTTCCTCGCGTAAATCGTATCCGTTATTACTTGGGATTGTAAGGTGAAGGTTTTTGTTTGGCTTACCCCCCTCTCCCTTGTGGCAAGGAGCACTATCCTTGAAGGTCCAAAACCGAACCTACCCTTTAAACCGAACAATCCCGCCCCAGCACCCACGGAGGTATAAGATGTTGATGGGATACCAGATGCGTCTATATCCCCCGCCTCCAAACTTTGAACAATATCATCTTCCGTCCCCGTATAGGATAATATGACCTTGTTCCTTGAGAAGTCCGTAGCTTCCGAATTATGATTTACCTGAACCTTCAACCTGTCGGTAACCTGCCCGGTGATATTTACGTTTAAGGTTTGCTTCATTTGAAGCTGGGGAATGGGTGAGGATACCGTATCGTACCTACCACCGAATATGTACCTATCCTGCCTCCCACCAAAGCTTATCGTTTGATTTCCGGAAAGGGAAACCTTACTCACCCCCTCTCCCAAAAACCTCCACCTCTCGGGTATATAAACCGGAACGGTTATGTCCGGAATAAGTCCCCCCCTATAAACCGCTGTGTCCGCCTTCCTAATTTCCCCCTTAACCGCGTTATATAACCTCAAACCAAAGAAATCTTCGTAAGTGTAAGTTTTTATTGTATCCGAGTAATCGCCGTACCTGAGCTTTTCGTAAATCCCCGTTGAATCGTATGAATACTCCGAACCAAAGATCTCCCTCAGAAGTCTCTCCGAAAAATCCAAATAAGCCAATAAAATTATCATATTAAAATTATACCCTCATGGTTTTTTACTATCACCCCTTTATACAGGAAATCCACCTGATGTAGGGTAAAGTGGTAATCCTCCTCGCTTAAAGCGGAAATCCCATCCATGGGTATAATGACGTTGTACCACCTAAGGGCAGCGGAACCCGCGGTGTGTAGGACGCATATATTCGCAACCGTTCCAACTATCACAAGGTTCTTTATCCCCTTGACCCTTAGTATATGATCCAAGGAGGTCCCATAAAAAGCGTCATACCTGAGCTTCTTTACCAATATATCCCCATCCTTAGGTTTTAGCTCATCTACGATCTCCGCTCCCCAGGTGTTTGCCACCGCATGCCTTCCCCAAATTTTAAATTCCGGGTCATCCTCCGAGTGCCAATCTTGGGTATATATAACCGTTGAGTTCTTTTCCCGAAATTTTTCTATCAAAAGCCTTATGGGTTCTATGGTCCTTCTAGATTCGGGAACAAATAGAGATCCCTTTTCGTGCGCAAAGTCGTTTTGCATATCGACCACTATCAAAGCGCTCTCCTTTGCGGGAATTTCCACATTTTCTTTTACCTCGTACCTCATAGGTAAAAATTTTAAAGCGGAAATCGGCTATTTTGCTTGAGATGGCTTTAACAAATATCTCCTCGTTAAATCCTCAATGGTGATCTTATTCAATATTGAAATTACCTCGGCTTGAACGGTATTCCAAACATCCTTTAAAACGCAATCTGTTAAGGAAAAAAGGCACTCCGCCTCCCCACCAGGAACCAAGCACTTAACTATCCCATAAGGACCCTCCATAACGTTTATCACATCAAAAACGCTTATTTCTTTGGGGGATTTTGCGAGGACATATCCCCCCTTCTTACCCCTAACGCTTTTAATTAAACCCTTCCTCCTTAACCTTACCAAGATCTGTTCCAAAAACGCAATTGGGATCCCTTCCTTTTCGTATATTTGCTTTGAGCTCACGGGTTCATCGGATAGGGCTATGTGTATTAAAGATTTTAGGGCATATTCGGTTTTTATGGTGAATTTTAGCAAAAGGTGGCGCGGGGATTTGAACCCCGGAATAGCGGTTTTGCAAACCGCCGCCTTGGACCGCTTGGCTACGCCACCAAAGTGGAATATTATAAAGTGGAATTGCCCTCAATATTATCCTTATTCTTCAAAGAATACATCACAATCTCTTCCGTTGTTTTTGCCCCTTCCCTTAATGCCATATTCATCAATTTCCTCGCCTTGGGATAATCCAAACCAAGGGAAACTAAAGCCTGTAAAGCCTCGGAGATCGCCTGGTTTTCCTCATCCGAAACTCCAATTTCAAACAAGCTATCCTTTAGTGCAAATATTATCATCTCAGCCTTCTTAGTTCCAAGGCCCTTAACTTTTTTAAGTATATTTACGTTGCCTGTTTTAACCGCCGAAGCAAGCTCGGATATTGAAAGATCGGAAAGTACCCTTAAAGCCATAGATGGACCTATCCCCGGAATTTCAAGCAAAACCTCAAAAACCTTCAGTTCTTCCTCCCTTTCAAAACCGTACAATTCAAACCCGTTTTGGGAAAAATAAGTGTAAGTATAAAGTAGGATCTCTTCATCTTTTGAGATCTTTGAAAGTAAAAAATTTGGCACCTTAACCTTGTAAATTACTCCTCCCGGCGTTTCCAAAAGGACAAAATCCTCACCAACCTTAAATACCCTTCCCCTTAAACCTGCTATCATTTTACGAGGTAATAGGCGGCAGCCAAGGCGTCGGTTACGTGATCTTCAACATCAGGTAGGGAGAATATGCTCCTTAGGACCTTAGAGACCTGTTCCTTGCTCGCCATACCGTACCTTGTTATCCCAATTTTCGCCTTTGATGGCTGAATTTCCAAAACTTTCACCCCCATATCCCCAAGAACCAGAAGTATAACTCCCCTTACAGCACCTAACGTTATGGCTACTTTTGCGTTCCTGTGGTATATTACGGATTCCATAACAGCAAATTCCGGGGAAAGATCCTTAACGATCTTTACAACCTCATCCCTTATCCTCCTAAGGCTTTCCTTCAAATCCCCCTTTGTTTTTATAACCCCCCATCCCAGAGCCCTTAAATCTTCGGTTTCTATCACTATCCAACCCGTCGCCCTAAGGGAAGGATCCAAACCCAAAACCCTCATTCTACCTCCATCTTCTCAAGGATCTCCTCGGGTATATCAAAGTTCGCATATACCTGTTGTACATCGTCGTGATCCTCAAGGGCTTGATATAGTTTTAAAACACTTTCCGCAACCTTACCCTCAACCCTTACGGTATTCTGCGGGATCATGGTTATGTGATCCATAACTATGGGAAGGCCCCTTGAGGATATCGCCTCCTTTACCTTTGAGAAGTTCTCAGAAGAAGTATATACTACCCAAGAATCCCCTTCTAATTTTACATCCTCCGCACCACCTTCAAGGGCAACCTCAATTATAACATCCTCCGGAACGCTTGGGTCAACGTAAATTATCCCCTTTTCAACGAATTGCCAGGCTACGCTTCCCGGTCCAGCCAAATTCCCCCCGAACTTTGAGAATATATGTCTAATTTCCCCCGTAGTCCTATTTCTGCTATCGGTTAAGGCTTTAATCATAAAGGCTACCCCACCCGGACCGTAACCCTCGTAAATAACCTCCTCGTACTGGGCTCCCTCAATCTCACCGGTTCCCTTCTTTATCGCCCTCTCTATGTTCTCCCATGGCATATTTGCTTCCTTTGCCTTTTCTATGGCAAGCCTTAGCCTGGGGTTCAGATCGGGATTTCCTCCCCCGAGCCTCGCCGCCACCTGTATCTCCCTGATAAGCTTATTAAAAATTTTGCTTTTTCTTGCATCAACCTTTGCTTTTTTGTGCTTTATCTGCGCCCATTTGCTGTGGCCTGCCATCGTGAATATTTTAAAGCTGAAAGTTTCTCCCATATAATACACGCTTTATGTTTAGGGAGGAAAAGGCACAAGTGGCAAAAAAATTTATGATGCACGAAAGGGATACGGGTTCAACCGCGGTTCAAATAGCCTTACTTACCCAAAGGATAAGGCACCTAACCGAGCATGTAAAAAGGCATAAGAAGGATATACACAGTAGGTACGGGCTACAGAAGTTGGTGGAGAAGAGGAAGCGTCTTATGAAATATCTCAAGAGGACGGATTATAGGAGCTACGTTAGGGTTTTGAAGGAGCTGGGGTTGAGGGATGTAAAGTAGTATGGATAAGTACTCGCTTAAGATAGGGGACAGAACTCTAACTTTATACATAGCTAACGATCTGGTTTTGCAATCATCGGGAGCGGTCATAGCCCAGATGGGCGAGACCATGGTCCTCGCGGCGGTAACCTACCAAAAGGCCGATCCAAAAAACAAAAGGGATTTTCTCCCCCTACTCGTGGAATATAGGGAAGAAACTTACGCCGCCGGAAAGATCCCTGGGGGTTTCTTCAGGAGGGAAGGAAAACCTAGGGATAAGGAAATTATTTACGGCAGGGCCATAGATAGATCCATAAGGCCCCTGTTCCCAAAGGGTATGATGGATGAAGTTGAGGTTGAGGTCTTCCTAATATCTTACGATATGGAGTTTGAGGGAAACTTCTTGGGAGCCATTGCCGCAAGCGCCGCCTTAACCATATCCGAGGTCCCCTTCAACGGACCTATAGGGGTTATGAGGATAGCTTACAAAGATGGGAATTTTATACCCTTTGCGACTAACAAGGAAGTGGAGGAGGCTGGGTTTGATTTGGTAGTTGCGGGAACTTATGGAAAGTTCCACATGATAGAATTTGGGGGGAGGGAGGTTCCCGAGGATCTCATACTTTCCGCCCTTGAATATGCAATACCGAACATTGAGCTTATAATAAACCTTCAGGAGGAGCTTAGGGAGAAATACGGAAGGGAGAAGTTTGAACCCACCAAGCTCATCTATCCCGAGGGACTTTACGAGGATGTTATAAGCTTGGCTAAGGATAGGGTTTTAGATGCCCTTTTGACCCCGGTAAAAGGGGAGAGGAACGAGGCTTTGGATAACCTAAAGAAGGGGATAATCTCCCAGCTCTCGGAGAAGTATCCGGGGATGGAGGTTGAGATCGGGGATATATTGTATAACTACGAGGCGGAGGTGATGAGAAATTACATTCTGGAAAACAATAAAAGGATAGATGGGAGGGATTTGGATCAAATAAGGCCCCTTTATGCGGAGGTGGGGCTTCTCCCGAGGGTGCACGGGAGCGCCATATTCAAGAGGGGTGAGACGGTAGCCTTGGTTTCAACAACGTTGGGAACCAAGGAGGATGTCCAAATAATGACGGAGCTAGATGTTGAGGATGTTAAGAGGTTTATGCTTCACTATAACTTCCCACCCATGTCCACGGGGGAAGTTAAACCTTTAAGGGGACCATCAAGGAGGGAGATAGGGCATGGGAATTTGGCGGAGAAGGCCCTTGAGCCCTTGATCCCAGACGAGGATAAGTTTCCTTACACCATTAGGGTGGTTTCGGATATACTTTCCTCAAACGGTTCAACCTCCATGGCGAGCGTATGCGGGGGATCTTTATCCCTTATGGATGCTGGGGTACCCATAGAAAGGCACGTTGCGGGAATATCCATAGGTTTGATAACCTCAGGGGAAACCTACAAACTCCTTACGGATATTCAGGGTATGGAGGATTTCTTTGGGGATATGGACTTTAAGGTGGCGGGAACGGATAGAGGAATAACCGCCATACAGCTTGACATAAAGATAGATGGGTTAAAGATGAACATAATTAAGGATGCCCTCCAAAGGGCGAAGGAGGCGAGGGGCGAGATCTTGGATTTTATGTACAAGGTGATAGAAAAACCCAGGACGGAAATATCAAAGTACGCTCCAAAGGTTGCCACCTTAACCGTTCCGATAAACAAGATAGGGGAGATAATAGGTCCGAGCGGGAGAAATATAAAGTCCATAATATCCGAGACGAACACAAAGATAAACATAGATGACAAGACGGGGAAGGTGTTTATTTATGGGGAAAAATGGGAGGACGTGGAGAAGGCGAAGAGAATGATCAACGAGGTCGCTCAGGAACTTGAAGTTGGAAAGGTATATCTCGGCGAAGTTTATAGGATAGAGAAGTATGGGGTTTTTGTTAGGATAGGGAAGAAGGAAGCGCTTTTGCATATATCCGAGTTTGACGTAAATCCGGTAAAGGACCTTAGTCAGGTTGTAAAAATTGGGGATAAGCTCCTAGTTAAGGTGATAGAAATTGATGAGTTGGGTAGGGTGAAGGTTTCAAGGAAGCAGGCAATGGTGGGGGGAGTGGAAAGGTTAAAAGGTTGATATGGGATTTTTCCTCGGAAGGAGGGGGATTTTTCAACCCCTCCTTATCTCCATAAGCGTTTTACTCTTTTCTTCCCTTGTAGGGTACGATTTCCCCATAAGCTTTACCCTTTCCACTTTATTCTCATCAATATTCTCCTCCTCAAACACCGTAAGGGCGTTTTGGGAAGATATGGCCATAAACAGGGTGATCCTTATGTACGGTAGGGAAGGGGGTTTCCTCATCCCTTATCTCTTTACTGTGGTCGTTTCCCTTATCGTAAACCTTTCCACCCTTCTGCTTTCGTTTTTGATATACAACTTTTTCGGTTTTAGGGAAATATTGGGGGTTTTGGTTTGGACGTTTTCGTCGGTTGCTTTAACCTCAACCATTTCCATTATTGGGGAGATGGCTAGGGTAAATCTGGAGTTCTTTTCCGCCATCCTCCTTATACCCTTGCTCCTTGGGATCTATGGTTTCTTAAGCTCCGAAAACCCCTGGATATTCTTTTTTCTTATGCTCGTTATGGGTCTCTTTTACCTCTCCTTTGCATATTTGCTTTCGGATATATTCTTTGAGGTATGAATTTAAAGCTCGTTTTGAGCTTTGATGGAACAAACTTTTACGGATGGCAATATCAACCCAACAAAAGGACGGTATCGGGTGAAATAATGAACGTTCTTAAAAACTTCGTTTATGGGGAATTTAAACTTATAGGTTGTGGTAGGACGGATGCGGGGGTTCATGCGATAAACTTCGTGGCAAATTTAAAGTTTGATGGGAGGTTGAGGGTTCCGATGGAGAAATTGAGGGAAAAGATGAACGCCCTTTTACCCGGTGATGTGTTTTTAAAGGATATTTCTGTGGTAGATGAGGATTTCCACGCCAGGTATTCCGCAAAATCAAAAATTTACAGGTATATCTTCACAACGGAATACGACCCCCTTATGAGGTTCAGGGCATTTTACATAAATGGGGATTTGGATGTTGATTTAATAAACGGGTTTTTGAAGGTTTTCTTGGGTAGGCATAACTTTGGGGGTTTATCCGCCGACGAGAGGGAAAACAAATTTTGCACAATATTTTCTATACACATCTCAAGGGTGGGAAGGTTTTATTACCTTGATGTTGAGGGTGATAGGTTTTTGAGGAAGATGGTTAGGTTTCTTGCGGGGGCAGTTTTAAAGTTCCACGAAGGTAAAATAAGTAAGGATGAAATTTTAAATTCCCTTAAAAGTGGGCAAAAGGTTAAAGTTGAACCCTTACCCCCCTATGGTTTGTACCTGCTTGATGTTAAATATTAGTCCCGCTCTATAACCGCCAAGATCTGACCCTTGTTTACGCTCACACCCGGAGAAACGTAAACGCTTTTAACCACCCCATCTATCCTCGATTTAAGCTGGGTCCTCATCTTCATCGCCTCTATGGTTATTACGGTTTCCCCCTTTTTTACCCTTTCCCCAGCCTTCTTATTCACCTCAACAACTAGCGAGGGCATAGGGGACTTTATATGCTGGACGTTTGAAGATATTGATGAAGATAGGTCTTTGGGTAGGGATTTTAGGATGGAAAATTCAGCATAAACAAGGGGCGTTTCTATTATGCCGTTCTTCACCCTAAAAATTACGGGTTTATCCTCCAAAAACGCCAATACTACCCCATTTCTCAGCTCAATGAATTTTACCTTCTCCTCCTTCGGATCCACCTCGTGGATTTTCCCACCGAGCAACACCCACCTTTTCATACCTTAGGTAGGTTTATTCCCCTTTGCCCTTGATACTTTCCCTTTCTATCCGCGTAGCTTATTCTACAAACCTCATCCGCTTCTAAAAATATAAGCTGGGCTATCCCTTCAAAGGAGTATATCTTTGCGGGTAGGGGAGTGGTGTTTGAGATCTCTATGGTTAGATGTCCCTCCCATTCAGGCTCAAGGGGAGTAATATTTACGATTATACCGCAACGGGCGTATGTGGATTTACCCAAGCAAATGCCTATTACGTTTCTTGGGATCCTAAAATACTCCACGCTCCTTGCTAAGCAGAAGGAATTGGGAGGTATTATGCAGTACTCTCCTTTGTGATAAACGAAAGACCTCTCGTCAAAGTTCTTCGGATCAACGACGGTTGTATATATGTTGGTGAAAATGTAATACTCATCCGCCACCCTTATATCGTACCCGTAAGAAGATAACCCATAAGAGATTTTCCCTTCCCTAACTAGGGTGGGTTCAAAGGGTTCTATCATCCCGTATTCTTTTGCCATCTTTTCTATCCAGGAATCAGACTTAACCATTCCGATATTTTAAGTTCGTAAAATATACAGGAGGCTCCCCACTAAACTCTTGGCATCCCTTATCTCCCCCCTCTCAATGCTCCTCAAAATTTCCTCCCTACTTAAGCTCAGAACTTCTATATCCTCGTCCTCATCCAAATTCCCACCCAAAAATTTTAACTTCCTTGCGAAGAAAAGGTGCATATACTCCGTTGAATAACCGGGTGCAAGGTAAAATTCCGCAACCTTTTCCCAATCCTCAGCAAGATAACCCGTCTCCTCCAAAAGCTCCCTCCTTGCGCACTCAAGGGGATCTTCCCCTTCCTCCAAGGTTCCAGCGGGGAGCTCAAGGATATAATCCCCAACCGAAAACCTAAATTGCCTCTCAAAAATAACCTTTCCATCCTCAAGGATAGGGACTATAACCACCGCCCCGGGATGCCTCACCAACTGCCTCCTAAAAACCTTACCCCCCTTTTCGTACTCCAAAACCACAAAATCCATAAACTTACCCTTATATACAATCTCCTCCCTCAAAACCTTCATGCGGATATTCTACAGTAAAATATCCCCTTGTTCTTTTTCCTTGCCATCACGGAAGATAGCATTTTAAGGGTTTTTGAGAGGAAAGTTGATGGTGAATTTAAAAAAGCCGAAAATTTAATAGAAAACATTTACCTTTTCCCAAAGGGGTACCTGTTTCCAAGGCTCTATCTGTTCTATGACAACCTCGATATTTCCCCAATACCCACATTTAGGGTGCAATATGCGGATACGGTAAATTTTAGGCTCGTTGATAGGGAAATAGAGTTGGGATATCCCACATTTAGGAGGTGGGGTTTTGGGGTTTTCTGGAACCCCTTGAATCCAAAAATTATATTTTCCGTCATCTCCGCAAAAACCCTTAAAGATTTTGAGGTTTCAAGAATGAGGGTTTTAAAGGAGAACCTTATGAACAACTTAAGGATATACTTAAGGATCCTCCAGAACCTTGATAGTTTGATAATTTTATCGGATAGTCTTATATACTGGGGGGAAAGTTTGGTTGAAAGGCTTGATACTTTAGGAAAATTGGGGAGATTGGGGGAGGATAAGGTTTTATTTGTAAAAGCGGAGATCTCAAGGGCGAGGGGGCTTAAAGAGGAGATCTTGAGATTTAGGAACATGCTAAAAGATTCCCTTGAAGGTTTTTTGAAGATAAATCTGGAAAATTTGAAACTCGGGGAGGATTTCACACCAAGGTGCTTGGATGTTCCGGATAGCCTGAAAATAAGGGCGATGTATTATAGGAGATTGGGGGAATCTTTGTGGTGGTTCCCTAAGTTGTATATTTTCGGTGAGGTTTGGAGTGGAAACGTAAAGACACCCTCAACGGTAGCGGGATTTAGGATAACGGTAGAATTTGACGAGAGCGGAAGATTAAAAGCAAAGGCACTATCATCCGCGGTTGAGCTGGAAAGGATAATGGGGGAAATAAGCAAGAGCAAGGTTGATATTGACCTTACCATTCCCTCCGATCTATCCGCCTATAAAAACCTCCTTGAGGTTTCTTGGAAATATTACCAAATGGGCGCTATAAGCTTTGCAGAATACTTTAAGGTTTATGCGGACTTCTTTAGGATAAGGACGGATAACATAAAAAACAGGATAAAGAATTTAAGCAAGGGATTGTGTGAGGTAAATTACCAATACGAGAAGGGCGGAGAATATTAATGTGATAATTAAAGTTTTTAAACTTAAGGGATTCACACCGCTTACTTTTTTGAATAAGTAGAGCCTAAGGAAGGTTATAAAAACCGCCGAAATCGGAAAGGATAGGGCAACACCCAAAATTCCAAAAGGTTTAATAAGAACTATAGCAAGCAATATATCCAAAATCGTATAACTTAAGCTTATTAAAAAAACCATATCCGACCTTCCGAAAGACTGCAAGGTGGCCTGCCAGATTCCAGAGAGGGAATTTAAAAAATACCCAAGGATCATAACCGCCAGGACAATATTGCCACCTTCGTATCCCCTCCCTAGAATTTTCAAGGCGAATATCCCCAAGATTGATGATAGAATCGAAAAGACCCCCATAATGAGTACGACCTTATATGTGATCCCCCTGAGCCTATGTGCGGTATTTAAAGTCCCGAACCTCCCAAAATCCTTACTCATCTCAATGAAAAGTACGTTGGAGATGGCAACCTCAAGAATGAATACACCACTTGAGATCAAGGAGGAAGCCTTAAATACCCCACCCGAGGAAGCTCCCAAAGATGCCCCAACTATCACGGGTTTTATACTATTTTGGAAGAGGGAAAGCCAGTACTTCAACCATATGGGGAAGGAGTACCTAAACCAAGCTTTAAATTCGTATATTCTCTTCCCAGGCAGGTTTTCTTTAAGGATCCCGAAAGTGGCAAACAGATTTCCCAAGAAATTTACTAAATACTTTATGTTAATAGAATTTACCGCAACAAAAACCTTGGAGGGATAAATCGGAAGGAAAAGGAGAAGGAAAATAGCCCTCGAAATTGTGGGAATTAGTATGTCGCTTATTGAAACTTCCCTAAATTTACCAAAGCCGTATAGGACGGATGCCAGATAAAGGGATAGGGCCAAGAACGGAACGCCTAAGGAGTAAAGCCTTATCGCATAAGTGTAACTGGGATCCTTTAGGAAAAAAGAGGATATATTTTCCGCGAAAACCAGAAAAACCCCGAACAGTACGAACCCAAAGATTAAAAAGTACATCAAGGAGAAAAAGAGTAAGCCGGAGATCTTCTCCCTTTCACCCTTTCCCCTATACTCCGCTAAAAACCTTTGGGTAGAGTTTGTAAGCAAGGATAAAACGCCCAAGGAAATTAGGTTTATAAGATCCGATGGGATGCTGTATATCCCGAATTCCCCCGGAGCCATGTGGTAAATTAGGTAAAGTCCCAAGAGGGCATTTATCAAAAAGGAAAATCCCTGTCCAAAAAATAGGTTTAATACGTTTTTTGCGGTTTTTCCTATTTGCAGTTTACGTATCCCTTCCAGGCCTCAAAGATCTCCCGCCTAACCTTCTTTTTCGCAATCTCTAAATACTCGGGTGATGGGCAGTTGAGGTACAAGAGCTTCATAACTTCGTGTTCTGGGATCTTATTAATTTTCTCTTCAAACTCCTTCAACGAAAACCCCATCTTTATCAATGAGATTTTCGCCGCATCCCTAACGGTAAAAACGCTATCGCCCAGCATATCCCAAAGTCTCCCCTTAATTTTTTTACAGTCCTTTTGCCCAACCAAGAGGGCTGACCTCATCCTGACGTATTCGTAAGGGTGAAGCATATATTTATCCAAAACCCCGCAAACCCTGTTATCCCCAGATCTGTAAAGTGCCCTTAAGGTTCTACTTATCCATATCCCATCCCTCTGTTTTCCCAAGAGTTCCAAAAGCTTTCCACCTATTTTTGGGATCTCCACCTCACTTGCGATAAAGAGGGCATTTTTCAGGGTTATGCTATCCTTACTGTTCAAGGCTTCTAAGATCCCTCTACCGCAATATTCAGGTTCCTTTCGGCATATATCCCTTATTGCTCTAATCCCAAGCAGATCCCTTTTTGTAATGTTCCTCGTTATTATGTAATACACCGCCCCCTCACCCATAGAAATTATTTGGTTCCTCGCCGAATCCACGATTTCCACATCAAAACCCGCCCTCCACTTCCTCGCTATATTCCAAAGAGAATCCAGCTTTAGGGTGTCAAGGGAAATTAAAATTATCACTCGTTTGGGGGTATTGGAACGAACCTCCTCTCCGAAAAGTCCTTCCTAAGGGGATGTCCAGGGAACCCTTCCCAGAGTAGGATCCTCCTTAGATCCGGATGTCCCGAGAACCTTATCCCGAACATGTCGTATACTTCCCTTTCCATCCAGTTCGCCCCTTTGAATATATCGGTTATGCTGGGAACTTCTTCGCCATCATCTACAGCAACCCTAAAAGTTATCCTCTTTTTCCTTGATGTTGAGTAGAGGTGATACACCACCTCAAACCTCTTCTCCGTCACTCTCCTATGTTTCCATCCCAAATAATCAACCGCGGTGATATATATTATCATATCAAAGCCCAAGGCTTCTTTTGCGAACTTCACCGCCTCCCTTATCGCCCCCCTTTGCACATATATTCCCCCCTCAACCTCAGGTCCCACCTTATCGCCCAAAGCCTCGCTCAAAACGGAGAAAATCTCACTCATAATCCTTACCTTCGTATTGCTTATACTCACCCGCCTTTATATCCTTACCGTTCAGCGCCCTATCCATAAATATGAAGGATTTCTTTAAGCGTACGTATAACCAGTTGCTGTGCATACCAGGAAACATCTCCGCGGGATATCCCAAAGCCCCATCAAACTCAACGTAAACCAACTTCCCATCAAGACCATTGTTTTTCAGCTTCTCCTTAAAAGCCCTATTATGGGAAAGGAGGGTAAGCTCATCCTTCAGACCCACATCTATATAAACCTTTGTGTTGGAAAATTCGCCCGGATAATTTGCAAGGGCGGAATCTATCAAAGTGTAAGGGTCGTGGCGACTCTTCCAAACGCAGAAATCGTTCGAGATGTACTTAGCTCCGGGTTTTGAAGGATCAACGCAGGGGGCGGGAGGAGTGGTTGTATCCAACTTTATTGGGAACCTAACACCCACGCAAACCTTAAGTCCCAAAGAAGACAAAGTTAGGGTATCCAAGAGGAAATCCCCGTAGGTGGAGTCAAATCCCCCACTGTAGTAGCAGTTGGGTATAACGTTCCAATCTGAAGGGTTGGCATAAGCGGTAACCCTCGGTGTGAAGGCCGCGGAAAGCCCTGTTCCCAAAGTTAGCCATATATGTTCCCTACCAAGATATTCCTTTATCCAAAGTTTCCTACCTATGCTATTCCAATCCTTCAAAAGGCTATCTATTACGTTATCGTCAAGGAGCTTATCAAAAGCCAAAGGACCGGAATGTAGAGCAACTGCCCCGAACTTATCCGTATGCTTAAGCCAGAGCTTGGCTGAACCGTAAGAACCCATCGAAAGCCCCATAATTCCCCTTTTCGTTCTATCCCTCAAACCCCCGTACCTTCTTTCAACCTGAGAAATCAAAGAATCAACGATATACGTTTCGTAATCCCCAAAGGCGACCAAGGGCATATATACGCCGCTTGCTGGATCGTAAAACCTCGAGTTTGTGTAAAAGGAACCTCCCACCAGGTTCCTTCCGTCAGGCATAACGACTATAACGGGTTCTATCTGCCCCGTTGATATTAGGTAATCCAAGATCTCATGAACACCATTAAAGTAAACGTACGTCCTGTAATCCCCACCGAAACCGTGCAGGAGGTATATTATGGGGTAGTTTTTATTTGGGTCGTAGTTGGGGGGAAGATATACCAGCGCTTTGGGTGTGAGTATCCCAAGGGCGGGATCTACATTTATCGTTATTTCCTCAACCTTCCCATGATTTATTGTTAGGACTTCCTGATCCGCCTTCCTGCATCCGAGATACAAGAGAAAAGGCAAGAAAGAAAGAAGATAAAACCTTCTCATAGGTTTGGGTATTATAAAGGGGAAATATAACGCCAATAGAATAGAGCGCTATGAAGGTCGTATTATCCGGCATGAGGCCAACGGGAAGGATGCACGTGGGACACTTAAAGGGTGTTCTAGAAAACTGGGTTAATCTTCAGGAAAATTACAAATGTTATTTTGAAGTTGCGGATTGGCACGCTCTTACAGATGAACCAACGAGGAACAGGGAGATTTTAAGAAACACGTTGGATATGGTTAAGGATTGGCTTGCGGTAGGGATAGACCCAAAAAGATCGGTTATCTTTAGGCAATCTTTGGTTCCACAACATGCGGAAATTCACCTTATATTTTCCATGCTGGTTTCCGTAAATAGGCTCTTGAGGAACCCAACCTTTAAGGAGAAGGTTTCGGAACTAAGGAAGAAAAAGAGCGAAATCAAACTCTCCTTAAACCTTGAGAATTTATCGGTTGAAGGTGAAGTGGGGGGAATTGTGGAGTTCATAAAGGGGGAGGATAAGGAGAAGGGGGAAAAGTTCCTGAGGGGGGTAATAGGCAGGATAAAGGAGGAGGTTTTGGAAAGGTTGTCCTTTTTGGATTTTAATGATTCCCTAATTCCATCCGAAATTTCTTATGGATTTTTGGGATATCCGGTTCTTCAGGCTGCCGACATACTGATATACAAGGGGGAGCTTGTGCCTGTGGGTGAGGATCAGATTCCCCATTTAGAGCTTTCCAGGGAGATAGCGAGGGACTTTAACAGGATATACGGCGAGGTTTTCCCAATTCCCGAACCTTTGCTAACCGAAATCCCCAAGATCTTGGGAATAGATGGAAGGAAGATGTCAAAATCTTACAACAACGCCATATTCATTTCGGACACGCCCGAAGAGATAGCACAAAAGGTGAAAAGGAGCATAACCGACCCTATGAAGATAAGGAAGGGGGATCCGGGAAGGCCCGAAATCTGCCCAATCTTTTATCTACACAAGGCTTTCAATCCGGATGAATCTTACGAGATTGAGGAAAACTGTAGGAAAGGGGTATTGGGTTGCGTGGATTGTAAGAATAGGATAGCGGGGAAATTGATAAGCGCCCTTGAACCTTATAGGGAAAAGGCTGAGGAACTTTCGGATGATCTAATTATGGATGTGATAAGGGAAGGTTCAAGGGTAGCGAGGGAAAGGGCAGAGGAGACGGTTGAGGAGGTGAGGAGGGTTCTATGGAGTGGTTCATAAAAATACTTGAAATCTTTCCAAATAACCCCCTTTGGTACGGTTTCGCAGGAGGTACTGTAATAGTCCTATTTAACACTCTTGGGGCATTATTGGTTCTTTTTTTGGGAAAGGTCTCGCAGAAATTTTTGGATGTATCCTTGGGTTTTGCGGCGGGGGTTATGCTTGCCGCGAGCTTCACGAGTTTGATAATTCCTGGTATAGAGATCGGAGGGATCTTCCCCGTACTTATAGGCTTACTTTTAGGTTCTTTAACCATAGACATCTTGGACCATCTAATTCCGCATGAGCACATAATAAGGGGTAGGGAAGGGATAGATACAAGGAGGCTTAAGGGGGTTTTGCTCTTTATAATTGCCATAACCATACATAACGCCCCTGAGGGTTTGGCGGTGGGTGTAGGTTTTGGTTCCGGCAAACTCCACGAGGCTATAACCCTAATGTTGGCAATTGGGATACAGAACATACCCGAGGGTTTGGCGGTTTCCTTGGGGGCTATGAGCGTTGGTTTCGGAAAAAAGTTTTACGCTATCTATACATCCCTGAGGTCCGGTTTTATCGAGCTTCCCTTGGCGATCCTCGGTGCGGTCCTGGTTTATATCTTCAAGCCCATATTACCTTACGCCATGGGTTTTGCGGCTGGAGCCATGCTCTTTGTAATAAGCGACGAGATAATTCCAGAAACTCATAGGTTTGGGCATGAGAGGCTTGCAACTTACGGATTAATAATCGGCCTTATCCTTATGCTCTTCCTTGATGTTGCGCTTGGTTGAGAAATTTTTGAGTATTCAGGGGGAGGGACCCTTTGCTGGGGTTGTATCAAACTTCTTGAGGGTTTGGGGTTGCAATTTAAAATGTGTATGGTGCGACAGCTTTTACGCATGGGATGTAAAAAGATCCTCTTTTTCCGAGACATTTGTTTATACCTTTGAAGAATTCCGGGAGGATATTAAAAAGGCGCCTTTAACCGTAATAACGGGAGGGGAACCCCTCCTTTACTCAAGGATATGGGAAAAATGGATAAGGGAGGTGGAGGGAGGGAAGTTCCAATTTGAGACAAACGGAACTTTCCCACCGATTTTAAAAGATGATGCTCGGGTTTTCTTTGTGCTCTCACCCAAGCTTAAAAGTAGCGGAAACGAGGGGGCAATAAGGCTTGATATTTTAAGGGAGTTTGTTCCTTTAATATTGAAGGGTAGGGCTTTTCTAAAATTCGTTGTTAGCGATCCCAAAAACGATGAAGCTGAGATCCTTGAAATTTTAGAAAAGTTAAACCTTCCCCGCGATATTATCCCCTTCTCCGTTTTCCTTATGCCGGAGGGTACAACAAAGGAACTGCCCCTCGCGGAGGAGGTGGTGAAAATTTGCATTAAGCACAATTTCAGGTACTCGGACAGGATACATATAAGGATATGGGGAAACAGGAGGGGGGTTTAATTTGTCTTAAAGAAGCACCAGGAGGATAAAAGGAAAAAGGGTAGAGAAAGATAACCATCCCAAAACTTGAAAAATAAGTATAGAGCGAGGATGAGGTTGCCCAATCCGAGTAATAAAAAAGCCCCTTTTATAAATGGGCTTTTCATAATGTTAAAGATCCAAGATAAGGTCAGAATTGAAAGCACGGATAAAATTACGAACTGTAGCACAAAGGTGGGTACGTTTTCGTCCAAATTCTCGTTGTTAAAGGTAAGTAAGGAAAATCCGATAATTGAGGGAACTAAAACGAGAAACAACCTCATCAATAGACGTTTACCACCTCCGCTTGGAACATCTCCACAACATCTTCCAGCTTAGCCCTCCTGAATGCCACTCCCAAATGCCCAGATGTCATCGCTATGAACTCTATGTTTATCCCTAAGATCGCAAACTTCTCAAAAACTTCCTCAAGTTTCAAGACATCAAAGAATTCCAAAAAGGAAAGCCCCTTATCAACCACGATCTCCCTCGCCCCAACCCTTTCCGCAATCTCCTCCCTCTTTTTCCTGATCCTCTCCCCCTCGCTTTCGTAAACGATGAAGGAAACGTCCCCTATACCACCTACCGCGCTATCAAAGCTCAGGGCCAATAGGCTCAAACCCTCCTCCTTTAAAACGTATATCAGATCCGCCGCGGTTCCAGGCTTATCCCTCAACCCCCTAAAGGTGATCTTTGCCACATTCGGCTTTAAAGTTATATACATTCCTCCCATACCTCCCCTATTTCCTTTGCTACACCCTCAAGGAAAACCCTGTCATCCTCATCAAAGGCTCCAGGTTTATCGCTGTCTATATCTATCTCACCAACTATCTCTCCCTTTTTGTTGTATATGGGAACTACGATCTCGGATCTAGTAAAAACGGAGCAGGCGAGGTATCTCGGATCCGAATTAACATCCGGAACGTTTATAGTTATACCCTCCCTAACCGCCGCCCCGCATATTCCCTCGCTTATCGGGATCCTCACATGCGGTGTAGGCCTACCTATGTAGTATGGGTAGAGTTCTAAGACATCGCCCCTTTTTATGTATATCCCAACCCAATGATATTTTTCCCTATGCGCCTTTATCCTGTTAATTTGATCCTTTAGCGTTTTCATTTCAAAAGTAGGGCCCTTAAACCGTTTAAAGCAACCAATACCGTGGTCCCCTCGTGCCCTATAACCCCAAGCATAATATTCACAAGTCCAAAAAGGTTTAACAGTACCATCACAAGGATGGATCCTATGGAAAGGGTTACGTTTTGTAGGATTATGGAGTATGACTTCTTTGAGATCTCAAAGGCTTTGGCAAGGTACCTAAGGTCGTCGGAAAGGATATTTATATCCGAGCTCTCAACCGCAACATCCGAAACCATAGAACCCATAGCCACGCCAAAGGTGGCGGCGCTTAAGGCCGGACCATCATTTATCCCATCTCCAACCATACAGCATCCCCCGTTTTCCGAAAGTTCCTTTATTTTCCTTAATTTATCCTCAGGTTTTGCGTTTGCTATGAATTCCTCTATACCTACCTTTCTCGCCACCGCCTCAACGTTCTCGTACCTATCCCCACTTATCAATATCACCTTGTACCCCATTCCCTTTAGGGCGCTTATTCCCTCCTTTGCCCCATCCTTCAACTCGTCCTCAAGATAAAGTAAAGCCTCATCCTTCCCATCCCTTCTGACCCTTAAAACTATGCCCTCACCCCTAATTCCATCTGCCCTTGATATTTCCCAAGTTGAACCGTTTAGATTTCCGTAAATCCCATAACCCACCTCATATTTAACCTCCCGAAAATCCAAAAGATCCAAACCCCTCTCTAAGGCTTCCGATGTTATAGCATTTGCTATGGGATGTGAAACGTACCTTTCAAGGCTTCCGGATATCCTTAATATCTCATCCTCACCATGGCAGGAACATAAAACTTCCACTTTCTTCAACCTGGGTTTTCCTTTTGTTATCGTTCCCGTTTTATCCAAAGCTACCCATTTAACCTTAAAGAGCCCCTCCACCGCGGAACCACCCTTAAATAGGATCCCCCTCCTCGCGGCCGCGGATATCGCCGACATAACGGTTATTGGGGTTGATATGACAAAGGCGCATGGGGACGCAACAACCAAATGCACCAAAAGCCTATAAAATGCCTGCGAGTGATCTTTTGTCAGAAGGTAAAAGAATAGATAAACCAAGGGAAGGGTTAAGAGAACCAAAAGGGTATATTTTTCCCCTATCCATTCCGCCAAAGTTTGGGTTTTACTCTTATATTCCCTCGCCTCCTCAACCAGCCTTATCAATCTATCGACCGTGCTTTCACCAGCCCCGTTTATCGCCCTAACCTTTAAATATCCGTCTATCACCAAACTTCCCGCCGGAACCTTATCTCCAGCCTCCTTTACCTCGGGAATGTACTCACCCGTTATCAGGGAAACATCAACGGATGCCTTACCCTCTATCACTTCCCCGTCAACGGGCATCCTTTCCCCCGCCTTCACCATAACCTCATCCCCAACTTTTACCTCCTCCACCGGAACTTCAACCCAATTACTATCCCTCCTCACCCTGGCCCTCTGCGGTTTTATGGATATTAGTGACCTTATGGATTCCCTGCTTATTTTGAAGGCAAAACCTTCAAGGGTATTTCCCAAATTGAATAGGAAAAGTAGGAAGGCTCCCTCGTGAAACTTTCCGATATATGCCGCACCGTAAGCCCCAAGAAGCATCAAAAGATCCACGTTTATCTTCTTTTCCCTTAAAGAATCCCAAACAGACTTTAATGTGAATGCGCTACCAAAAATGTATGCTCCAACCCAAGCCCAATCAAAAAAGTAGGACATTACAAAAAATGCGAAAGTTAAGAAGGTAAAAACCGCCTCCCACCCTTCCCTTGAAAGCCTTACCATAACTTCCTTATCAAAAGGCTCTTTAACATCCTCGCGTCCCTAAAAAACTTTTGAACCGGATATTCGTTTATAAACGAATATCCACCGAAAATCTGCATAGCCTTATCCGTGCAAAAATATGCCATTTCAAGGGCTAGGTTTAAAAGTTTCATGGGATCCTCGGAAACCAAAAGGGCACCCTTTATCCCCTCAACGTAAGACCTTCCCTTTTGTATAAAACCCCTTATCTCCTCAAAATCGTATATAGTTCTATCAAAGGCTTTCCTCTCCTTTGCGTAGTTTTCCGCGCTTTCCAAAGCCGCCTCCGAGATACCCACCAAACACGCAATATCGTAAAACAATATCTCATTATCAAAATTTCCGTAATCCCCCAATACCCTTACCTCTCCAGAAGCCCAAGGACATGATCTTAACCCCAAGACATCTACATTTTCACCCCTAAACTCCGCCAGCTTCCCGTTAAAGTATACCCTTTCCGAAGGAAATTGTACAAGTTTTTCCGACCTTGCGATTCCCAAGTTCCCTACCGTCCAATATTTTGCAACAAATTGCGCTATTCCTGCTTCCCCCCTTGAAAGCTCCATTATTATCTTAATTTTGACAGGTAGGGGAATGGAATTAATTTCCTCATCAAAAACTCCAAGCCCTTCAAGTTTCTTGATAGTACCTTTAAAAGCTTCCCCCCCTTTATCAATCTCCAACCTCTTGGGTGAAAGCTCTTTTTCCGAGAACTCACCGAACAGGGAAATTAGATCCCTATACTCGGAAATGTTCAACATAAACCGTTATTATAAGGATGCCAACGCATTTTTAACATCTTCTAAAATATCCTCCGCTTCCTCAATCCCCACGGATAACCTAACCAAGGTTTCATCTATTCCCCTCTTTATCCTCTCCTCGTAGGGTAGGGAAGCGTGGGTCATAAGGGCTGGTATGGATACAAGGCTCTCAGCCCCTCCCAAACTCTCAGCAACGGAGAATAGTTTAAGATTACTAACAAATTTTATCGCATCCTCTCCGGTGAAAAACCTAACGGAAATCATACCACCGAAACCCGGATAATAAACCCCCTTAACCTTCGGATGCTCCCTTAAAAACCCAGCCAAAACCTTTGCGTTTTCGTCATGAGCCCTCATCCTTAGATGAAGGGTCCTTATACCCCTTAAGGTTAGGAAGCAGTCAAAAGGTCCGGGAATTGCACCCGCTGCGTTTTGCCAAAATTTAAAATCCGAATATATGTCCCCCCTATCTGTTGCTATCAAGCCTATAACAACATCGCTGTGCCCTGCTAAATACTTCGTTCCACTGTGAACAATAACATCAACCCCGTACTTTGCGGGCCTTTGGAATATCGGTGTTGCAAATGTGTTATCAACTACTATCAAGATTTCCGGACTATGTTTTTTTCCGATTTCAACGACCTTTTCTATGTTTATCACCTTCATAAGGGGGTTAGTGGGTGTTTCAAACCAAAGTAATGCTGGTTTCATCTCCCTTACTATGTTGTCCAATTCCGCGTAGTTCGTGAAATCCACAAAACGCACATTTAAATAACCTCTCCTTTCGTAATACCTTAATATCCTCTTAGTACCTCCATAAGAATCCTCCTCGCATAGTACTGTTGAACCAACGCTTAAGTTTTTGAGTACGGTATCTATTGCGGACATCCCGGAGGAGAACGCAAGCCCAAACCTTACCCCCTCTAAGTCCGCTATCGCCTTTTCAAGCCTTTCCCTAGTCGGGTTTATTGTTCTACTATATTCGTATTTACCCTTCTTGGGTTTCCCTGGACCTTCTTGAACGAAGGTGGAGGTTTGATATATGGGTGGGGAAACCGCACCTGTTTCCGGATCAGGTTCAAGGGCACTATGCACGCATATTGTCCCTATTTTCATCCCTGTACCTCCTTAAAGCCTCCTTAACCTCCTGATCCTTTTCAAGGTTTAATACCATAATTACCCCTTCCCCTTCTATGATTCCTATCCCCTCAAGCCCAATAATAACAACCTTCCTATTGCTTATAACCAAGTTTCCCCTGGAATTCACGGATAACGGTTTCTCTCCAGAAAATGCGTTTTTATCCTCATCCTTTGGTAAGATCTCATATATGCTTCTATAGGAACCAACATCAAGCCAACCAAAGTTTGCCTCAATAACAAGAATTTTATTTGTCTTTTCCATTACCGCATAATCTATGGAAATGTTTGGCACCTCAGCAAAGAAATCATCCATGGGAAGGTTTAAAAGTCCATATATTTCGGGTGATGTTTCCTTAACAATATCCAAAAATGAACCGCTCTCCCATACGAACATTCCCGAATTCCAATAAAAATTCCCCGATCTTACATATTCCTCTGCTTTTTTTATATCGGGCTTTTCGTGAAATTTCAAAACCCTATATACCCCATCCCCAACCTTCTCCCCCCTTTCTATATACCCATATCCGGTGTGTGGGTGTGTGGGCTTTATTCCGAAGGTTATTATATTCCCCGTATTTTTCGCATAATCGTAGGCTTTTAAAAGTGTCTCCCTGAATCTTTCAACATCCCATATGTAGTGATCGGCGGGTAGGGCGGATATGAGGGTATTTCCGTATTCCTTATGTATGAGATAGGTAGCGTAAATAAGGGCAGGGGCTGTATTCTTTGATATGGGTTCAACTATCATACCAAATTCCCACTTTATTTTCTTTGCCACTTTTGAATTGGTTAGAATAACAATTTCGGATATACCTTTAACTCTTTCAATGGCCATATCTAATAGGGTTTTCCCGTTTAAAAGGGGAATAAGCTGTTTGGGCCTTTCTTCTGTGGATAGGGGCCATAACCTTTCCCCCTTCCCACCCGCCATAATAAACGAAACTCTTTTCATTGTTAGGATTTTAAGGTGGGGAGGGAAAAGGGAATATTGAACTACTGTAATAGAACAAATATAAAACGGTTAAAATAGAACAAATTTCTGAGAGCTGGATGTATCTCGGAGTTTTTGATCTATTGTGATAGACTTTATAATGTTATACCATAATGGGATTATTCTCCTTTCCTCTCTCCCGTTAAAATTCTATAACTTGCGCATATTATGTTTTTCAGACTGGCAGGGAAATTTGGGCGCAGATTTTCTCCTATCCATATTGGAGAAGATTGAAAGGCCAGATTTTTTGATATTTGCGGGTGATGGGATGTTAGGATTTCTATCGGAGGAGTATTTAAACAAATTCCCGGAGGGTATAAGACCTTACACTACAAGGTTCATAGGTAATAAAGGTGTCATAGAGCACCTCGTAAATTACCCAAAAATGGCGTTTATTTACGTTGAGGGAAACGATGATCCGGAAATAGACCTTTCCTTTCTTGGGGCAATAAGGTTGAGCGGGAAAATCTTTAAATGTAAATTAAACTTTTTAGGGCTTGAAGGTTCCCCCGGTCCTATAGGTGGAATAACCCATAGAAGCGAAGGGTATTATGAGGATATATTGAGAAAGGCAGTAGATGAGGGTGAAAAATTTGTTTTGGTTTCGCATACTCCCCCTTACGGAATACTTGATAGGATCCCAAGGGGCATAAGGGTGGGTTCAAGGGTTTTGAGGGAATTTTTGGATACTCGTGGTGAAAGGTTTCCATTGGTAATATCAGGGCATGCGCACAATTGGGGGGGAAAGTGGGTTAAATTTGGGGAAAGTATAGTGATAAATTGCGCGATGAGTGTGGTGGAGGTAAAAATGCGCGGTTGGGAGGTGGAAGATATACGGGTGGTGTTTTAGGGGGGATGCCAGAGGATTTACACATAATGAAACTTATGTTAACCAACTTTTTATTCGACCCAACGGTATAATCTTAATTCTTGGATCTCCTGATTATAACCCCTTGGAAGGAAGAATGGTTTTCAAATAAGGTTTTCTCTTACCCTGAGATATTCTATTTAAGGGAAAGGTTAAAGGGTTTGATTGAGTACGAGGTGATCTCGCCCGGAGAAAAACCCAAGTACGATAAATACAAAACCGTATGGTGTCAATCCGAAATACCCTACCCTTACGCGAGGGAGATAGCAAGAAAGGTAAAACCCAACAAATTTTTAGTTAGCATATACGGGATATTTGAAAGGTTTCCCTTAAGGCTTAGGAACAAAATATTTTATCCTCTGCATCTTTACAGGTACAGAAAATTAGATTATGCCTTCAAAGGTGGAGCCGATCTTTTTCTGATAACAGACGACGGCTCTATGGGAGAAAAGCTTGCGGAAAAGTATAAGGTAAATTATATAACCTTACTCAACCCTAAGCCAGAATTTGAGAGGTTAGATAAGTGTTCAGCTAGGGAGATCTTAAAATTACCGAAAAATTCGGTTATAGGGGCTTTCATAGGAAGGTTCTCCAAGTTCAAAGGCATAGAATTCCTCCCTAAAATATACCAAAAGGGGGACCCTTATACCCTTATCCTCGTGGGAAGCGGAGATGCAAGAGAACTTAGAATTTGGGCAAGAAAAACCCAATCTATTATAATAGAACAAATTCCCCATACCCTTATGAACCTCGTATATTCCGCCGTGGATTTTGTCATAATGCCATACATATACGGGAATATAACCGCGGTTATGGTTGAAAGCCTTTACTTCGGGCTTCCTACGGTAAGTTTTAAGGCCCACTCAACGGACAGGATAATAAAAAACGGGGAAAATGGATTTTATGCTGAAAATTTTAAGGTTAAGGATTTTAGGGAATACTCCTTACTCCTTGCAAAAGAGGAAGATTTAAGAAGAAAAATCGGTGAAAATGCGCATAAAACCTCGAGGATATTCCCCACGTGGCAAGAGCACACGGAAAAGATAATTCATCAACTAATTTAAGACAAACTTTATAATACCCGCTATGTTTTGGGTGATACTAACCGCCGAAGGATCACATAAGGCTTTAAGCTTACCCATATATACCGTACTGCCTTTTGTGGGGCTCCTTTTAACCATAGGTATAATGTCCTTCATAGCCGCCAACTTCCCCCATAACCGCCTCGCTCATCTTTGGGAGAACAATTATAACAAGCTTGCAATAGCGATTCTCTGGTCCATCCCTACCCTAGCCTTCTTCGGTTATATAAAGATATGGGATCCGATTTTACATAGCCTAGAAGAGTACTTTGCCTTTATAAGTTTGATATTTGCCCTTTTTGTGATATCAGGTGGTATATACTTAGAGGGGGACTTGAAGGCTACACCTCTGGTAAATAGCACATTTCTTGCTATAGGTGGTGTTTTGGCGAACATATTCGGAACATCCGGGGCAAGCGTGATTTTGATAAGGCCTTTGCTTAGAACAAACGCGGAAAGGGCAATAACCGCACATATACCAATATTCTTTATTTTCATCGTAAGCAATATCGGAGGTTGCCTCTTGCCCATAGGAGATCCCCCGCTGTTCCTGGGTTATCTTAGGGGTGTCCCATTCTTCTGGACACTTAGGCTGGTAGTTGAGTGGATAACGGCTGTGGGAATATTACTTTTGATATTTTACATTTTGGATAGCTTCGCATACAAAAGGGAGAAGGCTTACATTGAGAAGTTGGAACAGATGGCTTACCGTCCCTTGAGGTTAAAGGGTGCTATAAACTTTCTGTGGTTATTTGGCGTTCTTGGTGCGGTTATATTCCTAACACCTAACAGACTTGAAAGCTGGGGTCTAACCCACGGACCCTTAAAGTTTTTAAGGGAGTACGTTATGATCGCCCTTGCCCTCCTTTCCCTCATTACCTCCCCCCTATCCTCCGAGACAAGGAAAGCGAACAACTTTACATTTGAGCCCATAAAGGAAGTCGCTTTCCTATTTATCGGAATTTTCATAACCATGGTCCCCGCCCTTGAGATATTGAGGGAAAAGGGTCCCGAACTCGGAATAACCCAACCCTGGCAATTCTTCTGGACAACTGGGTTTTTATCCTCCTTCCTTGATAACGCCCCCACTTACTTAACTTTCTTCTCCTTAGCTCAGGGAGTTGCGGAAAAGATGCCCGGAGTGTATCACATACCTCCGGAACTGGCGCATGTAGGGGTGCCCGAGAAGCTTTTGGCTGCTATATCCTTAGGTGCGGTATTTATGGGTGCAAACACCTACATAGGAAACGCCCCGAACTTCCTCGTGAAGGCCATAGCTGAAGAATGGGGATTTAAAATGCCAGATTTCTTTACTTACATTATAAAGTATTCAATTCCGATACTTATACCCGTTTTTGTGATTATTACGTTAATTTATTTGAGATAAACTTAAAAATTAGTCAATTTACAAAAGTTTAAATAAAATGTTTAATTTGTGGTTTTATATTAGATTTTGTGTTTAAGTATTCCAAAAATTGCCACCCTAAAATCTCCCCTTGCGCTATCCCCTTATTTTTAATATACACAACGTTTCAAGGAGTCCTTATCTTGCGGGAAATTGGCTTTTTCCTTGGCAGTTTGAGGGACTTCTAAAATTCCTCAACGAAAGGTTTAAATTCGGAGATCCGAAAGAACCTTTAAGTTTATCCAAAGATGAATTTCTGATAACCTTTGATGATGGACTTATTGGAGTATACGAAAATGCATATCCAATAATGGAGGGGATGGGAATAAAGGGAATAGTTTTCATTGTGGTGGATTACATAGGAAGGAGGAACCTTTGGGATGCCCACTTTTTGACGCCAGTATATCATATGGATAAGGGGGAGATTTTGGAGCTATCAAGGAAAGGTTGGATAATAGGTTCCCATGGGAAGACCCATAGGAGCCTTAAGGGTTTGAAATTTGAAGAGGTTTTAAGGGAGGTAGATTATTCAAAGAAGTATTTGGAAGATTTGACGGGAAGGGAAGTTTTTATGTTCTCCTATCCCTTTGGGATATATTCGTCTTTGGCGGAGAAAGCCCTTTATATGGCGGGTTATAAACTCGCGTTCTGCGGAATAAGCGGGAGGAATAAAAAACTTGAAAGGTTCAGGATCCCCAGGATACCCACCTTTATAACGGACCTGTTTGTGAATTTGAAGATAATGGATTTTTACACCATATTTGATAAAGCCTTTTCTCTACCCTCAAGGCTCACTCCTATCTACCAAAAAATACTCGGTAAAAGGTCGTGAAGGTGAGGATAAAGGAAAGGGTTGAGAGAATCTCGGAATATGTTAAATAAACTCTTGAAACGGTTATGGCATCTCCCGGCGAAGGTTGATAATCAGGGGGGACTCTAAAGGCTCTTTCATCCCCAAACCTCTTGACGAATATAGCTTTTCTATTTGCCCTCTCCGTAAATCCACCTGCAATGTTTATGTAGTCTATAACCGTCAGTCCCGGTTCAAACTCCACCTTTTTTGGCTCCTTAACCTCACCCGTGACTATTACGAAATTGGGAAATTTAACCAAAAATATTGTATCTCCAGGCGAAAGTTTATGTTTAAAATCCACCTCTTTTTCCCCAACCACCACCTTTAGGATCCTATAAATTTCGGATGATATCCCAAGCTTCCATATAACCGTATAAACATCATCCCCATCCTCGTACTCAACGGGTTTCACAAATCCACCGCTTGTGAATCCTACGACATAAACCACCCTATCCGTCTTAGGTATGAATATACTATCTCCGTCTTTAAGGAGGGGGTTATGATCCAAATTTCCTCTTAAACCCTCCCATATCGAAACTTCTCTTGAATTCAACTTTATTCTACTTAAGGAGGAAAAAGGTAGGACGTTATCGCTAAAAATGAGATCCGAAAGCCTCGTAAGGGAATTAACCTTAACCGCTCCCGCCCTTTGTACGTTCCCATATAAATATACGAAAAACTCCGAAGGTTTTAATAGGTTTAATGATACATCCCCTATATCCTTTACGAAAAAAGAGAATTCTTTTAGGAGAACCTTGCTTGCAGAATCCAGGGTTAAACCCGAGATCTTAACGGATATGGGTTTCGCACCCCCTAATATCAGTGGGAAATATCCCCTATTATCAACGTAAGCGTTGTATTCCGAAACCTTAACCTTTCTTGAATAAACGGAAACCATCAAAAGGTCGCCCGGATTTATCGTATAATCCTTTGGTACCACCGTTATATCCGCCAACAACAATATCATCTCGTCGTTAGTATCAGGTAAGTGTTCAATAGTGATATAGCCATTCCTAACACGGTTGAAGCAAAAAACAGGTAATCCCTAAGATGGGATTTTTCAACGAATATTACCTCACCCGGAAGGGGCACATAATCCCCCTTAACCTTTTTTACCTTCCCATCCAAACCTATAACCGTATATTTCCCAAGAACCACGTTATCTTTAAATCCCCCCGCCTGCGAGATATAATAGGAAACCGTAGCCATATTCATATATGGAATTGAAGAGGGCTTATTTACATAACCGGACACTATTACACTATCAAAACCGAAAATTGGAACTACCGTATCCCCAACATCCAATTTGTCCTTAAATTTCCCCCGTCGGACCTTTATATCTATAGGTTTTACCTTAGGATCCGCAAAGGTAGCCCTCCTAAAAACCGTCAGAGCATCTTCCCCTTCCCTACAATTCACCTGGGATATTCCCCCAAACAAAACCCAGCAGAACGATGAATCTGGGAAAATCTTTATGACAGAGTTAGGTTTCAAGAGGGGACTTGAGTAAATATTCCCGTCCCTGTATAGGGGTAAGAGGTTCACGGTATCCCTCTTGTGGTTTAAGGTAATTTCAAAAATATCTCTAGATGCGTTCGGTTTTAGCGGAACAAATTTTAATATCTCGTGCAACCTTGTTAAACCGTTTACGTAAATCTCCGAATGTCCAAAAACTTCACCCTCAAATCTAACGGGAAAAACGGAGGGAGAAACGAGGAAAAGGGAAACGTTATAACCCTTAAGGGACGGAGAAATAGCTTTGTTGAGGTAGAGTAATACCGAGTCGTAAATCATATCTGATATTTTTATCTCAAAGAGGATTTTACCCGTAGGGGAGTATATGGGGATCTTGCCATTATAATCTACCACAGTAGTATATTCTAGGGGTACGTTTCCCGAAAGCCTCACTGAAACGATATCCCCAGGCGAAAACGTGTAATCCTTTGGTGGGATTATATAATATCTTTGGGTGCGCAGGGTATCAAAATGAAGGGAATCAACAAGGAACGTCCCTTTAAGTTGAAAAACCAATATTACTATCATAGTTTTTCTATCTCTTCAAGGAGGGCAGGTAAAAGTTCCTCTTCCTTCAGCCTTTTTACGGGTTTACCCTTTATAAATAGGATCCCCTGCCCCTTTCCCGCCGCTATACCTATGTCCGCCTCCCTTGCCTCCCCCGGACCGTTCACCTCGCATCCCATAACCGCCACTTTTATATTCTTGTTTACCCCTTCGAGCGCCTTCTCCACCTTTTCCGCAAGGGATATAAGGTCTATCTTCGTCCTTCCGCATGTAGGACAGGCTATAAGCATCACCCCCCTCGTCCTTATCTGTAATGCTTTGAGGATCTCCCAAGCCACTCTAACCTCCTCCACGGGATCTGCGGTTAAGGATACCCTGAATGTATCCCCTATGCCTTCCGCAAGGAGCGTTCCTATTCCTATAGCAGACTTTATTATTCCTGTTTTCGGTGTCCCAGCCTCCGTCACACCCAAGTGAAGGGGATAATCCACAAGTTTAGCTATCTTCCTGTATGCCTCTATCATCTGGGGAACATAAGCGGATTTTACGGAAATAACTATGTCGTAAAACCCCTGATCCTCAAAGAACCTTACCCATCTCACCGCACTCTCCACGAGGGCATCCGCATTAACACCCCCGTACTTATCTATTAGATCCATCTCAAGGGAACCGGAGTTTACCCCTATCCTTATAGGTATGCTGTTTGCTTTAGCTGCGGCTATTACCTCTTTAACCTTTTCAAATCCCCCAATGTTCCCAGGGTTTATCCTTATCTTATCCGCCCCCGCATCCGCGCACATAACCGCTATTTTGTAATCAAAATGCACATCCGCAACTATGGGTATCTTCCCTTTAAAGTAATCAACGATCTTTTTAAAAGGCTCAACGGTTTTCCTGCTTGGAACTGCAACCCTTACGATTTCACACCCCGCATTCATCAAGTTCTCTATTTGGGCTATCGTAGATTCAACATCGTTCGTATCCGTGTTCGTCATAGATTGGACCGCTATCGGCATATCCCCACCTATAGCTAAGTTCCCTATTTTTACTACTCTACTCTTCCTTCTCTTAAATGGCTCAACCATGATTCTAAATTCTAAAGGTGTTAAAACATATGTCCAAGGCTAACATAAACCTTTCCTCTGTCCGTTGGGGATCTATCCTTTAAGCTCAAGGCCCAATCCAACCTAACAGGTCCCACGGGGGTATAATACCTCAAACCTAAGCCAGCGGAATATCCTTTATATCCATCAAGGTAGCCGTAATCAAAGAGGAGAACAAAACCAAAAATTTCGTTTATCTTTCTCCTTATCTCGTAGTTTATAACGAAAGGTCTCTTTCCCGCCTTGCATATTGATGAATAGCATTTCTTTAAAGGGGGACCTATTGAGAACCTATCATAACCCCTCACCGAGCCTTCACCTCCCAAGGTGAAAAAGTCCAAAACCGGCAGTGTGTCGCTCCTTCCAAATGGAGAAATACTTCCTATATACAACCTTAAAGCCCACTTCCATTCCGTTAGAAAGAACCTTTGGTAAATTGAAATTTCCGCATTCCACTTTACAAAATCGTAATCCCCGAGCATATTTAAACCCGAAACCTGAATCTCCCCCTTAATTAAGCTCCCAAAGTTTGGGTCAAATATGTTATCCCTATAATCCAAAATTAAATTTTGGTAAGGCTTAAAGAGCTCGTAATTTTTCCCACCCGTCAAGGATTTCCTTAATTCGTAAGATGATCCGAATGTTGTTGATCCATTTTTCCCGAGAAAATACGGTTTGGTTATCTGTCCCGAAAAACCGTACTGAAATATGTCCCTATCAACGTCGTAATTAATTGGCAAACTTAAACTCGCCCTTAAGTTAAGATCCAAAAAGTATGGCTCCTGATAGGTTAAACTGAACCTGTAGGATGTTGGAGAAAAACGGAGAATATCTATTGAGGTTCCAAGAGAAACTTGCACCCTCTGGAGGTTGTTGAAGAGGTTTAGGTGTTGGAATAAACTTTCAAGGTTAAGGAGAATGGGCCTTTTGTTCTCACTCTGAAGCCCTCCGCTTATGTCCAAAATCCTGGGGGGACCTTCCTTAAAATAAAAGGTTAAATTTGCACTTTCATCATCCACATCCTCAAGTTTCCAATATATATAGCTGAATAACTGAGTCCTGTAAAGCCTACTTATGCTCTCCTCAATCCCCCTTTCGGAGAAATAATCCCCCTTCTTTATAACGATTTCCCTCCAAAATATCTTCTTTCTCGTTACTAAGGGTTTGTCATCCGCAGATTTTAGTAATATTTCCCTTATTCTTATCCTGTTTCCCTTTGAAACCTCAAAAGAAACCTTGACCGTTTTACTTTCCGCGTCTTTGATTTCTTCCCTCTTCACCTCAACGAAAGGATAACCCTTGTTCCTATAAAAGGATAGGATTTTGTTTTCGAGATCAAAAAGGAAGGCGGAGGAATAGGAGCGACTTTTAAACTTTATTCCCAACTCCTCGGGCGCGTATATTTCCGAAATTTTATACCTCTCCCCCTCCTTTATATAAACAAAAACCTTTACCGAATTTCCTTCAAACTTTGCCTCCCAGTTTATTGAAACATCAAAAAAACCACTATCCCTATAAACCTCCTCCAAGAAATTTATGCCCCTCTTTATGAGAAAGGGGGAATACTTGGGGTAAGATTGGAAGAAAAAAAGTACCCTTTTATACCCAAAGGCAGATCTTATAAAATCGGTTTTAAAAAACTTGTTTCCCGAAACCCTTATATCCGATATCGGAAGGGCCAAAAGTAGGATCATTTATAGTCGTTTCCAAGAATTACGAAAACGGGGGCTATGTTGTCCGGGTCGGGGACGTACAAAATTTTACCCTTAATAAACCTTGCTACCTTTTTTGCGTATGAAAGATTTAAACTGTCCCTACGGTCTATTATTAGGGTTTGGGCGTAAATGCTATCCGCGTTCCCATAATATAGGACATCTATGCCTTTTGACCTTAGGTATAAGGATACGCTATAAGCTAGCTTTTCCCTCTTCGTTCCGTTTAGCACGACCACATCAAGCCTCTCGTCCGTTATGCTCGTTTTAGGATTCTCTTTTTTCTTGGGTATCATCGGAAAAACTAAAGTCCATATCAAAAACAAACCCGAAAATACCCAAAGGATCCTAAAAATTAGGGTTTTACTCAAGGGGGAAATTATAAGGAAGTGGAGTAAGATAGGGAGAATTCCCAAAACCTCTTTGAGTTTTCGAACCTCTTTATGGCATAAATTTCCCCCCCTACGAATCTTCCCCCCAAACCTACACCCGAGCCCTCGGGTTTTATACTGAAAATTGCCCCCACGGAAGAGTTCATGAATTTCACCAAAGGGATCCAACCGTAGGAATATAAGTCCATCCTCTTCCCCACCCTGTAATAAGTATCCTGGAAAAACCAACCAAAATCTGATAATCTTATCCTTATGTTACCCTCAAGGTTTGAGCTGTATTTTGCTTCAATTTCAAGGTACCTGTTTAGGGTGTTTTCGGTTTCTTTAAACCTGTAAAATGTATAAAGGGCGACGATCTCTCCCCTTAAAAGGATTTTTCCCCCAAGATTTTCAAAGCCCATAGAATACTTTCTTATTTTTTTGCTTTCGGAGGACATTATGGGGGAGAGGTAAACATACTCCTCGGATCTTCCGCCTATGTAAGCCCTGAAGTTCCCCAAGACAACCTCACCCCCGCTTAGGATCTCCCTCAACGCGGAGGATTGGTAAGAGAGATTGCCACCGTATATGTTCAAGTACCTCCTTATTCCGAAACGTAAGGAAAAGTACCTAGATTTTGGGAAGTAGAAAAAGGATATATCGTCCTCCCACCTATCCGCTCCTATGGATGGGAAAACTGTTGAATTTAAGGACCTTGATATGCTGAATGTGTGAAAGAATAGGGGTAATTCCAAATTTGCGAAAACTTCGAGCCTTACTCCCCTCTCGTTTTTGTCCTTGGTTGGGGAGGTCGGATATCTTGAGGATGATAGATTAAAAAGGAGTTTATACCCGAACCTTTCGCCAAAGGAGATATAAGGGTTTATTCCGTATCTGTATCCCGCCTCGGAGTGAAGGGGGAGGGAATACGAGAAGTATTCAAATTTTGGGAGGATTTCAATTTTATGGTGAAAATTTAAGAAGGAAAGCCTTGGGTAAAACCTTAAGGTCTTTAAGAGGGGGCGAAATTCAAGGTTCAAAAAATCTGATCTCATAAAGATTCCAGAATTGTTCCTCCACCTATCCCCCCTTATAAACCTCAGATCCCCGCCAATTTCAAATTTCCATAAATTTTTCGTTATTCCAAAGGAGTTTTCGGAGGACTGTAAGGAAAACGTGTTATCGGAAAACAGTTTAAAACCCCGAATGTAAATTTGGAAGTTTAAAAGGAGGGTGCGCCTGTTTATTGATAGGGACCTGTAATCTTGAAGGATCAATAGAGTCTTTTCCCTTTGGAAAATAAGGTTCGTCCAACCGTAATCGTTGTAAAATCTATGTGAGAGTTCAAATAACAAGGGGAGGATTATAACGTTGCAATTCTGGTATAGAATACCCAACTATGGAGGCCTTCCTTCTTGTATCCATCCTGGTGGGAATATTGGGCTTTGCGGTGGCAATCTTCACATACTTCTACATAAAATCCCTTCCCGCGGGTGAAGGAAAGATGCTGGAGTACGCCAGTGCAATAAGGAGCGGGGCTTTCACGTTTCTGAAGAGGGAGTACTCTTACATCGCGATTTTCGCCTCGCTGGTTTTCCTCGCCCTAATCTTCTTCGTCAAACCCCTTGCGGGTATAGCTTATCTTACCGGTGCCCTACTTTCTTTGGGCGCGGGATTCGTGGGTATGGCGGCGGCAACCCTTGCTAACGTAAGGACGACATATACCGCTTACAGGACGAAAAACCCTGGGGATACCCTCTCGGTTGCCTTTAAGGGTGGCTCCGTTATGGGGATCACGGTGGCTTCCTTGGGGCTTTTGGGGGTTGCTTTCTGGCTCTGGGTAAGCAAAGATCCGATGGTGCTGAGCGCCTTCGGTATGGGCGCCTCCTCCGTTGCCCTATTTGCTCGCGTGGGGGGAGGGATATACACGAAGGCGGCGGATGTGGGTGCTGACCTTGTAGGTAAGGTGGAGGCGGGAATACCGGAGGATGACCCTAGGAACCCCGCGGTTATAGCGGATAACGTGGGAGATAACGTGGGGGATACCGCGGGTATGGGGGCGGACCTATTTGAATCTTACGTGGGTAGTATGGTGGCTACGATAGCGGTTTCCCTTGCGGCATCCTTTGCCCTTGCCGAAAGATCCTTTACCTTCGCCCTTTTACCCGTGACCCTTGCGGCTTGGGGTTTGGTTTCCTCCCTTTTGGGGGTTTTGTCCATTGATATATTCAAGAAGGCAGACCCACAGACCGCATTAAGGAACGCCACGATTTTCACCGCCATCCTTTTCATAATAGGCTCCTTCTTTATAAACAACCTCTTAGTGGGTTACTTGGGGACATTTTTAGCGGTTTTGGCTGGTATTATTGCGGGACTCCTTATAGGTTTTGAGAGTGAGTACTACACCTCGGGTTCTCCAATAAAGAGAATCGCGGAATCCGCCCAGTTTGGACCCGCAACGGTGATAATAAACGGGATAGCTGTAGCCTTTGAATCCATCGTCTTACCATTTATAACCATCTCCTTGGCCGTTTTTATCGCTTACTTTGCCTCGGAGTACTGGGGACAGCCGGGGCTAGGTATATACGGGGTTTCCCTTTCGGCGGTGGGTATGCTCTCCACCATAGGTATAGTTATGACAACGGACTCTTACGGTCCCATAGCGGATAACGCCGGTGGGATAGCGGAGATGTCCCAACTTGGGAAGGATGTAAGGGCTATAACCGACAAACTTGATGCTTTGGGAAATACGACCGCGGCGATAGGAAAGGGGTTCGCCATAGGTTCCGCGGCTATGACGGCCTTGGCCCTGATAGTTGCATATAAGGAGACGGTTGAGCTTAACATCTTGGACTTTACGAAAGTCGAGAGCATAGTGGGAGCCTTCTTAGGTGCGGCTATGCCCGCGATAATCTCCGCCCTTACTTTAAATGCGGTGGGTAGGGCTGCCAACAAGATGGTGGATGAGGTGAGGAGGCAGTTTAGGGAATACAGGCTACTTGAGGACGAGAACGCAAAACCCGACTATAACAAGGGTATAGACATAGTGACGCAGGCGGCGCTAAAGGAGATGATATTGCCCGGGGCCTTGGCGGTTATAGTTCCTATCCTGGTTGGTTTAATATTTGGGGCAGAAGCCCTCGGTTTTTTCCTCGGTTCCGCCCTCTTAGTGGGAGCTTTAATCGCTATCCTTATGGCAAACGGTGGAGCAGCGTGGGATAACGCAAAGAAGTACATTGAGGAGGGGCACTTTGGAGGTAAGGGTTCTCCCGCACATAAAGCTGCGGTTGTTGGAGATACCGTGGGAGATCCCTTCAAGGATACCACAGGTCCCTCAATGAACATACTAATAAAGCTTATGTCGATTGTTTCCTTGGTTTTCGGTCCTCTTCTTCACAAATACGGGGGGGTGATACTGAAGCTCTTTGGCCAGTAGAGCTACTTAAGTGCCTCCTTTAATAGGTTTATCAAGTTCGCCTTATGTATGATCCTCAGCTCGCCCCTTATAAGGTCCTGGACCTCCACTTTATCCTCCGCCCAATGCTTCCCAATCACCACCCTAATTGGAATTCCTATCAATTCCGCGTCATGAAACTTAACACCCGCGCTCTCCTGCCTATCATCCCAAAGAACATCAAAACCCGCGGAAGTTAAACCATCGTAAATCTCATCCCCCTCCATGATCAGGTCTATGATGTGCACGTCAAAGGGAGATATGTTCTTGGGCCAGATCATGGAGTTCTCCGTACCGTAAAGCTCCACCGCAGACGCCATTATCCTACCCGGTCCTATTCCGTAGCTTCCCATTATTACCGGCTTCCTCTCCCCATCCCTATCCGTAAAATAAACCCCCATACTCTCGGAATATCTCGTCCCGAGTTTAAATATATGCCCAACTTCTATAGCGTTCCTGATGTTGATTTCTTCCCCACAATTCGGGCAAATATCTCCCTTTGAAACTATCCTTATGTCGTAGAATTCAACATCTCCAATATCCTCCAAAGATACACCCACTATGTGGTGATCTGGTATATTTGCTCCAACGACAAAGCCTTCCATATTCCTAACCGCGTTGTCCGCAACCTTTCTAATTTTAACATCAACAGGTCCGATAAAGCCCACATCTACACCCAGAATCTCTTTAACTTCCTCCGGGGTAGCTAAGCGGGGTTCCCTTAGTATGCTTGCCAGCTTATTCTCGTTCACCTCGTGATCCCCCCTTATCAGGACCATAACCGGCCCTTCTTTTGTGATGTAAAGTAGGGATTTAACGATATACTTAGGCTCTATCCCTAATTGGGCGCACACTTCCTCCACCGTCCTTGCCCCCGGCGTATGCACCGTTTGCGAGGACCTATAGTTTAAAACCACCCTCTCCCCTATATCCACTACGGGCGCCACCTCAACGTTAGCGGCCCAACCGCAATTTTCGCATATGGCGAGTTTATCCTCGCCCGCATCTGAAAGCACCATAAACTCCTCGCTCTCCTTTCCCCCCATGAGCCCCGAAGAAGCTTTTACGTGTACAAATTTCAAACCGCACCTTGAAAAGATCCTCTTGTAAGCCTCCCTGTGTAGGGCGTAGCTTTCGTCTAGCCCTTCCCAAGACGCGTCAAGACTATAGGAATCTTTCATTATGAACTCCCTAACCCTTAATATTCCCCCTCTGGGCCTGGGTTCGTCCCTGAACTTCGTCTGTATCTGGTACCAAATTTGGGGGAGGTCTTTGTAAGATTTTATGTATTCCCTTGCGATTTCGGATATTACCTCCTCGTGCGTGGGTGCTAAGGCATATTCCCTACCCTTCCGATCCTTAAGGCGGAACATATCTTCCCCAAAGCTCTCCCACCTACCGGATTCCTTCCATAGGGAGGATGGGGTGAGGGATGGCATAAAGAGCTCCTGGGCCCCTATCGCGTTCATCTCTTCCCTTATGATGTTTATTATCTTATGTAGGACCCTCCAACCTAAAGGTAAAAACGTATATACTCCGCTACTTAACTGCCTTATGTATCCGCCCTTTACCAAGAGCTTATGACTCTTGGTTTCCGCATCGGAGGGCGCTTCCCTGTAGGTTCTTATAAGGGAAAGGCTTTGACGCATAGGGGGTTTATTCTAAAGGGGAGAGTGTTAAACTTTGCTTAGCAAATGATACCCTTTTAATCTCAAAATCGTAAGTTTTCCCAACTTCCAGGTCAACATCGCTCCTTGCGTTTATTATTGGATATTCGGGAAGGAAGACCTCGCTGGCGGATATCGCGATTCCCCTCAACCTTTTCTCCCTTGAAAGTTTATAAAGGATCAGAAAGTTAGTTCTATCCCTCTGAGCCTTGAAGTTTTTATATTCGCCTGAAAGGGCAGTACCCATCTCCTCCATAACCGTCCCCTCATCTAAGGCTTCAAGGTAGCCGAGGATAGATAAGATCTGGTGCTGGTTTATCACGTCCGAGTATCTCCTTATTGGCGAGGTGGCCCTTACGTAAAATTCGGCGCCTATGGTTAAATTTGGTCCGGGTTCCGTCGAGGATCTTACGGGCTTTGATAGGTTTTTTATTTTTGCATAATATAGCGGGTCGTTTTCCTCAGGAATTTCCCCTTCTATCTTTTGATCTTGGATCCTGTAAATTGCGGGTATACGGTGATTCGCTAGGAATTCCCCCGCCTTTATGTTGTAAAATATCATCAGCTCGGTTATCACCTTTACCGCCATGTTCGGATAGAAAACATCAACGAAAACCTCGTTATCTTTAATATAAACCTTTACAAAGGGACTATAGACGGCTATTCCCCTCCTCTTCACCCTCATATCCCTTAAATTCTCCGCAAATTTTACCAATTTTTCCCATATCCCCATTTCCCTTAATTTCCCTTCCGCATCTTTATAGCTCATTTTGTGCTTGTTTATTACCCTCGCCACCTTGAAGCTATAACTGTAATCTCCCAGATCCACCTCCAACGTTAAGGTGCTTCTTTCCTGTCCGGGAAGTAAGGAAGAATCCCTTACCACCTCAAGGGGGTACATATTCCACTTTCCGTCGGGTAAATAAAGGGTTGAACCCCTCTTTAGGGCAAACCTATCCGCGGGCGAACCCCTATAACAGATCCGATAAGGTAAGGCTATGTGTATGTAAAGCTTGTTTCCATCAACGGATATTGCGTCGTCTATATCCTCCGTATCCTCGCTATCAATGGAGAAGGTTTCAAGGTAAGTTAGATCCTCATAGGGGATTTCCCTTCCAAAAAATTCCAACTTGTTTTCCACCATAAGTTCCCTTATCTGGTGTGGAATATCCTTAATTCCTAAAAATCCCGCATCTATAAACCTCTCCCAAAAATCAGGTATCCTTTTTATAACCTTTTCTACGTCCGGGTCCCCGGATCCGAAGTTATAGATCTCCAAAACCTTTTCAACTATTGGGCTACTTTTCCCACTCAAAACCCCCTCTATCTCCCTAAGGATCCTCTCCTTCCTCTCCTCCGCCATCCTTGAAGATATTATGCTATTTACCTCCCCTTCGCTTCTCCTTATCAATTTCTCCCCCTCAACCTTGAAATATGGCGAGGAGGATAAGACAAGATAAGCCCCAGCCCTGATTTCCGCGGAATTTTTCCCAAAAATTGAACAGAACGTGTCTATATCCAGGTTCTCACCTATTTCCCATATCTCCCTAACTTGTTCCTCCAAAAAAATTCCCCTTATTTTCCCAAAATCCGGCAACTTTGATACCTCCCCGCATACGAATTCCACCTCCCTTTCCTTTAAATTCACTACCCTTCCCAGCTCATCCTCCCCAACAAACTTACCTTCCCTGAATTCCCCCACCGCTAAGTATCTCCTTCCCCCCTTTGAGTATATTACCAACTTCAAATCGATACACCTACCCTCGCAGGTTTAATAAGCTTATCCCCAAATTTCCAACCCACCTCAAAAACGACCGCAATTTTACCTTTGGGAAGCTCGGATGAAACGGCGGTTAAAGCCTCGTGCTTCTCTGGATCAAAATCTTCACCAACTGAGGGCGAGATCTTCTCGATCCTAAGGTTCCTTAAGGTGTGTTCCATCTTTCTGTATATTACGCCGACACTTTCCTTCAGGTTCTCGGGAAGATCCAGGGAAGATAAGTGGTTAAGGAGTCTGTCTATGTCCTCAAGGAGGGGCAATAACTCCTTTACGAAGGATTCCTTTATACTTTCCTCCCTCTGCTTTGCCTTTACTTCCATCACCTTCTTCAAAGCCTCGTAATCGTTCAGGATATTATAAAGGGAAAGTTTTAGTTTTAAGTTTTCCCCCTTAAGCTCGGATATTGTTTTCAGTTCTAAGACCTTTGCGGAATGGGATAACAACCTTTCAACCTTCCTCATATTCTATCGGATTTTCCAAAGTGAAACCTTTACCACTTATGGAAACTTTACCCCAATCCCCGGATAAGGTTTTCACGAAAACCGTGTGAAAGATTTTCCTCATTATGTAATCTATCCCGGCGGATAGACTACCAGTGGCGCATCCCAAGGCTTCCGAAGGGTGCCCCTGTTCCCATGTTCTAACGAAGAGAATTTCTCCAAAGGGTTTATAGAAGTTTATGTGGTAATCCGTATTTTCAAGGAAGGGTTTGAAGTTTAGGTTTTCGCTTGGAAATACCATATGTTTCACCCCCTCCATATGCACCGTCGAAAACTCCCCAAAGTTCCTATATTCCACCTCAAGCTCTATCCCCACCATATTCCCGTTTAGATACACCTTCTTTGGACCCTCAGCCCAAACGACGTAATCCCTCAGATTTTTCCTCATCATATTCAGGAAACCCACCACCCTCGTGGCGTTCCCGCAAAAGGGTACTTTTTTCCCCAAGTAATTTATATATATCAACCTCTCCTCATCCTCCACTATCCAACCGCTTATTCCCCTAACCCTTAAATCTATCTCCTCCTCACTCTTTACCACCACAAAGGTATCCCCCCCTATCCTGAACCTCATAAGTACCTCCCCATGATCACAAAAAGCGAGGCAACCAAAACCCCCAAGATTGAAGCATTAATTTTAAAGCCGAGCTTTATTAGAAAAAAGAAAAGGTCTATTTCAAGATTTTCAAGCCCGAATTGGAATTTGTGTGTAGCAACCTCGAGGGCACCGCTTTGGGGGAGGAGATGAGGTAAAGAGAAGGATAGGATCTCGCCAAGGATGAAACCTAGGATGAAGAGAATAATGTAGAAAATTGGGGGTTTTCTGAACAAGTGCCGGGGGCGGGACTTGAACCCGCACGGGGATTTAACCCCAGAGGATTTTAAGTCCCCTGCGTCTGCCATTCCGCCACCCCGGCAAAGAAGATATTTTAAAGTTGAAGAGCAACCTTAAAATATCCCGATATGCTTGATAAGAGAAGGGGAATAATAAGGTGGCTCTTTGGGGGAAGGTATAACCTTGAAGCTTATATGTTTGCCCTTCACAGGATAACAGGGATAGGTCTGGCGATATACTTACCGATGCATATAATGGTTACGAGTACAAGAGCTTTCGGACCTGAGGCTTGGAAAGCGGTTATGAGCAAAGTAGCCGAAGGTCCCTTGGTACATTTTCTTGAGTGGGTTTTGGTGGTTGGAATAGCTATACACGGTTTGAACGGTTTAAGGTTGATCCTCACGGAGTTTGGACTGTTCTTAGGGAAGCCATCAAAACCCATATATCCCTACAAAACCTCCATTGATAGGCAGAGGCTCCTTACGGGCGGTGTGATAATTTTATCTGCGATATTTATGATATACAGCCTCCTAGTCTTCTCACCGAAAATTTTATGAGGGTTTTCATAGCCCTCAATCTCCCCAAAGACATTAAAAGTATTCTATTTAATTTGGGAAGGGAGATAAGGGGCAGGTATCCCTTCATAAAGCCCGTACCCGAGGGGAACCTTCATATTACCTTAAGGTTTTTAGGGGAGATAAGTGAGGAGAAGTGCGAGATTTTAAAGGAAAACCTTAAGGACCTGGGTAAGTCTTTCCCTTTGAAGCTTTCGAAGGTTGGGGGGTTCCCGACGGAGATGGGGGCGAGGGTGATATGGGTGGGGTTTGAGGAGGATAAAGAGCTCGTTGAACTGAGCCTTAAGGTTGACACGATTGTTGATTCTTTGGGATTTCCGAAAAGGGATAAACCTTTTGTTCCGCATATAACTTTGGCGAGGACGGAAAAACCCGTAAACGTTGAGAACTTTAAAGTGAAAAATTTAACTTTTTTTGCTGAGGAGGTGGTAATTTACCAGAGCATCCTCGCAAAGCCCAACGCAATATATAAATCCCTGAAGGTTATACATCTTGAAGGCGATTGATGGAACAATAACCCTTCTTTCATTTCTATGGATCCCTAAGGCGAAATTTTACTATTTTTACTCCGCCCCCGGCGATAGCTTATTAATAAAAGTTAAGGCAAGCAAGGAGCTTGATGGGGTGTATCTTGGAAGGTTCAACGAAAGGCCTTTGCTTTCGGAGGTTTACACCAAAGATGTGGTTTGGAGCGCTAAATCTGATACGCAAACCCTATGGTTCATAATGTTCCTACAGACAGGCTTTTTTGAGAAAAACGAGGTTTCATTTGAGGTTTGGAGGTTCAACAACGACAGCTCTTTAAAAAACTTTAATACAAGGGTGATATTTGAAAGGAGGAAAGTTTTTTATGTTGATACCATTTGGGACAGCGTGCCGAAGTTATACAAAACTTGGAGGGTTTTAATACCGCCCTTATCAAGCTCCCTTTACGGTGCCTTTTTTGATGGTGAGCTCTCTTTTGAATCCGATGGGGAAAATTTTATACTCTGGGTTGCGGAAAGGTCTTACGACGATTCCCTTAGATTCCTCTTTGGGGAAAGCTTCTTTGAGAGGCGAAGGTGCACATCGGCGTCTTTCGGTAAGGTTTTAAATGTGTTTGTTGTCCATTATGTAAGCTTAGATACGTTAAAGTTCGTAAGGGTAAATCTAAACTCTTGCGAAAGGTTCTATCTACCCGAAGGGAAATATTTATTGATTTTGGAGAACTTATCAACGGATAGGATGGATCTGGTTGTGAGGTTGTTGAAGGTGAAGATAGCACCTAAGGAGATAAAAAGATACAAATATGTGAATTTTCCCAGGAGGGAGGGCGACTCGCGTTAGAATTGGGGGATGGAGTTTTTCGTAGGGTTGAACTTTAAACCGCTTTATAAGAAGCATCCGCCCCTTTATTGCGTTTCCCAGCATAGTGATGGTAAGATAAAACTTGTGAGACTTGGAACGTTAAAGGATAGGAAAGAAATAGTTGAAATTTGTGGAGAATTTGGGGTTAAGACCTTCTCCTTCAACTTCCATTATGGGGATGGAAGGTACAAACTTCCCAGGATAAGGATAAGCTTTTACATTGATGCGCTTTTAAAGTTCATGTCGGAGATTAGGGAGAAAGGGTACGAAGCGGTACCTTTGTTTTCTTCGTCGGTTTACGGTTCGGGAAACCTCCCTTCTGGGGAGCTTTTGGAGGGTTTAAATTTCAGGTTCGAAGCCTTGGAAAAGTTAATATCCAACTTGGATATAAACCCCTTTAAATTTCCCTGGAGGGTTTATCCCGTTGATGTATTGGATGTTATAGCTACATCCGTAGGTCTTTACTTTTATTCGGTTGGAAGGTTTGAGTTTGTGGATTTTGAGGGCTTTAAGGTGGTAAAGGTATTATGGAAGTTGAGATAGTTGAGAAGAACGACCTTGAGGGGGCAATGATAGTTGAGGGGATGACGGAAAAGATTTTCCCGCAATTTGTAAGGTGGCACCGAAATTCGGTTCTTAATTACCTGAGGCTTGGGGGGAAGGTGTTCGTTGCGAAAGTTTCGGGAGAGGTGGTAGGTTTTGCATTCTTTAGGAAAATACACGAAAAACTTTGGGAGCTAACCCTTATAGGGGTCTTGGAAGAATACAGGGGTATGGGAATCGGGGGAAGGCTTTTGGAGGAGGCGATGAAAGTTATTGGGGGCGAGATCTATCTCCACGTTCAAACATCTAACCTTCCCGCAATAAGGCTTTATGAGAAATTCGGATTTGTAAAGGATAAACTTATAAGGGGGTTTTATTCCGACGGCTCGGATGCGTACCTTATGGTGAGGAGGGACTTTATCTCAAATTCTTTCAAACCGTAAAATTTTGTTTGGGGCATTTTATGGACCGCCTTTTTTCTTCTTTTCTTCATAGTAGTATTTTCTTCCCTTCTCTGTTATCTCCCAAATTCCCCGTGGAGAATCTTTAGCAAGAAGTCCTTTTTCGACCATATCCAGTCTTGCCCATTGGGCAGTATTCTCCCATCGTTTCTCTTTCGGTTTGGATGGGAGAGGCTTATAATCATGTTCATTTAATATGCCTTTCATCTTATCATGCACGCGTTCCAAGACATCTTTTACCTTCGCCCTTCCTCCTAATTCAATAATGGATTCCAGAATGGGTATTATAAACTGCTCCTTGGGAGTTTTCAATCCCTTTTTAAGTTTTCCTTTTACCTTCTTTTTTCGAACTTGAGTAGGTTTTACCTGTTCTATTTGAACTTGAGTAAGAATTTTTTCACTGAGAATTCTGAAAATAGTTTGCCATTCTCCTTGGAGTGCCTTTACTTTTTCCCTAAGATCTTTTAATTGTTCGGCATATTCAGCAAGAGTCTTTACCTTATCGAAATTCTCGGCATGTAAGTGTTCGTCTGTTTGTTTGCGTATCATATTAAGAATTTCATCGATCCCTTCAAGCAACATTTCAAAGGCTCTATTCACTTTGTTCATATCCATGATATCCTCCTTCAATTATTTTTATCTCTTCCTCCGTTAAGCCATAAAGCTTATAAACAATCTGGTCTATTTCCTTTTCAAGTTCTTTGACTTTTTCCTGTTTTTCTTTATTTATCTCGTAGTCGGGGGATTGGGTAAGGGAAAGGATCTGATCTACCTTTTGGGTATCGATCTCTTTAAGTTTCTCGTAAAGCGGGCGGATAGCGGAAAAGTAAAAGAAGCCCACCAAAAACTTAAGCTCCGTGCTGCATTTTATGAGGGTTTTAAGCCTTTCTTCCAGCATTTTTTCTTGGGAGTTTGTAATGAAGTTTTGTGCCATTAAATGGGAATTATAAAGTTCGTTTCAAACCCACCTTATAATATTTATTATGTACTTCTCGGAGCAGTGGTTGAGGAGGATGGAGAAGAGGGCAGATGTTGAGAGGGAAAGGAGGATAGAGGGGGGAAAGGAGACGGGAAGTAGGAGGTTCGCAACCGCAATATCCACGCTTGACAAAGCATTTATAGCCGCATCCCAAGCTGCGAACAAGGCCCTTGAGAGGCTAAAAGAAGAGCCATCCCTTGCGGTGGTCGTATTTACGGAAAATTACGATAAAAAGGTGGTCTTGGAGGGGATAAGCAAGGTTCTATCAAAGGTCCCAATAATAGGCGCCATAGTTCCCGACACGATATACAACGAGGAAAGTATAGTACCAAGGGGTATAGGGGTGGCACTTTGGGCCACAAACAGCGCGGACGTTATCCCTTTTCTAATAAAGGGGATAACTAGGTCCGAGGAGGCTATAGTTGAGGATATAAGGAGGTTCTTTGACAGATCCAAGATAAAGAGGAAGTACGCGTACCTTCTGGGTATAGCGCCCAACATTTCGGATGATATTCCAACGAAGCTGGCGAGGGTTTTCGGGAAGGTCGCGGAGTTCTTTGATGGGGTGTATGTGGGGGTAGTCGGAGAATTTAAGCCTTCTCCTTGGTCCGTGATATACAACGGCGACACATACTCAGATCATGTTTCCGCATTCATAATAGAGAGCGATGTGAAGTTTGGGACCTTACTTTCCCAAGGTTTTCATCCATTTATTCCATTTAAGGTTACCTCCGTTGAAGATTCCGTAATAAAGGAGCTTAACAATATACCCGTGGTGGAGGTTTTTAGGAGCATATTGCAAAGGATGGGGTACAGTGACGAGGATTTAGCCGACCCGATCAAGGCGGGTAAGATCCTCTCAAGGTTTTATGTGGAGGTTGCGGATCCTTCAAGGCACGGGAGATTCAAAACCTCCATAATCAAATCCCTGGACGATAGGGGACTAAAGGTTAGCACCGAGATTTCCGTAAACGATACTTTATGGTTCGCAAAAGCCGATCTTGAAGATATGCTGGAGGGAACGAGGAAGGGTGTTCAGGTGGCCCTATCTTACGTTAAAGATTCGAGTCCCGCGGGTTTCATAATTTTTGAAAACTATACAAGGATAAACGCCTTAGGCGATGAGATAAATAAGGACAAATCCAACATCAGGATCCTATCAAATCTCGGATTTTTGGGGATCCCAACCGTAGCGGAAATAATAATACATCCAGACTTTTATTCGGGGTCCCAAAGCGGGGTTATGCTTGGGACCCTCCTTGCAAACAAAGGGGAACAACCTTAAAATACACAAGGAGGGGAATATGAACAACCAAGTAGAACAAATTTTAAAAGCGATGGTTAAAAAGAACCCGCAGATAAAATCTGCGGCGGTGGTAAACTCGGAAGGGATCCTAATAGCATCACACCTATTCCCCGGAACGAACGAGTCCTCCTTCGGAGCGATGGCAGCTGCCCTACTCGGATTGGGGGAACACACCCTACAGGAGATAAAAGGAGGAAAGCTCAGAGAAGTATACATTAGGGGTGACGATATGATGCTCGTAATAGTGGGGATATCCAACGTGGGCGTGATATCAATAACCGTGGATGCGGAGGCGCCCTTAGGAGTGATCCTGGTTGAGGTTAGGAAGACCGCGGAGTTATTGGAAGGGATAATCTCCAAACAGCAGGACATAACCGAGATCTTGGGCTCGGATCTATCGCTGTTGGAGGGTTTCTCCTTCAAGGACATACTGGGGGAAGAATAAATGGTTGTGGACGTCGCAAAGAGGGAGATTAACGTAAAGATAGTGTATTATGGCCCAGCGGTAAGCGGTAAGACCACTAACCTCATAATAATACACAAGAAGCTCAAACCCGAACATAAGGGGGACCTGGTATCCATAGACACAAAGGGGGAAAGGACGCTTTTCTTTGACTTTTTGCCCGTTGAGGTTCCAATAGGTGGGGGTTTCAAGGTGAGGTTCCACCTCTACACCGTTCCCGGCCAGTACTTTTACAAAACATCCAGGAAGCTGGTTTTGAAGGGGGCGGATGGGATAGTCTTTGTTGCGGATTCCCAAAGGAGCAGGGCGGAAGAAAATAAGATAATATTCCAAGAGATGGAAGAGTTTCTTGCCGAGCAAGGGCTAAGCTTGGATCAGATCCCTATAGTATTACAGTACAACAAGAGGGATTTGGGTGATATTATGACGGTGGAGGAGCTTAATATGCTTTTGAACCAAAGGGGGTTCCCTTATGTGGAGAGCGTGGCATCACAGGGTAAGGGGGTGTTTGAGACCCTTGATCTTATATCAAAACTTGTCCTCAAAAGCGTCCTGCAAAAGGCGAAGGTATGAATCTCTCTTACGGGATGGAAATTCTTGACGTATTGGATGAGGTAATATTTCACCTGAATTCAAAGTTTGAGATTTTAGGGGGAAATAAGAGGGTGGAAGATCTGGGGTTTGACTTGGAGAATTTAAAGGGAAAGGCTTTGGATATTATAATTTCTCCGCAATACAGGAGGGTTTTTAGGGCATCGGCGGAAGTTTCCTTCAAGGTATGGATAACTACGAAGGTGAAGTTGAGGGTTTTGAACGCAAATGGGGAGCAAATACCGGTTGAGGCGAAAACATTCCCAAAGGAGAATGGGGGAAGGGCGGAGTTTTTCGTGATATTAAAGCCAGAATACCTTTGGAACTTTCGGGTTTTCGAAGAATTTCCTTATCCGGTTATGGTCCTGGGGAAAAACGGGATAATATTTCTAAACTCCAGGGCTTTGAAAATTTCGGAGGAGGTTGAATTCCTAAAGTTGGACGATGGGGATGAGGTGGAAGTGGGCGGGATTTCTTACAAAGTAAGGAAATTTGAAAGCTTTCACGGATTTTCAAAAGTTAGCATCCTGATCCTTATTGAGATCCCTCAGGTGGATCCAAGGCTTGAAAAGTTCGCAATGGCTGGAATAATGTCAAGTCTCATATCCCACGACCTAAAGAACTCCTTAACTACGGTAGGTATTCTTTTGGAAAACTTGGAGGATGAGAACCTTAGGGGGAGACTAAAGAGGGTTTTTGAGAGGATAAGGAAGCTTCATATGAGGATAATAAACGTCGTAAAACCTTCCTTGAAGGTTTCGGAATTTTCCCTGAAAGGGTTGATAGATGAGATTTTGGAGGATCTCACGCACAAGATATCCTCAAGGGGGGTTGAAGTTGAAATGAATTTTGGTGAGGATTTTTCGCTGAAAACCGACAGGGATATCCTTTACGAGATTTTGCACAACATAATATCAAACGCCATTGATGCCTCCCCATATAAGGGTAAAATCATGATCTTCGCGGGCATAAGCCAAAAGGGTGGGGCGATATATAAGTTTGTTTCGGTAAGGGATTTTGGGAGGGGGATTGAGAAGGAGAACCTTTCAAAGATCTTTAATCCATTTTATACTACGAAGGAAGGGGGGACGGGTTTGGGACTATTTATAGTTAAAAAGTTGGTGAAAGTATTGGGTGGGGAAATTGAGGTGAAGAGCGAGATAGGTAAGGGTACGGAATTCTTGGTTTATATTCCGGATTTATAATACCCTTCCGTGAGGAAGGTAAAAATAAGGTTTCCAAATGGTGAAGTTAAAGAGTATATCTTTGAGGGGGAAAGGTCCGTTTTGGACCTTGTGGGGGATCCGAAGGGTGGGTTTGTCGCAAGGTTCAACGGGAAGCTTTTTGACCTATTTGTCCCGATACCTGAGGATGCGGATTTAATTGAGTTATTGGATTTTAACGATAAGGATGGGAAGGAGGTTTTTTGGCACTCTTCCGCACATATATTGGCTCAGGCGGTAAAGAGACTTTATCCCTTTGCTAAGCTTACTGTTGGTCCCCCGATAGAGAACGGTTTCTTTTACGATATAGACTTCGGAGGGAAAACGTTAACTCCCGAGGATCTTGAGGAGATAGAAAAAATGGCGGTGAAGATATGCGAGGAGGACCTTGAGGTTTCAAGGGAGGAGTTGGAAAGCGAAAAAGCAAAGGAGTTTTTTAAGAGCTTGGGGGAAGATTACAAGGTGGAGCTAATAGAGGAGTTCAATTTACCTAAGGTTTCAATTTACAGGCAGGGGGAGTTTGTGGATCTTTGCAAGGGTCCCCACATTTACAGGACGGGAATAGTTAAATCCTTCAAGGTTTTGAGCGTTTCCTCCGCCTATTGGAAGGGTGATCCAAAAAACCCATCCCTGCAGAGGATATACGGCATATCCTTCCCAGATCCAAAGATGATGGAGGATTATTTAAAGGTTTTGGAGGAAGCGAAAGCTAGGGATCATAGGGTTCTTGGGAGGGAGCTGGATATTTTTGGGTTTTATGAGGAGGCGGGGGCAGGTTTCGTATTTTGGCACCCAAACGGGGCAATAGTTAGGTCCGTAATAGAGGATTATTGGAAAAGGGAACACATAAAGGCTGGGTACAAGCTCGTTTATACCCCACACCTATTGAGTGGGAAACTTTGGGAGATCTCGGGACATTTAAACTATTACGCGAAGAATATGTTTGTTTTTGAAAAGGATGGACAAACGTACGCGGTTAAACCCATGAACTGCCCCGCCCACATATTAATATACAAATCCAAGGTAAGGAGCTACAAGGATTTACCGCTTAGGATATGCGAGCTTGGTACGGTTTATAGGGACGAGCTTTCCGGGGTTTTACATGGACTTTTGAGGGTTAGGGGATTCACCCAGGATGACGCGCATATCTTTACAACCCCCGAGCAAATAGAGGACGAGGTTGTAAACGTTTTAAACCTTATGAAGAGGATCCTGAAGAGGTTTGGTTTTGAGGATTTTGAGGTGGAGCTTTCCATATGGGATCCGAACAGGAAGGAAGATTATATGGGGACGGAGGAGATGTGGGAGAACGCCATAAACTCCCTAAAAAATGCCCTTGAGAGGGAAGGTTTGAATTACAGCGTGGAGGTTGGGGAAGCGGCATTTTATGGTCCGAAGATAGACGTAAAGTTAAAGGATGCCTTAGGCAGAAGGTGGCAGTGTACTACCGTACAGGTGGATTTTAACCTTCCGAGGAGGTTTTTCGCAACGTATAAAGGACCTGACGGGAAGGACCACTATGCGGTTATGATCCACAGGGCTATTTTCGGCTCTATGGAGAGGTTTATGGGGATTCTACTTGAACATTACGCGGGGGACCTTCCCCTTTGGCTTGCACCTGTCCAGGTGAGGATATTACCCATAAAGTCCGAATTTAACGATTACGCAAGGAAGGTGGCAAACCTCCTTGAGGAAGAAGGATTTAGGGTTGAGTTGGATGATAGGAACGAGAGGTTAAACTACAAAATATTGGATGCGGAAAAGCATAAGATCCCTTATATTTTCGTGATCGGGAAGAGGGAGGTTGAGGGTGGGACGGTTTCCGTGAGGAAGAGGAAGGAGGGGGACAAGGGTAGCTTTAAGGTGGAAGATATTATCAAAATTTTGAAAGAGGAAGTATCCTTCCAACCGTAAAATTCCCCCTATGGCGGATTTCAGAATAGAAAAGGATACGATGGGGGAAGTTAAGGTTCCAGCATGGGCTTATTGGGGGGCGCAAACCCAGAGGGCCATAGAGAACTTCCCCATATCCGGTTGGAGGATCCCAAAAAAGATGATTTATGCTATAGCAATGATAAAGAGGTACGCGGCGGAAGTAAACGCCGAGCTCGGATTACTCGACCCGAAAATAGCGGACGCGATAATACAGGCCGCGGAGGAGGTGATGGAGGGTAAGTTTGATGAGCACTTCCCCCTCGATGTTTTCCAAACGGGTTCCGCAACATCAACAAATATGAACGTTAACGAGGTTATAGCCAACAGGGCAAACGAGATCTTGGGAAGTCCCTTGGGAAGCAAGCATCCCGTACATCCCAACGACCACGTAAATAAAGGGCAATCTTCAAACGACGTTATACCAAGCGCGATACATATAGCCCTCAGGCTCTCCGCGGAGGAACTCGTAAAGTCCTTAGAGTACCTTGAGGGGGCTTTCCGAAAAAAGGAGGAGGAGTTTAAGGATGTGATAAAGATTGGTAGGACGCACCTTCAGGATGCGGTACCTATGACCTTGGGACAAGAATTTTCTGCCTTTGCAACCCAAATAAAACACTCCATAACCAGGATAAAGAACACGTTTTATCACCTTGAGGAGCTAGCCCTTGGGGGGACCGCGGTGGGGACGGGATTAAACACCCATAAAGAGTTCGCCCCAAGGGTTATATCAAAGATCTCCAAGAGGACAGGGATACCCTTTAGGGAGGCGGAAAACAAGTTTGAAGCCCTCGCGACAAAGGATGCGGTGGTGGAATATATGGGAGCCCTAAACACCTTGGCGGTCTCCCTTATGAAGATAGGGAACGACATTAGATTACTTTCAAGCGGTCCGAGAACCGCCATAGCGGAAATAATATTACCATCCCTACAACCCGGAAGCTCAATTATGCCGGGTAAGGTAAATCCCGTTATACCCGAGATGATGATACAGGTGTCGGCACATATAATGGGCGCCCATCTAATTGTAAGCATAGGCGGACAGCATGCCCCATTACAACTCAATGTAATGCAACCCCTGATAGCTTATCATTCAATAACCTCAACGGATATTCTTACGAACGCTGTTAAAGTTTTCGCGGATAAATGCGTAATTGGGATAGAAGCGAATAGGAAGAGGTGTGAGGAGCTCGTTGAATGGAGTATGGCACTCGTGACACCCTTGGCTCTGAAAATAGGGTACGATAGGGCGGCGGAGGTGGCTTACAAGGCTTATAAGGAAAATAAGACGGTGAGGCAGGTGGTGGTGGAGGAAGGGATACTTACGGAGGAGGAGGCAAGGGAGATCCTTGATCCAAAGAAGATGCTGGGACCTTACGGGTGAAAGTTATACCCGCAACCGAAGGGAACATAAGGAAGGCGGCAGAGGTAATTAGGAGGGGTGGTGTTGTTGCTTTTCCTACGGAGACGGTTTACGGTTTGGGTGCGGATGCCTTAAATCCAAAGGCGGTATCGAGGATATTTGAGATAAAGAACAGGCCCTCTTTTGACCCCCTAATAGTTCATGTATGCTCAATAAAGATGGCGGAAGAGATCTCTTACATTGACGAAATTTCCTTGAAACTTATGGAGAGGTTTTGGCCCGGACCACTAACCTTGGTTTTACCCAAGAAGGATAAGGTTCCCAACATAACCACCGCGGGTTTGGATACCGTCGCAATCAGGATGCCCGCAAAGGATGTTGCCCTAAAGCTCATAGAGTACTCCTCTACCCCAATATCCGCCCCAAGTGCTAATCCCTTCGGTTATGTAAGCCCAACTAGGGCGGAACAGGTTTATGAGATGCTTGGGGAAAAGGTAGATCTCATCCTTGATGGGGGGAAAACGGACATTGGGGTGGAATCCACGATAATAATGGTCAAAGGTGATAGGGTTTTCCTTCTGAGGCCCGGCGCCCTACCCGTTGAAGAGATTGAGGATTTCCTGAAAGTTAAGGTTGAGGAAATTAAAGATAAAACTTTGGCACCCGGCATGCTCCCCCGCCATTACTCACCAAAGGCTAAGGTTTTGATCATGTCCGATTGGGAGGATTACTTTAAGCTGAGGGCTATGTACCCGAAAATCCTTCTCGTCCTCTCAAGGAGGAGGCCCTATTACGACCTTAAGGCGGTTTATTTATCGGAGGAAGGAGATCTAAAAGAGGTTGCGTCAAACCTTTTTGATACCCTTTACTCCCTGGATAAGATGGGAGTTGAAATTGCGGTTTTTCAGGGGATTGAAGAAAAGGGATTGGGGAGGGCGATAATGAACAGGTTAAAGAAGGCTTCGGGCGAGGCTATCCGCGAGGTTTAAAAGCTCTTCAGCTTCCCTTTCATCCTTTGGAAAACCTTCGTAAGCGTATATCACGACCTTTGAAAACGGCATGGGAATCCTGAAGGAATCCCAAGTATCAAGCTCCCAAAAGGAAGAATATGCCACCCCCACAAAAACCACCCTAACGTTGAGAGCATTTAAGAGGGATATCGTACCCCTTTTAAATTTCTTCCTGGGACCTATTGGACCGTCGGGGGTTATGGCGATATTTCCCCCTTTTCCCAAAACATCCACCATCTCCATCAAACCCTTAAATTTATCCCTCCTCTGCGAGGATCTTATCGTCCCAAGGTTGAAATGATATAGAATTTTTGATATAATTTCTCCGTCCCTGCTTGGGGAAACCAAAACGTAAACCGGGGAATCCTTAAAGGCGTAAGGGAGCACAAAAAAGTTTGAGTGCCAAAAGAGGAAAACCGTGGGCTTTTCCGTGAAAAATTCCCCAAACTTTGAGATCTCAAGGGTTTTACAGAGGAGATTGTAAATCTTAACGGGAAAGTTCATTTGCTATAAGGTCAAGGGCAAGTTGTAGGGCTTTTGTTGGATAAAACCTTGAGAAATCGGAAGGTTCCACCTTCCAAACTTCCCCAATTTTTTTAACCTCAAACCAGACCTTGTGTATTAGCCTACCCTCCGAAATTATCCCCTTTATCAAAACCGCACCCTCCGAAACAAAAACCTCCTTTATTGAAAGGTGAAAATCACCTATTTTGTAATCCCCCACAATGCTGGTATTTTTTATCTCCCTTATCTTCGGGATCCTCAAGGTTATTTCAGGAATTGTAAAGCCGCAGGGCTTTATTAATTGGAACACCCCCTCGTATATCCCCTTCCCCATCCCCTTCCACTTCCTCGCGTACTTGGTTTCAAAGATTTCCCTACCCTCCGAGATATATCCGTACCAACAACCGCTTGAAAGGGCGTTATCGTAGTACCAAAGCAGGGCGGGAAGGTGATCCGAAACTATCCATACCCACCCATCCTCTATAACCCTTAAAGATAATAGCTTCCAGAAATCCTCGGAGAATAAACGTTTGTGCTCGTGCCTTTTCTTGGGCCAAGGGTCGGGGAAGAGGGAATAAACCCTCTGGAATTTTAAATGCTTTGCCCCGAACATTAAAAACGCGTAAGCATCCCCCCAAACCAACCTTATGTTCCCAAGATCCCTCAACCTTTTACTTGCCCTCTTTATTGATTCCCAAGAAATGTCAATTCCGACGTAATTTATCCCGCGGTTTTGTTCTGCTATAAATTTCAAAAATTCTCCGTTCCCGCACCCTATCTCCAGCTCCACACTACCCGAAATTTTTATTTCCTCAAAAGGGAAGGTTATTTCCATTTTATCTGACTTATCAAACCCTCCATCCTAAGTATCAGACCCAATTTGTCGTTGGATTCGGGGGCAAAAACCCCAACATCTATAAGATAAAACTTTCCATCCTTGTTAAACGCATAGAGTAAAAACGGTCCCCCTACCACAAGGCTATCGTTTTTCCATATCCCGTAAACCTTTAAGGCAGATATGCCCCCAAGGTTTTCCGAAAAGGAATAGACGTAATCCCTGACCACCAAGTCCCCCTGATAGATCCTCGCGGTTAGGCTATCCCTCAAATTCAGGATATCTTCAAGGTTTAAATCCCTCTCCTCCCCAACAAAAAACATGATGAACCTGTCGGGATTGTGCTTGTTTATTACAAGAATTTCTCTCGTCTCAAACAGAATATTCCAACCCTTCGGTATGTTAATTTCAAAGTTGAACTTCTCCGAGATCTTCCTTTTGAGGCTCCTATCCTCCCCCACGAGCATCTCCACGTTTGAAATTTCCCTTACCGCCTTTGAGAAAAGGCTATCAAAGAGAATCTGAAGATTGTCGGAAACTAGCTTGAGCAAGCCCCGGGAATCGTATGAGCAAAATAAAAAATTGAGGTCACCCTTGATGAAAATATCTTTCCTGACAAAAAATCCCTCCTCATCATTGCACAATTCCCACAGGGAATCGTTGGGTAAAAGAAGCAAAACTTTGTTCCTATAAGCCTCGTAATTTTTAAAATTCCCCCACTTTATGGGGTGGATCTTAAAAAGAGTCTCGCTTTGGGGAGTATTAAAAACCCTAAGGAGAAATTTATATATTGCCCCCGCGGAATACTTGCTATCCTCGGAATAGGCAAGGACAACCTCCCTACTTGTACCTTTCAGAAACTGTGCGCCTTTCCCGCAAGAAATTAGAAAGAATAAAATTAATACTCCCCTCATACCACCCTTCTTAGGGCGTCAACGGGTTTTAGCCTTGAGGAAATGTAAGAAGGTACGAAAGCGGCGAGGTAAGAGATGAATAGGGTTAAGAGGGCTATTATTATCCAATCGGAGATCTGGGGTTTTATGGGAACGTAGTCAAGCATATAAACGTCCGGTGGGAGCTTTACGAGTTTATATTTATCAACGAAATAAGCTAAGGTCCAACCCCCCAACGAGCCTAAGATCAGCCCACCAAATCCCAAAAATGTACCAACAAGGGTAAAGATGTTCGTTATTTGCCAGGATGTAAAACCGAGGGATTTTAAGAGTCCTATCTCCCATCTTTTTTCAAGGGTGAGCATTGTTATGGAAACCACCACGTTTATCGCGGCTATAAGGAGGATGAGGGTGAAGGATAGGAACATTGCGAGCCTTTCCATATTAAGGGCGGCAAAGAGAGTTCTGTTTACGGTTATCCAAGAGGAGCAACCAAAACCGAGATCGTAAATTTTTTTACAAAATTCGTCCGCCTTATAAGGGTCATCAACGTAAGCGAATATAACACCCGCTTCCCTTTCCCCCAAGTTGAATATCCTTCTGGCAAGTTTTATATCGGTTAAAATCGTCTGGGCGTCGTATACGTAAAGCCCCGTGGAATAAACTCCCGAAACCTTTACCCTTTTGGGTACGAGGGTTTGCCCAAAGGGTGAGCTTTGAAAAACCATTATTTCAACGGATGAGTTTATATCCAAACCCATCTGTGCCAAAAGGTTTTCACCGACGAGAATACCATCCCCGAAATCCCCATAAAGGAGGTTAAGCTCCCCCTTAAGGTGCCCAAGATCCTGGGCTCTCAAGACCACCCCATCTATACCCTCACCTCCCTTTATTATTACCTTGGTTATCAATGCTGGGTAAGCCTTTATTTTGAGCTTTTCGGATATATATTTTGCTACGCTGTCCGCGTCCTTAAAGGTGGGTTCAAAGATGTTGGTAATGTAAAGGTGTGGTTGGAGGACCAACAGACGTTTTTTAAGCTCGGACTGAAAGCCGTTCATAATACCCGTGACTATGATGAGAACCGCAACACCAAGCCCAATGGCGAAAACGCTCAATAGGGCAAAAACGGAAATTATCGTGCTCTTTGAAGAGAATATGTATTTTTTAACGATAAAAAGCTCAGCCCTCAAGATATCAAAACCTTATATCCAGCCGCCAAAAGGAAGTTAAATATTGAAAGCGGAACCAAAACCTTCCACGATAGGGAAGTCATTTGGTCCAACCTTAGCCTTAGGAACGTCCATCTTAGGAATACGATAATAGAAAACAGGATAAAGCCCTTTATTAATGTCCAGGCTATTCCGGGTAAAATGGGTCCCTGCCATCCTCCGAAGAAAAGGGCGCTTACCAAAAGGCTTCCCGCAAATAGATATATCCACTCCCCAAGGTAGAATAATCCGAATTTTATTCCCGAATACTCAACGTTAAAGCCCGAAACCAGCTCGGATTCTGCCTCCGCTATATCAAGGGGAGCCCTGTTTGTCTCGGCAAATAAACCGAAAAGGGTTAGGAAGAGGGAAATTTGTCCAATAACGGGTATAAAGGCAAACCATAGGTCCTCCTGGAACTTTATTATCTCGTATATGTTTAAGGTGCCATAAAATACCGCGGGGGTCAAAGCCCCCAAAACGAATGGAATTTCGTATGATACCATCTGTCCAAGCGCCCTGAGGCTTGAAATTATGGGATACTTTGAGGATGAACCCCAACCTGCCATAATGGCGGTTATGGGCTCTATGCTTGCTATGGCAAAGACCAAAATCAGGCTCCAATCCGTGTTGATTATGTAAATTTTCTCATCCAAAGGGATCGGGGCAAAAGCCCAAATCGCCGCAGAGGCGAAAAGTAGAGGGGCAAGGTTAAAAAGGAGTTTATCCGCATCCTTTGGAACAATATCTTCCTTTGATAGAAGTTTTAATCCATCCGCCACTATCTGTAGCCAACCATGGGGCCTACCCACATAATAAGGTCCTATCCTGTTTTGCAATCTTGCCGCAATTTTCCTTTCTAAATACGCAAGAAGGGGCCCAACGAGTAGGGCAACTAAGAGAAACAAAACTGGGGTAAAAATATAATTCGGGATGGTCATAGATGGGTATTTTAAAGGGGTATTCTAAATTTCCTGCAAGGGCTTTATGCACTTTTTCACCGCTCCTTTCACCGCCTCGTTATAATCCGCCCCTTCACCCTTTGACACAGAATAATACAAAATTTTTCCCGTTTCAACATCAACGATCTTGAACCCCAATGTGATGCTTATTTTGAAAATTAGGGAGCCATATCCCTCCCTTTCCACATCCACGATTGAGAAGAAACCTACCGCCCTTGCCCCCAAGAGCTTTCCTATTCTCGGAGCATAATCACCTACAAAACCCGATGATGAAAACTCCTGCTCGCTTAAGATCTTATCAATGTCTTTCCTATCAACGATCTCCAAATTCTTAACTTTCATAAGTTCCAATATGGCAAGATCGTATATTGAAGCCTTTACATCTTTGGACAAACTTTTACCCTTATCCTCAACCTCCGGCATCAGAGCGAAGGTGATACCCTTTCCCGATTTAAATTCTGGCGAGATCTTAAATTCAACATCATCCCTTTCTCTCTCCACACTTGCGCAAGAAATAAAAAGGAGAATTCCCCAAAGCCATACCATAACTTTGAATTTTAACTCCGTTAGAATTCTCAGATGAACCCAGCCTTTTGGATAAAGGCTTTAAGGATCATACCGAGGATAGAAAAGGAGGAGTGGGACAAGTTCGATCCCATATCAAAATGGCTTGTTTTAACGAGGAGTGCGGTTTTTGTCATAACCTTCATACCCGCATCCATAGCTGGAATATTTGCCTTCCTGAACGATAAGTTTAACTTCCTCAATTGGCTCCTTTTAACTCTCGGGCTTATATTTGCCCACGCTACGAACAACATGTTGAACGATTTCACGGATCACATAAAGAACGTGGATAAAGACAACTACTTTAGGGCTCAATACGGTCCCCACGCCCTCGAGCATGGGCTGATGGACACTAAGGGATTTTTCAAGTACGTGGTTATTACGGGGATCCTCGCCCTTCTGATAGGTACATACTTTGTGTATTTGAGGGGATTGCCCGCCTTAATTCTCCTCATAATAGGCTCCTTTTTCGTCCTCTTTTATACCTATCCGTTAAAGTATATTGGGTTGGGTGAGTTTGCGGTTTTCATAGTTTGGGGACCGCTTATGATATGGGGTGGATACTACGCTATAACAGGTGAATGGAACTGGGACGTTTTCGTTGCAAGCCTTCCTTACGGACTTGGGGCAACCACCGTACTCTTCGGAAAACACATAGACAAGCTTGAGCAGGATAAACAAAAGGGAATACGCACTCTTCCAGTAATACTTGGAGAAAGGAATGCTAGGATAACCGCTATCATATTAATGCTCCTTCAATACCTTATAACGGTGTATCTTGTATTTACCGGTTTCTTCAGGTGGACGATGCTTATAGTCCTCCTCGGTCTAAAAAGGTTCTGGACGGTGTTTAAGGTTTATAAGGAAAAGAAGCCAAAGGAGAGACCTTCATATTATCCCCAAGAGGCTTGGCCTCTCTGGTATGTGGCCTTTGCTTTCTGGCATAACCGCACCTTCGGGGCACTTTACCTCCTTGGGCTCATATTCGAGATAATTTTCAAAATCCTAAAAGTTTGAGGATCTCACCCACAAGGTAAAAGGAGCCCGTTATGATCACATCCCCCTCGTTAAGGAGGGAAAGGATTTCGGAGGTTGAGGTTAGGATTTTTGGGGGTTTCCCAAAAATGTAAGAATACTTAAACATATCCTCAACCCACACGGAACGGGGGAAGGGGTACCTGGTAATATAAAGTTCGTAATTCGTCCTTGAGAGTTCCCAAACGATCTCTTTAACGTTCTTATCCGAGCTCAGGGCAAGGACCACCTTAAACCTTTTTTCCGGAAAGAGGGTTTTTAAGCTTTCCATAAGTTTCTTTATGGCTATTGTATTGTGTGCTCCATCCACGATTATATAGGGATCCTTTGAGATCACCTGCAACCTTCCGGGGATGGATAGGTTGAAAAATTTCGGTTTTTCTATTCCCAAGAGCTTCAAAGCCTTATAAGCTAAGGCGAGATTTTCCCCCTGAAATTCCCCAAGTACTGGAGCGGAGAACCTTTCCCCCTCAACCTCCACCTCAATACCGTACCTATCAAATCTTACTATTTCCCAATCAACTACGTATAATTGAGCTCCGAACTCCTCCACCCTCCTAAGGATCACATCCAAAACCCTCCGATTGTTTTTCGTGGTTATTACGGGAATTTTTCCCTTTATTACGGCTGATTTTTCCCTCGTTATATCCTCCAAGGTATTACCCAAAATATCCATATGGTCGTAATCTATCCTCGTTATCACAACCATGTCTTGATTTAAAACGTTCGTTGCGTCAAGCCTACCCCCTACACCCGCTTCAAAGACGTTGAAATCTGTCTTTTCGTCCAAAAAGTACAGGATGGCGGATGCGGTTAAAACCTCAAAGAAAGTCTTAAAGCCCCTGTCCTTAACCTTATCCAAAATCATATCAACGTATAAGGAAAGTTTCTCTTCGGATATGGGCTTATTGTTCAACCTTATCCTTTCAAGGAGGCTTACAAGATGCGGAGAGGTGTAAAGCCCCACTTTGTACCCCTCGTTTATTAAAGCGGTACTTATGGCAAAAGAGACGGAACCCTTACCCTTTGTCCCAACTATGTGTATTACGTTTTTAATTTTTTGGTGCGGATTTCCGATGCTTTCAAGGAGGTTATAAAAACTTTCAAGCCCTTTTGGACCAACACCAATTTTCTCGTAGTTTATCAGGGAGTTTAGCCTTGCGATCGCCCTTCCCATATCTTCTTTATTATTGAGGTTGTGGAGTACCCCTCAAGGTAGTTAAAGATCTCCACCCTTCCCCCCTTTGAAAGGACGAAGTCAGCTCCCGCGATATCATCTATTCTATAATCCCCACCCTTCACCAGAACGTCCGGGGAAATTTCCCTAATTATCCTCTCGGGTGTATCCTCCGAAAAAGGGACAACGAAATCCACCCATCTAATTGAAAGCAAAACAAAAGCCCTATCCTCAAGGGTGTTTATGGGTCTGTTTTCCCCCTTTAACCTCCTAACGGATTCATCGTCGTTCAACCCAACAACCAAAACATCCCCGAGGGATCTTGCGAATTTCAACAGTTCCACGTGTCCCCTATGTATTATATCAAAACATCCGTTGGTGAACACTATCTTATAACCCGCCTTTCTCAAAAATTCCCCCAAAAATTTCGCGTCCCTTATAAACCCCTTCATAATTCAAAGGGTACCCTGTTCGTTAAAGCTTCGTAAAGTGTGTAAGGATCAAGGGATGATATATCCTCCCCCCTTGGGACCCCGGAGGGTAGCCTGCTTATCTTTATCCCCTTTATCCCCTCAACCAAAAAGTAAGCGGTAACTTCCCCCTTTACGTCGTTTGGAAGCCCTATTATTATTTCCGAAATTTTGAAATTCTCCAGAAACTTTTCAAATTTCTCCTTCGGTATTTTTTCCGCCGAAATCCCCTCGGAAGGAGAAATGAGATGGTAAATTACGAAGTACCTACCTTTATATTTCCCAGAATCCTCCACCCTAAAAACCTCAAAGGGAGACCTTACAACCAAAACTACATTTTCCCTATTTTCACCCGCGCAAACCTCGCATATCTCCCCCTCGCATATCATCCCACAAAACTTACACAACCCTATTTTATCCAACTCCCTTAATGAGTTTATGAGGTTTTCCCTCTTTTCCCTGTTAAAAATAAGGTATTGAACCAACCTCTCGGCGGTTATAGGGCCTATTTCTGGAAGGGAGTTTAGGGCTTCCCTAAGCTTTATGTAGGGTTTTGGGGGTTTCATAGAAATTTTTCAAGCTCCTTCCTATATTCGGGGGGAAGTTCCGCCAAGAATTCCTTAGTCTTCTCCCTTTGAAATTCCATAGCCTTTTTTATCGCGGAATTCACCGCATTTACAATGGCGTTCTCAACGGACCTTATATCCTTCAGGGCATCTGGGTTTATTTTTACCTCCAAAAGCTCACCCGTACCACTTACCACCACTTTTACATTCCCGTTGTACGCGCTCTCTTCAAATCTGGCTTTTGAAAGTTCCTTTTGAAGTTTCTTTGCCTTTTGCTGGAGCTCCCAAAGTTTCTTAAAATCTCCGAACATAAGTGGAAATTCTAAAGTTAAACCTTACAACTTTAAAATATTCCAAACGCGTCCGTAGCTCAGCTGGATAGAGCGTCGGCCTCCGGAGCCGAAGGTCGCGGGTTCAAATCCCGCCGGACGCGCTTATGGAAAGGATATGGTATTCACATTATGAAAAGGGCGTCCCAAGAACCTTGGAGTATCCAAGAAAACCTGTCTGGAAGATCTTGGAAGATACCGCAAAAACCTTCCCAAGGAACACCGCAATATGGTTTGAGGGTTGGACATGCACTTATGAGGAATTTTATACCTTTTCCATAAAATTTGCAAACTTTCTAAGGAGCCTAGGTGTGGAAAAGGGGGATAGGGTAGCCCTAATGCTTCCAAATCTCCCCCATTACCCAATAGCCTATTACGGCACCCTTATGAACGGCGGAATAGTGGTGCAACTAAATCCCTTATATACCCCGAGGGAACTTGAGGTAATTTTAAACGATTCTGGCGCAAAGTTTCTCGTAACATTGGACATATTCTGGGGAACGGTAGAGCAGGTTATGGAAAGGGTACCCGTTAAAAAGTTCATAGTGGGAAAGGTGCCGGATTTCCTGCCCTTCATAAAGGGAATATTATACCCTTTGGTTGCCAAACCAAAACCAAAAGCGGTTCTCTTTGATGGTGAAAGGATCTTTAGATTCTCGGATTTTAATAAATTCTACGAGAGCTTTGATTTTCCGGAGATAGATGTTGAAAACGATGTGGCGGTCTTACAATACACTGGAGGAACCACTGGGATACCTAAGGCAGCAATGCTAACCCACCTTAACCTCGTGGCAAACACATACCAATCCGTTTCATGGATGACGAGTTTAGAACCGGGGAAGGAAGTGACTTTGTGCGTTTTGCCGTTTTTCCACAGTTATGGTATGACTATAGCTCTAAACTTTTCCGTAAAGGTGGGGGCAAAAATGGTTCTTATGCCGAAATATCACACCGATGACGCCCTGAGGCTCATCCAAAAGCACAGGGTTACCCTGTTTCCCGGTGTTCCCCAAATATACGCCTTAATTGCGAACCATCCCAAGGTATCCAGATACGATCTGAGATCCATAAAGGTTTGCATCTCGGGAGCCGCTCCCCTACCCCTAAAGGTGAAGGAGGATTTTGAGAGGATAACTGGGGGAAAGCTGGTTGAGGGGTACGGCCTTTCCGAAGCATCACCCGTGACGCACTGCAATCCAATTTATGGCCTAAACAAGCCCGGAAGCATAGGACTTCCTCTACCGGATACGGACGCGAAAATAGTGGATGTGGAAACCGGTGAGAAGGAGTTGCCCGTAGGGGAAATTGGGGAACTTATAATAAAGGGACCCCAGGTTATGAAGGGGTACTGGAACAGGCCGGACGAGACCGCCCTAACCCTTAGGAACGGATGGCTATATACCGGAGATATAGCTTACATGGATAACGACGGGTACTTTTACATAGTTGATAGGAAAAAGGAGATGATAATAGTGGGTGGGTTCAACGTTTACCCGAGGGAGGTCGAGGAGGTTTTGATGAAACACCCGAAGGTTAAAGATGCGATAGTGGTGGGTATAGAACACCCGATAAAGGGGGAGATTGTGAAGGCGTTCGTGGCCCTCAAAGAAGGGATGAGCGCGAGCGCGGAAGAAATAATTGATTATTGCAAACAACACCTAGCACCCTACAAGGTACCCTCCGAGGTTGAGTTTAGGGCGGAGCTTCCTAGGACCGTGGTAGGAAAGGCTTTAAGGAGAGTTTTGAAGGAGGAGGAGGAAAAAAGGTACAAACCCTATAAGGAAAGTTGAACCTCTTCGGTTTTATACCAGTAAGCTTTAGGGATGTTTTGGATATTCTCTTGGTTTCGGTTTTTGTGTATTTGGTTCTGAGGGTTTTGGGTGGGATAAAGGTGGTGACCGTGATTGTGGGTTTTGGGATAATTTCCGTTGTGGGGATTCTGGGTAAGGTTCTACATCTTCCCTCAGTGTCGATTTTGGCGTCGGTTATTCAAACCTTCGGAATAGTTCTCCTCATAGTGATATTTCAACCCGAGTTTAGGAAGCTATTTATGGAGATGGCATCCTTTCCCCTGATAAGGTTCTTCGTTCCCCCCGAGAGGGTACCCGTTGAGGAGATAATATCCGCGGTTGAGGAGATATTGAGGAGGAGGTTAGGTGCCTTGATAGTGATAGAAAGGAGGGTACCCTTAAACGAGTACGCGGAGGAAACTGGGATGATTATGGATGCGAAGCTTTCCGCAGCTCTCTTGATATCAATATTTGAAAAACGTTCTCCATTACACGATGGGGCGGTGATAATAAAGAACGATAGGATAGTAGCATGTTCGGTTATGCTACCTATGAGCGTAAGGTACAAGGAAATTGGGGCGAGGCACAGGGCGGGGGCGGGAATAACCGAAGTATCCGACGCAATCTCAATAGTAATATCAGAGGAAAAGGGTACGATAACCTTATTTCAGAAGGGAGAATCTTATTACAACATAACCGTCGGGAAGTTGAGGGATTACTTGACGAGGCTACTAAAGTATGAAAGAATTTAACAGATTGATCCTGGCGCTCTTGATTTCCCTCATAATATGGGCTTATGCCAAGCTTAACGAGGATTACCAATTTGTACATAGAATAAGGGTTGAATACGAGATTTCCAACAAAAACTTAACTTTACTTGAGGGAACGGATAGCGTAACCGCCTTAGTTTCAGGTAAGGGATTCGATCTTTTGAAATTCAAGTTTGAGAACCCATCCCTTTTCTATTTCTTGGATGGCTCAAAGTTGGAGGGCACCCTTGAGATAAGCCCCTCAAACTTAAAACCCAGCCAAAACGTATCCTTAAATCCCATACAACCAAAGGTAATTACGTACTCCCTTGATAGGATAACTAAGAAAATTTTGCCCGTCTCACCAACGATAAGGGGAAACCCAAAGCTGGGTTATATTTATCTGGGATGGTCGGTAAGCGAGAACGTGACGGTGGAAGGACCCAGGAGGATCCTTGAGAACCTTGATTCCATTCCAACTTACCCTATAGATATAACGGGAAAGACAAGGGATTTTGAGGTTTTGGCGGAGGTATTTACGGAGGGGCTGAATTTGAAGGTTAATCCCAAAAAAGTGAGGGTTTTTATAATGATAGATTCCCTTATCACGAGGACGGTTCCCGTTTTTCTTGGGGATACGAGCATAAACGTAAAAATTCAGGGTCCGAGCAGGATATTATCTCCCATAGTATCCCTTAGAGGTTCTAGGTTTGGGGATTCCATTTTTGTTGAGGTTCCAGAGAACGTTATAATCTTAGAATCACCTATGAACCTTAAGCAGAAGGGGTATTGATAGGAGGAGGAAGAGTAAGTTGGGTATGGAGGCGGAGAGCCAAGGGTCTATCTTACCCGTTTCCCCTAAAGCCCTTGCGGATTGAAGGGCTCCCCAATAAAAGAAAGCCAAAAACATGGAGGATCCGAAAGCCAAAGCCCTTCCACCCCCCCTGATCCCCGCAAAAACCGATAGAGGAAGCCCGATAAAGAGGATTATAAGGTTCATGATAGGGAAAAGGAACCTTACCGCAAGCTCCGTTTCCTCTTCCCAACTTACAAGCTTTGCCTCCTTTAAAAATCTTATCCTTCTAAGGAGTTCGGGTGTTGTCATAAGGGAATCTCCTAAAGGTTTTAAAAATTCCGAGGGAGTTTCCTTTATTAATGTATCCACCATATAAGGGAGATTAGTTATTACCTCGTCGTACCCCTTAAACTCCCTCACCTTTACACCCTCAAGCCTCCAGAAATTTCCATCAAACGTCGCCTTCACCGCCTCTATCCTCCCCTTTATTTCACCCTTTTCCCCGAACTGAAATATTGTTATGCTTTGTGCGTAGTTCTCCTTTGAGTTGATATACCCAAAAAAGTAAAGCCTGTTTCCCTTGCCGAAAAATAGGAGGTTGTTAGCAAACGTACTTGCTGGTAAGTCTTTCCTTTTTTCTATCTCAAATGCCCTTATTTCCGCCGCTTTTAGCCTCCCTTTCGGTACAAGCTCCCAATTAAGGTATATTCCTATCAAAGAATTTACCACACCCAAGAAAATTATGGGTAAAAAGGCCCTGTATATGTCCAAGCCCGAAGCCTTTAGGGCGATTATCTCCATCCTCCTGTTCATCTCCCCAATCGAGAAGAAGCAGGCAAGGAGGGCGGCTATAGGCATAAGGAGGCTGAGAAGGTAAGGGATCTGCCAGAGGTAATATCTAACTATGGATGTTGGATGGGGTTTGTTGTCCGCTATCTTGTCCGTCATCTCAAAGAAATTCACCACCACGTATATCATTATAACCCCAAACACTAAAACCACAAAAACCTTGAGATACTCCCTGAGGATATAAAGGTCTATCTTTTTAATCAACTTCCCTGTCCCTTCTCCGTTCCTTTGAAATTTTCTCCTTTTCTTTCTTCACCTCTCGCGAGAGTAAATCCTTCATCTCATCTACCGCAGACATCGGATCCTTTCCCTTCACCTCAACCCTTATGGTTTTTCCCTTTATCTTCAGTATCCCAACCCCTTTATAAACCCCCCTTTCCTCCTCAAGGTGAACATCAAGGTGTTGCACCATATTTGAGAACTTATCCAAATCCCCCAACCTCTTGCGAATGTAATCCATTAGAACGTCCGTTGCGGGAAAATTCTTTACTAAGACGTTTATCGGATATCCCTCTTCCCTCATAACTGCTATTTTAAGGTTGAAGTTATAATACCAACTTATGCTGAAGGGACTTAGGGATTTCCTTATGCGTGGAAATGTAGTGGATCTCGCGGTGGCGGTTATAGTGGGTGCCGCATTTAATCAGGTTGTAAATTCCCTCGTGGCGGACGTTCTAACTCCCATTCTTGGAGCCTTGGGAGGGATCCCAGATTTTTCGGCTTTAAAAATAGGGCCGGTCGCAATAGGCAGGTTTATAAATGCGGTTTTGAACTTCCTCATAGTTGGGACCGCGATCTACTTTATGGTGGTGGTTCCGATGAACAAGCTAAGCCAGCTTATAAAGGAGCAGAAAACTACGGAGGAGACGAGGTTATTGAGGGAAATATTGGAGGAGCTAAAGAAGGGGAGAAAATCACCTTAACATATCCCAAAGTTTTCCCGTAATCAGCCTCTTTATGTCCAACCCTATGGCGAAAATCGCTATGCCAATTATTATTATGATCCCTATCATAAGGGCGGTGGAGCTTGCCCTCTCGGGGATCCTCTTTCCGGAAAATCTGTAATAAATTTCATCAACAACGAGGTACACAATATGACCGCCATCCAAACCCGGAATGGGAAGGAGGTTTATTATGGCGAGGTTTATGGTTATTACTATCAGGATGGATAGCCAAACGTCAAGGCCTGAGGAAGCGGCGGAAGCCATAACCGCCCCTATGGTTATCGGTCCCCCAACGGATTCCTCAATCTTCGTCTCCCCACTCACCAGTTTCTTAAGCCCTTCAAAGAAGAAAAGGGAAAACTTTTTTGTCAGGAAAATTGTCCCATCTATAACCTTCTCCGGACTCGGGGGCCAGATCTTATTGTATTTTACGAACATCCCCAGCTTACCCTTTCCCCCCTCGTACTTCACCGGTAGGGTAAAGGACAACATTTCCCCATTTCTGATAACCTCAAGTTTAACCGTATCCCCTTCTCCCTTTGACTGTACGTAAGAAACTAGATCCTGCCAAGAGAAAACCTTAACCGTATCAACTCCGATTATAATATCGCCGTTTTTTAGGATGTTGTGGGCGGGGAAACCCTTTACCGTTGAACCGACAACTGGGGGTATCCTAAACTCAAGGCTATCGGAATAATCTCCCGACAAATTCACGGTTAGAAGTTTCCCTTCCCTAAATATTTCAACCGTTTTTTTGTTTTTCCCTTTTAGCAATCTTATTGCCTCTTCCCCGGAATTCAGGATCTTACCGTTTATTGAGATTATGGAGTCACCCCTTTGGAATAGTAGAGATTTTGAGGAATATACTCTCGTCGTAAAAACGGAAACTTCCCCGTTGTAAAGGGATACAAAGAAGGCCAGTATAGGACCGAGGATGAAGGAGAATAGGGGACCCGCAAAAACTATCCAAAGGCGAGCCCATAGGGGTATTTTAAAGAAACTTTGGGGAATTCCGGTGGGACCCTCTTCTTCAAACTTCACATACCCTCCCAAGGGTATCAAGGATATTCTGAAATCCACTCCATTAAAGTTGAAACCCCATATCCTCTTCCCGAAACCTATGGAAAATACTGAAGGTTTTATTCCGACGGATAGGGAAGCTAGAAGGTGCCCAAGCTCGTGCCAAACCACCAATATCCCGAAACCAAGAACTATACCCAGAAGCTCTATCATCTTGCCACTCCCACCGCCCTAACTTCCCTTATTACTATCACCTTCACCTGTCCAGGATACTGAACTTCTCTTTCTATTGCCCTAGCTATGTCTTCTGCCAAAGCGTAAGCCTCAAGGTCGCTCACCTTTTCCGCGTTCACTATAACCCTCACTTCCCTTCCCGCGTACAGGGCAAAAGCTTTTTCAACCCCGGGGAATCGGTAAGCGATCCTTTCAAGTTCCTGTATCCTCTTTATGTACTGCTCTATGCTCTCCCTCCTCGCCCCGGGCCTGGCTCCAGATATGGCATCCGCGGCCGCAACTATTGGTGCCAAAATATATTGTGGCTCAACATCCCCATGATGGGCAGCTATGGCGTTTACCACCGCCTCTTTCTCCCCGTACCTCTTAGCTATGTTCGCTCCAACTATGGCGTGGGAACCTTCCTCACCCTCAACCACCTTTCCTATATCGTGCAAGAGTCCCGCCCTCTTCGCGTCCTCGGTTGAAACCCCCAGCTCCCCCGCTATTATAGCTGCAAGTTTCGCGGTTTCTATTGAGTGCGCCAAAAGGTTCTGCCCGTAAGATGTCCTAAACTTCATCTTACCCACCAAATACACCAGCTCAGGATGCATATAAGGTATTCCAAGCTCAACAAGGACCTCCTCCCCTATCTGCCTAATGTGGTTCTCAAACTCCTCCTCAACTTTTTGGGCTATCTCCTCTATCCTAGCGGGATGGATCCTACCATCCTGTATTAACCTTTCCAAAACGATCCTCGCCTTTTCCCTCCTTATAGGATCGAAGGATGAGAGGACCACTATTTCTGGAGTATCATCCACTATAAGCTCAACGCCGGTTATAGCCTCAAATGCCCTTATGTTCCTTCCTTCCCTACCTATTATCCTTCCCTTTATATCCTCGGATGGGAGCTCCACCACCGTGGTTGTGATTTCCGCCGTCCTTGAAGCCGCGCACCTCTGTATTGCCATAGCCACTATCTCCTTTGCCTGCTCCTCAGCCTTCTGTCTCGCCTCCTCCTTGATCCTCATGGATAATTGGGCAGCCTCTAATCTCGCTCTACTCTCCACGATCCTCATGAGTTCTTGCTTGGCTTCTTCCACGGACATCTTAGCTATCTCTTCAAGTTTTTGGGTTATTTCCGCCTCCGCGTTTGCCACCCTCTCCTCTCTCCTTTTCAGCTGAGATTCAAGGTTGAAAAGCTCCCTCTCCTTCCTCCTGAGGCTCTCTTCCTTTCTCTTAAGGTTTTCCTGAAGTTCGTTTAAGTTCCTCTCAAGGGTCTTAAGCTCATGTTTCTTCTTTGATATCTCACTCTGGATCTTTTGTTTCTCTTCCTCCATCTTCTGTTTAGCTAAGCTTAGATATTCCTCCGCTTTCTTTTTTGCATGCTCCTTTTCCCTCTTTAAAATCTCCCTCGCCTCCTCCTCCGCCTTCTTTATCAACCTCCTTGAGTACCAAAAACCAAAGCTAACAATTGCTATGCTCAAAATTATAGAAAGCGCCAAAGTTATTACGCCCATCATATCTCACCTCCTATTTCCCTGTTAAGCCTTATGTAATCCACCGCCAAGTGAGCCAATACACCCGCCAAAACGTCCGCAAAGTGCCCGTACCTACCGTTTTTTAAAACCTTATCGGTTTTTTCCGCTATTATCTTCTCCATCTCTTCCTTTAGTTGCTTTAGCCTTTTCTCATCCCACCCCTCAACCTCTTCCCTCCCCTCCAGATTCAGACTCCTCTCTATGCGAAAATTCCCAACTTTTACCGTTATTTTCATCCTTTTCATATACACCTCCCAAAGCGGTTTTAACATAAGCTATCTCATAAGCCAGCATAACTATCAGCTCCTCCAAAACCTCCCTCTGCGTCCCCTCGATTTTCAACGAAATCCTCTCTATGTTCTTCAGGAGTTTTTCCATATCTCCCTCTTCACCCTCCTTAAGATCCACATCCACCTCGTACTCATGACCCTTCACTTTCAGTTTAATTTTCATCACCCAAAACGGAATCTATTAAGGCTTTCATCTCCTCCAGCTCCCTTAATGTCTCTAGATGTTTTCTTTTTAAGCCCTCAAGCTCTTCCAAGATTTTCTGTTTTTCTTTTCTGCAATCCTCAAGCATCCTTAAGAGGCGTGATACCCTTTCCTTCAGGCTTCCGACGGTGTCCCTTTCGCTTTCCATATCACCTACCCCTTATCTTAAATTCCCTCGACAGTTCCGATACGATTCTCTCAAAGATCGCGTTTATCTCATCCTCTGTGAGCGTCCTGAAGGGCCTTATGTGGAATCTCAGGGTGTAGCTTGTATGGCCTTCCGGGACGTTTGGTCCCCTATATACATCAATCACTTCCCATCCCTCCACCTCGGGAAATCCCGAAACTACGTTCTTTACGAATTTCTTGAGTTTTATGAACCTCACTTCCTTAGGCAGTAGGACGGAGATATCCTTAAAGGTGGGGGATAAACTTGAAAGTTCCCTCATCTTGTACTCCCCCAAATTCAGGGGCTTGAGGTACCAGACATAAACCTTCCTCTTTATCCCAAATACCCTCGCCTTTTTGGGCCTCACCACCCCAATACCCCCTATCTTTTCACCGTTTAGGATGATATTTGAACTTGAGGATGGGTGGAGATAAGGGTCCGATGAGCTCTCCGTGAAATCCACATCTAAGCCGATCTTTTCAAGGAGCGCATCAAGGAAGCCCTTTACCACCTCAAATTCCAAAGGCTCGTAAGAGCCAAGGGTTATGTATATCTCCTCGTTTCCGTCGGGATAAAGTCTTGTAAGGCAAAACATTGGAACGGGGGGGTTTCCAAGCCTAAGGTTGTAGGATATGGGTTTTAGGATGTGGGGGATGGGGGAGGATGATAAATACTTGAAAGAATCGTTAAAATCGCTTATAACCTCGTATGTATAGTCTTCGCCAACCTCCTCCCTTGAGAACAATCCGAGAGATAGTGTTTGGTATGCCCCCCTGGATGATAGGAAAGAGATTATCTCCTCGTAAAATCTATCTCTGGGCTTTGGGGGTAATTGGGCGCTACGTGAGGGTTCCGAAGGTACTTTATCATACCCGAGAAACCTACCCAATTCCTCTATCACATCCTCCTGAAACTTTATATCCGCCCTATATGGGGGTGGGGAAACCTTCAGGGAGTCCTCATCAGAGCTTAAGATCTTGTAATCAAGCCTTTTTAAGGTTCCCTCAAGGTCAAAATTTACCCCCCTAAGGTAAATTGACACCTTACGTCTGCTTAAATTTATCACCTCTGGGGGGCTTTCCTTTCCCACCTTAATCAAGTTTGAATATTCCGCCCCTATCCATCTCCTCAAGCTTTCCGCGACGAAAAGGGATCCTATCTCCACAAAATATGGGCTTTGCCCCTTCTCGAACCTTAAAGATGATTCGGTAAATATGCCTAAGGATACCTCCGCCTTCCTTATGTATTCGGGAAGGAAATGGGCGCTTTCAAGGAGCACCTCCTCCGTATCCTCGTAAGTTCCACTCTCCAAACCGCCTATTACACCTCCCAACGCCAAAATATTTTCTTGATCCGTTATTAAAACCAAACCCTCGGGTAACGAGTATTCTCTACCCGCTAAATCCTTAAAGGTTTCCCCACCCTTAGATTCAACTACCCTTATCCTACCCTTAACCTTCCTCCTATCAAAGGCATGCAGGGGTTGTCCGACTATGTAAGATGCCCAGTTGGTAGCATCAACGGCGGGATTTATAGCATTAAAACCCACCAGGGAGAGTTTCCTTTTTATTTCAATGGGGGTTTCCCCCTTTTTCAACCTTATCAACCTTAGGGTGTAAATGTCGCAACCTTCCGTTAATATTTCTATCGGAAAATCAAATTTTTGAGAAGCATTCTCTTCAATCTCAAGCCCCTTGAACTTTAAATCCAAAAACAGTGATACCTCCTTCGCCATCCATAGAACCCCAAGTAGGTCCGGCCTGTTTGGCGTGATATAAACATCAAATAGGGCATCTCCTATTAGAAACTCCTTTTTATAGTTTTCTGGATCTGAAACCCTCGCCAACCTTTCGCTTTTTTCCGTCAATCCTAACTCCTCCTCCGATAGGAACATTCCCATTGAAACCCTTTCCCCGAACCTCTTAGGTGGAACATCCGCCCAAAGGAGGACCTCTCCCACGTTTACATGATCCGTTGTTGCAACATCCAAAACCTCCCCATCAACTTTCGCTTTAACCCAATTTATCCTACCCCTTTCAACCTCAAGAACCCTCGCGGGTAGGATCCTTTCAAAACCCTCACCTATTTTCCTTTTCCCCTCCACCTCAAATCCCATCTTCTCTAAAGCAAAAACAAAATCCCCCTCGCTTATTTTCTCAAACAAAAAGGCGTTTATATCCGAAAGTAAAACCCTCAATGCGAGGGAATTATAAGGTTGTTTAGAACCCTTTCAATATCAGGAAGTAGATAAGATTTTAAGGCTGGGGTTATTGAAAGGTAGCCATTTTTCCTAAAAATAAAACCCCTTGATATTAGATCTTTGACGGTTTGGAGCATCTCCCCATTTATCTCCGAATACCTGTACTTACCTTCTATTGCCATCATTAGGGCGAGCTTTTCCCTTTCAGAGAAGTTTGAAATTATAACGGCCCTTTTTAGTAGGGTCTTTGAAAGCCTTATTTTGCCCTTTTCCCTTGAGTTCCTTGATGCCAAAAACCTCCTCACCGCCAAGTAAAAAGCCCTTACCGGATCTTTAACAGGATGGTAATTTTTGTTAGTGATACTCCTTGTCCCCACGAGCTTGTGGCAAACCATTAATAGGTTCTTATTTTCTTTTTTCATAAGATGGATGGCGTAAAGAATATCGTCTATATCGTAAAAGTGCGGGTTTTTGTTCCTCCTCTGAAGCCCGAATCTGGACTTTAAGAGCTTATAAAGTTTGTACCTGCTAATTCCCAGTTCCTTAGATTTTTCCTCTAAAAACTTACCCTTCTCCCCCTTCCTCCTTGAGATATAATCCTCGTATATTTTTGAGATTATTTCTGGGTCAATCCTCAACATATTTTGCCGCATATTTGGGCGTTTCCCAAACCCTAACCGAGATCACCTTATACCCCTTCTCCTTGATCCTTTGGTATATGTATCTTGCAACGTTCTCCGCGCTGGGGGGATAAGGGAGGATATCGTTGAGGTGAGTATGATCAAGCCCTAAGGATTCCAGTTCTTTCTTTAAGATCCCAAAGTCTATCCCAACCCCGCTTTTATCAAGCTCCTTAACCTCAACCTCAAGCTCCACCGTCCATCTGTGCCCATGCAAATTCCTGCAGGGTCCCTCAAAATCAGGGAGAAAATGGGAAGCGTCAAACTCGTACCTTACGGTTAAGATCCACCTCATCTCTTTGAGAAGAGGTCCTCAGTTTTTTGAGCATTCGAAAGACGTTTTACCGCCTCTTTGAAAACCGGGTCAAACTTAAGGAAAACCCTATACCTCCCCATCTCTCCGAAATATTGATAAGCTATTTCCATGGTTAGGACCCTCCTGAAGTCTTCTTTTGCCTCTTCAAAGTGGCAGTCATTAAAATCCAAACCCCCATCCCTCAAAGCCTTAGCGAAATCTTTCAGGTCCTCCTCCGTTAGGTTTATATTTTCCGGAGAGGATGGTTTGCCCCTCTTTGACGTGTATTTTGTTGCCCACTGGGATATTAGCCCTTTTGCCTCGGCCTTTTGCACAAGCTCGTCCATGGGTTTAACCTCAACGTAAACGTCCGGGGCTATACCCCCACCGCCCTTTATGGGCCTCTTCAAAACCTTCGTGAAGTATGTCCCCGTATCCCTCTCAAGGGAGCCGAGCTTCCCCTTGTGTATAGACCTACCGGATGGGGTAAAATATCTGGCGATGGTAAGCCTTAAAGCATAACCGTAAGGTAAGGGTATGACCCTCTGTACGGAACCCTTGCCAAAGGTAGTATCCCCTATAACTAATCCCCTATCCCAGTCCTGTATTGCCCCTGCCACTATCTCGGATGCGCTTGCGGATCCCCCATCAACTAATACGATCACCGGTACATCCTCGGGTACTATGCTCTGCCCCTCGCTGAAGAACTTCTCCTTTGAGTCTGGCGTCCTACCGTCGGTATATACCACAAGCTTCCCTCCTCCCAGGAAAAACCCCCCTATTTTAAAAGCTTCCCTCAAATAACCCCCAGGATTTCCCCTAAGATCCAATACTATCTTCTTTGCTCCCCTCCTGTTAAGATCAATCAAAGCCTCCTTCACCCTTTCCCCCGCATCCTCCTGAAAGGAATTTAGTTTTATATAACCCACCCCATCAACGATATCGTAAAAGGGAATCGCCTTAAGGGTAATCCTATCCCTTACGATCAGAAAAACTAGGGTATCGTTTATTGCGGGCCTATAAACGGTTATCTTAACCCTCGTTCCCTTTGGACCCCTTAACCTCTTTGAAACCTCCTCAACATCCATATTTAAGGTTGAGGTATCGTTTATCCTTAGGATCCTATCGCCGGGTTTTATTCCCGCCTTCCATGCGGGGGTACCCTCAAAGGGGGAAATTACCACCACGTAACCTTCCCTCTGCCCTATTTGCATACCAACACCCTCGTATGCTCCTTCCGTTTGCTCGTATAGTCTCTGCTTCTCCTCGGGTGTTAGGAAGGCGGAATTGGGATCCAATGAGGATACCATACCTTTTATCGCGTTCTCTATCAACTTTGCCCTATCCTCCTCAACCACATAATACCTTGTTATGTAATTTATGACTTGCACCATTAGATCCGCCATTTGGGAAAATGATACCTTTCCGTTTTCCTGAGCAAAACCCTTTAAGGCGTACCCAAAGGCCGTTCCCAAAACGAAAATAAACACAAGTACCAAAACCCTAAAAATCCGCATCATAGAGTATGGGATTTTAAGGTGGAAAACATCCCTTATAATATTTTCCCTATGGAAATTCGGCTTGAAAATATAAGCAAGGTTTTTCAGGGTTTTATAGCGTTAAAGAACATAAATTTAACTATATCAAGCGGGGAGTTTGTGGTGATACTTGGACCCTCGGGATGCGGGAAAACAACCCTTCTTAGGATAATATCGGGGCTTGAAAAACCCACTACGGGAAGGGTGTATTTTGGAAGGAAGGACGTAACGGATCTGCCACCCTCAAAGAGGGAGATCGGTATGGTTTTCCAAAATTATGCCCTATATCCACATATGACGGTATTTGAGAATTTGGCATTTCCCTTAAGGATGGCGGGAGTTGATTCAAAGAGGATAAAGGTTGAGGTTGAGGAGATAGCGAAAAAACTCAGGCTTTACGAACATTTAAACAAAAAACCAAGACAGCTTTCGGGGGGTCAAAGGCAGAGGGTAGCCTTAGGAAGGGCCCTTATAAAAAAACCCAAGGTTTTCCTATTTGATGAACCACTATCAAACTTAGATGCAAACCTTAGGATGGATATGAGGGTGGAGATCGGGCGCCTACACAGGGAAATAAAGACAACAACTATATACGTAACACACGATCAGGTTGAAGCTATGAGCCTTGCGGATAAGATCGTGGTGATGAATAAAGGGGAGATAGTTCAGGTGGGAACACCAATTGAGATCTATGAAAATCCAAAGGATACCTTTGTAGCGACCTTTATAGGTTCTCCACCTATGAACCTGATATTTGGAGAGTTTTCCGATGGAGTATTTTCCTCCGAGGGAATTAAAGTCTCCGGGAATTTCCCTTATAAGGGTAGGGGTTATATGGGGTTCAGGCCGGAGTGGGCGGAGATTACATCAAACGGGATTTTGAGGGGAAGGGTGGAACATAGGGAGATATTCGGGGAAGAGAGCATTGTGTATATATCGGTTGATAACAGAATAATCTCCGTTAGACATTTGGGCTTCCCTCCAAGGGTGGGGGAGAATGTGGGGATAAATCTTAAGAAAATTTACGTCTTCAACGAGGAGGGAAACTCAATATACCTCCCTTCAAGCCGGACCATCCCATAAGGTAAGCATCGTAAGAGAGCTTTATGTATGATGGCATAACCGCGACGGATCGGGTGATATAGGGCACCATAGACATAGCCAACCTTATTAAACTCTCATCCGAGATCTTATAGAAAAGGAGGATCCTTTCGGTCTTTCTAACGGATACGCTGTTTTCCTCCACCTTAAGGAATTCATCCGCTATTTGCTCGGGAAGCTTCAACTTTGAACCTATGATCACGAGGTTATAATTTCCCGGGAAATAATTTAGCATAGTATCCGGGATCACCTGAGCTTTTCCATTCGCGTACATCCACCACATGTTCGCCATATAAACAGCAAAATCTTTCGTCCAAAGTTCGGAGCTTGAATAAACTATCAGGAATGGGGAATAGAAGGTTTCCCTTATCAAAACAGGCCTGCTATAAATGTACCTTTCCACTTTCTCCCACACCCTACCCTTTACAAGGATTTCCCCCTTGTAATTTCTTATCCTCGTCCCATCTATTATTACATCCCCCCTAAAGTTTGTCAAAAGCAGAGCCTTTATATTTTCGGTTTTAATGTTTGCAACCCTATCGTAATTTATGGTGAATTTTGCCTTTTCAAATGGCCTTTCAACCTCAAGGATCCTAACCCCAAAAGCGGAATCGCTAACATCAAGGGAAAACGTAACAAAAACCTTCTCCTTTCTGTTGACCTTTAATGAGAACAAAGCCCTCCAAGCCTCCTCATGATCCAACACCCCATCCCACCAGTGACCTTTTTTCGGAACCTCTATATACTTAAACTTCACCCCATACCTCGACATTATATCTGCCATAAGCCTACTATGAAATGGTGGCACTACTTCATCATCTCCACCATGCAAAACCACGACGGGTAAGTTTAATAGATTCTCCACGAGCTTGTAGGGTTCGGATTGCTGGAAGATCCTTTCCCTTAAATGCGTAAATTCGCTTTCTGGGAAGAGCTTGGCTCTCTGTAGATGTGTGGATAAGTAGAATTTTACCGATGTCCAACCCGCCATAGGTAGGCAGGCCGTCCAAATTGACGGGTATGATGTGCATAAATGCCAGGTTCCATGCCCACCCATTGAGTGGCCGGTTAAATAAATTTTATTTTTATCTATTGGGTAATTTTTTAAAGCCTCGCTTAAAACCTCAAGGGCATCAACCCTACCAAAATCCTCCCAATCAAAACCAAATCTCCTCCTGTTGGTGGGGCATACCACAAAAGCCCAATCCTTCTGCTTGTAAGATCTACATTGATTAAACGCTTCAACCCCCGCCCCATGAAGGGAAAGTATCAAAGCATATTTCTTATTTGGGTTATACCCTTTCGGGTACCTTAGCGCGTAATACTGAACCGAAGAATCCATCCCGCTTATAAACGTCCTCCTTATTACCTCATCTTCACCCTTAACTTCAAGTGGGATCTCGTACCTTTTCCCCATAAAGTTTATTGGAATAACCACCCTACCCTTTGAATTTGGCGCCTTTATTGATATTAAAACCGGAACCTTCAAAACCTGAAAACCTTCCAAAAAGTATCTCCTGTTGTTTAAGGTGATCCAAACCCCATCCTTTGTAGGGTTTGCAACCGGTATCCCAACGTACCCAACAAAGTTTTCCCCAACAATAAGGTCGGGCTTCGTGATATCGTTTTCAACGATGTAAGGTTCTTGGGGTGCCTTTTTAATTTCAAATTTTACCGTCTTTTCTCCGCCCAGGGCGCTTATTGCCATAAAGAGTTCGTTTTCATCCTTTAAAGGTACGGGGACGAAGAGTCCGTCGTTGTAAATGTCCATAATATACCTCTTCCCGTTTATCTCCACCCAAAGGACGTTCGTAAATCTAACCAAATAAACCCCAGAATCCGCCCTTATTTTCCCCTTTACGTAATACACCGCAAGGGATGCGGAAGCCCCCTGATATTCCGAGAGCTTCTTAATTTCCGAAGTATCCCATTCAACCTTAAAGGAATCTCCGAAAAATTTCAAAGGCCTCCACCTTAGAGGTTCCGCCGAGAAAACGGAGTAATATTCTTCACTTTTTGGATAAAGGAAATCAACAAAAGGCTCCCTAACGCCAGCAAGAAAAGGACCCAAAACGTAAAGTTCGGTTATCATAGGAAGTAAGCCTTAGGTTTTAAAAGTTCCCCAACATTTATCAAGCTTTCCCCCTCAAGCATCCTCTGCAAAAGTCCCCTCCTCTCCCTCCTCTGGATAAAGCTAACCTTCTTTATCTTCGCCTCCTTCTTTAGGATCTCCAAGGCGTCCCTCCTAGTTCCGAGAGTATCAACCAAATTCCACTTTAAAGCTTCTTGGGCGGTTAAGATCCTACCATCCGCTATGGGCAAGAGATCCTCAACCTTCCTCTTCCTACTCTCCGCAACCCTCTCAAGGAAAACCTTCCAAATATCCTTTGCCAATTCGGTTAATAAGACACTGTCCTTCTCGGTTCTTCTCCTGAAGGGTTGGGTGAGATCCTTATTTTCCCCAGACTTATATATATCCCACTTTACGCCGAGCTTGGAAGAAAGATCCACGATGTCGGGTACCACTATTATTGCCCCGATGGAACCCGTTAAGGCGGTGGGATTCGCAACTATCTTATCCGCGACGCTCGCTATGTAATATCCACCGGATGCCCCAATTGAGTGTATATACGCTATTACCTTCTTCCCTTTACTTTTTGCGTATTTTAATGCTTGGTACATCTCCTCGCTTGATGCGGCGCTTCCCCCAGGGCTGTTTATCTCAACGAATACCGCCTTTATCCTGTTTGCTTTATCGGAATCTATAACGTCGTAAATCCACTGGGCGAGCTTGGGTATCTCATCGTCGTCTATTGGCTTGTCAATCTTTACGTAGATCGTGTTCCCAAAAAGGAAGTTCAACCTAAGAACTCTAATAAACACAAACAGGGCAAAAACCAAAACAAGAAGAAAAATTAAAACCAAAAGTAGCAAATCCTTACCTTTCATTCGCAAATTCTAACGGTGAATTCCACCTTTAAAATACCATACTATGCTCCTTTTGGTTTCTCAAATAAGCGCAAGTTTTAGAACATCTGGGGAACTTATCCCCAAAAATACAAGATGGGTGTTTACCATAGATATATCCCTAAGCTCCTCCTCAAGCTCCGTTGGATATATAAGGCTCACCTTCCCGACGGGTTACACCTTTTCCAATGTAATGCTGGATGGGGGGTTAAATAGTGCAAGCTATAATATATCCGGGACAAATCTGGAAATTTCGGGATTCACGTTAAGTGGAGGAGACGAGGGAAGGATCTCCATAAGGGACCTATACACCACGAGCATAGAAAAGCTTGATTCCATTAACTTAATTTTGGCGAACTCGACGGACACCTTAAGGAGATGGGTAAAAATTATGGTTATAAGGGAGGATACCACCGTTCCCCTACACTTCTTCCATAAGCTATTGGCAGAAAGGCCCTTCCTCCTTGGGAAAAACGTAAGCGTTAGGGGTGTGGTTAGTAGCGTGATAGGTTCAAAGACGTACATACAAGATACCATGAGGGATACCCTAAGCGGTATAGTTATATACGGAAGCTTGGGTGTTTATCCTGGGGAGTTTGTGAAAGTTTCGGGAATTTTCCAACCTTATAGGGGGCTTGAGGAGATAGTATCCCCAACTCTAAAGTATAGGGAGTACGTTGGGGAGCCTTCCCCTTTCCCGGTTGATAGACTAACGCAGGCAAGGGAGCTTAGGTCCGGGGTTTTGATAAGGATAGACAGCGTGAGGATAGATACACCTTATGTGCCCCAAGGTGTGAACGTAAGTATAAGGGACAAGTACGGGAACACGGGGAACATTTTCATAGATAGATACACGTACATTGATGCCTTTTATCCCCCGGATACGATATTTGATCTGATCGGCGTGGTTGATGAGGATAGCACATCCGCGGGAAACATATACAGGATAATACCGAGGAGCACAAGGGAAATAATCTTTTACTCTTCGGTTTATGTGGATAGACTCATTCCTATGTTCGGAAAAAAGGGACAAAGGCAGAACTGGAAGGCGGTTTTAAGTTCAATAAATACAACAAGGAAGCTCAGGGTATGCTCAAACGGTTTGAACACTTCCGAGATATCCTCCCTTAAACTCGGAAACTTAAGCCCCGATAGCATCTTTACCCTATCGGACACCGTATGCGCCCAATTTTGGGGAATAAGCTTAAATCTTGATACCTTGAACTTCTCAACGGAACCTAAGGATGTGGATTCGGTTATACTCTTCGTATATTCCTCCCCGGATACCCTAAGGAACTTTAGGCTATCAATATACTCGCCGAGGCTATACTTTACTACACCCATAAGCGATATACAGGCGAGGGAACCTGGACAGTACTCCTCAGAGCTTGAGGGTCAAACGGTTTTATCCGCTGGTGTAGTCCTTGCGGATTCAAGGAACTTTTCAACTACAAGCACATCAACCTATATATACGATGGAACGGGCGGAGTAAATTTGTATTCTTCTTCCTTCTTGAGCTTGAAGGCTGGAAATGTAGTTTTGGTGAGGGGGACAGTTACGGAGTATAAAGGGCTTACGGAAATCGTCTTCTCCGATCTTAGGATAATAGGAAATGACACTTTACCTGCACCCCTTAAGCTTTCTCCGGGAACCGCGTTAAACGAGGACCTTGAGGGACTTTTGGTAAGGATAGACACCGCGGTGGTCTCCTCCTTACCCGCATACGCCGGCATAGGCAAATCTTTTACCATATACAACGGTTCTGCCCCCATCACGGTATACGTTTATCCCAACACAGGTATAGACCTTTCGGATATAAGGCCGGGTAAGTTTATATCGGTTGTGGGGATAGTTGGTCAGTATTCAACCACACCCCCGTACAACACGGGATACCAGCTCATACCAAGGCAGAGGGAAGATTTGATAATACTGGGAGGGGATCTTTACTCGGACAACCTTGAGGTCAGGATAAAGAAAAATATTTTCCTTCCTTCAAAGGGGGAAACAGCTTTGATAGAGGTTAAGGGTCCGGAAGGGTTTTACGAGGTGAAGATCTACGATAATATGGGTAGGCTTGTTAGGGTGATATCCCAAGGGAACAACGCGGGGGGTTTCTTCCAGTGGGATGGAAAGAACCAGAATGGGAACGTTATGCCTCCCGGAGCATACGTCCTTTACGTAAGCGTGAGGAACGGGGATAAGGTATTAAGGAAGGTTAAGCCGATAATAATAGGGGCAAAATGAGGATAGGGGTATTTTCCGACACGCATTTGGGAAATACAACTTACAAAAACCAGAATGCGCCGGATAACGCTAAAGATTACGGGAGGAAGGAGGATTACAGGGAGAGCTTTGAGGAAGCGATAAATTTGTTCTTAGAAATAAAACCTGATTTTGTTTTCCATCTTGGGGATATCTTGGAAGCCAAAGCGGATGGGGAGATTTACAACGAGAGCATAAAGGTTGCGGTAGATGGTATAAGGAAACTCTTAAGGGCGGGGATAAAGGTGGTTTTGGTGGAGGGGAATCACGATTTTGTAAAATCTCACGACGAGGAGAATAGGGTATTCTCCATAATTGAAAGGGTTTTTGAGGATCACCTTGATAGGGAGCTCTTCGTGGCAAGGGCGGGGAAGATCAAGGTGGTGGACGTTTTTGGAATACCCGCGGTGGCAATTGGGTACACCGATGAGGCGGATCCGAGCATAGTTAAAGCTAAGGTTTTTCAGGCGGAGAAGGAAATAAACGGTCAGAAGGCTATGATTCTCCTGCATCAAAGTGTAGGAGAGGATATACCATACCGCTCCCTAAATTACGACGACGTACCACAAAACTTTAGGATCATATTCAACGGGCATATACACAAACCATTAATAAAGTATCTAAGTGATAACAGGCTTTTTTTAAACGTAGGATCCACGGAGTACGAAAACGTGGCTGAGGCGGTGGATTACAGGGAGGTTTTGAATTACGAAGGGGAAAGTCTATTAAGGTTCATCCTCAAGGGTATTTATGTCCTTGAGGGAAAGGGGATATATAAACCGAAAGTTGAAATAACCGACGGGAATATACCCAAGCATCACTTAGAGGATAGGAATTTTATACCCTTAAGAAAATGTAGGCCCTTTATAAAGTTTGACTGCTCGGATTGGGCAACCTTTGAGGAAGTTTTAAAGAAGATAGCGGATCACAACATAAAGCCACCATATGTAAGGGTTGAGTTGGGAGGGGGGATTAGGGTTGAGGATGCGGAAAGGAGGTTAAATAATCTCATGGAGAAGGGTTATATTCACAGATATATTTTGAAATGGAAGCAGGTGGAGGTTTATGAGGGGGGAAAGGTTAGGAGGGGTGGAGAAATTCCTTCCTTCGAGGAGCTTGAGGAAGTAAAGCCTTATGCGCACATAATAAGGATGTTGAGGGGGAAGGATGTTGAGGAGATGAGGGAAGAGATCAGCCGTATAATATTTTCTTCGGGGCGGTAGCTCAGCTGGGAGAGCGCCTGAATGGCATTCAGGAGGTCGGGGGTTCGAGTCCCCTCCGCTCCACTTTGGGGATTATTAAAGAGATAATCCTCAAGTTCAAAAACTTATTCTTATTCAAAGCCTTCTTCTCATTCTTAATCATACCTGCTTTAGCATTTTTGGAACCCATTTGATACGATAAGGAAAAATTACACTAACATCTTCCCATCCATAAACTTATTATATTCCTTCTCAACTCATAAGGTATATCTTGGTTATAGGAACGGAATATGGAGGCCCAGCGATTACCAACTCTTGCCTCTATATTACTATCAAACCTTTGATGAGATAGAGAAGGGAAACCCCAAGCTTTTGCCTGAATACTCAAACAGCGCCACTTTAGGGTTAAACCTAAACTTTAGCAAGATCTCCTTAAATCCCGAAATATACTACACGGGAAGTCGGAATATACTTGATGTAAGGGAACAGGCTTTTGACACTTTTAACGTCAGTCTGAAGGAGTATATAAATGTAGAGAGGGGTAGAAGTTTTGGACTCTCCTTCAATATAAACTATTCCCCTATTGAGATATTAAACCTAGACATAACCCCAAATGTTTATTATTATTCTTACGAGAAAGTTTCGCTTACAACCTACGAGATAAGCGCATCCCTACAGGCCTTTCTCCTATTCTTCGCCCTTCAAGGAAGCCTTTACTATGTCCCCAGATATGATTACTATTGGGGTAGAACGGGGGAACAGATATTCCTACAGCTTGCCCTTATGACCCAGATAAAGAACTTCTCTTTCTTCTTGCTCTTTAACGATCCTTTCAACATCTACAAGTTTGACATAGAGGTAAATCAAGGAAATTATCAAGCTTATAAGTTCAACAGGATCCCCTATCCCCACATAACATTTCAATTAAACTATACCTTCACGAAGAAGTTTAAGAAACCCAAGAGGGAGGAAAATTATGATGTGGAGAATACGGGTACGAAGTTCTTAAAGTGATCTAAATAAGATCCCCCTTATCAACATCAACCACAATGTTCCTTATTTTAACTTTCGCCCTGTTCCCCTTTATTTCCAAAAGCATCCCCTTCACACCCAAACTTTTAACGAAATACTCCTTTCCCACCTTAAGCTCCCTTTCCTCTTTTAAAAGCCCTTCCAATTCTTCCACCCTCTCCCCTTTCCTCACCCGGGAAATTGCGGAAAGTAGTTTCCTCCTCATTTCATCAATTTCCGCCCTCTCCTTTTCAATTTTCTTCAAACCCTCCTCGTACCTTTCCCTTAAGGACACAAGGTAAGATGGTATATTCCTGTAAATTTCCTCCGCATAAGAGACAATATCCTCCGTTAAACCCACCGCTCTTGCGGTCTGTATTCCCCTACTTTCCCCCACCTTACCCATTACGACCCTGAAGTTTTCCAAAGTTGCCACGTTAAAGAAGTCGGAATTTAGGGCAAGGATCTTTAAGCTTGGGAAATGTGTGCTTATTAATGAATAAACCGACCTTTCGGATAAATACTTACATATGGAATATGCTAAGGCGGAAGCCTCATCTGGATCCGTTGAGGAGAATATCTCATCAAATATTACAAAATCGTATGGCTTTACCCTTTCAAGGATCCCCTTAATTCCCTTAAGTTCCCCAACAAAGTGGGAAATCCCCTCTTCCGGTGCCCCCTCTTGGGAAAAACCCATAGGGAAAACCTCCGCCCCGTATGGTATAACCGCCTTCTTTGCTGGAACAGGTATCCCCATACCCGCCATAAGGACTGCAAAGGCTATGGTTCTTAAGGTAATCGTTTTCCCACCCGCGTTCGGTCCCGTTATCAAGAGGGAAAACTTATCCAATTTTATTGAGATGGGAACGGTTTTTTGCCTTATCTTTGAATATAATAAGGGTTCCCTACCCTCAAGAATTTCAAACCTCCCATCTTTTGAAAACTCCGGTATCGTGCAATCAAAGTCTAGGTAAAATTTTGCCCTCGCATAAATGCCGTCTATTAACCCTATCCCCTCATGGAGCTTAATGATACCCTCCTTCAACCTTATAAAGTTTCCTATCAAATTCCCTAATATTCTTCTCTCTTCTTCCCTTATCCTATCGTCAAGCTGTATCAGCCTATTCTGAATGGGGACAACTTCGTAAGGTTCCACAAATATGGTTTCGGTTGTGTAAGAATATCCGTGTATAACCCCATCAAAACTAAAGTTTGATATAACAGGAAGGGTTAGCCTACCGTTCTTTATTACGGGTTGCCCCTCCCTAAGTTTCTCCCTATTTTTCAGGATAATTTCGGAGTAAGCCTTTAAAAGCTGTTCCCTAACTTCGTTCCTCCTCTCGTAAAGCTCCTTGAGGAGGGGATTTTTAACCGTCCTTATCTGCCCATCTCTTGATATGTTATCCTTTATCTGCTTGGAAAAGGATAAAAGCTCCCTTGTGATGGGTAAATACGATGCCAAATTTGCGGAATGTAAGCTTTCCTTGAACCTTGAAGTCTTTTCTATAAACTCCGCAATCGTGTATAGGTTCTCCCCGGTTAATACCCCGAATTTACCAAAATAATCAAATATCTCGTCCATGCTTGGAATGTTGGGCAAACTTAGGGATCTCCCCTCCGAATACTCCCTCAAGACCTCGGATATAAGCTTAAAATCCCTAATTGCCCTTTCGTAATCTGTCCTTAGGGATAATATAGCCTTTTCCCCCGAGGAGGTTGAGGCGTAATTTACCAAAAGCCCCTTTATTTCTTTAACGAACCTTTCCCTATCCCCCATAATTAAACTTTAAGCTTCTTGCGTGCTCCAGCAAAATTTCAAAATTCAAATTTTTCCTTGTAGCATAATCGGAGACGAACTTCTCAATATCCATAAACCAGTGGGCGATGGAATTCCCTAAATGTGGTAAAATCTCATCCTCAAGCTCCTCCCTCACCACCCAAACCGCGATCTTATTTTCTCCCTTCGTAAGATTATATACGAAACTATATTCCCCAAAATCCCCCCTCAAAGCCCTATCCCCGTATATCAATAAGGCATCCGCATCAAATATATCCGTAAAAACCCTAATTTTAAAAACCTTGCCCTTTAGAAGTTCATACAAAGTATCCTCAACGCAGTGTAAAACCTGCTCGTACCCCTGAATTATTCCAAGGGTAAGACTTTCAAGTTCCCTTATCTCCTTTTTTGAGACTAAAACAAGGCTCTTTGAACTTTCGGTTAAAATTACGCCCAAGTTTGTGATTTTATAACCCGAAGGTAAAAAGTTTATTGAGGGAAAGATATAAGGAGTTGCGTCAAGCTTCCCCGCCCTAAGGAGGGGATCAATCTGGGAAAAAGAGAGGTAAATCTTTTTCCAAGTTTTTGGGATTTTCAAAATGAAAGGGTAAAAATCAAACTCCCTTATTACCCCCAGATTCATTAAAAGTTGTAGGTGCTTACGAGGAAGAGGGAGACCCTTGCAAGGGGCTTTCTATCAAGGAGGGCACCCGCGGAAAATCCAAGATAAATGACCTCCGTCCAATCAAACCTTATATTCCCATCAACAAACGGTTTTGTTGTATCTCCATCCCTGTAAAGGCCAAAATCAAACGAGGGTTTAAAGGACCAATCCTCATTTATGTTATGTAAAAAGCCGAGTCTGAAGAATCCCCCCATCTTACCCGATATGTCCGTCCATGGGACCTGATAGATGGGGGATTGGGTGTAGGTTAGGTAGTTGGAAAACCCCATAAAGGGGCTAAACTCCTCGTCAAACACTATACCCTGACCCAAAATTCTCTTGTACTCTTTGGATGTGCCGAATCCATGAAACCCAAACCTAAATTTACCCAACTTGAGCGCGGATGAAATATAAGTTCCGTAATTATAAGAATTGTCCAAAACACCCTCAAGTTTTAAATAAAAGAGCGTGTGATCCAGATCCAAGGCTGAGCCAAAATAGAGGTTTTTTGTGGTGTCCGCTGTACCGTAAGCCTGAAAGCCAAGAAAATTCCAATCAAAACCGAATCTTAAACCACCGAAAAAGTTATTTGGGGTATTTACCGCCAAAATGTTAAACCAAACTTCCTTACCGTAAGAAACTTCAAAGAACGCATTTCCCCCAAGGTAGTCCCCCAATAGCATCCCGTTTCCCCAGAAGGGCGCACCCATACCGCCTCTTATATAGAGATACTTTACCGGCGAGAGCTCAACGTAAGCTTCCTTTAATGTAGGGAAAAGGCTTGAAAAGGATATTATTGAGAACCTCCCGTAAAACCCCATATCAAATTGCATCTGTATCCCGAGTTCCCCCCTATAGTACTGCCTCTCCGATGCCCATAGCCCCAATATGCCGTCTATGTTGTAAAACCTCGTCTTCTTTGCCTTAACCTCCTCCTCAATCTCTATTTGCGCCTGAGACAATATCAGACAAAGCATAACCGTATATTATACCCTTGTAAATTTCCAGAGAAGCCAAAACAGGAGGGCGAGTGCGGAGGAAAGCAAAAGGTTTATATTTAAAGCCATTTCCAAGCCAACGTATTTGGAAAGTATATCGTTCCAAGTTCCCATAGCGAGAACAACGAAAACGAATGTTATGGCGTTTACGATATCCTTCAGGATCACCACCCTGCCCAAATATTCCGCGGTGGAGAACTTTTGAAATAGGGTCTCAAGGGCGATAAAGCCCATGGATGTAAAGATCCCACCTACAAAGAACATCGGGAGGAGGATAAAGATGTTTGAGGTTAGGGAGATGGAAGCTAGGATGAAGCTTAAAATCGCAACCGAATTCCAAAGGAGCCCATACTCCCTACCCTTCAGTACCCTACCAGATATATATGAACCTACGAACATACCGAAACCGTAAATGCCACCCGCTATCCCCATCTGAGCGGTCCCAACATGCCCAATTTTCTGAAGCTTCACTATACCCAAAACATACGTCACCGCCCCTATGAAAGATATCAAAGCACCCGCTATGAGAACCGAAAGGAGGATCCTCCTCCTTCTAACAAAGGAGATCCCCTCCCTTAAGGAGGAAATGTAGTTTATTTTTGCATCGGAAGAGGGCTCAATGTACTCCCCCTTACCCTTTATGAACATTATGAGAAGGCCGGAAATTATGAAGGTCAATCCATCAACGAAAAGCCCCACCTCCCATCCCTCCAAATTATATTTCTCCCAAAGGAACCTGTCGGAAATTATCCCACCCAAGAGGATACCCAAGCCCGTAGAGATCCTTCCCCAGAAGTTTAGCACACTGTTTAGAACGGGCAAATTTCCCTTTCCCCCCGCTATATATACCACCAAACCGTTCTTTGCGGAGTTAAAGAGTACGGTAAAGGTGAAGATCAAAAAAACCGTGAGATACGCTACCCAGAAAGATCGCGTTAGCTTAAAGGTAAATATTAGGGAGATCACCAAAAAAGCCCTTACGAAATCCCCTATGATCATCAAGGCTTTTCTGTTGAACCTATCCGTTATCGCCCCTGCTATGGGTCCGAAGAATAGTACGGGTATTACCGTCCAAACCGCAAGCAAGGAGTACTCCTGAGAACCAAGGGCGTAGGTTCCAAGGAGGCTCAAAATTGCCATATTGTTTATCCTGTCCCCAAGCTGGGAAACGGATGATGCAATTGTAAATAAAAGTAAATTCCTGTTTTTTAAGAGTTTAAATTCTTGGATGGGCAACCTTTATACCTTGGCGTGCATTATGTTTATGGTTAAAACGGGAAGATGGGATCTTGAGATCACCCCCTCCGCGACACTACCGAATATCACCTTCCTTATACCCGTCCTACCGTGGCTACCTATAACTATCAGGTCATAATGGTTCCTCTCCGCGTAATCAACTATTGCACCCGCATAATCAAGATTTGGGGAGAAAGATACCTCAACCACCTTTTCTGCCCCATTAAAATCCGGCATCTCCTTAAGGACCTGCTCTTCGTAAATCGCCTTTTCCTTTGGATCCAAATGGAAATCCACGACCAATGCGTAATATAGGGTTATCTTGCCCCAATTGGCTATCTTAGGAAGGAAATTTATGATCTTCTGGGTTGCGGAAGAAAGATCAAGGGCAACCAAGACCTTTTCAACCTTTATGTGGGGAAATCTTAGGGTTATTACGGGGATTGGACTTGAATGTAAGAGGGACTTTGCAAAGGAGCCTATAAGAAAGCCCCTTATCCCAGAAATACCCCTCGTTCCCACCGCTATAAAATCCGCCTTAAAGAGCTCCGCCTCCTTTATTGTTTCCGGTACAGGATCCCCAATTGCGAGCTTTGAGGAAACCTTTATACCCTGAGACCTTAGCCTGTTTTCCCATTCAAGGAGGTTCTCCTCCGCGGATTTCCTTGCCCTATCCCAGGCCTCAATTATCCCAGAAAACTGGGATATTAGGGGTCCGTACACGCCCGTTATATCCGGGAAGACATGGAGAAGCAAAACCTCCACCTCCTCCTTTTTTGATACCGCATTTATGAAGCTTGCAACGTACCTGCTGTTTTCGGAAAAATCCGTCGCATATACAAACCTTTTCATTTCTTACCCTCCTTCAAATTGAGCAAAGCCATCTTTATATTTTCAACCTCGGATATTAACTTGTCTATTTCCGCATGTGCTTGCTGTATCAATCTATCCGCGGTGGCCTTAGCTATCTTCAAAACCTCAGAAGGGGATTCCCCACCCCTCTTTTTTAACTCCTCGTTTTCCTTAGAAAGCCTGATGTATTCCTCCCTGAGCTTGTTATACTCCTTCGTTAGGTTCTCAAGGGCTTGCTTGTACTCCTCACCACCCCCTTGCTCCCTCGAAAGTTCCCCGATCTTTTGGTTTAAAGCCACATATTCCCTCTTTATATTCTCGTATTCCTTTGAGAGCTCCTCAAGTCTCTTCCTTAAAAGTTCGTTTTCCTGTTTTAAAAGTTCTACCTCGTCGCTCTTCCTCTCAAGCTCCCTCTTTATCTCCTCAACATCCAAAAGGTCAAGCTTGACCTGGGCGAGTTCAGCCTCAAGCTCGTTCTTCTCTTTTAATAACTGTTCCATCTCCTTTGCGACCTGCTCAAGGAACTCTAAAACCTGATTCTTGTTAAACCCACCAAAGAGCGAACCCTTAAATTGGGCATTTCTAATATCGTTTGGCTTTAATCTCGGCATATTCAACCTCCTTTTCTTTCTATTACCTCTTCCCTATCCTTCCCCGTTGATACGAACCTCACACCAACCTTCAAAATACCTTCAATCTCGTTTATCATCTCCTCCCAAGATGGATAATCCTTATAAACAGGTTCTAGATGATACCAATCCTCAGAATAGGCGGGGGGAAAACTTATCCTCTCTCCAAATAGCTTGTACTCAACCGCAGCCCTATATATTCCTATCTTTTCAAGGACATCTACTTTAGTTACGAATAGATCCGTGATGCCGTTTATTATTGAAGCATAGTGGATGAGGGGTATATCCAACCATCCGCACCTCCTCGCCCTACCCGTTGTGGTTCCAAACTCCCCACCCTCCTCCTTCATCCTCTCACCGATCTCGGATATTTCCTCCGTGGGGAATGGACCCTCACCAACCCTAGTTGTGTAAGCTTTAAAAACACCTATAACCCTCCTTATCTTCCAAGGGGCTATACCAGAACCTACGGTAGCACCACCCGATATGGTATGGGAAGAGGTTACAAAGGGATAAGTTCCGAAGCTAACATCAAGGTATGTACCCTGCGCTCCCTCAAGTAGAATTCTCGCCCCGCTTTTTTCAAAATCCTCCAAGAGTAAGACCGTATCCGCAACAAAGGGTTTTACATACTCTGCAAATTCCATCAAAAGATCCCAAAGCTCATTCTTATCAAAGAAATTTTCACCGTAAGATTCAACGATCCTTTTGTTGAAATCGTAAGCCCTGTTTATATGTTCTTTCAAGTAGGAAGGCCTCATGATGTCACCTATCCTTATCCCCAAGCGGGCGTATTTATCCCTGTTGGCAGGTCCTATTCCCCTTTTTGTTGTACCTATGGGCTTTTCGGAATGAGCCTCAAAGAGCGCGTCCTCAAGCTTATGATAGGGCATAACTATGTGCACCCTAGGATCCACAAAGAGCCTACCCTTCAAATCCCCAACATGAGGGTATAACCCCTCAACTTCATTCTTGAAGCTTTCGGGATCTATTACCACCCCTGGTCCTATTATCCCAACAACATCCTCCCTTAAGAGCCCCGAGGGTAGAATATGGAAGGAGAACTTTTTTCCATTAACATATACCGTATGCCCCGCATTTGCCCCACCTTGGAACCTCACTACCGCATCGTAATTCTTGGCCAAATAGTCTATTACCTTACCTTTACCTTCATCTCCCCATTGCAACCCCACTATAGCGGTATAAGGCATAAGGGGTATTTTAAGGCGGTTATAATTTTAATCAATGATCTGCTTGCACTTCTTACAAAGCCTTTTCTTTTCCCCATCAACAAAGGTAAAGCCCACCCTTGTAGGTTTCCCACACTTAGGACATATGAGCTTTACGTTTGAGATGTGGATGGGTGCTTCTTTTTCTATTATCCTACCCTTCCCCTCAGTCCCCCTCTTTACGTGCTTTTTTACTATGTTTGCGCCCTCAACTATAACCCTGTTATTTTTTGTGATGACCTTAAGGACCTTTCCGCTCAACCCCTTGCTCTTTCCACTTATTACTATTACCGTATCTCCCCTCTTTATCTTCCTTGCCATCACAGCACCTCCGGCGCTAAGGAAATTATCCTCGCAAAGCCTTTATCCCTGAGCTCCCTCGCCACGGGCCCGAAGATCCTCGTACCCTTCGGTTCTCCCGCCTGATTTATCAGAACTACGGCGTTATCTCCAAACCTAATGTAAGAACCGTCCCTCCTTCGGATCTCCTTCCTGGTCCTTACCACGACGGCCTTATGAACCTCGCCCTTTTTAACCGGAGCGTTAGGGGCGGCTTTCTTTATACTGACCACAACCACATCCCCAACAGTTGCGGAAACCCTACCCCCCTTCTTACCGCTTCCCTTTAAAACCTTTATTATTAAAGCCTCCTTTGCTCCCGTGTTGTCCGCAACGTTTACGTAAGAAAGTTCTGGAAGTTGCCTAGGCATTTTCCACCTCCCTTTCCATTTCCTCCAAAACGGGCGCCTTTCTTATGATCCTAACGAGCCTCCACCTCTTAAGCTTTGATAAAGGCCTCGTCTCCATAACCTCAACCAGATCCCCAACTCTGCTCTCGTTGTTCTCGTCGTGGACGTAAATCTTCTTCCTTTTCTTTATGTACTTGTGATACTTGGGATGTTCAACAATCCTATAAACTACAACCACCCTAGTTTTGTTCATTTTATCACTTACAACAATCCCCCTTAAAACCTTCCTCCTTCCCCTATTTACCTCGCTCATAGCTTAACCCCCTTTTCCCACAAAACCGTTAAAACCCTTGCTATCTCCCTCCTATAGTACCTTATGAGGTTCTTATCTTCAAGCTGACCGAGTCTCCTTTTGAACCTCGCATCCCTAAGCTGAGCCCTTAATACTTTAATCCTCGCTAAAAGCTCTTCAACGCTCATATTCCTAAGTTCCCTGGCTTTTGTAGGTTTCATTTTATTTCCCCCGCCTTTACGATTTTGGTCTTAACAGGAAGTTTGGACGCGGCCACCCTTAAGACCTCTTCCGCTTCCTCCTCGGGCAATCCAGTAATTTCAAGGATTACGGTTCCTGGAACTACGAAGGCAAACCAACCTTCAACATCTCCCTTTCCTCCCCCCATCCTGACTTCTGCGGGTTTTTTGGTGAAGGGCCTGTGGGGGAAGATCCTTATCCAAAACTTGGCTTTCTTCCCTGCCCCCCTTACCACCGCGACCCTCATCGCCTCTATCTGGTTGGAGAATATCCTTCCAAACTCAAGACTCTTTAAGCCGTACTCCCCAAACTCAAGCTTATTCCCACTTGATGCCACTTTACTTCTCACCCTTGGAAGGTGCTGTTTCCTCCATTTTACTTTCCTTGGTTGCATCATAGCACTTCCTCCTCGCTTCCCCTAAGTATATCTCCCTTGTATATCCAAACCTTAACCCCTATCGTTCCCCACTTAGTAAACGCGGTATCGTATCCGTAATCTATGTTCGCCCTCAGGGTCTGTAGGGGAACCCTACCCTTCAGGTACCATTCCTTACGCGCTATCTCCGCCCCCGCTATCCTTCCCTTTATCTGAACCCTTATACCTTTGGCTCCCGCCCTCATAGCCTTGGTAACAGCCTCCTTCATAAGTCTCCTGTGGTAAGCCCTCTGCTCGATCCTCCTGGCTATATTGTACGCCACAAGTTGGGCGTCTAAGTCAGGTTGGGTTATTTCCCTATGCTCTATGGTGAAGTCCTTACCGAATTCTTCCTTTAAGGCCTTCCTGAGGTTCTCTATCGCCTGCCCCTGCCTACCTATTATAACTCCGGGCCTTGCGGTGTGAATGATTATGGTGGTTAAGGTTCCCTTCCTCTCTATGTTTATCCTTGATATCTGCGGGTCGTTTGGGGACTTGCGGTAGTACTCCATTATGAACTTTCTTAACCTGTAATCTTCAAGGAGGTATTCCACGTATTCCCTTTTCGTCTCGGCGTACCAAGTGGATTGCCAGGGCCTAAAGTATCCAGTTCTGAGTCCTATAGGGTGTGCTTTCTGTCCCATTACTTAACCTCCTTTAAAACAAAAACCGTAATATGCGATGTTCTTCTCCTGAATATCCCGTTCCCTCCGAAGCGGGCGGGTTTAACCGCGGGTTTGGGGATCTTCCACATTGGACCCTTATCCACCTTCACTAAGGCTATCCTTAGGGATGGGTAAAGCTCATCCACGCTTTTTTCGGGTTCAAACTTGTCCCTGTAAGATGCTACCGCCGCCCTCAAAATCTTCCTCATTATCCTAGCTCCCTTTTTAGGGGTAAACTGGAGGATGTAATCCGCCTCCTGTACGTTTAGGTTCCTTATAAGGTCCGCTATGAGCTTCATCTTCTTGGGGGATATCCTTGCCCTCCTTAAAACCGCAAAACCCCCCAACTTCTTAAGTTCCTCTACTGGAAGTTGTCCTAAACTTTTCATCATTTCTTACCCACCTTTTGACCTTCTTTCCCCTTATGCCCGCCGAATGTCCGCGTGGGAGCGAACTCTCCGAGCCTATGCCCCACCATCTCCTGAGTCACGTAAACGGGAATGAACTTTTTCCCGTTGTGTACCATAAAAGTCAGTCCTATCATCTCCGGGACTATCATCGAAGCCCTTGACCAGGTTTTTATTGGGGTTTTGTCTCCAGTTTCAAGGGCCTTCAAGACCTTCTTCATTAGCTTTGGATCAACAAAGGGCCCCTTCTTTATACTCCTTCCCATATTTTACTCCTTTGAACCGTAACCAATCCTCCTCCTCTTAACTATAAATGCGGAGGAGGGTTTCCTCGGACTCCTCGTCTTTACTCCTTTGGCGAGCTTGCCCCAAGGTGTCTTTGGGATCTTACCCTTCGTTCTACCTTCACCTCCACCGTGCGGGTGATCCACGGGGTTCATAGCGGTTCCTCTTACGGTAGGCCTTATTCCCATCCACCTACTCCTTCCCGCTTTACCCAGAACCACATTTTCGTGATCTACGTTAGAAACCTGACCTATGGTAGCATAGCAATTGGGATTGAACTTCCTTATCTCGCCGGATGGAAGCTGAACGTAAACCCAGTTTTCGTCCTTTGAGAGGATCACCGCCTGAGTACCCGCGGCCCTCACGAGCTGTCCTCCCTTCCCCGGTATTATCTCAAGGTTGTGTATGGGAATGCCTTCTGGGATGTTCTTCATAGGTAGGGCATTTCCGGGCTTTATTGGTGCATTCGGTCCAGAGATGATTTCATCCCCCACCTTTATACCCTCCGGCGCAAGAATATACCTCTTTTCGCCATCCTTATAAACGACTAAAGCTATAAAGGCAGTCCTGTTTGGGTCGTACTCTATAGCCTTTACAACCCCAGGTATTCCGTCCTTATCCCTCCTGTAAAAATCAACTATACGGTACTTCCTCTTGTTTCCCCCTCCCCTGTGCCTTACGGTTATCTTTCCTTGGTTATTCCTACCCGCCTTCTGCTTTTTGGGTTTCGTTAAGGATTTTTCTGGTTCCTCCTTGGTAACGTACTGAGAGTAATCTATAACCGTCATAAACCTCCTGCCCGGTGTGATTGGCTTAAACTTCTTTATTGGCATATTACACCTCCAGATTTATCTTATGACCCTCCTCTAGGGTCACTATTGCCTTCTTGTATGCGCTCGTATAGCCGAACCTGAACCTGTTCCTCAATCCCCTCCTTCTTTTGGGCTTCATCAATATCGTATTTACCTTTTTCACCTTTACCCCGAAGATCTTTTCAATTGCCTCCTTTATTTGAACCTTGTTAGCCTTGGGATGAACTATGAAGGTATATTTGTTGAGCTTTTCCCTCAAATTCAGGGCCTTTTCGGTTATTACGGGCTCTATTATTATCTCATCATAGCTTAATTTCATTTCAAGAGCCTCCCTTTTAGAACCTCAATTGCGCTCTTTTCCATAAATACGTGCTCAGACCAAAGGACGAAATAAGCGTTCACAGTGTCCGCGGGCAAAACTTCAGCATCCTCTATGTTCCTTGCCGAGAGGTAAAAGGTCCTATTGCTGTTTGCAGGGATGAACAAGGTATTCCCGGAAATATTAAGAGATTTTATGAAATTGGCAACCACCTTCGTTTTAGGTTTCTCCATTTCAAAGCTCTCAACCACGTATATTCTTCCGTTTTGGGCCCTATCCGAAAGTGCCATCTTTAAAGCCAGGTTTTTAACCTTCTGTGGGAGCTTTATGTAATAATCTCTGGGCCTTGGTCCGTGAGCCTTTCCTCCCCCCACAAACTGAGGTGCGTACCTATCGCCGTGCCTTGCCCTACCAGTATGCTTCTGGGGCCAAATCTTTTTTCTGGAACCTATGACCTCTCCCCTGGTTTTCGCCTTGTGCGTTCCCTGCCTTTGGTTTAAGAGGTATGCCCTTACGAACTCCCAAAGTACATGTTTTTTGGGTTGAATATTGAAGATATCTTCGGGAAGCTCAATCTCCCCTATTTTCTCACCCTTCAGGTTATAAACGGGAGCGGTCATCTTTCACCTCCGTATTTATAAATCGCGGGCCTTACGAACACGAACCCACCCTTATGACCCGGAACCCCACCTTTTACCAAGATTAGGTCGTACTCCGGCAGTATCCTTACAAGCTCCAGATTGAGGATGGTAACGGCCTCGTTCCCGTAGTGTCCAGCCATCTTTTTACCCTTCCAAACCTTCGCGGGAAAGGTGTGCTGACCTATTGAACCAGGCCTCCTGTGAAACTTTGAACCGTGGGCGGCGGGTCCACCCGAGAAGTCCCACCTTTTCACCACACCCGCAAATCCCCTACCCTTAGTTTTCCCCTGAACATCCACCAGATCTATACCGTTAAAGAGCTCAGCCTTTAAACTTGAACCTACAGGGAATTTTTCCAAATCATCCGTTTTAACTTCGTAAAATTTGGTCGGGTAAAGTTCCCTCTCCCCAAGGTGTTTTTTTACAAAACCCAAGATGGGCTTTGAAATCTTATGAACGGGTTTAAAGAAGTACCCAACCACAAGGGCATTATAACCATCTTTCTCCTTAATTCTATGCGAAACCACAACGTTTTCAACCACCTGCAGGACGGACACCCCTACGGGTACCTCAAGGACTCCATCCTCTCCCTTAACGAAGACCTGCGTCATCCCTATTTTCTTTGCCAAAACCCTCATTTTCAACCCCTATATTATTGATACCTTAACATCCACGCCGGGAGGAACATCTATTTGTGAGATCTTATCCATGGTTTCGGGAGTAGCGTTTGAGATCTCTATTAATCTGGCATGCCTCTTTAGGATGAAGTGCTCCTGTCCTCTCTTGTCTATGTGTGGACCCCTTATTACCGCAAATAGGGTCCTCTTGGTGGGAAGGGGGATCGGCCCGGATACCGTTGCCCCCGTACTCCTTGCGGTCACCGCGATTTGCTTAGCAAACCTATCAAGGATAGCGGGATCAAAGGACTTTATTTTTAGCCTAATTTTTTCCATCAGTCAAGGATTTCCGTTATTATTCCGGCTCCAACCGTCCTACCGCCCTCGCGTATCGCGAACCTCAACCCCTTCTCTATGGCGACGGGATATATGAGCTCCACCTCCATTTGGACGTTATCCCCAGGCATCGCCATCTCCCTCCCGTCCGCCAACTTTATGGTTCCCGTGACGTCGGTTGTCCTGAAGTAGAACTGGGGCCTATAACCGTTGAAGAAGGGCGTGCTCCTTCCCCCTTCCTCCTTCTTGAGGATATAGACTTCCGCCTTGAATTTCCTGTGAGGCTTTATGGATCCGGGCTTCGCCAAAACCATACCCCTCTCCACATCGTCTTTGTTCACACCCCTCAGGAGGGCTCCTATGTTATCACCCGGAATAGCCTCATCCAGAACCTTGCGGAACATCTCTATGGAGGTAACCACCGTCTTTATCGGCTCATCCCTAAATCCGACTATCTCAGCCTCGTCGCCAGGCCTGATTATTCCCCTTTCCACCCTACCTGTTACCACCGTTCCACGCCCCGTTATGCTAAATACATCCTCAATCGCCATAAGGAAGGGTTTATCGATCTCCCTAACCGGTTCGGGTATGTACTCGTCCAAGGCCTCAACGAGCTTCAGTATAGCTCCCGCGCCTATGGGGTCATCGAAGTTTGAGGGATTCTGAAGGGCCCTGAGGGCTGAGCCCCTTATTACGGGAACCTCATCCCCGGGGTAACCGTACTGGTTCAAAAGGTCCCTAACCTCAAGCTCCACGAGATCAAGGAGCTCGGGGTCATCCACCAGATCCACCTTGTTGATGAATACAACTATGGCGGGTACGTTTACCTGACGGGCGAGGAGAACGTGCTCCCTCGTCTGGGGCATTACGGAATCCACCGCTGACACCACCAAAATGGCGCCGTCCATCTGCGCGGCGCCTGTTATCATATTCTTAACATAATCCGCGTGGCCCGGACAGTCTATGTGGGCATAGTGATACTTATCCGACTCGTACTCTACGTGGGCGATGTTTATGGTGAGGATCTTCGTCTCATCCTTCCTAGCTATCTTCGCGTCCGCCTTGGCAACCTCATCATAACTTTTAGCCTGTGCCTTACCCTTTGCGGCCAAAACATGCGTAATAGCCGCAGTTAAGGTCGTTTTTCCGTGGTCTATGTGCCCTATGGTTCCCACGTTCTTATGCGGTTTTGTTCTTAAAAACTTCTCCTTAGCCATCCCTTTACCTCCTTTAAACTGCGGGGCAGGGACTCGAACCCCGATCTCCTGATCCAGAGTCAGGCGTGTTGCCAATTACACCACCCCGCAGAAAGGTTGAGCGGATATTATAAGGGTGAAAAATCGTCCGTATAATATTTACCGATGTTTGCGATAGTGGTGCATGGGGGCGCGGGGAGGTGGGATGGGGAGAAACTTATATATGCCAAGGATGTTCTACTCCAATCTGCGGAAAGGGGAATTGAGGTTCTAACCGGCGGGGGAAGCCCATTGGATGCGGTGGAGGAAGCAATAAAGATCCTTGAGGATGACCCGATTTTTAACGCGGGAACGGGAAGCGTGCTCAGTATAGACGGTAATGTGGAAATGGATGCGTGCATAATGAACGATGAACCCTTTGTTTTGGGGGCAGTAATAGGGGTAAGGAGGGTGAAAAATCCTATCTCCCTCGCGAGGTTAGTCGCGGAAAAAACTTCTCACCATATAATGTACGGTGATGGGGCGGAAAGGTTGGCGGAAATTTTTAGCTTACCCTTTGCGGATGTGATAACCGAAAGTTCAAGGAAAAGGCTTGAGAAGGTAAAAAGGGAGATTTTTGATGGAGAAGCCGAGTTTTCCAAATTTTTGGAGAAGACGGTAAAACTTCTAAAGGAATATCCAGAGATGTTTATGGGAACCGTGGGGGCGGTCGCAACGGACGGAAAGGCGGTATGCGCAGGTACCTCAACGGGGGGAACAACCCTAAAGCTTCCCGGTAGGGTCGGGGATACTCCGATACCGGGGGCGGGAACTTGGGCGGAAAGGGGGGTAGGCGCCTCCGCGACGGGTATAGGGGAAGGGATCATAAGAGGTCTATTAACAAAGAGGTTTTGCGACCTCGTGATTATGGGTATGAAACCCGAGACCGCAGCAAGGGCTGTTTTGGACCTTACGGATTATCCGGTTGGTATAATAGGGCTTGATAGGTCCGGAAGGGTGGGGGTGGCGCATAACACACCATATATGCCCTCGGTTTATATCGCGGTTAAGGGTAGGGAAAGGGAGGTTAGGTTCTATGGTATATCACTTTGAGGGAAAGATGAGGGTTTTGGTTTTGGATGAGAGGGTTTATAAGGGGAAAATGCGCCTTTACTTATGCGCCTCAGAGAATTTCGGTTTAATAAAGGTGGTTGGTAAAGGACTTTACCTTTTTGGGGTTTTTGAGATTTTCGCAAAAAGAAGTAGGACCTTGTATTACCTCGAGGAGGCAAAACCTCTTTACGATTACAGGCATATGCTTAGGAATCCATCTGTCCTTGAAGCATACTCAAAAATCTACGAAAAAATCAAGTACCTTGATGAAATAGAGGATGAGAGGTTTTATCCAAGTATAATAAGTATATTTGAAAGGCTTAAGAAAGAACCTAACGGCTTTTCCAAAAAGCTCATACAAACCTTACAGAACGCTCAGGATCTGGAAGATATGTTTAAGGTTCTGGAGGGGATATGAGGGCTTTTGCTTTTCCCGGGCAAGGTAGTCAATACGTGGGTATGGGTTTAGGGATCTACGAGAGGTACGATTTTGTTAGGGAAATTTACGATGAGGCGGAAAGAATTTCGGGAAAACCTATAAAGAAGCTCTCCTTCGAGGGTCCCGAGGAGGATCTTACGAGAACCGAGAACACGCAACCTGCTATATTTGTCTATTCCGTCGCCTTGCTTGAGGTTTTGAAAAGGAAAGGTATAGAAGCGGATGTGGTTTTTGGGCACAGCCTCGGGGAATTTTCCGCCCTTTATAGCGCGGGCGTTTTTTCCTTTGAGACAACCCTTAAGCTAGTCGTAAAGAGGGGGGAGCTTATGGGGAGGGCGAAGGGAGGTAAGATGGTTGCGGTGATAGGAAAGGATGCATACAAAAGGGCAGAGGAAGTTATGAAGGAGTTAAAACCCCAAAAAACCGTAATAGCTAACATAAATTCCCCATTACAGGTTGTAATATCTGGTGATGAAAGGGAGGTGAATGAACTCGTTGAAAGAATAAAAAGTATGGCAAAGGATCTTAGGTTGATACCCTTAAAGGTCTCCACCGCCTTTCACTCACCCCTTATGGACGAAGCGTCCAAGGAATTTTCAGAAATATTGGAAAATGTGGAGTTTATGGAACCGAAGGTACCCATAATAATGAATTCAACGGGAAAGATAGCAAAAAGTTCAGAAGAGGTTTATAATGCCCTTAAGGTCCAGCTTAGATCCCCAGTTTTATTTGTTGATATGATAAAAACCGCGATTGAGCTTGGGGTGGATGAGGCTTGGGAGGTTGGACCAAAGAAGGTACTCTGCGGTTTGATCTCCCAGATAACCGATAAAATAAAAACATTTTCTGGGGAGGAATATGTCAAGGTTTAAAAAGGCGGTGGTTGGAATACTTATAAGGGATTCTTCTATTCTACTTGTGAGAAGGTCAAGGGCTTTATCCCAGCATGCGGGGGAAATAGGACTTCCGGGTGGTATGATGAAAGCCAATGAATCAAAGCTTTCAACCCTACATAGGGAGCTGAAAGAGGAGCTCGGTTTGGATCCCGAAAAATACAAGGTGGTGGGGGAGCTTAAAGATGTGACCACCGCCTTCACAAGGATAAGGATCTTTCCTTTTGTTGCACTTTTAAGTTACCACACGGAAATTGTTCCATCGGAAGAGATAGAAAGCTTCTCTTTCGTCCCCCTAACTTCCCTGAGGCCATTAATTTATTCGGATAGGGTTGAGACGGAGCTTGGGACACTTTGGGGGGCAACCGCTAGGATTATCAGAAACCTCTTCCTTGAAGGTAGAAATTTCCTACCCGAGCTATCGGATCTTATTCCCAACCTTTAACCATATAACCCCTACCCCTTAAGGAGTCTATTAGGGGTCCAAGGGCTTTTAAGGTATTTCTCCTCTCGTGCAAAAGGATTATTGAACCGGGTTTAACCTGCCTTAAAATGTTGGAAACTAACAGAGGTTTTGAAAGGTTTTTCCAATCCTCCGAATCATCGTTCCAGAGGATCACCTTCATTCCCAAAACCCTAACCACGGAATCCATAGCCCTTGAGTACCTCCCGTATGGTGGCCTAAAAAAGATCACCTTTTCCCCCGTGATCTTCTCTATAAGATTGTTTGTACTGTCTATCTCCTTATAAACCCTATCAAAACCCCAAAGGAGCATAAATGGAGAGTGGGAATACGAATGATTTCCTATTATATGCCCCCTCCTGTGGATCTCTTTTACAAGATCCGGGTGGGTTTCAACATTTCTCCCCACCAAAAAGAATATCGCCTTCACCCCGTACTTATCAAGCGTATCAAGGATCTGCAAAGTATATTTTCCGGGACCATCGTCAAAGGTGATAAGAACATCCCTTTCCCTTTCAAATATTATATAATCCCTTTTAGGAATTTTGTACGCTAAGGCTCTGTAAAGGAACAGGAGAAAGACAAGAAAAATTATTGAAAAACCGAAGATAGGAATGGGGGAAAACCTCCCAACTTCCCTTATGGGTTTCAAACTTTTAAGGAAGGGCTTTTTGAAAACGTTCAGGTAGAAGTAATTTAGGAGTATGTAAAGGAAGACGGATTTAAAGAAACCTTCCCTAAACCTCCTGCTTGATGTGATGACAGGGTTGTTTATTGTTTTAACCTTTCCAAGTTTTTTTAACCTATTTCCCAGATCTATGTCTTCCCCCGTTCCCAAATCCGTCCTAAATCCACCCACCTTATAAAAATATTCCCTCCCAACCGCAAAGTTCCCTCCCGAAAAGCTATAATTACCCCTTATTAAAGTTTCAATTCTCCACACCAAGGGGGATAGGATTTTAAAAAGGAGGGATGTAAAATTGAAAACCTCCTTAAAATAAACCGGACCGTTTAAGGCTATAACCTCAGGATCCTTTTCAAATTCTTCAACATATTTTCTTATCCAATCCCTTGGGACGACGCAGTCCGCATCCGTTGAAAGTATTATTTCACCTTGCGCATTTGTGAATCCCTTTTGCCTTGCGTGGGCGACGCCCTTTCTTTCTTCTATTAGAATTTTTACGGGATACTTTTTTAAAATTCCCAACGTTCCGTCCGTTGAGTTGTTATCCACGAATATTATTTCGTACTCCCCGTTATAGTCCTGATCCAAGAGACTTTTTATGAGGTTCTCGACGAATTTCTCTTCGTTATAAGTTGGAATAACAACCGATACTTTCACAGGTTAGAATTATAATTCCGAAATGAATTTTAGCCCAAGTCCTGAATTTAAGGGAAGGGTTAAAGCTTTAAATGATGTGAAGTTTAACAAAAACGGTAAATTCGTAATATATTGGATGTCCCAAAGTCACAGAGCAAACTTCAACCATAGCCTTGAATTTGCGATAGATCTATCAAACGCTTACAGAAAACCCCTATTGGTCTATTTCCCTATCACGGACAGGTATAAGTATTCAAACGCACGATATTACAAATTTATGTTGGATGGAATTTTGGAGGCCAAAAAATCCATAGAGGAAAGGGGAATAAAGTTTGTCATAGAAAAGGTGGATGATATCAAACAGAGGGTCGTAGAAATTTCAAGGGATGCTTTCGCCTTAATTATGGATAAAGCATACTTAAAGTTTTATAGAAGGCTCAACCAATATGTGGCAGAAAAATTGGATATACCGGTCTATGAGGTGGAATCCGACGTTTGCGTTCCCGTTGAGATAGCATCCGATAGACTTGAGCCTTACGCTTTCGGTTTTAGAAAAAAGATTTATAGCATAATGGATGCATTTATTGTTGAATTGAAGCCGAGAGAGGTAAAGATCAAATCGGTTAGCCTTGATTTTGGAATAGAGGATCTCACTTTAGGGGATTCTCTGGAGATTTTAGATATCCTCAACATAGATAAAAGTGTTAGCTTATCCCATTTCGTGGGGGGTTATACTCAAGCAAGAAAATACTTAGAAGAGTTCATTGAAAGGAAACTTCACAAATACAAAGATTCTAGATCCCATCCGGAGCTTGACTATCAATCAAACCTTAGCCCCTATTTGCACTTTGGACAGATCTCGCCTATAGAAGTTGTCCTTGAGGTTTTATCAAATTACGGTAAGGATGAGAACGTAGATAGTTTTTTTTTAACGAGCTGATAGTTTGGAGGGAACTTGCTAGGAACTTTTGCTATTACAATCCAAACTATAACCATTACGAGGGAATTCCAGATTGGGCTAAAGAGACTCTGGAAGAACACAAAAAGGACAGAGTATATCTATACCCTTGAAGAGCTTGAGAACGCAAAAACCCACGATGAATATTGGAATTCCGCACAGTTAGAACTCTTAAAAACGGGAAAGATGTACAATTATATGAGGATGTATTGGTGTAAGAAGATCATTGAATGGACGGATGACCCAAAGCAAGCCTTTGATATAGCCTGTTATTTGAACGATAAGTATGAGCTTGATGGAAGGGATCCCAACGGATATGCGGGAATATCTTGGTGTTTTGGAACCCACGACAGACCTTGGAAAGAAAGAAAAATCTTCGGGAAGGTTAGATATATGAGCGCATCGGGCTTAGAAGCAAAGTTTGATATTAAAAAGTTACGTAGAGAAAGTAAAGGGGTTATAACCCCGTTATAATATCCGAATATGAACGAGCTTAGGATCGGGATGGATGAGCTTAGAAAAAAGGCTCTAGAAGTTAAGGAAAGCGGATATACTTACTTTTCCTTTATGACAGCGGTTGATAATGGGAGCAATTTAACCCTGTATTACAGGCTTGCGAATTTGGAGAACAACTCGGAGGTTTGGCTCGTGGTTGAGAATGTACCTTACGGGGCGGAGGTTCCATCCCTTTACGATATATTTGAGGGGGCGGATTGGCACGAGAGGGAATGCTATGACCTCTTTGGTGTCAGGTTTTCAAACCATCCAAATTTAAAGAGGATCCTGCTCCCGGAGGATTACGAGGGACATCCCCTTCTGAAGTCCTTCCCCATAGATGCTCCATATAAGGATTACAGGGACTAATGAAGTTCGTATTCATAACCGGTGGGGTTTTATCCTCTTTGGGTAAGGGTATAACCACCGCATCCCTCGGATTACTCTTAAAAAGTAGGGGACTTAAGGTAACCATAGTGAAGATAGACCCTTATTTGAACTCCGACGCGGGAACCATGAACCCTTACCAGCACGGCGAGGTTTTCGTAACCGAGGATGGGGGGGAAACGGACCTTGATATAGGGCATTACGAGAGGTTTTTGGGGGAGAACCTATCAAAGGAAAACAACATAACCGCGGGAAGGATATACCACGAAGTGATACACAGGGAGAGGATGGGTTATTATTTGGGCGCCACAGTTCAAGTTGTCCCGCACCTCACAAACCTGATAAAGGATAAGCTTAAGGCAATAGCAAAGGAGTACGATATTTGTTTAGTTGAGATAGGGGGAACGGTTGGGGATATCGAGGGATTACCTTTCCTTGAAGCGGCGAGACAGATGGGATTGGAGGAAAGCTGTTTTTACATACATGTATCTTATGTTCCCTTCATAAGGTCGGTGGGGGAGCAAAAAACAAAACCCACCCAACACTCAATACAGAAGCTAAGGGAAATCGGGATACAGCCCGACGCGGTGGTATGCAGGGGTGAATATCCCTTAACCGAGGAGGCAAGGTCAAAGATAGCGATGTTCTCAAACGTTCCCGTTAGGGCGGTGATAAGTGCCCATGATGTTGAAAACGTATATAGGATACCCTTCATATTAGCGGATCAAGGTTTGGACGACATAATTTTGGAAAAGCTGGGAATAAGAACATATCTAAAGAGGAAATTGGAGGATTGGGAGGATTTCGTAAGGAAGCTTGAAAATCCAAAGAGAAAAAAGAGGGTAGCTATAATAGGAAAATACGTTGAGGTTAGGGACGCGTATAAGAGCCTCATAGAAGCATTAATACACGCGGGGGCTCATACAGGCGTAAAATCCGAGATAACCCTCGTGGATGCCTTGGAGATAGAGGAGAAGGGGGCCGAGATCTTGAGGGATTTTGATGCTTTGATAATAGCTGGCGGATTTGGTAAAAGGGGGATAGAGGGGAAAATTGAGGCGATAAAGTTTGCCAGGCTTTCAAAGAAACCAATTTTGGGAATATGCTTGGGTATGCAGCTTATGGCGGTTGAATGGGCGAGGAACGTTTTAAACCTGAAAGGGGCAAACAGCGAGGAATTTGACAAAAACACCCCATACCCGATAATCCATTTACTTCCAGATCAAAAGGATAAACCTATGGGCGGAAGTATGAGGTTGGGAGCTCAGGAAATAGAGCTTAAGGAGGGGAGTTTGATACATTCAATATATGGGACAAATCGGATATTTGAGAGGCACAGGCATAGGTACGAATTTAATAATGAGTTTAAGGAGGAATTTGAAAAAAGCGGGCTTGTTGTATCGGCGGAGCATAAGGGTTTGGTTGAGGCTCTTGAATTCAGGGATCATCCCTTTTTCTTGGGGGTACAGTTCCATCCGGAGTACTCCTCAAAACCCCTAAAACCCCACCCTATTTTTGTTAAATTACTTTCCCTATAATGTTCTGGACATTAAACCCCATTTGGTTTTATTGGGCAATATTGAGTGTTTTTATTGTGATAATTTTGCATACGGTAGCCAACAGGTTCGCCCCAAAGGTTCTATTCCCCTGGATAGGTTTCTTTAATTTGGGTTTGAGCAGATCCTCGTTATTTTTGAGGTTGAGAGATTATCTGGTTGTTATAATAAGGAGCCTCATAGTATTTTCCCTATTTTTGATCTTGGCAAAGCCTTTCTTTTACAAGGGAAAACCACCAAAGGAGATTTGGATAAAGGATGTTCCTCCGGAAAAGACGGCGAAGATATTGGGAAGCTGGGGGAAATTTGCGGAGATCAGGTTCTCGCCGAGCGAAAAACCAAAGGGTAAGGTTGCCCTTGTGGGGAATTGGGATATCATCCCAAACGCGGAGTATGAAATTTGGGGGGAAAGGGAAAGCTGGAAGGTTCTGGAAATTGAGGCTGGAAGGGATGAGATAAAGATCCCCCTATATTCCGAAAAACCCGTAAAGTTGAAAATAAGGGTTATCTCAAAGGAAACTTCCATAAGCGATGAAATAGAGTTTGAGGGGGAAAAACTTTATACGTTAAGGGGGAAGTTTTCGGGCGAAGTTTTGATAACCTTGGGAGAGAGGAAGTTTTACGATTATGTCCTTGAAGGGGGGAAAGGGGGGGAGGTTTTCGGAAAGGGAACGGACAGGGAGGTGATCCTTAACGCATTAAAGGTGACGGGAGCGGATCTTAGAGTGGGGATAGATACCGTTTTCCCGGGTTTGGATATGGTGTTTGTTAGAAAGTGTGAAATTCTTAAGGGTTTGGGGATCAATTATCGGAGGGAGATGGTGGAGTTTATATTTTCAGATAGTGGTTGTGTATTCCAAGGGGGGAAACCCATATTGTACGATGAGAGGGGAAATTTGGTGGGGGTTGAGTTTGAGAATTTAAAACTCTTTGGGTTTTCGCCATCATATACAGGCTTTGGTTTTACCCCAAGATTTTTAAGGCTCTTGTCCCTAAGCTCGAAGGAAGTTTGGAAGGTGTATTTAAATGTGGGTGATAAGGTGGATCTGGGGGAAAATTATGAGATAAGGGGGAAGACAAATTTGTGTTGTCCATCGGTTTTCAAGGCGGAAAGTCCCGGTATATATAAGGCGTATAATGGGGATAAACTTGCGGGGGTGATAGTAGCCAATTTAAATTACGAGATAAGGGTTCCGGAACCACCTAAGCCCTTGGAAAACTTCGTAAAGATTTTCTTGATTTTCTTCCTTCTTCTTGAGGTTATCCTTACCTCCGTAAAATTGAAAGTATGGAGAGGATAAAGAGGATCTTAACTCCCACCGTGGTCGTCTCCGCCCTTGGTTATTTCGTTGATATATTTGACCTTGTACTGTTTTCCATTTTGAGGGTTCCGAGTTTGAAGGATCTGGGGCTTACACCCGAGGAGATATTAACCAAGGGGGTATGGATCTTAAATTCTCAGATGGCGGGGTTTATGGTGGGGGGAGTTTTTTTCGGTATAATCGGGGACAAGATAGGAAGAAAGCAAGCTCTGTTCGGTTCCATATTCCTTTATTCCATAGCAAATATCCTGAACGCTTTCGTCTTCGACCCATGGTCCTATATGATCATTAGGTTCTTTGCGGGGATGGGACTTGCGGGGGAGCTTGGAGGGGCAATAACCTTGGTAAATGAGGTGTTGGATAAAGAGAATAGGGGTTGGGGTGCTACGGTGGTCGCCTCCTTTGGGGTATCCGGCGCAATATTTGCCGGGATCCTTGCGGAGGTTTTACCCTGGAGGGCAATGTATATTTTGGGTGGGATACTGGGGCTTATCATTCTATTTTTCAGGTTCAAGGTTTACGAGTCCTTTATGTTTGAGAAGGTTAAGAGGGCGGAGGTTAGAAGGGGGGATCTTATCCTACTTTTTTCCTCATGGGATAGGGTTATGCGTTTCTTTAAGGTAAACCTTGTGGGGCTTCCGATATGGTACTCAATAGCCTTGGCGATAGTTTTGTCTCCGGAGATGGGGAAGGTTTTGGGGGTGAAGGGGCAAGTTTCGGCAAGTATAGCTGTGGCGGTAAATTATGCAGGTTTGACGGTGGGAGATTTTATAAGTGGAACCTTAAGCCAGATCCTAAAAAGTAGGAAGAAGGCGATATTGATTTTCCTTTTCCTCCTGATACTATTCCTGGTCCTCTATTATTCCTCAAGGGGGGTTTCCCTACAGACCTTTTATTTCCTTTGCTTCCTTATAGGGGTTGGGGCGGGATATTGGGTGGTTTTCATAACAACCGCGGCAGAGAACTTCGGGACGAACCTAAGGGCAACGGTAGCAACGATTACCCCAAACTTCATAAGGTTTTCCGTCGTACCCATCACATCGGCTTTCTTAGCACTTAAACCGCACCTCGGTATGATAGGATCCGCCATGGTGATAGGGGTTATTTGCTTTGCCATAGCCTTCCTATCCTGGTATCTCCTTGAGGAGACTTACGGGAAGGATCTGGACTTTATAGAGGAATAAACAAAATCCGCGAGGATGTGGAGGGTGTCCGCAAAAAGGACACCCAAAATAAAGGGGAGAAAATATGGGTTATCAAATATCGCGCTTACCTTTATTGAAATTGGCAGAAAATTCCTTACAATCAGCCAAATTAAAAAAACTATCCCGAAGAAATAGCCAAAACGGGTCAATATTCCGATTATCGGAATATGCGAAATCCCCCTGTGTGGCACAATCGCCGCATAAGGCCACCATATAAATGATATCTTCCCCCACCTCTTTATGGGCCTTGAAATTCTAAGATCCAGATCCGGAGAAAACCAAAAAGTTGCAACTATACTTCCCAAGGAGAATGCAAGGATCTCATCCCAACTAAAGCCCCAATTGTAACCCAAATATCCCGCTATAGCTGTAGAAATCAAGTTTATCCTATCGTGCGTCCTTCCCGAGGGCATTCAAATGCTCCCTTAAGGTCGCGGATCTAAACCTCATAGCTCGGGAGGTATATGGGTTTATCTCCGCAATAACGAGCTCCTCCTCAAATTCCTTACCCTCCGCCAATACCCTACCGTCCCCATCTACGATCCTTGACCTACCGAAAAATATTATCCCATCTTCGACCCCTACCCTATTTGCGTAAATTGTGGGTGTTCCGAAAAATAGGGGCGGGATTTCCGCCAGCGTGTGCCAAACATCAATGGAGCTCCTTTCCCCCACCCCCCTAAGTGGATTGTTTGATATTATTACAATGTAATCGCATTGTGAGTATTCTAAGTACGCATCAAGGTGCCATGCATCCTCGCATATCAGAATTCCGAACCTTCCAAGCTTACTTTCTATGGGTGAGAAAGTTTTTCCCCTCGTAAAGTACCTACCCTCGTCGAACATACCGTAAGTGGGAAGATAAACCTTTCTGTGGATCCCCAATACCTTACCATCCTCAACGAAAATCGCGGAGTTGTAAAACTGCCCCCTATACTCAATTATCGCACCGAATATCAAGGATATACCCTTTGCCTTTTCAAGGATTTCATCGAGATTCTTTGAACCCTCGCTTATTGAAACGGTTGGGGTCATCCAATTCGTAAGGTATCCCGTAAGGCTAAGCTCGGGGAAAACGAGGAGGTCCAAGCCTTTCCCCTTTGCTATTTCAATATACTCAAGGTGCTTTTTCAAATTTTCTTGTATATTCAAAAGTTTAGGTTTTATCTGCGCTATTCCTACTTTCAAGGGGATATTCTACACCCGACTTTTCCCCCTTAAAATACACACTTCATTATGGTAAAAATAAGGCTTCAGAGGGTTGGAAAGAAAAACGATCCAAGGTATAGGATAGTTGTTGCGGATAGTAGGGCTCCCAGGGATGGGAAGGTGATAGAGGTTATCGGTCACCTTAACCCTAAGGATGATAACGATTGGTCCCTTGATTACGAGAGGTACGAATATTGGATCTCAAAGGGAGCCCAACCAACGGAACGTGTTCTTTCGGTTGTTAGACGTTTGGAAAAAAGGAGGTGAAGCATGGAGCTCAAGGATCTTCTTGAATATATCGTAAAGTCGCTGGTGGATAATCAGGGTGAGGTTTCCATAACCGAGGTAAAGGGCGAGAGGGCGGTGATATACGAGGTGAAGGTGGCGGACGAGGATAAGGCGAAGATAATAGGGAAGCAGGGGAGGACCGCGAACGCCATCCGTAGAATAGTGGAGGCTATAGGTAGGAAGCAGGGTAAGGTGGTGAGGGTAGAGATCTTAGCTTGAGGGTTAAGGTGGGGTTAATAACGAAGCCGTGGGGGAGAAGGGGGGAAATAAAGGTAAAAACCCCCTATCCCCCACATTTTTTTATAAACAAGAAAGTGTATATTTTGAACGAGGAGTATACGGTAATTTCCGCAAGAAATCTGAAGGGGGATATGTTGGTTCTGAAACTTTCGGGGGTTGAGGATATAAATAAGGCGGAACTTCTGAGGAACCTTTACGTTGAGGTGGAGGAAAAGGATCTGGAACCTTTGGGGGAAAACGAGTATTACGTTTATCAGCTTTTGGGTTGCGATGTGTTTGACGAGAATTACGGGTTTTTGGGGAAGGTTAAGGATTTGCACGAATGGGCGCCTTACTGGACGTTGGAGGTTTTTGGCGAAAAGGAGATATTGATACCTTTCGTTTCCGAGTTTGTAATTGAGGTGAATGTGGAAAGAAAAGAGATAAGAACTAGACTTCCAAAGGGATATGTTGAGGCTTTATGAGATCCTTGAGGGGTACGAAAAAAGGAAATTCTCCGCAAGGGAGATTTTTGAAGAAATTTATAGGAAAGCAAGGGAATTTGGGGATCTGAATGCATTCATTACTTTAAACGATGGGGAAGTTCCCGAAAATGCTTTACCTATAGCGGTGAAGGATAATATAACAACGAAAAATTTAAGAACCACCGCAGCTTCAAAGATCCTTGAAAATTATATTCCTCCTTACAACGCCACCGCGGTTGAGAGGCTTCGGAAGAAAAACTTTTATATTGTCGGGAAGACGAACCTTGACGAGTTTGCCATGGGTTCAACGGGTGAAAATTCCGCCTTCGGTCCCACCCTCAACCCCATAGATAAAACCTTAGTGCCAGGGGGTTCATCCTCGGGTTCCGCCGCGGCGGTGGGGGCGGATATAGTTCCCGTAGCCTTGGGTAGCGATACGGGGGGCTCGGTTAGATTACCTTCCGCTTATTGCGGGGTTTGGGGGTTTAAACCTTCGTATGGGAGGGTTTCAAGGTTTGGCCTTATAGCCTTTGCATCTTCTCTTGATGTGATAGGGGTTATATCAAGGTCCGCCAAGGATATAACCTTGGTTATGGAAATAATTTCTGGGCATGATGAAAAGGATGCCACGAGCTTAAGAATAGAAGGTGTAAAAAGGGAAAAGGTTGAGGCTTTAAAGAGGGAGAGATGGAGGATAGGGATCCCAAAGAACCTACTTGATGGTATTGACGGAAGGATAATGGGGGAGTTTGAAGGGTTTATTAGGGAGATAAGGAAATTTTCGGATGTTTTGGAGATTGAGATGAGATATACGGATTTTGCCTTAGCCTCTTACTACGTGATAGCATCATCGGAGGCTTCCTCAAACCTTGCCAGGTACGATGGCGTTAGGTACGGTAGGGTTATCCTTGGGGAAAACCTTTGGGAAACTTACAAGAGAACGAGGGAACTTTTCGGGAGGGAAGTTAAGAGGAGGATAGGGATAGGGACTTTCGCATTATCTTACGGATATTACGACAAGTATTACATAAAGGCCCTGATGGCGAGGAGGCTCATAAAGGAAGAAATAGAGGGAATTTTGAGGGAGGTTGATTTTATCCTCCTTCCCACATCCCCATCCCTTCCCCCAAAGCTCGGTTCGGGTTTTTCACCAATAGAATATTACAACCTTGATAAGCTAACCGTTCCATTTAGCCTTGCTGGTGTCCCTGTTATGAGCGTTCCCGTGGGGAAATTCGTTGGGATTCAGGTTGTGGGTAGGTTTGGGAGGGATGAGGAGGTCTTGGCTTTTTCCGAAATCTTGGAGGGGATGATTGGATAGGCTTTCCTTATTTTACGAAAATTACGTTTTCGGTAGGTTCTTCATAAAGGATTATAGGTTTTTTGATACGGGGGTTGAGAGGGGTTATTTTGTGGTTTTGGTGGGGGAGTACGATAGGGAAACGGTGGAGGAAATAAAGAGAAACAAGATCTTTGAAAAGACCTTCGTATATGAGGACGATGGTAGGTTGGCAATAACCCTAATTGAGGAGAAAAGGGAGAAGTTTCCCATTTTAAACCTTATAATGTTTTTCCTTACCGTCCTTTCAACCCTATTCGTTGGCGCATTACATCTTGGGTTAAACCCATTCGGACCGGATATCCTAAAGGGTTGGGTCTTTTCTCTTCCTTTGCTTTTGATATTGGGAGCCCACGAGTTCGGTCACTTTATAGTTGCGAGAAAATACGGGATACCAGCCTCCTGGCCGTATTTTATACCATTTCCCTCATTAATAGGGACGATGGGGGCGGTGATAAGGTTAAGGGGGTTCTTACCGAGCAGGAGGGCCCTCCTTCATATGGCCTTTGCGGGACCTATAGCGGGTTTCATAGTTGCAATTCCGATCTTAGTTTTGGGATTAAGAATGTCCCAAGTTTTGGAGAGCAAGATTTCGGAAGGGATCTTCTTCGGAGAACCTTTAATTTTTAAGTTTCTGTCCCTGTTGGTTTTGGGGGATGTGGGGGATAAGGTTATAAACTTGCACCCATTGGGGTTTGCGGGTTGGGTGGGGCTATTTGTCACAGCCTTGAACCTAATACCTATGGGACAGCTTGACGGTGGGCACATATTTTACGCCCTATTTCCAAGATATCACCACATAATCGGTTGGTTGGTGATAGTCCTTATGGTTATAGGTGGGATGTTTTGGTCGGGTTGGTTCATTTGGGCTTTCTTTGGGATCTTGGTTGGTGTATATCATCCCCCCGCCCTATTTATGGAGAGGAAACTTAAGGGGATAGACTACGTAGTGGGCTTCCTTTCCCTCCTCATCTTTGTTCTATGTTTTACCCCAGTTCCCATAAAGGTTCAATTTTAGAATTTTTGTTATGAAGCTCTTTGAGTGCGTCCCAAACTTTTCGGAAGGAAGAAATCACGATGCGATAAATTCAATAAGGGATGCCATTATATCCGTTCCGGACGTTAAGCTTTTGGATATTGAGGTGGATCCGGATCATAATAGGAGCGTTTTTACGTTCGTTGGGACCGCAGAGGGAGTTTTAGAAGCAGCTTATAGATCCATAGGGGTTGCAATAAAGCTAATAGACCTGAATAAGCATAGGGGGCAACATCCGAGAATTGGTGCTGCGGATGTGGTGCCCTTCGTTCCCCTGTTTGATGCCACGATGGAGGAGGCGGTGCAATTGGCGAAAAATCTGGCGGAGAGGGTCTCAAGGGATTTCAATTTACCCGTTTATCTTTATGGGTACGCGGCTACCAAGCCCGAAAGGGAAGATCTTGCAAACATAAGGAAAGGGGAGTTTGAGGGTTTGAGGGAGAAGATGAAAGACCCAAACTGGAAACCCGATTATGGTCCGGATGAACCCCACCCCACCGCGGGAGCAACCGTAATAGGCGCGAGGAAGATCCTGATAGCTTACAATGTAAATTTAAAGGGTAGAGACCTGAAAGCAGCGCAAAATATAGCAAAACACGTTAGGTTCAGGGATGGGGGATTAAGGTTTGTTAAGGCATTGGGTTTTGACCTTGAATCAAAGAATATGGTTCAGGTATCCATGAACCTTACGGATTACGAGAAAACCCCCATATTCGTGGCTTACGAAAACGTGAAGATGTGGGCGGAGAGGTACGGGCAGGAGATTTACGAATCGGAGATAGTTGGGCTTGTTCCTCTAAAAGCCCTCGTTGATACCGTAAGGTTTTATTTGAGGCTTAACAATTTCAAGGATGATCAGATCATTGAGGGTAGGCTTTACGAAGGTTGGACTTTGGAGACTTACCTTTGGGAGCTTGCAAGCTCCGAGGCGGTTCCGGGAGGGGGTAGCGCTTCCGCCCTTTCCCTAGCTCAGGCGAGCGCATTAATATCAATGGTTTGTGGTATAGGACTAAAGAGTAAAAGATACTCGGAAAATTGGGAGAAGTTTGAGAGGATAAGAACTTTAGCCAAGGATATACTGAAGAGGGCAAAGGAGCTAATATACGAAGATACACAAGCTTTTAAGGGTGTTATGGATGCTTATAAAAAGAAAGAAGGAATTAGGGAGGCGCTGATAAGGGCGGCGGAGGTACCCCTTGAAACCGCCGAACTTTCTTTAAGGGTTTTAAATCTATGCTCGGAGATAAAGGACATAGCACCGAAAAGCGCAATAAGTGACGTATATACCGCGAAGTATCAGGCGATTGCATCCTTCAAGGGGGCTATTGAAAACGTCAAAATAAACCTTGAGAGCCTTGAGGAATGCCCAGAAAAGCAAGAGATTAAGGGAAAGCTGGAGGAACTTTTGAAGGAATTCAAGAATTATGAGGATCATTGAGGCATGCATATACGTATCGGATGTTGATTGTGCGGAGGATTTCTACTCAAAACTTCTTGGGATAAAACCTTACGCGAAGGTGGAAGGGAGGCACGTATTCTTCAAGCTTGAAAACTCCATGCTTTTGATATTCAACCCCGAATATACCAAAAAGAGCGTAGATGTGCCACCGCATGGGTGTTTTGGGCAGGGACATATAGCCTTTGCGATAAAGGAAGATGAAATAGGGGATCTGAAAGAAAAACTTAGGGAGCTTGAGATAGAGATAGAGGCGGAGGTTAATTGGAAAAATGGGGGGAGGTCAATATACCTTAGGGATCCCTTTGGGAACAGCGTTGAATTTACCACCCCGAAAACCTGGGGGTACGATTGGAAAGATTTTACAGGTTAATATCCTCCTTGATCCCAGTAAATTGCCAAAATACGGATGGTGAAGTCCTCTTTCATGCATCATCAATTGGGGAGATAAACGCGGTTTATCCTCTAATAAAAAAGTTCCCATCCTACAAGCTTTCGGTTTTCACAAAATGGGGGTACGAATATGCAAGGTCTTTGGGTTTGAACGTTATAAGGTTCCCATTTGATAATCCTAGATGCTTAAGGAAGATCTTGGGGGGTGTTAGGATGGTTATCATAGCGGAGACGGAGATCTGGCCGAATTTGATAATCACAGCAAAGGATATGGGTATAAAGGTTTTCATAGTAAATGGTACAATTGGTGAAAGGGCTTTTAAGGTTTATAAAAAATTGGGGTTGTTTAGGAGGGCTATAAGCGCGGTGGATCTTGTGATCTGCCAAAGTGAGGAGGATAAGAGGAGGTTTAGGGAGATGGGGGCGAGAAATGTTGAGGTTTTTGGGAATTTGAAATTTGACGGTGTAGAAAGGCCAATAAAGGATATAAAATTTGAGAGGTTTAAAGCGGAAAATCCCTTTATATTCGCAAATATAAGGGGGAAGGAGATTAAGGATGTGGTTAAGGCGATAAGGTTTTCAATGGAAAGATTAGGAAATTTAAGTTTCATAATAGCGCCGAGGCACCTTGAGAATGTAAGGAAAATTGAGGGAGAACTTAAGAGGGCTGGTATAGATTTTTCCCTTAGAACTAAGGAAGGGGAAAGTAAGGTTTTAATATTGGATACGTTGGGGGAGCTTTGGAGCATTTACAGGTTCGGTAAGGGTTGTTTTGTTGGTGGAAGCCTTTACGATTATGGGGGGCATAGTTTAATAGAACCCGCATATTGGAAACTACCAACAGCGGTAGGACCATACTTACATAAACAACCTTACGCTTGGGATATGGTTAAGGATGGGGCGGTTTATTTGGTTAGAAATTGGGAGGAGCTGGGGAGATTCATATTGAGGGTTTATTCCGACCCTTCCTTTGCGGAAAACCTATCCTCAAGGATATACGGATTTTACCTGAAGAATAGGGGGGTTGCGGATAGGGTTTATGAGAGGATAAATTTATGGAGATAGTGGTGATCCTCGATTCTTGGAACTATTCGGGATTTGGGGATCAAAAAAGGGGGGACAGTATAACTTTGGGTATTTTAAGGGATTTGGCGGAAAGGGGATATCCTTTGGCGGAAGCGAAAATATTTTTGGGAAAGAGGGAATATATAGCCCTTGTGGATAAGGGGAAGTTCGTTTTCTTAAAACCTTCGCAAATTTATGGGGAATTTCCAGAAGGGAACATCCGTTGGATACTCAGGGGATATTACGGTAAAGCCTTCAGGTACTCCGAAATATTGAAGGTATCAAAATTGGCAAGGTTTTACGACTTGGATCTTAAGGTCTTCAGGGGCAAAGAAGATGTGGTTCTATACTTTTCTTCCCCATCAAACTCAAGGGTTTTTCTCAATTTGGTGGGTGGGAAAACAGCAACGGGTTATCTTTCCGTTTCAGTTTTCAACCTTTTTTCCATGGTGGGAAACTTTAATGTCCTTGGGCAGTTTGATACCTTAAGGTTCTATTCTGAATTTTCCGGGGACATATCGGAAAATATTTACCTTCCCTTCGGGGTTTTTCTTGAGGGGGGCTTGGGAAAAGATGGGATATTTTATCTCTTTGGGATACACAGATGGTATAACCTTTTGAACTTTGGGTTGGGTTTTGGGGAATTTGGCGGGAGTTTTGGGGTATTGAGGTTGATAAGTGTAGATCCGAGCTTTGAAGGGAAGATCCTTATGGGTTTTGGTGAGGTGGGGTTTGAGGGAAGATTTCGGTTTTGGAACTTGAGGATGAGGGCATTTAAGGGGTTTAGGAAATTGAAAAAATCCTATGGGGGCTTTGATGGATACAGGGAGGTTTCACCCCTTAACTCCTTAGAAAACAAATTTTTTACCCTGAACCTTGAATTACCCCTTTATTCGAAGGCGGTAAAATTCGGACCCTTCTTTGACGCGCTGATTACAAGAAATACGGATTACACCTTCGGAATTTTTCTAAATTATGGAAATTTGAGGATGTTCTTGAGCAGGAGGGGACTTTTTGGGGTATCCTTGGGGATAGAGAGGTAGGTGAAGTTTTCTCCCATAAAATTCCCTTATTATGACGGAAACATTGGTTCCTACAGACCTTGAAGATTTTAGGGATTACGTTAGGGAAGTTGCGGAAAGGTATGTGAAACCTTGGGCTATGGTTGTGGATAAGGAGGATAGATTCGCAAAGGAGAGCTTTGAGGCGGTCAAAAGGGCAAATTTGGCTGGGGTGATAATACCCAAGGAGTATGGAGGGTTAGGTTTGACAACAAAACATTATATTATTTTCATAGAGGAGCTTACGAGGGTTTGTCCTTCAACCGCGGTTACGTTCGCGGTTACATCCGGCTTGGTTCCAAAATTCCTCTTGGATTTCGCATCGGAGGAGATTAAGAGGGGGTATCTACCGAAGGTAGCATCAGGGGAATATATCGGAGCGTTTGGGCTTACTGAGCCATGCTGTGGGTCCGATGCGGGGAGTTTGAAGACGAGGGCGGAAGAGGTTGAAGGGGGATTCAAAATTTACGGGCAAAAGATCTTTATTACTAACGCCTCCGTCTCAAAGTTCATCATAACCATGGCAAAAACGGATCCAGAGAAGGGGAAGAAAGGGATAACCGCATTTTTGGTAGATACGGATAGCGAGGGGCTCTCGATAATCAAAAACGAGGATAAGCTCGGGTGGAGGGGTTCCGTAACTTCTGCCATATCTTACGATGGGGTCTTTGTCCCTTATTGGAAGGTCATAGGTAAAAGGGGTGAGGGTTTTAAGTATGCCTTATCTTCCCTTGATGCGGGGAGGATCGGTATAGCAGCTATGGGTCTTGGAACTATAAAGAGGGCAATTGAAATATCCGCGGATTATGTTAGGCAAAATGGACTATCCTCAAACGAAAGTTATACCTTCAGGCTTTCGGACATGTACGTTATGTACGAAACCGCGAGGGAATATACGTTTTTTGCCGCCGAACTAAGGGATGCCGGAAAACCTTATACCAAGGAAGCGGCCATTGCCAAGCTCGTCGCCTCGGAATACGCTATGAGGGCGGTAAATATAATGCTTGATATCCTTGGGCCAGATGGGGTTGTTTGGGGTGAGGCGGAGAGGCTTTTTAGGGATACAAAAATTTTGGAAATTGGGGAGGGAACGAGTGAAATCCAAAGGCTCGTTATCTCAAGAAGCATTCTATGACGATCCCCGTAATAATAGGACCAACGGGGAGTGGAAAAACGGAGGTAGCAATAGAACTTGCGGAAAAATTCGGATTTACCATAATAAATGCTGATAGCAGGAAGATCTACAAATACCTTGATATAGGAACCGCAAAACCCCCGAAGGAACTTAGGGAATTTTATAGGCTTTTGGACATAATAGAACCCTGTCAGGATTTCTCCGCCTTTGCTTGGGCGATTATGGCGGAAAGGGAAATTGAAAGTCTGTTAAACGAGGGAAGGAAGGTTTTGGTGGAGGGGGCAAGCGTACTATACTTAAAGGCACTTTTTGAGGGATTTTTTGAACATCCCAAGATTCCACCGGAGATAAGGGAAAGGGCAAGGATCTTGGCGGAATCCGGCGAGGGTTATAAAATTTTGATGGAAAAAGACCCGGAAAGCGCAAGGAAAATACATCCAAACGATAAGTACAGGATAGCGAGGGCTTTGGAGGTTTTTCTCTTTACGGGAAAACCTATATCGGAATTAAGGAGGGAGGGAAGAAAGCCAAAATTCTCCCCCATTTATTTCTTTATAAACCTCCCAAAGGAAACCTTAAAAGGCAGACTCCTTGAAAGATCAAGGGAGATGTTTGAGAGGGGTTTAATTGAGGAGACAAGGTGGATCTTGGAGAGGTACCCTTGCTTTGCAGATTGGGGGAAGAAGGTGGTAGCTTATAAACAGGCTTTGGAGTACCTCGAAGGGAAGTACGATTATGAGGACGCAATAATAAGAAAGGCGAAGGCGGATTGGGAGCTTGCAAGGAGGCAAATGAGGTTTATGAGGACACTAAAACCCCTTATTGTGATAAACAGGGAAGAGATTTCCACAAAAATATATCTATATTACCGATGCTAACATCATCCTTAGAAGCCTTGAAACGGTTTTCTTCATCTCCCTCCTATCCACCACAAGATCCACTTGCCCGTGTTCAAGGTGAAATTCCGATCTCTGAAACCCCTCCGGCAGTTCCTGTCTTATAGTTTGCTGTATAACCCTTGGACCGGCGAACCCTATAAGCGCCCCGGGTTCCGCTATTATTACGTCCCCAAGAGCCGCAAAACTCGCCATAACCCCTCCCATGGTTGGGTCGCAAAGGATGGTTATATATGGAACTTTTGCCTTCTCAAGCTTTATTACCCCAACCGTGGTTTTTGCCATTTGCATCAGGGAATATATTCCCTCGTGCATCCTTGCCCCACCCCCAGAGAAAAGAACCGCTATAAATGGTAGCCTACTCTTTGAGGCGTGATCCGCGGCCCTATAAAACTTTTCTCCAAATACGCTCCCCATTGAACCACCAAGGAAACCAAAATCGGTAAAAAACGCTGTTACCTTTATCCCGTCTATATGCCCAATACCTGCAACGCTCGCATCGTTCATCCCATAAAGCTTTCTGTATTTTTCAAGCTTGGATTTATAATCGGGGAAGTTTAGGGGATCCACCGAAACGAGCTCTTTCCCTATTTCCTTTTCTATTCCGTTATCAAGGAGGATAGAGGCGTATTCGTAGGCGCTTATGCGGAAATGGTAGGAACACTTTGGGCAAACCTTTGCGGTTTTTTCAAGTTCTATATTTGGCAATATCGTTTGACAGGATGGGCATTTAACCCAAAAGTCGTCGGGAACGCTCAGGGGCTTTTCCCTCTTGGGGGGTGTCTTTTTGGGTTTGAAGAACATCAACAAACCCCCAAACCTTCAAAAACGATCCTCTCCCAAAGCTTGGGTAGCTGATCTATTCTTTCCCTCACAAGATCAAAGATTTCCCTTTCAACCCTTTTCTCAAAATCCCCCCATATCTTTATGTGGGTAAGCTGGGGCTGATTTATGGGTTTCCCTATTTGCGAAACTAAGTATAGGTAAACCTGTTTTACGCCGTAAGACGAGAATTTCTCGTATATTTCCCTGGCAATCTCGTTTGCGGCTATGTTATAAAGTTTGCCCACGTGGGATATGGGATTTTTGCCCGCCGCCGCTTCCAAGGTCATAGGCCTGTAAGGTGTTATCAGCCCGTTTACCCTATTCCCCCTACCCACCTGCCCATCGTCTCCAGCTTCCGCGCTTGTCCCCGTGACGGTTATATAAACCGAACCGCTTCCCTCGTCGTCCGCGGTATTTATGTGAACCTTGGCTTCCTCCCTATCCAAGATCCCCCTTACGAGATCCTCAACATCCCCCTTTATTTCACCCTTCTTTTCCAGATATTCCTTCAGGCTTGAAATGTACTTATCCACGAAGGCTAAGGCCACGGTAACGTTGAACTCTTCACCGTTCCTTACCACCATAACCTTTATATCTTCCCCCACCTCCGGATGCTTAAATTTGTAATTTTTTGAATTTAGGAACCTTTCAACCTCAAGGGCTATTTTCTCCGCCTTTGATAGCGGATAAAATCCAACCCCAAAGGAGGTGTCATTTGCCAAAGGGATATTGCCGTTCCTCTCAAATAGATCAACGAGATCCGCGCTCCCGGGGCGCGCTATGATATCCGCCCTTATGTGCCTCTTCGGGTCAAGGTTTGGTATGTTTTCCTTTATCCACCCTTCCACCGTCCTATAAAAGAGTTCCCCTATCTCCCTATGGAGGTTTTGTCCCTTATAGAAATTCGTAACCCTTCCAACCAGCGAGAAGATTATAGGCTCTATAACTTCGCCTCCCCCAAACTTGGGTTTTGCCACCCCTCCAACAAGTATCGCCTTATCCACATTGTGATGTAGGATCCTCCCGAACCTCTCAAGGTAGAGCTTGGAAAGTTCCCTGCTAAACTCCTCCGCGAGAGAATCGCATATCGTGTCGGGATGACCCAATCCCTTCCTCTCCACTATTTCAAGATCGTTCTCCTCAAAGTGGGATAACCTCTCTATCTTTATCATTTCGCTACGTATTCTACGGTTGATTTACCGAAGAGGGCACCCGAATCCCTATCCTCAAGGATGAGCACCTTCACTATTTCTCCCCTTAGATCCATGTCAGTTTCAAACGTTACCCTAAGGTAATTTTCCGAGATGCCACTCGCCAATCCGTTCTTCACATTCTCAACCAACACGTTCAATGTCCTTCCCAAAAATTTCATCCTATACTCCTTCTTCTTTTGCGAGATAAGGTTTTGGATCCTCCTCACCCTCTCTTTCCTAACGTTGGGCGGAAGTTCGCCGAGCTTATAAGCTTCCGTCCCTTCCCTGGCGGAATACTCAAAAGCGTGGACATAAGCGAAGGGGTATTTCCTTATAAGATCCAAGGTTTCCTCAAAATCCTCTTCCGTTTCCGTTGGGAAGGCAACTATTATATCCGTACCTATAGCGACATCCGGGATCTTGCGGTATATCCTGTTTAAAACCTCTTCGTAAATCTCCCTCGTATAAGGCCTTTTCATATCCCTCAAAACCCTGTTGGATCCCGATTGGGCGGAAATGTGGAAATGCGGGCAAAGGTTCTCCCTCTCTGCGAATAATTCTATAAGATCATCGGTGACGTGGGTAGGTTCTATTGAGGAGAGCCTGAACCTGACGTTGGGAAACCTTTCGGATAGTAGGGATATTAGGTCCGTTAAGTTTTTTCCCCATTCCTTACCCCAATCCCCTATCTGGGTTCCTGTTAAAACTATCTCCTTTGTGCTTTCCGCCAAAGCTTCGGCATCCTTAAGGATCCTATCAAGGGATAAGCTCCTTGATTTTCCCCTTGAGAACCTTATGGAACAGTATGTGCATTCAAAATCGCAACCCTCCTGCACCTTCAAAACCCCCCTAGTTCTTCTTATGGAAACCAGGGGTAAAAACTGTTCGTTAAATCCAAAGTGCTCTAAAACCTTTTCAATAGACCCCGAGAAATCCGCAACCTCGTAAGGCCTGAGTTTCGCGGCGCATCCCGTGTATATAACCTCCTTCCCGAGATCCTTATAACGCCTTACCGCCCTCCTACTCTCCCTCTCCGCTTTATGCGTTACAGCGCAAGAATTTACAATTACGAGATCCGCCTCCTCCGGACTTTCAACTATCTTATACCCTTTCCTTAAAAGGGCGCTTGATAGATACTCGCTATCGTAATAGTTCGTCCTACAGCCGAAGGTTTGGATGAATACCTTCATCTCTTTATCTCTTGAGCCTTTTTCATAGCCTCAAGGAACTTTTGAGGATCCTTTGGGGGTATAGGTTCAAGCTGAACGACGTTATAAGCATCTTCTTTTAGGTAAGCGTTCGCAACCCTCTTTATATCCTCAACCTTAACCTCCGAGATCTTCTTTGGGTAATCGTTTATCTTCCCCGGATCCCCGTGTATTATCCAACTCCATCCCATCCTCATACCCAAACCCAAAACGCTTTCGGTGCCATTCACAAACTCAACTATGGCGGATTTCTTTATCCTGTTTAGAAAAGCCTCATCTATCCCCTTTTCCTTTATCTCCGCCAAGTTTTTGAGGATTATCCTTTCAACCTCCGAAAAGTCCGAGTTGGGTTGCAAATTAACCCAAAACACCATAATTGATGGGTCTATTCCATCATCAACCCAAACGGAATAGCTTGAAGCCTTCCCACCCTCAATGAGATCCTTATAAAGTTTTGATGTTTTGGAGTTCAGATAGCTTGAAAGTACCTCCAAGGCGTATATATCATCGTTTTTCCCCTCGGGTATGTGCCAGGAAATTGCCAAGATCTTTGAGAATCCCTCCTTTTTGACCGTGGCCCTCCTTATCCCCCTCTGCTCGGGCTCCCTTGTCCCAACCTCCGGAATTTTCCTTGGTTCGTATCCTCCGAAATACTTCTTAACCATTTCGTAGATCTCCTCCGCCTTCACATCCCCCACAACTATAACCGCAGCGTTGTTTGGCGCATAATATGTGTCATAATACCTCTTTACATCCTCAAGGGTTATTGAGTTTAAATCGCTCATCCAACCTATCACGGGATGCCTGTAGGGATGGGCTATAAAGGATATCGCGTATAGTGCTTCGTAAACCGTACCGTTGGGCGTGTTTTCCGTCCTCCACCTCCTCTCCTCTTTCACCACTTCCCTCTCCTCCTCAAAACCCTCAAAGGTTAAATTCCTCATCCTATCCGCCTCCATAGCTATAACTTCCTCCACCCTGTTTGAAGGTATAACCGCATGATATGCGGTTGCATCCCTAGTCGTAAAGGCGTTATCGGATCCACCCATCCTGTCTATTATTTGACTATAATCCCCCTTTATTCCTTTGCTGGGCCTGAACATCATATGTTCGAGAAGGTGGGAAATTCCCGTTATACCGTAGTTCTCGTTCCTTGAGCCAACCCTATACCAAACCTGTACCGTTGCGACGGGGGAGGAGTGATCTTCAACAACAAAAACCCTAAGGCCGTTATCAAGTTTAAAGGTCTTTATCTCAACGGGTTTTATTGTTCCCACGATCATAAGCATAATTGCTTATTCTAAGGCGGATTTTAGGATCTCAAGGAATTCTTTTGCCATCTCTTCCTCACTTTTGAAATCCGAAGGGTAAAGGGTTTTTAAGTATATCAGTCTCAGATCCCTCTTAAATAACCACCTCAAAACTTTCCTCCAAACCCTCCCCCTGTTTCCCCTTATACAAAGGACTATTACCGGAACGTTTTTGTCCTTTGAAAGCTTAAAAGCTCCGATTTTCACCTGTGGTAGCTTGTTCCTACCTCCCTCGGGAAATATCCCTATGTCGTATCCCTCTTCTATCAAATCGTACGCCCTCTTGAAACCCTGAGGCAAGGGAAGGCCGTTGAAGAACCTTAAGAACGAGCCGAATATGGGATTTTTAAAGAGGTTTCCGTGTCCCAAAAAGTACAGTTCCCTATCCCAAAAGGCGAGAATGAGCGGGGGATCTATGTAAGAGGAATGATTTGATGTAATTATTACGGGAGTATTGGGAAGGTTGAGGCTTTCCGTGTTTAGGAATTTTGCGCCGGTTAAGGTTCTAAATAGAAAATTTAATACGATCCGGGCAAATCGCCACCTAAGGCTCCCCCGCATAAACATCTATGGGCCCATCCCCCACGTAAAACTGCTTTATTATCCTTCCGGAGAAGTCCGCGTATAAAACCCTATCGTTATCAAAATCTGTGATTACTAAGGTGTCCCCCTTAACCGCGCAGGAGGACGCGGAAATATCGGAAATTATGAAACCTTCCCCCCTTTCCACCGCCCAGTTGAACTTATAAACCCCACCATACCACCCCACCAAGAATAGGTACCCACCCTTTGATATGCACATACCACCCAGATAACCACCCACAAAGAAGCTATCAACCCCCTCCGAGATCCTGTAAAGGTAAGTTTCCCTTCCGGAATAATCCCCCGTGGAAAGGACGTATATTTCCCCATCCCCATCCAATATAACGGATTGGGAGTTTATTCCCGCCCTAAACGTCCTTATAGTGTCAAAATTAAAAACGTTGTGGATCCAGAGCTCCCCCCTCATATCCGAATAGTAATTTGTGCAGGCCACAAAGAGCTTACTTCCCGAGACATATAAACCCTCCGGATTTCCGCAAGTTCTAAACTCCGAAATCAAACTTTTCCCCCTAAAGGCGCTTATCGTGCTTGTTAAAAAGTTGCTGACGAAAAGGGTATTGTTTATGTAAGAATATGCCAGGGAGTAAGGGTTCCTTCCATCCCCCACCTTTAACGTCTCAACCTCTGCGGTTGTGGTTATATACCTAAATACAGTATTTGTTCCGGAATTTACGATGAAAACCGTATCACCCACCTTTAATATTTTGTTTGCCCAGAGATCCGCAAATATAACCCTTCTAGCGGAATCATCTAGGTACCAAAGCTCGGGCGATAGGGTGGTTAAAACCCAAACCTCACCTTTCCCCTCAACTATCGCGTTGTTTTCCCCCCCCACGTAAAACCTTTCAACGCAACCGTAAAGGAGGAAAAAGACGCTAAGATTCCTCAAGCTTTTTAACGACGACATCGCTCACCACCTTAGGATCAACCTTACCCCTAAGATCCTTCATTATCTGCCCAACAAAGAAACCCACAACCCCCTTCTGTCCCTTCTTATACTTTTCCACCTGCTGGGGGTTGTTTTTAATGATCTCATCAACGAGGCTTTCAAGGTCTATTTCAACGGGTTTTGGTGCCTCTTCTATGAGCCTCTCAAAGGGAACACCCTCAAATATGTTCTTCTGCACCGCAACCTTTAAGTATTCCTCCAAAATTTCTCCCTTCTCCACTTTTTCCAAAAGCTTACCAAACCCCTCAACATCAAAATCCCTTAAGGTTTTCTCCTTCTGATTCAACCTCCCAACTATTACATTCACCAAATACTCAGCCCACATTTTTGGATTTACACCCCTTAGGGAATCGAAGGTTTGAGAAAGCTCAAGATCGTAAGCTATTATCTTCGCAAGATTTTTGGGGACGCCCAAGGAGATATATCTCTCTTCCTTCTCCCAGGGCATCTCTTTTATGAGAACTTTTGCCTCCTCAATTATCGTTTCATCCACAAGGAGAGGGGGTATGTCCGGCTCGGGGAAGTACCTATAATCGCTCTCCGTTTCCTTGGTCCTCATAGGTTCCGTCTCCTTTCCGTTCCACATTCTCGTCTCCTGTATAACCTTTCCCCCTCCCATTATTATTTCGCTCTGCCTTTTTATCTCGTACTCTATTGCGTCCGCTATAGCCTTAAAGGAGTTTAAATTTTTTATTTCAACTTTCGTCCCAAAAGTTTCCCTTGATGTGCTTACGGATACATTCACATCCACCCTAAACTGGCCCTTCTCCATATCCGCGTTTGAAATTCCTAAGTACCTGACCGCGGATTGTAGGGCCCTTAAAATTTCCTTTGCCTCCTCCGGCGAGGATATTTCCGGGGCAAAAACTATTTCAAGGAGTGGTATTCCAGCCCTGTTGAAGTCCAAAAGGACGGTACCATCTTCAAGGTGTAAGGATTTTGCGGTTTCTTCCTCAAGGTTTATCCTCTCTATCCTCTTCCCCAAAATCCAAGCGTTCCTAACAATGGGAACAGAGTACTGGGTTATCTGATAACCCTTTGGAAGGTCCGGATAGAAGTAATTCTTCCTATAAAAATTCGAAACCCTTGATATTTCACCCTTTAGGGCAAGGCCTAGGGATACCGCAAAAATAACGGCGGTTCTATTGGGAACGGGTAAGCTTCCGGGATGTGCCAAACATATTGGACATACAGCAACGTTGGGCTCCTCCCATTCCCCCACCGGGCAGGGACAAAACATCTTACTTTTTGTATTAAGTTCAACGTGTACCTCAAGCCCTATTCTTGGGAACATCCTCAAAACAGGAAACCACCCCCTACAATTATGCTCAGGAAAGGACCTCCCGCGCTTGCTCTGGGACCTCCGGAAACCTCCCTATCCCAAACCTTCCATCCCCCACCCAAGGCATGGGTATATCCCACCTTTAAACCCAAACTCAAACCGTACAGGGATACATCCCCCTGAAGGGAAGCCTTTATTAGGTATGAACCCTTTGAAAACTTTGCGGTTCTTGGGGGATTTACAAAAGCGCTATCAAAGCTCCCGGAATAGTCCTCTATTAACGTAATGTTTATTGAACCACCGCCTATCCCTAAGAGCCCGTAAAAGTTGAACCTTTTGTTTGAATAAAGGAGATAACCGATATCGAAGAAACCGAAACTCCCATCTATCCGAGCGGTCCTCTTGAGGGAATCGTTCCTAACACTTGCACCTATAAAACTTCCCCCTTCGCCCCCAATAAGAACTTTCTTTATCACACCATAACCTGAACCCCCAGTTGATACGAAGTACCCTTTTAATTCACCGTACCCATTATTCTTTAGGTAATCTGAGAGATCGGAAATTTGGGGGAAACGGAGGGAGAGGTTGAAATGCCCAAATCCACCAAAACCCAAAACAGCAACTAAAAGGGGCAACATGCGGGTATTTTAAGGGGGACTATTCCAAGAAGTACCTATAGTATCCCTTTAAAAATTCCCCCGCCTCTTTCTTCCCAAGCTTATAAGCCCTGTAACAACACTCCGCGGAGAGCAAACCTTCCGCCTTAGAGCATATTATGTAGTATTCTTCGGCGGCCTTTTCTTTCTGGTTCTTCCTTTCAAGCATAACCGCAAGGAGATACCTGTCATAAAGGGTTCTAATTTCTAATTTGACCTCCCTGTTCGTTAAAATTGAGAGGTAATTTGAGGAAAAGGCCCTTTGGTCAGGTATCTCATCCCAGATCCTGTAAAGAAAGAGGGCCTCAGGGTCGTTTAATCCAGCGTTCAGCAGGGCGTTCTTGCAACCCCCATCCGTGGAGCATATAAAAAGGGCGGAAAGTAGGCTCATAAATACCCCCTTCCCACCATCCAAACCTTCCAACCTTCCATATCCAACCCCCTTAATACCCCCACGGAGTCTATAATAACGGGATTTTTAACGGAATCTCTTACTTTCCTCCAATCTATATCCCTGAAATCCTTCCAAGCGGTCAAGATCAGGACAACATCGGAACCCTCAA
>Ga0272445_1000020_pt1 | contig 171863 bp, 167 predicted proteins | sample YNPCB0031_FD_194404 | JGI IMG/M metagenome (GOLD analysis project Ga0272445, IMG submission 194404) | Hot spring sediment microbial communities from Yellowstone National Park, WY, United States - YNP-CB-003-1 | ecosystem: Environmental > Aquatic > Thermal springs > Hot (42-90C) > Sediment...
TGTATGAATGTAGTATTTGGAGCTAGAGCTTTTGATGATGGTTATACATGTATTTAGGTAATACTGGAGGAATAAGGAATAGATTGTAAAGACTTCTCCATTATGGAGCTTGACACCTTAGGTATTTGTTATAGGTTTGAGAGACGAAGTGGTTATTCAGTATTTAGATGGGGATGTTGTATCGAGGGTTACGGATGATCTAGATAATACGTGACGTGCCAGGAGATATGTTTAGATGATTACATCCTAAAGCATTTAGATGGAGGCATCCTAGAGGATCAGAGAAAACATTGATTTTAGTAGGGGGAATATTGTTGAGAAATATATACATTGTAGTGCATAAATGCCTGCTACTAAATTGTTAAGCGGTCTACCGAAGGAGGAGCACTCTCTACATATCACAAAGTATGTGAGCATCATATAGCACAATATCAATCGTTGTTACAGACATGAATACGTATGCCCTTTCTCCAATAAAACCGATAGTGCTATTGATTTTAAGACCGCTAAGACATCGTGGATTGTATTAGCAAGCCTATTTAAACCCCCACTTATTTTTTATTTCCATCTTATGATTAACAAGTAAAATTGGGTTTTATGTTAGAAAAGTTTTAGTCTCTCTAAGACATAGATTAGTTATGCTTAGGATACGTTTACTGAAAAATACAGCTATCTGTTTATTGCTGGTTTTGTTATGTTTAGAGATTTTATATGTTGGGACACCTGTATATGGGTGGCTTCAGAGAACAATACATAGAGATTTTCATTGGACGTATAATTGGATAGAGTGGATGTGGAGTCTTGATATTCCCGTAGATTATTATATAGCTTATGCAGTTATTCCACTAGGTGAAAGACTTCGAGAAGGTCAAAGACTATGGGGGACACTTGTTACAACGGATGACCAATATTTAAAAAGTTTAGCAAATGTTCTGAAAAGTACGGCTTCTCAACAAGGATATGGATATTACGATATGGCTAATTTTATCTTAGCCTTTGTTCAAGGTTTGCCATACATTCCAGATAAGGTTTCTACACCTTATGATGAATTCCCAAAATTCCCACTTGAAACATTGATAGAAGGTGGTGGAGATTGTGAAGATACGTCTATACTGTATGCAACACTCTTGAAAATTATTGGGTATAATGTTGTATTGGTTTCTCCACCTGGCCATATGATGGTTGGTGTTGCAGAATATCATGATTATCCTCTTGCAGGTGGATGGTATGTAGAATTCAATGGTGTTAGATATTATTTAGCTGAAACAACAGGAGAAGGCTGGCGTATTGGAGAAGCCCCTGAAGAATTTAGAGGAGTAACTGTACAAGTCGTCATGATAACAGGTGAACAACTTAGACCTAGACCAGTTGATATTCCCAAGTTGATAGAAGAGCATAAAGTTTTACAACAAAAATATGATGAATTATATCAAAGTTATCAAGATTTAAGTAACAAATATCGTAACATTGAAGAAAAATATAAGACATTAAATAATGAGTATACTTCTCTCAAAAATAGTTATAATGAACTCCAAAATTCATATCAAACATTATCCTCAAAGTATGAATACCTTACTTCATCATATAACGAGCTCCAAGCCTCGTATCAGAGATTATCCTCTGAACATGAATCTTTAAAATCATCATTCAACCAACTCTCTGCATGGTATTCTCAACTACAGACTAACTATACTTCTCTACGTGTAGAGTATAACCGAATTAATAATCAGTTTCAAGAGTTAAACGAAAAGCATCAACTATTAAAAGGGCAATATGATGATCTGAATATGAAATATCAAAAACTCACACTAGACCTTTCAACAACAACATTCATGTTAAACATCTATAGATTACTATTCTTCATAATGATAACAATAACAGTAATAGTGATAGCGGTATTCATAATATCTAGAAGAAAGTGAAGGTAACGTATTCCTTAGTTAATGAAAAATACTGCTGATTACGACACCTGAAATAATATATACTACTATGGAAACTATTTTTATGTAATGGGAGAAGCTGAAAGAATAAAGAAATTACTAGAGAAGTTGGATGAGCTAAAAAAGTCTGGTGTATTTACTGAGGAAGAATATGTGAGAAAGAAAGAACTCTTACTGGAACAGTTGAGAAGAGTTGAGAGGAAACCTCCTCTTAAAACTATACAGTTATTATCTATTTTGATAGCTGTTATAATTATTTTTGTAGGAATCGTGGTAGTAGTAACACCTATTAAAATTCCAACATCTTATATAACCACAGCACAAACCTTGACATACATTGAATCCTCTACTACTCTAGAGGTTCCGATAATAGAAAAATCGAAGGGTATAATCGAGCCTGGATATATTTTAGCTATCAAACTTGGTAAATATTCTCTAAATAAACTTCCATCATCAGCTATACTTTATGCTGTAACACCTATGCCAACAACAACCGTTAGGGAAGCAGGAACAATTCCATACTATGCCACATTTTCAACAACTTTTACAGCCCTAATGCCTGTAACGACAACAAAGACAATATATCTTACTGATATGATTTTAGAATACAATAATAAGATGTATAGATTATTAGAAAATGAGCCATCAATTATGGGAAAGATCTCCGCCAGCAAGGGAATCATAGACTTCCTCCTCTTAGATGAAGAAAACTATATGAAATTAATGCAGCAATCATCTTATCAACCAATATATACGATAAGTAATGTCAGAACAATTTCAGAATTTGAATTTAAGCCTCCACCGCCTGAAAAAATTTCAGGAAATGAAGTATACTTTGTATTTCTACTTAGAGGAAACGAAAGAGCTGAAATAGAATATGAAGTGAATGCCGTCTGGAAGGTTATTGAAAAGGCTCCTACAACAATCTCTATAACCTTATATACGACTTCAGAATATGTTGGAACTCCGCTTATCGAGGTTGGTATATCCATAATTCTACTCGGCATAATTCTTCTAGTGATCTTTAGATTCTGGAGAAGAATAATCCATTAGATAATTATTTTAGAATGGAATGAGATGAATTAAGATTCTTGGTATTTCTCAGGGTTAATAGTTTTATAACTTGTCGAGAAAATGAAAAATAGAATGATAAGACTAGTCTGTTCGTCTTGAAAGTATCTTAACCCAAGGATTTCCTTTGAGAAATGATGGTAGGCTTGATCCTTCTTCCTCTTCCTCCTCTCTAGCTATCTGAGTTAAAGCTGTTATCGCTCTAGATGTTACCGTCTTCTTAACCTTAGTCTCGACAATGTTTAGGTTTTCGAGAAGCCTATGTATCAACTCAAGCTCTACTAGTATCTTCTCTAGAAGCTCGTTTTGTTTGTTTAAGACTTCAACGATTAAGGTTTGCTGTAGGTTTGCTCGGCTTTGAGTATGCACTTTATAGTGTCCAGCAAGGCCTACCATAGAGGCTCAAAGTTTATCCCGCCTGAAACCATTACCCCTGAGACACCGCTATTCGTTCTGAAGAAGAGGGATCCTGAGCCCTTGAGCTATCATGCATTCAAAGAGATATTCAAGAAGGTAATCGGGAGATGAACGTGGATAAGAAAGGAGAGCGTAGGTACAGGTATTCGATACACAGTCTAAGGAAGTTCTTCAAGACTCAGATGCTTGCTAGAGGTGTCGAGAGTGCTTTGATTGATTTCTGGATGAGTCACGTAACAGATGCATATACGAGGTTCAGGGATATGGATGTAGACTGGATGAGGAACAAGTACTTGTCGGCAAACCTTAGAATCAGAGAAGCTAAGACTGATAAGAGACAGCTCAAAGAGTTGCTGAAAAGCATCGTTAGACAGTATGGTTATGACCCTGAGAGATTCATCGTTCCAGGAGCAACTGCAATCGGGGAAGATGTGATTCTAGGAGCATTGAGAAATTTCATAAGTGGAGAAGAAGGCTTAGCCGATAAAATGAATTGCACGTTTGATTTCGCTCTAATAAAATGAAAATAATAATTACATAGACTAGCTACAGTTAATCTTGCTAAAAATTTATAAACCCCTGGAAGCATTTATATATAGAGCTTAAATAGGGTAGATAAAAATGTCTTCGCATTCTAAAGCACCGGAACCATCAATAGAGATCCAGAATGTAGTAGCGTCCGTAACAATAAATCAGAGATTAGACCTTGCACAAATACAGAAGACATTCCCTGATGTTGAGTATAAGCCCGCCCAATTCCCAGGGCTTGTCTTCAGATTGCAGAAACCGAAGACAGCGACATTAATCTTTTCATCTGGTAAAATGGTATGTACAGGTGCGAAGAGTGAGCAGGAATCTATAAAAGCAGTACAGACAGTTATTAAGCTATTGAAGAAAGAGGGATTCCTAATTCAACAAGAGCCACAGATAGAGATCCAGAATATAGTTGCATCAATAGACTTACATGGAACTATCAACTTAGAACAAGCAGCAAACAAGCTAGAAAATACAATGTATGAACCAGAACAATTCCCAGGCTTAATCTTTAGAATGATGGAGCCTAAAGTAGTTATCTTAATGTTTGCAAGTGGAAAACTTGTTTGTACCGGGGCAAAAACCGAGAAAGAAGTACATGATGCAGTCTATAAGCTTAAACTAATTCTTGAAGAAAACAATTTAATCACTTATCCTTCTACGAAAAGCTGATATGATAACTCAATATTGTCTCTCCAATTATAAGATTCTCAATATTGCTTATCGAGATTCTAGATATGAAAATCCATCTAGAACCATTACTCACATACGCAGATTATGTTAAGATTTTCTAGGATAGATTGCTAAGCAGCTCTTAAATGTAGATAGCTATTGGGAATATCCATCATCTAGGATCTTTCTTAGTATAGTTCGACTTCTTCCAATATGCAGGAATCTTTGATAGGGGTTGAATAGTTTTAGGTCTGCTTCAACTATTTCAGCTCTATTGAAGTATTAGATTCTTATGATATTGTATCCACTTGCTTTTCTTAATCTATTCATTATTGTTAGACCAAGCCCTTTCTCTTCAAACCCTTCAGATACCGCTATATCTATATCTAGCTCATCTATCTTTCTCAATGCTTTGTACAGGTTCCTAGCTACCTCAAAGAGATTCTTCCTCGAACCTAGGCTTAAGATTTCGACTTCATGATAATATTGAGTAGTCTCAGATGAAGCAAGTAATACAACTTTTAATCCATTATCCATCAATCTCTTAACATGTTTGAATACTCCTAGACTGTATCTCTCTAGGTTGCTGTAATCACTAGACTCGATAACTTGTAGAGGCTTGGAAGGCGCATAGTGCCGATATTTCATACCTGGAGCAATTGCTTCAGAAGCTTCAATCAATCCTCTAGCAAACTCAGGTATAACTATCTTCTTCTTAATTGTCTTCTCTATTTCTTCTATTGGGAGGGCTCCAGGTCTAAGAAGTAATGGAGGATCTCTGGTAATATCGATTATAGTTGATTCCACACCGTAGAGTGTTTCTCCAGAATCTATGATTACATCTACTCTCCCCATCATGTCTCTCTTAACGTGCTCTCCACTCGTAGGTGATGGCTTACCAGCAGGGTTAGCGCTTGGAGCAGCTATGGGTGTCCCGCTAAGTTCTATCAGCTTTAAAGCTACTGGATGCGCAGGCATCCTAACGGCTACAGTTTCTAAACCTGCACATACTTCATATGGTATTCTTTCTGATCTATAAAGAACCACTGTTAATGGACCTGGCCAGAATTTTTCAGCCAGTTGGTAAACCTCTTCTTCCACATTATCTGATAATATGTTTAATTGGTTTATGTCTGAGATGTGGACTATGAGGGGGTTATCTAGCGGTCTACCCTTAGCTTCAAAGATCTTCCTGACAGCTAAACTATTCATAGCATCTGCACCGAGACCATATACAGTCTCGGTAGGAAAGATTACTAATCCGCCATACTTGATAACTCTAGCCGCTTCTATAAGATAATCTATTCTTGGGTTTGAAGGGTCTATTCTAAGGATTCTAGTAGGCTTGACAGGCTCATGCATTCTATAGTCGTAATAGGTTACTGTAGGGTTTAAATATAGTGGTTGAATCTTCCTAGCCCGTGATTACTAGCTTGATGTGAATCCACCGTCTACGACTACTATAGCTCCGGTAACATAGCTTGATAATTCACTTACGAGAAATAGTATAACTCTAGCCACCTCGTCGGGGTGGCCGAATCTCCCCATAGGAAGCCTGGACATAAACTGTACACCTGTTAATATCCTACTAATTTCTAATTTGAGTAGAGTTTTTTCCTTAAGCTTCTTAATACTTTCCGTTTCTATACCTCCAGGGACTACCGCATTTATCCTAAAACCTATCTTACTATACTCTCTGGCAAGGGCTCTAGTCAATGCTAAGACTCCTATCTTACTTATGTCGTAGTGAACTAGGTTTCTAGCAAATGGTAGTATGCTCTCGATAGAGCTAACATTTACTATTATGCCTCCCTTCTTATCTCTAGACCTCACCATATTCTGACACATCCAGAACATTGAGTATAGATTCACCCTCATAATATTCTCGAGGAAAACATCATCAACATCTATGAAGTCCTTGAAAACGTAAACACCAGCATTATTCACTAGTATATCGGGTTCTCTTCCCTTGATTGAACTCCAAAACTCATCTATCTCTTCTTTCCTAGATAAGTCTACTTTGAATAATTCAATTTCCACACCATAACCTAAAGCCTCATTCCTAACTCTAGACAATCCTTCATAATTAATGTCTAGGAGGTAGAGGGAAGCTCCTGCTTCTGCTAATCTTAAAGCGGTTGCTCTACCTATGCCTGAAGCCGCTCCTGTAACTATCGCAGTCTTACCTTTTAATGATATCAGTTCATGTATTCTTGGTAGGCTCATTCTACTGTTCATTCATATTTGAATCTTAAAAAGTTTAAGAGAATGCATGATGCCCAAGTCTACAATGCTTCAGCAGCTACTTCATCTCCTCTCCTTAAAACGTATTTATGGATCTTCTTTGGGCTCAGTTTGCCTGTTAAGTATTGGACTGCATTATCTACGTTGAATTCTTTACATGCATATATGTCTACTGTTGCAAGCCTATCTTCTATGAATGTATGTATACTTATGTGGCTCTCACCGATTATCACGAACCCAGATATACCTGGAGTTGGATTATCATATTCTTCTACAAGAGGCTCGGAAAGCCTTGTTAATTTTAAGAAGTCAGGAAGCTCTAATAAAATTTGAGAAATGAGATTCTTATCTCCTAGTCTGTCTCCTCTACATCCATACATATCAATTATTAAATGTAGCCCATGCATCTCTACATCTATCCTTGTGGATCTTCCTTACCAAAGTAAATATATACTTTTCATTATGTTGATGATATCCTATTTTAGCATGACACCTAGCATGTAGGAGAAAAGTATTCCAAGTAGGAATGAGGCTATCCACGAGCCTAGAAGCTTCCCAAGTAATCTTACGTTAATTATAGAGATTGGTGAAGAGAATGCAGCCCCTATCAAGCCTCCAAGCATTATTTGAGTTAAAGCAGCAGGTATACTTATCTGTGTTAATATCCATAAAAGTATAGAAGATGATAGTAAACTTGAAGAAAGCTTTACTGGACTTAATATTGCTAGTCTTTCTCCAATTATGTACGAGATCTTTTCTGAGAAGAAGAAAGCACCCATAAAGACTCCCAAGAATACTATCGGGTACATTGATATAGAATTCTCAGCAAGCATCAGTAACATGAACCCTAGATTATTTGCTGAAATAGTATATGCTCCATAAAAGGTGGCCAAGTATATAGTGAGTCTAGTGAAGAGATACATGGAGTTTATTCTAATCATTGAGAAAAGCTTCACTAATACTAGGTATATTGCTTGGGTAAGATATACTGCTATGAGAGGTGTTAGCAGCCATGCTAGGAATGTTATACTCAGAAAGGATTGGTTTATCTGGGTGTTTAATGATAATGATGCTCCAATTAAAGATGCTACGGAAATATTTGATATACTTACGGGGATTGCTAACACACTACATATGGAAAGAGTTACTAAGATAGCTACGACTGGTATTATGAGTGAGTCAAATGTAATCAGCTTGTAGGGGTTCATCTTCCATCCTTCAAGCATCAGTCCAGCAAGCATAGAAATAGCTGTAAAAATTACAGAATATCTAAACTTAGTGATACCTGAGGTTACCAAGCCACTTATAAATAATGAACTATTATTCCAACTAAAAAGAAGGCTTGATAAAAAACATAACACATACGTTAAGAATGAACTCAATATTCTTTACACCACTATACAATACTGGACGCTTTACCCGTATCTTTGAGCAATAATCTGGAACAAGACGTCGGAAGCATCTTCAGCCGAATCACATATATTATCCATTATGTCTATCATCTCCTTAACTTGTATTACATCTAGCACCTTAAATCTATCAGCTTCCCTAAAGATACTCTTAATTATCAGTGTCTTCAATTCATCTGCTTCTTCTTCTATATCTTCAATTTCCTGAAGTATTGGTTTAGCTTTCTCCATGTTCTCCTTGAAGATTCTAAAAGATTCAAGTAGTTTCTCAGATGCTTTAATACATGATTGAATGTAGTTATCCATCTCTGGGATAGAGAACGTGAAGTATAGTAGGTCCCAGCTTGGTGTAGTTATTACTAACTGTTTAACTGAGTCTTTAGTATAATCTGCAATATTGTCGATTTCTTCTACTAGGTTTAGTAAGTCTTCTCTAATATGTGCAAAATAAGTTCCCTTACAAAGCTCCTCAGATATTACCCTTCTCATGCTATCTGCTTCAGTTTCTAGAGTATCTATATTGTTATAGATTTTAACTATGTCTCCGAGTCTTCCTTTCTTTATAGAGTTAGAGATATCCATGAGGTACTTTACTGTTTCCACTATCTTCCTAATATATTCTTCAATAGAATCCACGACCTTCCTCTCTCTTCTATAGAACAACCCACTTAACCGATTAAGCATGTCGTAGAAATCTACCTAGTAAACAATTAATTTAACTTTTACATATTTTTAGACTTAATGATGGGTCCTTATAAAATCTTCTTTCATCCTTACTTAGTTAGGATTGATTTTACCAGTGCTGCTCTAATATAGACTCCATTCTCAGCTTGTGTAAAGTATTTTGCTTGAGGGAGAGAATCAACATTTTGGGATAATTCATCAACCCTCGGTAGAGGATGCATTATAATTGGTATCTTCCTAAATTTCTTTAATAGATTTACCGTTAATTTGTAGCTTCCTTTCAGTCTTTCATATTCTGAAGGGTCTGAGAAACGTTCCTTTTGAAGTCTAGTCACATATAATACATCTAATTCTTCTATAACTTCTTCAACTCTCTCAACCATCTTCCATTCTACTAATTTATCTATCTTCTCTAGTACTTCCCTACGTATCTGCAATTCTCTAGGTGCGATATAGTATATCTTGATGTTATCATACTTAGAGATAGCGTAGCTTAGACTACTTGGAGTTCTACCATATTTTAGATCCCCCATAATACCTAAGTTTATACCATCTATTCTTTTTAACTCTCTCCAAATAGTATACAAGTCGAGTAAAGCTTGGGTTGGATGCTCATTCCATCCATCACCTGCATTGATTACAGGTGTAGAAGCAATCTCAGCAGCCTTCCTTGCAGAACCTGGTTCTCTATGTCTCAGAACTATTATATCGGGGTCGTATCCATCAATCATTCTAATAGTATCTTCAAAGCTTTCACCTTTCGCTATACTCGCAGCTTGCTCCAGCCCGAAATCTATGACTAATCCTCCAAGCCTCGTCATAGCGAATTGGAAGCTCAACCTAGTTCTTGTGCTAGGTTCAAGGAATACTGTTACCATTACCCTATCTTTACAGTAATCTAGAATCTTCTTCATACTCAATTCTTCTCTAATCTTTTCTGCTTCATAGAATAAGTAATCCATGGTTTCTCTATCAAAATCTAATGCTGAGATAATGTCTCTATTGTATAGTTTAATCAATTCCTACATCACCTCTGAGAGTATGCTTATCATTTATTCTTTAGTATTTCGTTAAAGCTTGAATCTCTCTTCAACTTGAAGAGATAAATATATAATGAGTTAGTCTTCTAATTCAGCTAGATATCTTTGTACTAGTTCATTTGTTAATTTTTCATATTTTTCTGTTGAGCCTACATCGTACCAGAAAGCATCTATAAGATATGGCTTAACTAGTTTTCCGGTTTTAATTAAGTAGGGTATAAAGTCCGACATTATATCTAGGTTGTTTTTCTCTAAAGCTAATCTATCTAGTTCTGCTATAATCTTGGAATTCATCACGAGTATCCCTATGCTTACATATAGGTCTATAGATGGTTTTTCTATGAAGGAGACTACCCTATCATCTACAACTTCTGCTACACCAACAGGTAACTCGTATTTCCTAGATAATGCTATAGTAGCATCAGCATTCCCTTCTTCATGCCTCTCGATTAGTTCAACTAAGTTAATATTTGAAAGTATATCACCATAATGAATTAAGACTGTATCTTTACCTTTGAGATATCCTCCCCTGTACAGGTTCAGTAGTGATCCTCCTGTTCCCCTCAGCTCTGGAATATCATATACGTATCTGATGGTTACACCGTGTCTTCCACCTTCTCCAAAATAGTTTATGATCTGCTCAGCCTTATACCCAACTAGGATTATTATATCATTCAGCTGAGCTTTCTTCATATTAAGTATAACATATTCGAGTAATGGTTTCTGTTTAGGGCCTACGGGAACCATACATTTCTGAAAATAATATGTTAATGGTCTAAGCCTACTACCTTCTCCGCCTGCTAAGATCACACCTATTCTAGTTGAAGTCATATTAACAAGTCTTGTTGACAGAGATAAATATATTATTCTATGGTGGCTCCACCGTATTTGTTGAAGTTTTCAAATAAGGAATCTTCAATTCAGAATATAAGAAGATATATATTAGATGTTGTAAACATGGATTAGATGGTAAGGTTTAGATACTTAGCTGATTGGTGAGTGATGGTTGCCTGGCGACCTACTTGTTAAGAATGGGGTAGTTGTAACTTCCAGTGGGCTGCAGAAGCTTGATATACTTATAATCAATGGTGTAATTGAAGCTTTAGGTAGAGACCTTCAAAGAAATGGCGTAGAAGTATTAGATGCTAGAAGATTACTTATCTTACCAGGGGTAGTCGATGAGCATGTACATATGAGAGAACCTGGATTAACATATAAAGAAGATTTTGAGACGGGAACAGCTGCTGCAGCAGTAGGTGGAGTAACTACTATACTTGATATGCCTAATACAATCCCACCAGTAGATTCATCTAGAAAACTGAGAGAGAAGAGGAGGCTCCTAGAGGATAAAGCATACGTAGATTTTGGGCTATATGGAGTACTCCATAATTCAAATATAGATGAAATAGAAGAAATGTGGAATGAAGGAGCTGTAGGATTCAAAGTATTCCTCGGCCCTACTACGGGGAACATTCCTCCTCCATTAGATAAAACCTTGATCGAAGCATTAGAGAAAAGCGCAGTTCATGGTTTCACCCTAGCTTTTCATGCAGAAAACTATAGTCTCGTTGAATATTATACTGAGAAGATTAAGAAGGCTGGATTGAATAATCCTGAAGCCTACCCTGACTCAAGACCGAACATATGTGAAGAAGAAGCTGTTTCAAGGATACTCACCCTAACTAGAAAAACAGGTGGAAAAGCACTCATAGTCCATACAAGCACAATAGAGGCAGTCTCATTAATCAAAGAAGCTAAAATGAGGAGTATCAAAGCATACTGTGAAACATGCCCCCAGTATCTATTATTGGATCGTAAAGCATATAGAAGGTTTGGAAGCCTAGTAAAGATAAACCCTCCATTAAGGGATGAGGATGACCAAAAAGCTCTATGGAGTGGGTTGAGAGAGGGTATAATAGATACTATTGGGTCTGACCATGCTCCACACACTTATGAGGAAAAAACTGTAGGGAATGTCTGGGAAGCTGCAGCAGGATTTATCGGGGTAGAAACTTTACTCCCATTAATGTTGGATTCTGCTTTAAAAGGGCTAATACCTATAGAGAAGATACCTCTGCTACTCTCTGAGAATCCAGCCAAGATATTCGGAATATATCCGAAGAAGGGGTGTATAAATGTTGGAGCAGATGGAGATTTAATCATAGTAGACCCAGCTCAAGAAGATGAAATAAAAGCTGAAAAACTACATAGTAAACATAAGATTACTCCATACGATGGAATGAAAATTAAAGGAAGAATAAAATACACGATACTACGAGGAGTAAAAATAGTTGAAGATGGTGAAATAATTAAACATAAAATGGGTAGATTCATCAAACCCATACTAAATCGGAAACTTTAACTTCCGACTACCGAATACGCAATTCTACGCTTAGGAGTGTTCAGCGAGTTTAACTATATTTGATATACTAAACGGCGATTCCTACTATATCTCATTTGACCTATTTGAATATTTGATTACAAACAATATCCGTTAAAGGAGAAACTTAGTAATTTCCATTCCTAGCGTTGATTATTCTCCTACCTAGCTATTGTCACCTTTCTGTTGCTTCTCACTTAACCATCACTAGGTTTGATGTATTCCACTACTGTTTAATCTATCTCTATTCCATGTCTTCTCAAAGCTTCTTTAATTTTAGTGATCTCTTCTTTTAGAGCTCTAATCTCTCTCACTAGCATCTCTATGTCTGACGGGAAAACTGTGGATGGAATCATAGAGATATAATTGTATAATCAGCTATTAACTTTGCCTGAATATTAATTGAAAAGCCTTTAAATACGATAACCCAATCGAGATTTTTACAGCATTTAAAGGAAATCATGCTTCATCTACATATTCATTGCTAGAAACATCTTCACTAGAAACATCTTCTAGACCTCTTTTCATCTATTAGTATAGATTGTAGTAAATAAGAAGGCTGTAATAATTATCTTTAGAAAAAGCCTCATCTAAATATATGATTGTAGACGCCTCCTCCAAGATTCCCAGCAGAACTGTTCTATAATCATTTCATTGCAATGTTTTATCTTCAGTAGATAATTAACATGAATATTCATTACATCCTTTTATGTTTGTAATATCTGAGGATGCAGAGAAAATGGTTGACTTAAAATATCTCTTTAATCCAGCTTCAATTGCCGTCGTAGGCGTTTCACATAATCCCTTAAAGATAGGAAGCATCATATATCAGAGGCTCACTAAGAATAAAAGTCTTGGTATTCTTAAAGCAGAAGTGTATCCTGTAAATCCCAAGGTAAGCTCTCTGAATGGTAGAAAGGTTTATCCAAGCATATCTGAGATTCAGGATGATGTTGATTTAGTGGTTATAGCTATCCCAGCAGAAGCTGTGCCAGATGTCGTAAGAGAAGCCGGCGAAAAAAAGGTTAAAGTAGCTATAATCATTAGTGGAGGATTCGCTGAGATTGGTAGAATAGATCTAGATGGAAAACTAAGGGAAGCTATAAAAGATACAGGTATACGTGTTATCGGCCCTAATACCATAGGGGTACTAGACCCATATAGCGGGGTTGATACATTCTTTCTACCTAGGTTTAAGATGCTGTCAGATGGAAGAATAGCAGAGAGCCTTCCAGATGTTACACCTGGGAACGTTGCTATAATCTCTCAGAGTGGTGCTTTAAGTGAGATAATAATGGATTGCTTAAAGGTAAGTGGCATAGGTATCAGAGCTATAGTATGCGTAGGAAACCAAGTAGATCTAGGTATTGAAGATTTCTTAAAATATTTCTCAGATGATCCCTTAACCAAAGTTATCGCAATATACATGGAGGGTGTTAAAGATGGTAGAAGATTTCTAAATGCATTGGCAGAAGCTTCAGCCAAGAAGCCGGTGATAATACTGAAAGCAGGCAAGACAGAAGTAGCTGGTAGAGCAGCATATACCCATACTGCCAGCATGGTTGGAAGTATTGAAGTGTATAGAGGAGCCTTCAAACAAGCAGGGGTAATAGAAGTTGAAGACATGGAAGAGATGATTGATGTAGTTAAGGCTTTCAGTATGATGAACCCATCTAAAGGAAAGAAATTATTCATCTTAACTAATGCAGGCGGTTTAGCAGTTATCTCATCTGACTTAGCTTTACGTTATGGTCTACTAGTACCAAGCATGCCTGAGGAGATTAAGAATAACCTTGAGGAATTAAAAAATAGAAGATTGATTGAGCCAATCGTCATTATACAAAACCCGTTAGACTTGACTGCGCAAGGAACATCTGAAGCTTTTGAAGAAGTATATAGGATAGTTGCTTCTAGTGGATTTTTCGATCTTTATTTATTAATGCCGAGTCATCAACCTCCTTCAATAGATGATACAGTTATTGATAGATTATCTAGAATATCTAGAGAGTATGATTGTTGTGTAGTAGTATGTGAGCATGGAGAATCAGAATGGTCTAGATACATTAGAGAAAAGTTTGACCAGCTAGGCATACCTTCATACCCAGATGTTAGGAGAGCTTTAACAACGCTTTCAGCTTTAACTACATATAGAAAACCGAGAGATAAATCATATCAACCACCTAGGAGAACAAACAAGATTAAATGGTTGGATGGTCTAGAAAATGGTTTACTTGACTACGATTATGCTATAAAACTACTAAGCCATTATGGTTTAGAAGCTCCTAAAACATTAAAGATTACGGATGAAGGAGAATTACATACTGTAAGTGGAAAGTTATCCTTCCCAGTAGTTATGAAGATCTTTTCTAGGAGGATTGCACATAAAACAGATATAGGTGGAGTAATACTAGGGATAAAAACACATAGTGAGCTAGCCGAAGCATATAAAGTGCTGAAGAAGAAAGTTTTAGAGATGGGACTAGAATGGGAGGGTGTGATTATTCAAGAAATGGTTAAAGGAGTAGAGTTGCTTTTAGGATCAAGCTATGATCCCGTCTTTGGCCCAACTGTAACATTTGGTATTGGAGGTGTACTCACTGAAGCCTTGAGAGATTTCTCAGTTAGAATCGCTCCAATAGATTTCACTGAAGCACTAGAAATGATTAATGAATTGAAAATGAAGAAGATACTTGAAGGGTTTAGAGATTTGCCGCCCGTCAATCTAGAGAAGCTTGCAGAGAAAATCTCGGAATTTTCAAAGATAACGTGGGAAAACCCTTCAATAAGACAGTTGGAGATAAACCCGCTGATAGCTTCAGGAGATAGATTCATGGCTGTAGATGTTAGAGGATTAATATCCAAGAATCAGCTTCTCTCCTAATTCCCATGAGATTGTAAACTTTTTCGTAATATATAATCAGCCACATTCCCCATATATAGTTAATTAAAGACTAGGTAAATTTGAAGAGATATATTGTGGATAGCTGGGGCCATCTTACTTTCTCCTAAGCTCCCTCAACTTCTATCAATCCTTTTTCTTCTAGCGATGCTAAGATACTCTTTATCTCTTTCACATCTAACTTTAATTCTTCTGAGCATTTCTTTAAATCTATTTCACCACCATTCTTCGAGATGTATGCATAAATCTTGATCTCATTTTCATTCAAGGTAGGTATATCTGGAAACTTATTCTTAACAATCTCTACAGCATTTCTCTGAGCTTCAAGGAGGATCTTCTCAGCTTCTTTACTTAGCTCTCCATACTTTACGGGTTCAAGCTTATTGTATACCGTTGTAGCTGTGAATTCTTCAATACATACTGAGAGTTCATGTAGATTCTGAACTATTTCTGGAGCTATTGGTTTCAGTTCATCTTCTACTTCTGTTAGTAGAGAGGTTAGGGGGACTATTAGACCTATTACCTCAGTTATTTCTACTATCGTCTCCAGTCTTATCTTTACTTGTAGTAGGAGGAGCTGGCTCTTCTTAACTATCTCTGCAAGCTTCTTTATCTCAACTATCTCTTCAGCATAGATCTTCGCTCTCTCTTCATCCATATTTACTAGACATTCTACAACTTTCTCAAAATATTCTTTGCTTTTAGCCTCCATCTCTGAATACCTCAATCTAAGCCTTTCTATCTGGGCATTAAGTATGCTTAGAGAGTTCTCAAGTCTATTACGGAAAGCTATTCTGACATCTTCATCCATTCTATCCATCTACAACGATATCCAACTAATGATAGTTTTATCTCTTACTCATCGATGATCGCCCGTAGATTCCAAGGAGAATACTTGGAAAATATTGAATACATATCAGTATCTTGGCCACATATATTCTAAAAATCAGAACTAGAAATCTCATGATTCTAGAAGAGCAATATCTAAAATAGGCGGTAAAAAGAGATATAGCGGGTAGAACATGTGTGGTATATCTGGGTGCATTATTAAACGAGGGAATGTGGCCAACATATTGTATAGCTCACTTAAAAGGCTTGAGTATAGAGGGTACGATTCAGCAGGTGTATCAACAATATATCAAGGCCAGCTTTTAGTAAAGAAAGATGCAGGTAAGATTGATGAAATACATTCTAGACTGAACCTCCTAGACCTGCCTGGGAATATAGGGATAGCCCATACAAGATGGGCTACGCATGGTGCACCTTCCCAGGTTAATGCTCATCCTCATCTAGATTGTACTGGGAGTATAGCTGTAGTTCATAATGGAGTATTAGAGAATTTCCTAGAATTGAAGCAGGAACTTGAAGCTAGAAAACACACGTTTAGATCTAAGACAGATACTGAGGTGATAGTTCATCTAATTGAAGAATACATAAAGATAGGTAAGAAACTTACAGAGGCAGTATTAGAGACTACTAGAAAGCTTAGGGGAAGCTATGCTATAGCAGTAATCTATGCTGGTGAACCTGACAAGATTGTAGTTGCAAGAAACGAGTCTCCCCTAGTCATAGGATTAGCTAAAGACATGAATTTAGTTGCAAGCGATGTTGCAGCATTAATTGAATACACGAATAGGGTAGTATTCCTGGAAAACGGGGACATGGCTACGGTGACAGCCGATACTTTTCAAATAATTAGGATAGATACTGGTATACCTGTTGAGAGAAAGATTACTGAACTTAACTGGACACTTGAAATGGCTACTAAAGGAGGTTATCCGCACTTCATGCTTAAGGAAATATTTGACCAACCAAATGTTTTAAGAGAAGCACTGAGAATACAAGAGAAATATCTTGATCTATTAACGGAGTTTCTGGATAGAGGGAGAGACGTATTCTTAATTGCATCTGGAACATCTTATAATGCATGTATAGTAGGATCATACATGTTTTCAAAACTAGCTAGGCTATCAGCATACCCAGTCGTAGCATCGGAATTCATTGAAAACTATGGTTCATCAATAGGGGTAGACACAGTAATACTTGCATTAAGCCAATCAGGTGAAACAGCAGATGTTCTAACATCTCTAGACTATGCAAGATACAGGGCTGCTACCATAATCGGTATAACTAACGTCCTTGGTTCAACTTTAACTAGAATCGCTAGAGCATATGTTCTGCAGAATGCTGGTCCAGAAATAGGTGTAGCAGCTACAAAGACATTTACATCTCAATTAATGGTTCTAGCACTTTTAGCTTTAAGACTTGCACGGAAGAGAGGAAAAGTCTCACAATATGAGATAGATGAATTTCAAGATGAATTAAGAAGTATCCCGCAGCTTGTTGAGAAAACACTAGAAATATCTAATGAGCCTATTAAGAAACTTTCAAGAGAAGCTGCAAGATTCTCTAGTATGTTTTTCCTTGGAAGAGGTATAAGCTATGCTACTGCTCTTGAAGCAAGACTAAAGGTAATGGAGCTCAGCTATATTCCAAGCATTGCGTACCCTGCAGGTGAAAGTAAACATGGACCTATAAGCGTTATAGAAGAAGGTTACCCAGTATTCTTTATAGCTCCTAATGATGAAACTCGTAAGTATTTAATAGGGAATATAATGGAGATGAAAGCTCGTGGAGCAAGAATATACTGTGTTGGAGCTGAAGGAGATGAAGAAGTAAAGCAGCTTTCAGACTGGTTTCTTGGATTACCGACTACCCATTCATTACTTTCACCAGTAGTCTATATCATACCATTCCAGCTACTAGCATACTACACATCCATCGAGAGAGGGTATGATCCTGATAAGCCTAGGAATCTTGCGAAGAGTGTTACCGTTCTCTAAGATAAGGATTAGACAGCTAGTTAAGAGTACTTTTTAGATTTTTGTATTCTAAAGAGTCTTGCTTATCAGATATCTTCTATAGGTCTCTTCATTTAGTTTGAGTAAAGAATAGTTTTGTCTCACCCATTGTTTTTACATGCAGTTCTCTTACTTTTACAACTACTGGTATATCGTTAACGATCCTGCCTACTATAAGGCATCTCTTAGGAGGTAGTGCTTTAACAATCCTCTTAACAGTTTCTGCATCAACTCTAGAAGCTTTAGCTAGATAATCTAAGTCTGAGTCATTAGTAAAATTGAAGAGGAATATATTGTCTGCCTGCCTATAAACAGAGTCTGGAATCATATCTGGCTGATTTGTAACAAAAATTGGGAAGACGCCGATATGCCTCATCCTTGTTACTAAGTCATCCCAGTAAGTATCCCTCAAATAGAGATGAGCTTCCTCAGCTAAAAGGAATAAGGGTGGATACTGATTATTCTTCAATATTGTTGAAAGCTTGCTTAAAACATATTCCACTACAAGCCTCCTACCATGAGGTAGACTCTTTGAGAGATCAACTATTAACGCTCCACCATACTCTAATTCTCCAAGCAAGTCTTCTAAACTCTGCGGATCTTCATCATTAAAAAATTCTAAGTCTTCAATCGATAAGAGTCTACTGAGTAATGCTTCTCTAATAGATTCATTCATCTGGGTCTTGGTCAATGCATCGATTAATCCTTTAAGAGTTACTCTCCCATATATTCTTTCAGTAATATACCATATTCTACTGAATTCTCTAAGACTGGCTGGAGGAGTATCATATACGTATCTGAGAATATCTAGCATAGTTTTTAACCCTGCATCTTCTACCGTTGTCTTGAAATTCCGACCCGGAATTATTACTTTAAGTCTGTCAGATAGCTCACTATCTGAGCCATCAATCTTCTTTGATAATCCTCCGTACTCGCCGTTAATATCAAAGATTAGGATTCTAGCCCCATATTCTACAAGCCCTACGACTAGTAGTTTTGCAAGATGTGATTTTCCCATTTCTTTCTTTCCAGTAATTATTGTCAATTTACCATCTAGAGATTCTGCATTAACAGTAAACCAATCACCCATACACTCACCCAATAGTATTGCCCGCCTACCGCTGCTTCTTGAAAGCTCATTTATTAGAGAAGATGAAGCTTTTCTAATTCTTGAATAAAATCTAGATGGAAGCCAGAGTATATCATTTCTAAGATCTCCATCAACCAAGACTCCTCTAAACTTACCTATTATCAGCCTAGCTTCTCTCAATTTAGCTATTAGCGACCCAATAGAGTAAGGATCTATTGATGAGAAATTCTTCGCATCTTCCACTGAAAGTTCTCTAAGAGTATCTTCAAGCATCCCTGGGAGGTCTGCATACTCTATATCAATTACTTGTATCAAAAGCTTCCTACTATTATCTTCTATCACTAAGTAGTCTCCACGTTCAAGTAATTCTTCATCTGGAGAAGCTAAAAGCTTGACTGTATCATTGTTCTTAGAGAGTATTTTCATCTATAATCACCATCTACGGGTTGGAAGAGAATATCCCTAACATACTCAGGGTAGAGTAATTCTACATCCATCTTCTTTAACATTGTTTGTAGAGTTATTATGTCAAGTCTTGTGAAAGTTGAATAATCATGAGCGAGTATAAGCGTTTCAGGATAACCGTAAATTAAAGGGTCACTCTTTAAAAGTAAACCGAAGAATGTAGGTATATCAGATTTAATTGGTACATCTACTCTATAACCTAGGCTTCCCGCACTTAAACGAGCTAGGCAGATTCTTCCAAGTGTTCTAACTTCATAGTTACAGTAATGTTTTAGAGTGGTTGTTAAGTCTATAATATATGGTGGTTCTTCTTCTATGTGGATTGATTGAAGATATGCTCCTGAGACCTGTATGAAGCTAGTCTTCGAGAAAGCTATGATTATATTCCTATTCTCCTGAGCTATTCTTAATATTTTCTCTAATAGATTCTTGTAATGATTAAAGTTATTAGCTACAAGACATCCATCGAAGAGTATTATTGAGTCTTTAGACTTCTCAACGATATATTCCTGCATCCTCCTCTCTAAAAGTTCAGTTAAAGCTCTCTGAGCATTAAGATAGAAGTCATACCTACTAGAGTATTGGATGAGTTCAGAGTATTCTCTGAGGATGTACTTGAAGTTAATCTTGTTAACGTAGAATAGGAATGGACCTAGAGTTTGAATAGAGATAGAATTATCTATGTCTCTAACCACTATAGCTCCCTTAATAGATATTATTACTCCATTAGAAGACTCAGCCAACCTTACAGAAGAAGTATCCAATGCAATTACTTTCTTCTTTTCCTCAACCTGTCTAGGCTCATAAACTTCGAAAAGATACCCATCTAGAGTAGAATTGAACTCAATATAGATTTCATCTAGATAATCTCTGGCCAAATCTTCCCTTGAACTAGCATATATACGTAAACCTTTCAAAGAAAAGAGTGATTCTAAGCCAATCTTAGAGAAAGCTTTAAGAAACTCTAACTCTTCTATTATCTGGTGTTGGAGATGTTCCATGCCTCGCTTACCACTATAATCTATTTCTTAGATGTGCTTATAAATGTTGCTCAACTTGAGCATGATGTATAATGAGGGAACAAGAAAAAATTAAAGTAGAAGTAACCATAGGACCGGCAACAGTTAGAATAGAAGCTCCTCCAGAAAAGGTTGAAGAAGCTGTTAAACAAGTTATTTCAGCTCTAAAAGCCTCTCTTCCCCAGCTGAAAATAGAGGAGAAAACTGTGGCTAGAGAGCTGAAAGGGAAGAGTTTACCAACTTGCTCAATATTGCTCAAGAATCTTATTGATGAAGGATGGTTCGATAAGCCTAGAACCCTTGCAGAAACAGTTCAAGAATTGGCCAGAAGAGGATACAATTACGATTCTACCGCTGTCTCCCACTCACTGCTCGACTTAGTTAGAGAAAGAACTCTAACTAGAGAGGGATCTCCAAGGAGGTATGTATATTATAGAACGCAACCAGCAGTAGGAGCTCTTGAAGTAAAGCCCTCTGAGTAGAGACTCTTAGAGGCAAACCAAACATCGTTATTTGTTACTTCCAGAATATTTTTTACAACACTTTCCATTTTTACCTTCGTTATGAATTAATGGCTTCAAGAACAAGGTTACTTGAAGCTTAAAGGAGAAACCGAAAAAGCAGAGATAGATATCAAACCTTCAATGACGATTGGAATTCAACTATTGCATGGCCTTGAAGGATAATACTCGCAAATATTCATAAACCTAAAAGATAGAGAACTCTTTATATACAAAGGATATAGTATACTTCTGGTGTAGACATGTCAACTGGTAGGCAGCTTCTCGACGAGCTTAGGAGAGATGAGGAGCTTAGGAGAGCTTTAGCGGAGGAGCTTCTACCGGAAGCTTTAAGGCATAGAGAGCTAAGGAGGATTATGCTTCTAGCAGTATCTAGGGAGATGGCGACGAAAGATGACATAGAAAGTTTAAAGAAGGACATAGAAGCTTTAAAGAAGGATATAGAAGCATTGAAGAGGGATATGGATAGGCTTGGGGCTGAGGTTAAATCGTACGTGGATTCAAGGATCACTGAGCTTAAATCGTATGTAGATGCAAGGATTAATGATGTGAATATGAGGATCAGTGACTTATATGGTATTATGAAAGCATCTTTAGTCGCAATCGTGGTCACACTAGCATCAACAATACTTGTACCACTAATATTAAGAATCTTCTTTTAGCGGTTTTAGTAACACCATATTAGCAGTAAAAGAGGAGCAAAAGCTAGAAGTTGAGAAGCCTTAACCAAACTTCCCCTTATATACAAAATACGAAGTTAGAACTCCAGTAGCTTGTCGCATCTCGTGGCTGCTAGAGTTCGTCGACTAGTAAGCCCCTCTCCCTATTCTATATAGTTTAGTATAAGGTAAAATTATAAATGTTATCATAGTTAATTTATGTGGATGAATTGAGCATGAGCATAAGAGAGATACTCGATCAACCTGTCTCTAGGTATATTATAAGAGATTTCCTAGTATTAGAAGCAGGTAGGAACATCGTGGAAGCTGCAAGATTGATGAAGGAAAAAGAGATAGACTTCATCATAGTGATGGAAGACGGAAAGCCCGCGGGGATGCTTACACTTAGGGATATAGTCTATAAGGTTGTTTCTGAAGGAAGAGACCCGAGGAAGACTAAGATAGGAGAGATATCTTCGAAGCCTCTGATAACTGCGGATTCTAAGACTAAGGTTGGTGAAGCAATAAAATTGATGATAGAGAATGATATTAGAAGACTACCTATTATCGATTCAGGTATACTTTTAGGTGTAATAGTCCTTAAAACTGTCTTCGGACATATAGTAGAGAGAAGCATACCTCTAGTAGAATTAGAATCTCCTGAAGGTGTAAGCTGTCCATACTGTGGCTCAGTATTCAAAAGCCGTGAAGAATTATCAAAACACATAGATAGAGTACACATTGGTGCAGGAATCCTTGAAGGAGCTGCAGGAAGAAGAGAGTAAAATTAAGAATATGTGTTTTTTATCATCTTGTTTCATTAGTTTTCTCACTATGAAAAAACAATATTTCTATTTCAAGTAATTAAGTTGCTGAGTACTTATGAGCAGTAAGATATGCTTTATAGGGCATCTTACGATTGATGAAATTAGGTATGTAGATGGCACTATAAGATATTCTCCAGGAGGTACAGCATATTATTCTTCTATAACGTCATCACAGCTGGGTTCAAGAAGCCAAGTATACTCAGTAATCGGGAGAGACTATCCTGAAGGTTACCTGAGAACCCTCTTAGAAGCTGGAGTTGATATTACTAAAGTAGTTAAGCATGAAGAATGCAGGACAACCAGGTATAAAATAGTGTATAGGGATGGAGATAGAGAAATGTTTCTTCTTGAGGTAGCACCTCAGATCGTAGTTAAAGAGATTGAAGATGTAGACGCGGTATACCTTGGACCAGTAGCTTGTGAGATAACTATAGAAGATATTGAGAAGATAAGTAGAGAGTTTAAAACAATGCTAGACCCTCAAGGAATTCTTAGAACGGTAAATCAAGATAAGAGGATTATATTAGAGAAGAGAATTGATATAAACAAGCTTAGGAGGGTCTGGATACTTAGATTATCCCGTGAAGAAGCAGCTGTACTAACTGGTGAAGTAGAACCTTTAAAAGCAGTTGAGAAGATACTGGAGCTAGGAGTAGAGAATGTTATCTTGAGTATGGGCTCTGAGGGGGTAATAACAGCAAATAATAGGAGGAAGTACTTCATATCTGTCTACTCAAAAGCTAGAGTAGTTGACCCAACGGGTGCAGGAGACGTTTTAGGTGGAGCTTTCTTAACCGAATTCCTATCTAGTAGAGATTTTCTATGGGCTTCATGTATTGGAGCATCAGCAGCATCTATCTCAATAGAAGATTATGAAGCAAGAGCAGTCTTATCTAAGGATTTCAAGAATAATGTTACTAAGAGAGCTTATGAAATTATGGAAGAAACTCGTGAAATTTATCTATAAGAACCTCTCCTATAAATAGTGTAAAATGGAGCCCAGTGGGATTAGGTATAAAGTAGGCGTCTATGATAAGGAAGATATAGATTTAACTGTTCTTCTTCAGCAATTCCTTAAAGAGAAGTTTAATGGTGAAGTAGGTGCGTTAGCTATCTTCATAGGTAAGGTTAAGAGCTTTAGTAGAGAAGGAGTAGAGGTTTCACAGTTAGAGATAGAAACTTATAGAGAGCATGCTAACAAGACTTTGGAGAAGATCTGCAGTGAAGTAAGAGAGAAACATGGTTTAGTATATGCGGGTATATGGCATTTAATTGGGAGATTTAAGATAGGTGAACCATTAGTGTTAGTTATCGCTGCAGGAAGAAGTAGAGAAGAAGTCTTCAAAGCATTACCTGAGCTAGTTGAGAGATATAAGAAAGAACCTGCACTCTTCAAGAAAGAAGTCTATACCGATGGAAGCTACAGATGGATAGAAGAATGAACCTCCAGATATCGGTGGAATAATTACTAATTCATCTCCATCCTTAAGTATTGTTTCTCTATATTTCGCTCTCGGAATCACATCACCATTCAGGGCAATGTTTATCCCATCCCTAAGCTCACCACTAGAATTAAGGAGATACTTCCTTAACCCAGCATACCTCCTAAGTAACTCGTCTAGATACTCATATATAGTTGAGTTCGAAGGAAGATCAATCTCTTCCTCTATTTTCTTCGTCTCTTCTCTTATAAATGCTAAATACCTAGTCTTAATCCTAGGCATGCTATACAGAAATTAATCTACCGGAAATATTAACTATACTTTCATAACTAGCATCATATCTAATCCTGAAGATTTATAATTAGATTATCAAGAATGTGTGGTATACCAAGAGTCTTAGAGTCTGACCAAGTAGGTTTAATAGCGTGCTAAAATATTATTCGTTGAATAATCCTTCTGTGCTTGTGAGTGAACCATATCTGTCAACTCCATACTTAACATACAGACAGTAGATCATTAATCATATTCACAGCTCTATAGAGTGCGTAAGCCCTACGAATACTAAAGGAAATAACATGAAATCATAAACCCCACTCTGGAAGCTAAGAGAAGACCGATAATAGGAGGCAGCAAAGTCATTATGAATGACCATGGACGAGTTGCAAAGAAGAGTATCTTAGGCTCCATCTGATCTGAATTGTTAGTAGCTTCGATAGACTTTCTTAAGAAGGTTCGGAGAGATTAAGTAATCCCGTTTTTCAAATAATTAGATTGAAGTCTATCTTGGTATATTCAATTTCTATTTTTTCATTCTATGAGGTACTATTGGTTTTAATGTTACTTCTATTTCTCTCTGTTTTTCTTTATACTTGATTTTTAGCTTTTCTCCTTCATTAGCGTATTCAGGTCTAACGTATCCTAAACCGATACCTATGCCAAATGTGAATGAGAATCCTCCACTTGTAACGTTTCCAACTACTTGATTACTTTGATTGAGAATCTCATATCCTCTTCTCGGTACGGCTTTCTCAGTACATTTAAAGCCGACTAGAACTCTTTTAATCTGCTTAGATTCGAGTATCTTCATTATAGCTTCTTTCCCCGTGAAGTATTCTTTCGAGAAGTCTACTGCGAAATCAAGTCTAGCTTCTATTGGGTTTGTTTCTTCATCCATATCGTATCCGTATAGTGGGTATCCTGCTTCAAGTCTTAAGCTGTCTCTACTAGCTAAACCGCATGGAGTAGCTCCTAGAGCGATTATTCTACTCCAGATTTTTCTAAGCTTCTCTGCCTCCCACGTCCAGAACATAAATTCGTATCCATTCTCTCCTGTATATCCACTTCTAGTTATTAGTGTGGGTACATCATCTATGGTAGTTTCAAACCCCGTAAACCATTTCATCATGCTTAAATCTTTCTCTGTAAACTTAGATGCAAGCTCTGTAGATTTGGGTCCTTGGAGAGCATATAAAGCTGTCTTGAATGTTAGATCTACTACTTCTACGTTCAGCTTCATAGATTTTTCTAAGAGCTCAGCTAATACCCTATCATGAGTAATAGCGTTTGAAACAATTATGAAGTAGTCTTGCTTATCTGGATGTTTAAAGACTGTTAAGTCATCTATTATCCCACCACTCTCATTACACATTAAACAGTACTTCATCTTCCCAGGTTTAAGCCGCTGAATATCTATTGTCAAGACCTGCTGTAGAAGAGCTGGAGCGTCACCTCCTCCTACAGCTATCCTCGTCATATGCGTAATATCAAACAAACCTGCTCCAGACCTAACTGCTAAATGCTCTTCCCTATTACTTGTAAACCATAAAGGCGACTTCCATCCTGCGAATTCCCCTATCTCAGCACCTATACTAGAGTAATAGGATAGCAGAGGAATTTTCATAGCCTTTATAACCCTTTCATAAGTTAGTTAAATCTTTTTCTTTGAAGTTTTACGATCCTGTCAACTTTTACCTGAGTTTCTTATTTATAAATCTTAAATCTAGGATGATGAACTGGAGGAGCTATTTTCCCAGTATGTCACATAAAAGGTATTGCCTAATGTACGGAATCTAAAATCACCAGATAGAGATATGAAAACTATTAATAGAGTGTATTAATGTAGGAGGGAATTGTTGCCTCTTTACCTTCTACTCTATATTGAACAATTCTCAGGCAATTCCTCCTCCACCATATAACCACATTTTTCACAGATATACGTCATCTATTTCTAGGTCTTTCTTCTTATATATAATAGAGTGGAAGACTTTTTGAGGCGAAAGTATTCTAGAGATAAGATTATCAGAGATAGAGAGAGCGCTGCAAATAATGATAGCAAAGTTGTCTTCAACGCAGTAAGTCTCCTCACATCAATACCGATAGTGTATATTATCCAGTGTATATCTCCGGCTGAAGGGTCTCCGATATTTCCAATAAGATATATATTTCTACCATCCGAAGATGGTTCTCCAAAAACAGGAAATGCTGTGGAAAAACATGATGTAGCATATAAACTAGAGTTTAATCTTAGATTAATCTTCCATCGATCTTGTAACTGAAGGTTTTGGTCAAGCACGTATATAGCTGGCATCCAGCTTCCTTCAATTACGTCTATATCAAATGAGTATAAGTTACCGTCAACCCACAATACACCATGTCTTGCTGGAACATTGCTGTTTAAGAGGGTATCTCCTACTCTACTAAATTTTAGAACATTAACTCCACTAATGTAAGCATTTCCTTCGAAATCGAAAGCTAAATTCTGCTTAAAACATCCAGTAAACGGGCGTAAGACTTTGACTAATTCTAAATCAGAATTTAGTATCTCTAAGCGAGCCGCACATTTACGGCATCTTAATGCTTCATACCCTATAACCCAAACATCCCCAGTAACAGGGTTAACTTTAACATCAAAAATTACATCACATAGATCTGTGGGATTTGAAATATGCTCATCTATTAAGGATAAATCTGCTAGACTACGTTTTTCGATCCTCCATCTACAATCTCCTCCAAGCGTATCCACCCCACCTACATAAAGATAATCTCCATAAGCTGATACAGCCATAGCTTCATCAGGCTTATCAGAAGGATTAGAGAGAACATACGTAACTGATTTTAAGCCTAAGTCAACAGCTAAGATTAGCCAAGATCTATCTCCCTCTATATTGCTCGAGCCAACAATATATAAGTAATCTCCAGCGATTATGCAATCATATGCTATGTCTGAGATTGAGAGATTATGAGTCCATACTTTAATGAGTTCTCCATTCTTCTTAAATCTCCTCTCTACGTGGATTTCATAACCAGCATGATAACCATGATACTGATCAACGCCAATAACGTATATGTATTCGTTTTTCTCGCAAATTGCATATGCAATATCCCAACTATTAGAAGGATTGGAAGTTATAGACCAGATTACTCTATCCCCACCATCATAACTATCTATACCAATTATGCTAAGAGCGTATGCTATTGGAGTTGAAGATAGAGAAATTATTGATAAAAGAAGAAATCCAAGAAACTTCATCGCTCTCTCCTACCAACAGTAATCATTCTTGTCAAATCTTACTTAAGTTTTCTTTTTTGCCTTATGGCGTAATTTCTGTCTTGTTTTTCTTATGAATGTATTAGACCATACCCTCGATAAGATATTCAGCTTATACAGACTCAATAATTATGCATTATATGTGAGTAGGTAGAAGACTGCGCATCAACTATAGCAATAATCAGAGGCCTAATCACAATGAGGAATATTACCTAACAGACAGGATCAAAAACTTTATCACTTCTATTTAGAAAGACCTTTAGGAGATTATTCATCCAGCTATACCAGAAAACTTTTCTAATAGAATACTGATTATACATTTTATACATTATTGTGGAAGGTAGCTTTTAGAGAACGCAATCTTCAGTATTACTTATCTAGTAGTGTGAGAAGCTGCAAAGTATAAGATTTAGATTATAAGGTTGTTGTATATTGTATTTTTGGGTAATGGGGTTAAGAATAGTTGTTGTAGATTTTGGTGGGCAGTATACACATCTTATAGCGAGGAGAGTTAGAGAGCTTGGAGTCTACTCAGAAATAGTAGAGCCGCTATAGTAACTTAAGCAGTATCTCTAAAACCTCCTTCAACCATTAGCCTTGCTTAAAGATTTTCCTAGTCTAGGTTAATCTTTTATAGTTAGTCTACTCATCCCAAGATACGATGAGCAAAAGAGTTAAGGTATGCGTGGTTGGTGCAGGTAGAGCTGGAGAAGTACATGCACTAAATCTTTCATATAGAATCCCTATAGCGGAGTTAGTAGCTATAGTAGACCAAGACTTAAATTTAGCTAAACAATTGTCAGAGAAGGTTAGAGGGGTCCACTATTATCAAACTTTTAGAGACGCATTAAGGAGTGAGGAGATTGAAGCTGTTTTCATCGCTACTCCGACATTCACCCACTGTCCATTAACGATGGAAGCGGCAGAAGCTGGAGTACATGTCTTCTGTGAGAAACCTATGGCCTTAAGTCTTGAAGAAGCTGAACAGATGATCTCAGCGGCTAGAAAGAATAACATAAAGCTACAGATAGGTTTTATGAGAAGATTCGACCCAGAGATAAAGAAAGTAAAATCACTAATTCTTGAAGGGGCTATTGGAAAACCGATACTGATAAAGAGCTTAACTAGAGGGCCAGGTCTTCCACCTAAGTGGGCTTTAGACCCTAAGACAGGCATAGGAATGATAGCTGAAGTAAGTAGTCATGATTTTGATTCTGTTAGATGGCTTATGGGTAGTGAGGCTGTAAGCGTTTATGCTGTTGCTGATGCATTAATCCACCCGGAACTTAAGGAGAAATACAGTAACTATCACGATGTTTATGTAAGTATTCTTAGATTCGAGAATAATGGTTTAGGCATAGTAGATGGTGGATGCCCAGTAGGTTATGGGTATGATGCGAGGATAGAGGTTCTGGGGACAGATGGATTGATTATGGTTGGGGAAGTTAAGGGGACTACTCTACTCGTCTCTAAAAGTGATAAGAAGGTAATTTCGGAAACGTTCCAGAGTTGGAGGAACAGGTTCTATGAAGGATATATTAGTGAGGCGGAAAGCTTCCTTAAAGCAGTAATCGAGGATAGAACACCAGAAGTTACAGGTGAAGATGGGAAGAAAGCGTTAGAACTAGTCTTCGCAGCAATAGAATCGATTAAAACAAATAAGCCAGTAGCCTTACCGTTAAGATAGATAACAATAACTAATGCTCTTATTTAGATGATTCTCCTAAAGTTCTTGATCAATACGAAGAATCCCTCTACAGCGCTCCTCATCCTCCTTTATAGCTCAGTATTGTAGGTCTCGGCTTCCCACCATTTCTAGGATTAACAGGTATGTTAGGCTCCACCCAGTAGACTTTAAGATAACTCCTTATAGATTCTGTATCGTATTCCGAGTCTGCATAGAGCTGTCTAAGCTTCTCCCATAATCCTCCTATAAGCTTCCTAGATTCATGCTTATTCCTAGGCCCTATAATTATGCTTAGAGGCTAGAATCTTCATCTAAGGCTACATGTATCTTTGAGTTTTTCCTATTCTTTAATCCATCATATCATCTAGCCTCCTTCCTAGCTTCAACAATTGAGCTATTGATAGCAACCATCTCACAACATCTAATAGATGTTAGCCTTTCGAATGTCTTCTACCATATTCCTTCATTCTTCTAAGCGGTCTTACATAAACTATGAACCATACTTTATATGCATATCCATCCATTCGCACTCAGTAGTAACAACTTATAGAATCCGTTGATCAATAACCTATCATCGCTTGAAGCCCTTACAAACAATAGCATCAATAATAATTACCTACAATACTGATTTTTGAGATGAGTTCTTAAATAAAAATAAATTCTTTTTCCCTAGAATCTTTCAACTGCAACGATGGACATTCCTCCATCTACTACAATTTTCTGACCTGTAATATAAGCAGAATCATCGCTTGCAAGGTATAAAGCTGCTGCAGCTATATCTTCAGGCTTCGCTAATCTACCTAGAGGCGAGCGTTGAGCCATTCTTTTTCTATCTTCTTCGGTAGTCGCAGCATATAGTAGGTCTGTTTCAGTCGGCCCAGGGCAGATAGCGTTAACTCTAATATTGTATGGTGCTAAATCTATAGCCATAGCCATAGTTAGAGAAAGTATTGCTCCCTTCAATGCGCTGTAAGCGGCATGTCCAGGCTCCCCAGTTATAGCAGCCTTCGAAGATATGTTGATTATAGATCCTTTACCAACTTTCATCATATATGGTACAACGATCTGGGACGGTATGACTGTCCCGAGAACATTTATCTTAAATTGTTTCTCCCAGTATTCTAGAGGCTCTTCATGGAATGGTTTACCTAGATGGATGGCCGCATTGTTTACCAAGATATCTATTCTCCCATAACTATCAACTACCTTCTCCACGCCTTTCTTTACAGATTCAACATCACTTACGTCTACTTTCAAAGCAATAACATCAGCATTTCTTACTTCATCTTTTATCTTTTTTACAGCATCTTCTGCTTTAGCTATATCTATGTCAAATATAGCTACTCTAGCACCTTCTTTAGCGAATCTTAGAGCTATAGCAAACCCTATCCCTCTTGCTCCTCCAGTAACGATAGCTACTCTATCCTTTAGCTTCATGTATTCTTGTTTATACGCCCTTGTAAATAAATCTTTCACTTCGAAAGTTCCGAAAACACCTTGAAACCTAGTCATAAGTAATACTTCACAGACAGAATGGAGATTGTTAAACTGAACCAATAACTGTTCAGTATCTCAATTTCAAACCGAATGGGTTAGATAATCGATCCTTCCACCATCTATCACTATTACCTGTCCTGTTATAAGTGAAGACTCATCAGATGCTAAGAATACGGCAGCATTAGCTATATCAATTGGTTCAGTAACTCTCTTTAATGAGGCTACCGCTTTTCTCTTCTCAATTATTTGTTGAATTTCCTCTACACCCCTTCCTCTGATATTCATATTTGTTAAGACAAAGCTTGGAGCAATAGCGTTAACATTTATTCCATATTCTCCGAGCTCAAATGCCAATCTTCTGGTTAAAGTTATAATTGCTGCTTTAGTTATAGCGTATAGTGTTGTTTCAGGCGAAGCCGTCCCTATAGCAGCTGTACTCGATATATTTATTATCTTACCATAGCGTCTTTTAATCATATGTTTTACAGCTTCATGTATACAGTATATTGCTCCCTTAACATTTACCCTCCACATTGCATCAAGCTTTTCTTCATCAAAATTGAATACTGAACCATGATAAAATATCCCAGCATTATTAACTAGAATCTCTATTTTTGAAAATTTATTCATAACTTCTTCAAACATTCTTTCTACTTCCTGCCTATTTGATACATCAGCTTTAATCATTATAGCTTCTCCACCCATTAATTCGATTTCTTGAATAACTTCTTTAGCCTTCTCCTTAGAAGACAAATAGTTAACACATACCTTAGCACCCTCTTTCGCAAAAGCTAAAGCTACCTCTCTACCAATACCTCTAGAACCACCTGTCACAACTGCTACTCTATCCTTAAGCCTCAGGCTCATTTCAACATAATTTTAAAATGAAATGATATGATAAAAATTTTAAAATAGGATTCAACATAATTAACGCTCTGATTTACATTTTCTAATAGATTTACAATATTCATAAAACAAGTTTAACCCTATGATTCAGTTACATTAGTTTTCGGATAAGCTTAATGTATGAGAGAAGAATATAGTTATGGTAATAGTATGGAGATGCTTCCACCGTAACTTAAGGTGAATATATAAGTATACTAGAGTATAAAACTATTCTATTTAAAAAATGGAAAAATGTACATATTTCAAAAAATAAAACTAGAGAACGGTTTTTCAAGGCTTGTTTTTATATATTTTTAACTGGGATATGTACTGAGAAGATTTATAGGAGCCACGGTGGACTATTATAGTGAGGTCTAAGAGAATATGAATAATGAAGAAAATATTGTCAATAAGGAAAACATTCTTAACAAGAAGATTTCCAGGAGAACCGCTGTAGGAACAGCTGCAAAGGTTGCTGGAGCAGCCGTAGCTGGACTCGTGATAGGAGGAGTAGCAGGATATGCATTGAAACCTGAAGTACCAGCAGCAACAGTCACAGTTCCTACAACAGTTAAAGAGACTGTGACTGTTGGAGCTGCTACAGTAACTGTACCTACAACCATTACTAGAACTGAAACAGTCGTCTCGACAGTTGCTCCAGCTGCTCCAGGGCTTGCGGAGCTTAGACGTGAACTAGCAAAGAAATATGCTACAGGTAAGCCTGGAGAGAAATTCCTCGTTGGATACGTTACTTGGACTTTAGCTCAAGAAGCACCAAAATATGATTATCAAGGAGCAGACCAAGCCTGCAAACAGCTCGGGCTAGATTTTAAGGGAATAGAAATAGGTGCTGAAGCATTAAAAGCGGTTGAAGCTACCGACTCATTAATTGCTGCTGGTGCGAAGGGTGTAGTTTACTGGGCCCCGGCACTAGCAGCGATGCAGGAGATTGTTAGATTATGTGAAGAGAATAAAGTATTTGCAGCAACTGCTTGGTGTAGAGACCCTGCATTACTGCCTGGCGATAAAGGTCCACATTGGTTCTTCGAATTTAGTACTATGTCAGATGAGATGAGCTTCCACTGCATGACACTGCTATTTGAGAAGATGAGAAAGTATGGTAAAAGTAAGGTTCTGCATGTACAATCTTCTAAGACTATTGCTCCAGACTCTACAGCATTGATAAATCAAGGGATAGCTATTGCTTGGAGAAGATATCCATTCATACAGCTACTTGGACATTACTGGGGTGAATGGGCTTATCCAGGTGGTAGAAAAGCGGGTGAAGATGCTTTAGCTGTAAGAACAGACTATGAAGCTGTCTGGGGTCATAACGATGACCAGGCAATGGGTACAGTTTCAGTCTTCAAAGAAAGAGGTATAAACATCGGACCATTCGCAGCTGCAAGAGATGCCATAGTAGCATGTCTAGAAGAGGTTGTGAAAGGAGATTGGTTTGTGACCTCTCTAACAGAATTCCAGTATTTTGGAGGATACCGTGTTGCAGCCACCTATGATGCTGTTACAGGTGCATCATACCCACTTAGGGATGAAATGGTTCAGTCTCCATGGGTTACAACAGTTCTCAACATGACGACACCGCATATCAGGGAAGAGAATGAAGAACTTATAAAGTCTTCTGGACTATGGTGGCATCCAAACTTTGTAGTCGTAGATGCTGGAAAATTACTAGAATTCCAGAAGATTAGTGAGGTTTATCCTGCTAAGGAATATCCATATGATTTCAGAACACTTTCTGTTGGAAAGTGTCAAGAGCTTGGATTAACGTATGATAGACATGCAAAGAACTATCTAACAGCTAACAACTTCTATTATGTACCAATGATGAAGAGAATGAAGGTTACAGAAGATAGAACTAAGGGACAGAACCTTGAATCCTTCAGGAAACAGTTCGCCTTAACCATGAAGTACTTCCTTGAGCTGACATGGGATACTTATAGTGATAATGAATCTAAACTAAAGGCTGCTGAAGCTGAAGGCTTGAAGCTTGAACCATTCTGGGGCGCATTGGAGTAAGTAGACTGCTCCTTCTTTAATAATCTTTAATAAACTCCCTTATTATTTTTTGTATTGGAGCGGATAAGTAATGGATATTCAAAAACAATTGCTAGAAGCTAAAAATATTTCTAAGACATTTGATAATGTCGTTAGGGCGCTTGACGCAGTCACTATAGAAGTCAGGAAAAACGAGATCCTCAGTGTAGTCGGTGAGAATGGTGCCGGTAAATCTACGCTAATGAAGATACTTGTAGGAGTATATCCGCCAGACAGTGGTGAGCTATACCATATTGGTCAGAGAATCCCTTTCCCAAGGAATCCTATAGAAGCTTTGAGAAGAGGCATCTCTATAGTTTACCAAGAAAGAGGTGTAATACCTCATCTTAAAGTATACCAGTTTCTTTTTCTAGGTCTTGAAGAGAAATTTACCAGACTTGGAAGATTACAACTAGAGAAGATCATAGGGATCGCGAAATCAGTTTTTGATGAGCTTGGAGTAAGATGCGATTTAGGCAGTTATATGTATGAGCTCCCCTTATCTACACAGAAGATGGTTGAGATAGCAAGAGCAATCCTCAGTATTAGACTTGCAATCGGTGATAGTGGGGCACCAGATATCACGCCTATAATCATTCTTGATGAGCCTACGGCTCCATTATCGATTGAAGAAAGAGATGAATTGTTTCAATATCTATTGAACTTGAAGAAGAATAATTCCTTCATATTCGTTTCGCATATAATCCCTGAAGTAATGAAGTTCAGTGATAGAATATATGTTCTACGAGATGGAAAGCTAGTTGCACACCACGATCTATCAGTGGAAAAAGTTTCTGAAGAGCAGTTATTTAGAGAAATAGTTGGCAGAGTTTCATACTATGAACTTTATGGAGGCCACGAATATGGAAGAGCTGAAGCTGAAGGTAGACCAATAATCTTATCTGTCAGGAACCTTACAAAGAAAGGTTATTATCAAGATATCACTTTCGATTTACGCGAAGGAGAATGTATTGGACTATTTGGACCTGCGGGATGCGGCAAGAGTGAAATAGCGAAAACATTATATGGCGAGCTCTTAGCGGATAGCGGCAAATTAATTGTAGATAACAAGGAAATAAGCATAAAAGGTGAGCCCCATTCAAGATTGCGCAGAGGCATCGGGTATTTCTCAGGCGAGACAGGTAAAGAATTATTTCTTTATTGGCCTATAAAGAAGAACGTCTCTATAGTTAATTTTGAGAAGATTGTAAGAAGTCCATTAAAGATCGTTTCAGTCATAAGTTTTAAGGCTGAAAAAATTCTTGCAGAAAAGATAGTTAAGAAGCTTAGAATTAAAGCTCCGAGTGTAGATACAGAGTGTTATTCATTGAGTGGAGGAAGTAAGCAGAAGGTATCTGTTGGTAAGTGGCTTGAAAGAAGTCCAAAAATACTCATCTTAGAAGACCCGACTATAGGTATCGACGTAGGTGCTAGAGAAGACATTTACGAAGTATTGTTAGAGATGAAGAAGAATGGTATATCAATGATTCTAGTAAGTGATGACCCGAAAGAATATGCTATCCTCTGCGATAAAATAGTTTTAATGAGAGATGGAAAGATACAGAAGATGTATACAAATGAAGAGTTTAAGAAGGTGATGGAGCTTTGAGTGGCAACCTTAGAAGAGGGGCAGTAACTTTACCAATACTTACCTCTGCTTGGAGATTGATTAGAGGAAATCCAGCGATATGGGCTATACTCGGACTATTAATAATATTCTCGTCGATCGTCCCTGAGAGATTCCTCTCATCAGGTAATCTTATAGCCATTTTAAAGAATTTCGCTGTTACATCGATGCTAGCTGTAGGCCCGACTTTCGTTATCCTCCTAGGATCTATTGACGTCTCGTACATGGGAATATGGATGTTCGGAGGCGCATTAGTATGGCTACTATACCCATACCTTGGTTTAGCATCAATATTCATATATCCGATCTTCGGGCTGCTCATAGGATTATTTAATGGAGTATTACATGTCAAGGCTAAGATACCTTCTTTCATCTTAACTCTCGCAATGACAGCCGTACTTGCATTCTTAACAACATATGTAAGAAACATATCTGGAGTTTTGACACTCACGGTACCGGCTTACAATTTCTTAAGAGAGTCACCGATACCGTATCTTCCATCACCATTTCTCCTCGCACTCCCAACAATAGCGATATCCATCTTCTTAATGTTCTTCACAAAGCTTGGAACGTATCTTTGCGCTATTGGATCAAATGAAGAAGGCGCAAAACTAGCAGGCATAAATGTTGAAAAATATAAGGTCCTAGCATTCATGTTTAGTGGGTTCTTAGTTGGACTAGGGTCGATCGCTATCTTTGTCCATTTAGGGAATCAAACAAGAGTAGACTTTGATCCAAGTGAGCTTGTAAGAGGTCTTGCAGCAATAGTTCTAGGAGGAACCCCATTAGCAGGAGGAATGGGTGGTCCACATCGAACACTTCTTGGAGCCCTAGTATACGTATTGATATTTAATGGCCTGTTTCTTTTACCAGGGGTCGATCCAAACCATCTCAAGCTATATATTGGAGCCCTTTTATTAGGAGCAGTTGTTATCGCTTCCAAGGCTCTTAAAGGTGCCTTAATTGCTTAGGAGGGAAGGTAAAGAATGAGGGAATCAATTCCGTCACGTGAATGGCTCCAGAGAAATCTTAATACGATAATACCTGTATCTGGTTTAATCCTCCTATTGATAGGTCTCAGAATCGCAAACCCCTACTTTTTAGCTAGTTGGGATAGTGTAATCACGCTAGTCTATGGCATGTCTTTCTTCTTAGTAGCTGCATGCGGTTTAACTCTCGTCATTCTCATGGGCTCATTTGATTTCTCAGTTCCGAGTGTTCTAAAATTATCGGCTATGATCTTCGCAGTCCTGTACCCATCGTTAGGCTTCTTATCTATACCGGCAGCCTTAGCTGTAAGCTTAGTTTTCGGATTCGTTAATGGATTGCTACTTGCAAGATTTAATATTCCATCTTTTATGGCAACTTTGGCAACTTCTATGATTGCAGAAGGAGCCGCTCAAGTAATTTCTGGAGGGTATACAAGGATGATAACTGACCCTGCTTTCCGAGCTCTATCTACAACAATGATTGCAGGTCTACCCTCGATATTCTATTGGGCTATTGCTATATGGCTCATATCAATATTCTTAACGTTCGTCACACCGTTCGGTAGAGCAATATATGCAGTAGGTGGGAATCTTGTTGGAGCACGCCTAGCAGGTATAAATGTAAAAATGGTTAGGATACTCACCTTCATGGTCTGCTCACTATTTGCAGGGCTCTCAGGAATACTCTATGCTTCCCAGATTCAAGCTGGACACATGCAGGTTGGAGTCCTAGACATGATCCCCTTATTCGCAAGCGTGGTAGTTGGTGGTACAGCTTTAACCGGAGGTGTAGGTGGAGTTCATAGAACTCTATTAGGAGTATTGATAATTAGATGGCTTGACTCAGGATTAAGCATGCTTGCCATAGACCTTAACGTTAGAATGATAGTTTTTGGAGTGATAGCTATAGTAATGGCTATCTTAACAATAGATAGAAGGAGAATAAAAATCATGAAATAATATCTTTAGAAGAAAAATCTCCTCGTTTTTCATTAACGGCACACTCTACGTCCTCACCACAGGCTGTAGGTAGATGGATATGCCTGCAAAGTATTGCTTGTATAAGACTACTTGGAGGAGGATTAAACGCTGGCAAGATGAAGAAGTATGGGATAAGATATTCAAAGCATCAGCATCAACATACAAAGGTTTTAGTAACAATAACATCAATAATCATATACCTAAGATACGGAGTCTTAAGATGAGTTCAATGTTAGCATTCAAATGAAATCTATCTCTCAACCTTAAGTCGAACTCTTTTCTTAATAGTGATTGTCAGCTCAGCCCCTCTTATTTATAAATTTTAAGCCTCTAGATAAGGTCTGGAGAACCTATTCTTTCACCGTGCTCAACAAGCAGTATTACCTGGTTGACGGAGATCACGGTTAGGATAATAATACTTATGTTAAACATAGTTTTCCTATATGAATGATGTCTAAGAATATGCTTGCAGCATATCTGATTTCACCTAAGAATCTAGTTTTGAAGGAAAGGCCTATACCCAGACCAGAGAGAAATGAAGTATTAGTCAAGATAATGGCTTGCGGAGTGTGTCCAACAGATATAAGATACTTCTTAGGTTATGGAAAACATACTTTTTATGGTGAAGAAAGCTATGGTTTAACGGGACATGAATGGTCTGGTGTAGTGATTGAAGTAGGTGAGGATGTCGAGAAAATCCGAATTAATGATAGAGTCGTTGTAGACCATATAGCGTCATGCGGAGCGTGTAGATATTGTAGGAGAAACCTAACACACCACTGCATAAACAAGAGATATTACCTTAGGGGGTACGCAGAATATGGTCTTGCCTACGGACCTACATTACTAAAACTTCCAGAAAAAATATCTTTTGAAGAGGCATGTTTTGTTGAACCATTATCTAGTTGCATTAATTCTATTGAGAGGGCCTCTATATCTATGGGTGAGGTTGTAGCTATCATAGGTGATGGCGTTATAGGGATGCTCCACTTACAGCTTGCAAAACTAAGAGGCGCGGAAGTCGTAATGATCGGACATCATAATGATAGACTTGAGATCTCCGAGAAAATAGGCGCAGACTATACTTTTAATTCTAAGGAAGTAGATATCTATGAAGAGATTTCAAGATTAACAGATAACTATGGAGTAGATGCTGTAATTGTTGCTACTCAGGGTACCGAGGCTCTAGAATCTGCTCTAAGGATTGTTGGAAAAAGTAGTAGAATAATTGTTTTTTCTGGAACATACCCTGAAGAAAAAATCTTTATAAACCCTAACAGGATACATTACTCAGAGATCTCAATTATTGGAGCTTCAGAACATAATGTAAGACAGTTTACAACTTCTCTCAAACTTATCGAGAAGGGATTAGTTAGAGTAAAACCATTAATATCCAATATTGTTCCATTAATAGAGATCGATAGAGCATTCGACATCGTCATGAATAGAAGAGGATTGAAGACTATAGTAAGACCCCACCAAGAAGATGAATAATTCCTGATACAGAGTTCTGCCTTCAATGTACGGTTTAATGTCGGATCCTTTCTCTAAAGCTGTCATTATCATTCTTCCAAGCTCGGAACTCTTCAAGAATTTTATTCTCCAATTCTTCTCAATAGTTGCCGTTGAAAGATAATCTCTCCTGTTGGTGTCAGGATGATTTTTTAACTTACTTCTTGTTCCTGCGGCTTTTTGATAGATCATGAATAAGTTTAAGAATAGTTTGAAGTTCATGGCTTCTTGTATGTAGTCTCTAGCGCTTAGCTTATGATATAGGACTGGAGTCCCTTCTTAAGATACATTATGAACTTTCAACCTTGTTCTTCACATCGAATCTCTCACGCTTATATTTTAGTCCAAGCCTCTCTGGAGTCCATTAACATGATACCTCCTACTAGCTATGTATCTCCTATATTTCAGCTCGCCTGCAATCTTCACCAGTTAGCTTCCTAACCTGACCCTGTACAATCTTATGGGCTCCAACGTCATGCCTAAAAAACTGTACATCTTCCTTTAGTTTCCATGGAACATATACTTCAAGACAGCTAGAACCTTAACTTCCCTACTTTTCTACTATGCCTAAAAAGCTAAAGATTAGGGCTATAGCATTTGTATATGAAACATTTAAACCTATAGACTTTAAATATATTCCTTATCTGAAACTGTGCTGCCATAGATAGTAAAAATTGGCTTCTAGAGAGTTCTCATAATTATCGATAGCCTCTGTCCAGATCAGTATAAATTCTGCATTAACTTCATACGTACTTCCGGCTATCTCATTCTTTCTGTCTTTATAGCTCAGACTCATGAATACGCCATGTGTTTTATAGTCAGGGTAAAAATCTCTTTCCTAGTTAGAAAAAGTAAGGAGAAAACGCTTCTAGAATTAGGCAGACCTTTTCATATTCCCTAACTAACATATCGAATATATCACATAAATCAAAAGACACTTTATGTAGCAGGTATAATGTTACAATAAACTTGAAGTAGCCATTCTCACAAAAACCAGCAGGGGAATCTTATTTATTAGCGTAAGTAATTCTTGCTCTCAAGTTTGTTCTCTGTAGTACTTCTGGGTTCGCAATGTTTCTTGGCTTAAATCCTTTTAATACCGCTTCTATATCTTCTGTAACCATCTCGCCCATTCTTCTTACTGCCTCCCAAGTATGTGATGCACTATGTGGCGTGACAATAACATTTTCTAACTTGAGTAATTCATTATCTGTAGGAGGCTCCTGCTCAAATACGTCTAGTGCAGCTCCCGCAATATCTCCGCTTCTTAAAGCTTTAACAAGGGCTTTTTCATCTATTAGTTCTCCCCGTGCTGTATTAATGATGTAGGCTGTTTTCTTCATCATCTTTAATTGTTCTTCTCCAATCAAGTGGTACTTCTCAGGAGAATACGATGTATGTATGGTAACTATGTCTGATTTCTGTAGTAATTCCTCAAGCGATACCAATTTAACACCAATTTTGTCGGCTTCTTCCTTCTTCACATGAGGACTGTATGCAATGACTTCCATTCCAAACCCTTTAGCCATTACAGCAACAGTTCTTCCGATGCTTCCTAAACCTATTATCCCCAAGACTTTTCCGTAGAGTTCTCTATTTAATTCTCTTCTCCCACTCCATTCACCTTTCTTTACGGCTTCGTTTAATCTTGGTATATTCTTTATTAGTGAAAGTATTAATGCGAAAGTGTGCTCTGCGACAGCTATGGTGTTAGCTCCAGGTGTGTATGTGACGATGATCCCTAGCTCGGTGGCCTTCTTTAAATCGACATTATCTATTCCTACACCGTATCTTGCAAGAATCTTTAATTTTTCAGCTTTCTCTAAGACTTTCGAAGTATAATCATCTAATCCAGCAACTATAGCATCGTATTCTTGAATTATCTGAGACAATCTATCTTCTTTCAGCGGAGGATTCTCTGCATACACTGTTTCTCCTAGGCTTCTTAACCTTTCAAGCTGGTCGGGATAGTATCTTCCATAAGAACGTGATGTAATAAGTATCTTCGGCTTCATGAAGAATAACCTCTCTACTTCTGCTTTTTTGCTTTTGCTTCACGGATATATTTTAAGCATTCCTCTACGAGTTTCTTAAGAGTCCCATAATCTCCAGCTTTTATTAAATCCGGTCTTAATAGAGAGGTCCCCATATTTAATGCTACAGCACCAGCACTGATCCATTCTTCAATAATCTCCTTCTTAGGTTCTAGACCGCCTGAAGGCATAAGCTTTAACCAAGGGCATGGTCCTAGAAGATTTTTTATGAACTTAGGTGTAAGTATCTCAGCTGGAAATATCTTAAATATATCTGCGCCAAGTTCTTCCGCATAAGCTATCTCTGTAGGAGTGCTACATCCAGGAACATATGCTACATGCCTCCTATTACAAATCTTTGCAACTTCTGGATTAAAGCTCGGTCCAACTATAAAGTCTGCACCTAGGTTTATGTAGAGAGCTGCAGTAGCAGGGTCTATTATTGTTCCAGCACCTAGTATCAAGTCAGGCTTTTCTGAATCACGCCATTTAGTAAGTTCTGCAAAGACCATGAATGCTCTTGGCCCTCTATTGGTAAACTCTAACAATTTCGATCCTGCTTCTACAACAGCTGTACATACTTTCTTAGCAACTTCAACATCTCCATGATAAAATATTGGTACGAGCCCTACCTCTATAACTTTCGCAACAACCTCATATCTTTCATATAACCCCATATACCGACACCTAAAGCTAAATCATAATGTCTTACTAATATTCTTTACGTACTTTCCTCTTTGCAGTAGATATGGTGAGTTGTTAATAATTACACATCTTCAGAGCGGTATTCATAAATATTTAGTAATAATTAAATAATACTGCGTCAAGCACTTTTTCGGATATTTGTTGGGAAGGCTTAAGGATAAAGTGGCCATTATAACTGGTGCTGCAAGAGGCATAGGTAAAGCGACTGCAATAATTTTCGCTAGAGAAGGCGCTAAAACAGTCATCGTAGATATACTTAAGGATGAAGGCGAAGCTACAGCTAAATACATTAATGAGAGAATATCAGAAGAGTCTGCATTATTTATCGAAGCAGATGTTTCAGAAGTAGGGGACGTGAAAAGTATGGTTGATGCGGTGATAGAAAAGTATGGGACTATAGATGTTCTTGTCAATAATGCAGCTATACAGCCTATTGGAACAATATTTGAAACGGATATTGATACCTGGGATAGGGTTATGAAGGTTAATCTTAGATCTGCATTCCTATGCTGCAAGTACGTTGTCCCATACATGATTAAGAATAAATCAGGAGCCATAGTTAACGTTGCGTCTATCTTGGGATTAAGAGGAGGAGATAAGATAATAGCTTACGCAACTTCTAAAGCGGGCTTAATAGGATTCACGAAATCTCTAGCACAAGATCTAATGCCATACAATATTAGAGTTAATGCTGTAGCCCCTAGAGCTATAGATACTGAAATGTTTAAAGCATATAGAAGCGAAAAAGAATTAGAGAGTAAAATGGATAGATACTTATTCGGCAGGCTTGGGAAGCCTGAAGAAGTTGCAAATACAATATTGTTCCTTGCATCAGATGAAGCATCATACATAAGTGGCGAAGTCCTAGTAGTTGGAGGCTACTGTTAGTGATAAGACTTACTCTCTTAACCCCGCTACTATAAAGAATGTAGTAGCTAAAATCTATTTTCATCAAACTTCCATGATTCTAAAACTGTCACTACACTATAGAAAACGTATACATACTATAGCATATTAAAAGCTTTCTACGTCAAGTAACAGTTACCCGAGAAACTGTACCTAGGAAACGTTAAAATCCTTAAATCACGATACATTAGACATGCAGCAGGAAATCCCTCTATACGGTAGTTTCGTAAACGGAGAAAATCTAATCTTGGAAAGTGAGCACGTTTTTAAAGACATCAATCCAGCTACATCCGAAGTTATAGGGTATATTAAGCGAGCATCCATAGATACTGTAAAACATGCTCTGGAGTCGGCTGAGAAAGCTTTTGAGGTATGGAGTAGAAAGTCTTACTCGGAGCGTTCATTAATTCTCTTCAAAGCATCTCAAATAATGAGGGACAAACGTGATGAATTAGCAAAGCTTATTACGATTGAGCAAGGGAAGACTCTAAGTGAGTCGAGGAAAGAAGTAGATGTATCGATAAGGATGTTAGAGTTCTTTGCAGGGGAAGCAGGTAGACTAATAGGAGAATTTGATGAGGCAGATAAGAGCGACCTAGTCACATACTATACTAGAGAGCCATTAGGTGTAGTTCTGGTGCTCACACCATGGAATTATCCCTTATCAATTCCAGTTTGGAAGATCGCCCCAGCTCTCATGGCTGGAAATACAGTCATCTTTAAACCTGCAAGCTATACGCCGATAATAGGATTAAGACTCGTAGAAATACTACACAAAGCAGGTCTACCTAGAGGTGTAGTAAATTGTGTAACTGGGAGCGGTGCTGAGGCAGGGGAACTATTGATTAAAGATGAGAGGATAAAAGCTATAACATTTACAGGCTCAACTGAAGTAGGGTTAAGAATAGCTTCTATTGCATCCCCACGTCTTACCAGGATTCAATTAGAGATGGGTGGGAAAAACGCTTGTATTGTACTAGACGATGCTGACCTTAACATGTTTATGGAGGGATTCCTTTCCGCAACCTTTGGGGTTGCAGGTCAGAAATGCACCGCTACAAGTAGATTAATCATTACAAAAAATGTTAAAGATAAGGTCATGGGTAGAATTCTAGAGCTTGTCAAGAAAATTAAAGTAGGGAATGGTCTCAGAGAAGATGTTGATGTTGGACCTGTTGTAAGTGAATCTCAAATGGAATCAATACTACACTATATTGAGTTAGGCAAGGCACAAGGAGCTAAACTCATTATCGGAGGCTCAAGACTAACAGGTGAAGAATATAATAGAGGGTTCTTTATCCAACCTACAATCTTTGATGAAGTAACACCCGAAATGGATATCGCTCAGGAAGAAATATTTGGTCCCGTACTCTCAGTGATAACGGTGGAAACATTCGATCAAGCATTAGACGTATTAAATAATAGCAAGTATGGCTTATCTGCTTCAATATTTACGAATGATTTATCTAAAGCTTTTAAATTTATTAGAGAGGCAAAAGTTGGAGTGGCGTTAGTGAATATGCATACAAACTATAATGAGCCTCATTTGCCTTTTGGCGGTATAAAGATGTCAGGCTTTGGATTAAAAGAACAGGGAAGGAAAGCCTTAGAATTCTTCACGGAAGTCAAGTCTGTTTACATAAGACCGTGATGTTCTCTTCAGTTATTATTTTTGTTATAGAAAAATAGTTAAATTAGGATGTGAAGATATTATTGCTGGATTCAGCAGTGTTAGCATTAAGATTATACGGTAAGGAGGATCTAAGACTTGAAGATGCCCCTGAACCTTTGTTGAAAGATTCAAACGCTATTCTTAAAGTTAAAGCTACTACCATATGTGCTACAGATGTTAAAGCATATTTGACTGGCTCTAGAACAAAAATTCCAATTACTCTCGGTCATGAATTCGCTGGAGATATTGTTGAAGCAAAAGGTGCTATCAGAGATTACGTTGGTAAGAGAGTTGTAGTAAACCCGAATATATTCGATGGTAAATGTGAATACTGTCTATCGGGAGAGCATGTATTATGCCCTAACAGATATGCTATAGGCATAGATGTTGATGGGTCATTTGCTGAGTATGTCGAGATACCTGCTCAAGCATTTTATATAGGCGGGGTACTGGAAATACCGAAAGGTCTAAGCTATGAAGAAGCATCAGTAATAGAGCCTTTAGCTGCTTGTTTAAGAGGGCAGTTGAAACTCAATATACGGCCTGGAGATGTTGTAGCGATAATAGGTGCGGGGCCTATAGGTCTAATGCATTATATGCTCGCCAAAACCTTTGGAGCCTCCAAGATAATACTCAGTGAGATAGATGATAGAAGGATAGAGACAGCTAAGAGTCTAGGCGTAGAGTATGTGGTTAATCCGCTAAAAGAAGATATCGAGAAAGCTATTCTAGAATTAACAAATGGTCATGGAGTTGATGCAGTAATAGTTGCTGTAGGTTCTCCACATGCGCAGAGAGATGCTTTAAGAATAATCCGTAAGGGTGGGAGAATAAACTTCTTCGCAGGTCTACCATCCAGCTCTGAAGAGGTGCCGATAAACACCAATATTATCCATTATAAGCAGGTAACAGTGCTGGGAACATCTATGCAGACACCGATAGAGTTTAGGAAGACCCTAGAGCTTGTGGCTTCAGGGCTTGTTGATGTTAAGCCTCTGATAACCCATAGGTATAGCTTGAGAGATGGGCTTGAAGCATTCTCTAAAAGCCTTAAAGCAGAGGGATTAAAGATAGTCTTGGCTCCCTGAGTAAGAGAACGTGGAAGCATAGACTTTTAAGTTTTATGATATTTTGGATTAGGAACAACTTTGGGAGCTTTAGCTTCTTCTACGACTATCATGGCGAAACCTCTTTCTTTAATTATCGTATAGTTGTGGCCCGCATCTGAAGGATAAGCGAAGAAGAAGACAAGTTTACCTCTTCCAGTATTTATTGTACGATGACCCCATCCGGGTGGAACATACCCTAGCGAGCCGGGTTCAAGCTCTACCACTGATACTTCTCCATCTTTATTCTGCATAAGAAGCATGCCCCTCCCCTTTAGGCAGAAATAGAACTCAGCTGCATCTCTTTCATGAAAATGTCCCTTCGTCATATAATATTCTTTACCAATCTTTCCAGGATATATTATTGTTAACCCGAGATTCAGGTTTCCTGCAGCTTCAGAATAAATGTATTCATAGTATTCATAGATGAGGGGATCTTTACCTTTTAACAATATTTTTTCCGCTTCTTCAACATTTGAGAAGTATTCTCTTAATTCGCTCAGTCGGACTTCTTTCTTCCGTGTATAGGGTTTTATAACTCCTCCCCTGAAATCTACGACCACTTTTTCAGGTCTTTGAGGTTGAGACATGTTCACCCACCTAAGGTAAGTCTAACGCAGCTTTTATATCTTCAGATACCACTCCGTCCATACTCCACCTTCTAGCAGCGTAGTATTCGTCTAACATTGTGTTAAATATATCAGGGGATAGGACGTGACCTTTTGCAGGGCCGTCTGGAATCGGTTCCATCATAAGTCTTTTGGGTAGCATATCATCTCTCCTTCTTATACCTTCTCTATTCAAGATCATCCTTTCAAGATTGTAGACTCTTTCACCAATAGTGTTCAAGTCTTCATCAAGTTCTACTCCAGTCACAAATTTTAAAACTTCCGGCTTAGGAGTATCAGTAAAGTTTAGAGCTCTTCTAGGTATAGTGCATAACCCTAGAGAGTCAACATATCCTCTTACGTCTTGTATCCCTTTCACAAGTAATCCTTTACCCTTAACTGCATATCTATCAATTTTCGGTTTAAGTAATTCATCTCTAATAGTCCATCCGCCGACGTTGTGACATGCACCTCTAGATGAAGTAGCGTATGCGAGCCCCATACCATAGAATGCTCTAGGCTCATATGCTGTGAGCTCCATACCTTTTACGTGCATCACATAATATTCAGCGTTGTGTCCAATTGACTGGGCAGCTCTGACCGCCCCATCCGCTAGTTTCTCACCGAACCCTCTTCTTTCACCGATTAAGATTGTTAATTCTGTCAATGTCTCACCATCTCCAAACTTTAATTCCAGTCCACCAGTCTTCTCTCTATATAGAATACCCCTTTCATATAATTCCATACAAAAGCCGATTACATACCCTGCAGATATTCCATCCAATCCATAATCATCTGCAAAATTGTTGGCTGCTACTATATAGTTATAATCGAATACGCCACAGTGAGGGCCAAACGACCAAATCGTTTCATATTCTGGTTTACTTCTAAGGTCTTTATATTCTTCATTATTTGGTCTAGCATACTTTCCACATGCGATTGGGCAACGATAGCATGCTACGTCTTTCACTACAAACTCTTCTCTAAAGACTTTAGAGGAAAGCTTAGCCATGAGATGTTCCTCAACTCTCGTCTTAGTAAAATTCATTAATGGGTAGGCTCCAAGCTCATAAAGTGAGTCTATGTATTGGGCTGTACCATACTTAGTATGGTAGCTTGTTGTCTCTCTTAATAGAGTAACATTTGATCTTAAGTATTCTGATAATTTATCGGGTTCTGCGATTTCAACTTCCTTTGAGCCTGATACTAATATTCCTTTAAGATTCTTTGAACCCATAACAGCTCCAATACCTCCTCTACCGAAGCATCCACCTCTTCGTAAACCTGGAAAATCAACTTGAACACTAGCAATTTTAGAGAGTCTCTCCCCAGCTGGTCCAATACAAGCTATTGTTCCATTAGTACTTCCAAGTTTATCGAGTAGGGCTTTCTGGGAATCACTAATCTTTAAGCCCCATAAGTCTTCAGCTTTATTTATCTTTACTTCATCATCAATTATTGAAATATACGATGGCCTGCTAGCCCTTCCTTCTATGATTATACCATCGTATCCAGCTTTTTTAATATATGCTCCGAAGTGGCCGCCCGCGTTAGATATGGTGTAGATATTTGTTAGGGGGGATTTTGTCGCTATGTGTGCTTTTGAAGAACCCCATACGTTAGTACCTGTTAATGGTCCAGTCATTATTATCAGCTTATTCTCTGGAGAGAGAGGAGAGGTATACGGGCTGACTTCTTCATAGTAGTATCTTGCAGCTAATCCTCTGCCTCCTAGATATTTCTTTAACCACTCCCTTGGAACTTCTTCAAACGTTATCTTTTCTTTTGATAAATTTATGCGAATGATTTTTCCATTATATCCATAAAGCTTCTTCTGACCCATTCCATTTTAATCTTCTTCTGTTTTTGGTATTTTAGGATTATGAAAAAGCCTTTTTCTAGTTATTCAGGCTAATCTTGCAGCATTATGATGCATTTTTGAATCCTTGTTGAATTCAGGATCTCCATATATGTTTATGGTTTTAGTCTATTAGTAGTTCATGTCCTTCAAGTATGTAGTCTAGCCTACTTATCAGTTTTTCATAAAAGTTTGAATATCTTTTATATTTCTCGTTTACTTCAGGGTTTGGCTGGATCTTCTTAACAGGTTTAACCCAATCATTTATTGCCTTAACGTAGTCTTTTATCACTCCTACACCGTATCCGCCTATTGCTGCAAGTGCGGTAACAGCATATTCCTCTCTATTGAGGAGTACGTATGGTATGCCTAAAATATCTGCTTTTATCTGATTCCATACTTCACTTTTACTCCCGCCTCCGATCCCTCTTACCTCATCTACCCTAATTTCTTTTAACAGTTCTCTGAGTATTTTTAGGTAGTGATTGTATTCGAAAGCTATTGATTCAAGGATGGATCTGAAGAAGTGCCCAATGGTATGTTTCCAAGTGAATCCTACCCAAATCCCTCTTATCCTAGGATTGTAGGGGTACGCTCTACCTCCTAAATGAGGAACGAAGAATATACCTTCGCTTCCTGGAGATACCCTTGATGCTTGCTCATCTAAGATCTTATATGGATCTAAACCTAGTTCCTGAGCTTTTCTCTTCTCTTCTCTAGCAACTTCATCTCTAAACCATCTTAAACATAACCCTCCTCCATTAATGTAGGCTCCTACACACCATAGCTCAGGCACGATAGATTTTAGATAAAGTAGAGTCTTGTACCTCGTATCAGGCACAACTTTGTCTACAGAAACGTAGAATGCAGATGCCGTACCAGCAATATCTAGACATAGGCCAGGCTGAGTTAAACCTGCACCAAAAGTACATGCCATTCCATCTCCTGCTCCAGCAACTATTGGTATCCCTTTTACTAATCCCATCTTCGAAGCTTCATCAGAAGTTAGTTCTCCTACTACTTCCCATGGCTTAACAATTCTAGGCATCTTATCCAATGGAAGCTTAAATATTTCAGCAAGCTCTTCAGAATACCTCATCTTATGTACATCGAATAAACCTGTAAAGGTAACGTATGTGTAATCGTAGAAAGCTTCTTCACCTTTCAACCCTGCAAATTTCCCTGCCACATATACTGCAGGTACAGTAAATTTACATATCTTTTCAAATATCTCGGGTCTTTCATTCTTCCACCACATCATTTTGGGAAGATGGTCTACGGTAGGTGGTGCCCCCGTTAATTGGATCAGTAGTTCTTCATAGTTCTGTTTAATATAGTCTATGTATTCTCTGCATCTTATATCCAACCATGAGTCATAATTTATAACAGGATTCCAATCCTTGTCTATGGCTAAGATTCCAGCCATCTGGCCACTAAACGCGATAGACGCAATGTCTCTTGGATCTACGCCAGACTTCTTGATTACTTGTTTAATAGTATTGATAGATGAGGTATAGAAGTCTCCTGGCTCTTGTTCAACCCAACCAACCCTTGGGTAATATAGCTTAGACTCCTCGTAAGCTATTGCTAATTGGTTTCCTTCCAAATCAAATATAGATGTTTTAGTTCCAGCAGTGCCTATATCAACACCTATAAGATATTGAGAGCACATAGGTTTTCACCATACAATTCTCTCTAGTCATAAGTTGGTTATATACGTTAGTTTAATCTTCCCATACTATACACAATTCTTATGAAAATATCTTAAAATACCTCTCAGATTTATTGTCCTCCCAATTCGCCTTCATGTCTTTTAGCATATCTTCTATCTACAACTTCGTCTACCCTTAGTAGCAGGGTGGCAGTTTCAAACGAAGTCTTCAAGACCTGCTCTTTAGCCTTGTAAGATTCTATAGCATTATTCCTAATCATGTCGACAACCTTGCCAGTATGCGGGTCGATCCCATAGCAATACTCTCCATTTAGATGTTTAGACCTTAACTCTGGAAGTATGTCTGCAGGGTTATATCCTGCATTACTAATTAATAGCTTAGGTATGCTCTCTAACGCATTTGCGAAAGCATGCATTGCAACTTGTTCTTTACCACTATATTTAGTAGATTCATTTCTAATAGCTATCGCTAAAGCTTCTTCTACAGCCCCTCCCGCAGGCGTGTAAGCTGGCTCTTCTAATAGTGAAACTATGTATCTTATTGCGTCGTTTATTGCATGTTCAACTTCGTTAAGTAAATCTTCTAGCCCCGCTCTTAGCAATAAGGTAACACCCTCAAAATTGTTACATCCCTCAATTATTACTGCGCTTTTGTCTCCGAATTTTTCTTCTCTAACTATTGATGCTCTTCCGAGATCCTCCTCTTTAAGGTCATTTAAGTCTGATACTATGTTTGCTCCCGTGAGCCTTGCCACAGCATTAAAATCTTCTTCTTTCAAGAGTCTACCTATGCCTATAATTCCTGCCTCAGCAAGCAGCTGGCTTGCGGTCCTACCTATCTTCTTTCTACAGATTACAACATTTGCTCCAACAGATATTATCTTGTTAACCATGTCTCTAATAATGCCTTCCTCTTCTTCTAAAAATTGCTCTAAATGGAGGGGATCTCTAATGTTTATTTCATACTTGTAAGGCTGGAGATGTCTAAACTCATCAATCTTTAACGCCATGTTAAGGACGGCTATCTTAGCATCTCTTATAATTCTAGGCATTGACAAATGAACGATATTTTTGTCTATTACAGCGCCTCTAATAACCCTGCTTTCTCTGAGATCCTTTCCTACTTTCTTAACTATTCTTATACTCTCTTTGTCTAAAACATTTCTCCCATCGATTTTTTTAAGAGTGTAGGATAACGCTTCTGTCAATAGATCTGCTAAAAAGTTTGCTTCATCCAAGTTCCTACTACTGAAGAGTGTTAAAATGAGCTTCTTCAGAACAGAGTTATCCAACCTATCTATAGGTATGCTTATTTCTCTTAAACGCTGTAAAGCTACATTATATGCGATCAGATAACCTTCAATAATCTTGCCAACCTTAACTTTATGACTTATTAGTCTTTCAGCCCTCTTTAGTAATTCTCCGATCAATATTATGGTTGTTTTAGTCCCATCTCCAATTATCGTCTCAACCGTTTTCGCTGTCTCTCTTAAAACTTTTGCTACTGGATGATGCAACTCCATCTTTTCTAAGATAACTGCTCCGTCATTTGTAAAAGCAGTTTCACCAAACTTATCCGAGACTAGTTTATACATACCTCTTGGTCCTAGGCATGGTTTAACGACATCGGAAATATATGTTGCCACAGATATGTTGTCCTTCCATGCTATTAACCCTCTATTTTTCATTACTCCTTCTCGATGTAATGCGAGAGGGTCACGGATGATGTATCTTCCAGGCATTAGGGTACCACTCTCCAATCGTGTTATACCGAACTATATCTAACTGATGGATTTTGTTATCAAGGTATTTAATATTTTCTTCTTTATGAAACTAGAATTATTGTTTAAAGGTCTAACAGTGAATCGTAGTTAGGCTGCTCGCTCTTTTTAAGATGATGAATCCAGCATATAAGATTTAATGTTAGAGTACGAGGTCATAATCCCGTTGTCGTGAGTTTAAATTCGGCCGTGGAGCTAACTTCAGAATAAGAAAAGCTAGAATTGAATTCTATCTAGCTAAAACGGCAGCTCTTCTCACTAAATTTTTTATTCTCTAGCAGGAGTTTCAGTTGGTTTTTCTCTCATGTCTATAGTCAGTCTTCTACATGGACTTCCTTCACGGTTTATTTCCCCTCTTGATGTATACCCTCCAAGATGGAGTCATCGTTTTTGGATGAGAAGCTTTAACTTCGTTTATCCTTCCTACTGCTGTATTATGTGGAGCTGATTTAACTTTTTCAGGGTCGCTATATGCTTCTTCTATTATTCTTGATAAAACATTGTAAAAGTTATCTAGTTCTCTCTTTGACTCCGATTCTGTAGGTTCAACCATGAATGCTTCCTCAACAATTAGTGGAAAGTATATTGTTGGAGCATGGAAACCATAATCTAGGAGTCTCTTTGCTACATCTTTCGCGGTTACACCTGTTTCTCTGTATAGTTTAGATAAGCTAACAACGAATTCATGTTTTCTAGGTGATTCAGGAGCATATGGTAATGTTACTCCCTTCAGCTTCTTAACCTTGTAGAGTAGGTAGTTTGAAGCTAAGACGCTTGCTTCAGCAACCTTCTTCAACCCTTCACCACCCATCCTCAATAAGTATGCATACGCTTTAACTAGAACACTGAAATTTCCATAGAACATTTTTATCTTTCCAACAGCTTTAGGTCTCTCATAATCTAGGTAGAATACCCCCTTTGACTCATCATAATTAACCAATGGTGATGGAAGGTAATCAACAAGCTTATCAACTACTCCTACTGGTCCGGAGCCTGGGCCACCTCCACCATGGGGTGTTGAGAAGGTTTTATGTAGGTTTAAGTGGACTATGTCGAACCCCATATCTCCTGGTCTGACTTTTCCTAATAGGGCATTCAGGTTTGCTCCATCATAATAGAGTAAACCATCAACTCCATGGATTATTTCAACTATCTTATCTATGTTCTTCTCAAAAACCCCAAGCGTATTCGGGTTCGTCAACATTATTCCTGCAACTTTCTCATCAACTATCTCTTCCAGTTCATTTATATCTACACATCCATCTTTATCACTCTTTACGACTTTGACTTGATAGCCTGCCATCGTCGCACTAGCAGGATTTGTTCCATGAGCTGAGTCAGGAATGATCATAATGTTCTTGTTATGTAATCCTCTATCTCTATGGTATGCTCTAATTATTAAGCAGCCTAAGAATTCTCCATGAGCACCTGCAGCAGGCTGTAAGCTGAATCTACTCATACCAGTAATTTCTTTAAGTATCTGTTCAAGCCTCCACATAATTTCTAGACATCCTTGAATAGTTTCCAATGGTTGTAGTGGGTGAACGTTCAGTATCTTTTCATCATAAGCTAATTCTTCATTCATGACTGGGTTGTACTTCATTGTACAGCTACCTAACGGGTACATCCCAGTACTTACGGAAAAATTCATTTGGCTTAGACGAGTAAAATGTCTTACTACTTCAAGCTCAGAGAGTTCGGGGAGGAATAGTTCTCTCCGCTTTAATCCTTCAGGGATTTCATCTAAAGCTTCTTTCAATTCACTCTGCAGTACTTCATCAATTTCAGGAAAATCTATTCCCATAGCTCCAGGTCTACTTAACTCGAAAATAGTTGGCTCAATCCATCTAGCTTGCCTATAACTCATTCTTCCGCCACCTCTCTTAGAGATTCAGCATACAGGTCTAGGTCGTTTTTAGAATGAATCTCTGTAACGCATGTTAAGATAGCTTCAGGTAGGTCGCTATAAAACCTGCCTATATTGATTCCAGCTAGTATCTTCTTCTTATAAAGTTCTGCTAAGATACGCTCAGCTTTCTTTCCTCTCACCCTATATGTGAATTCTTTGAAGTGTACAGCTTTAAAGAGTGGAGCTTGAAGATTATCAATTCTAGACAGCCTACTTATTAGATACCGAGTCCTAGATAGTATCTGCTTCCCTAATTCTATTATACCATTCTTTCCTAATAGACTTAGGTATACTGCTACAGCCACAGCGCATAATGCTTGATTGGTACATATGTTGCTTGTAGCCTTCTCCCTCTTAATATGCTGTTCTCTAGCTTGTAGAATCATAGTATATGCTCTCTCACCTCTCATAGTTTCTGTGAGACCTATTAAACGACCTGGAAGCTGATGTATAAGCTGAGTATCCATTCTGCAACCCATTATTCCAAGGAGTGGACCGCCAAAACTCATTGGTATACCTAGAGGCTGACCTTCACCTACAACTATATCTGCTCCAAGCCTACCTGGAGGCTCGAATATTCCTAGCATGGATGGATCGACACCAATAATAAACAATGATCCATAATCATGTGCTATCTCACCAGCTTCTCTAATGTTAATTGGTATGAAACCAAGATACGATGGATACTCTATGTATACTGCTGCAACATCCCTGTTCATCTTACTTTTTAGATCTTCTAAATCTACTGAGCCGTCAACTTTATCTTGAGAGTATTCTTGGAGTATGATGCTAGATGGCTCACTATAAGTCTTCGCTACTTCTAGACGTTCATAAGATATGTAGTGGGGATAAAGTATCCTGTTCCTTCTCGTCACTCTCTTAGCCATTCTAAATGATTCTCCGAGAGCTGTAGCCCAATCATACATAGATGCATTAACAACCTCGATGTCTAAGAGCTCAGCCATTAAACTTTGATACTCGAAGAGTGCTTGAAGGATTCCTTGTGAAGCTTCAGGTTGATATGGAGTGTAAGAAGTTAGTAATTCGCTTCTCCTCAATACTTCTTTAACAATAGATGGTACAAAGTGTGGCCATACTCCACCACCTATGAAGAGCTTGACTTCACCCATAGTAACGTTTTTAGAAGTTATCTTTTTGATAACCTGCTTTACTTCAGATTCAGTTAACGGTTTAGAATACCTCAGCTCTCCACGAGTAAATAGTCTCGGAGGTATGTCCTTAAACAATTCATCTATACCTCTCAAACCCATTTCTAGAAGCATACTAGACATTTCTTCATCTGTTAATCCTATGAGAGGATGCTTCAACACCATGAATTCTCAAATATATTGTGTATCTTCTCAATAATAAATAAATAGCATTCCTAGAAGATACTCTGTTTACTCTTCATCATCCTAACCATTCTGAGTACGTCTATTGGTAGATTAATAAAACCTTTAAGATGTCTCGGTAAATTCATTACTAGATACTTCTTAGCTTGAGCCATAAATGGTTGTTGAAGCTTCTCTACCGTAACTATGCCGTAAATCCATTTGTACAAGTAAAAGATATAGTGGGACCACCTCATAAGAAGATAAAGAGTTAACCTATTCTTCTTTAATACTGGGTGTAAGCAATCGTAGAGGACCCAATTCTTAGTAGCTAGTAACCTCTTATGGACTGCCTCGATAAATGCTCTTGAGCCAGGTAAAGGCGTATATATGCTGAATTGTGCTGCATCAAGCCCCCTCTTACATAACTTCAATGCAAATCTAATCGTTTTGTATGTTTGCTTTAGAGATTCATATGGTGCACCGATTATGAAGCCTGCTAATGTTGTTACTCCAATCTTTCTAAGTATTGATATTGCTTTCTCACCGACTTTTGGGATAAAACCTTTATGCATCTTCCTTAATACTTCTTCATCTCCTGATTCAACTCCAATAAAAGCCGCCTTCATACCTGCTCTTGCTGCTAACCTCATCAGATCAGGATATTTTACAACCGTATCAGCTCGTATCTGGCATATCCACTGTATATCTATGCCTTCCCTAATAATGTCTAAGAAGAGTCTTCTTCTATCTTCTATATTTAAGGGGGTTATGAAGTTATCATCAACAAAGAATACATACCTCCAGTTATCTTTTCTTATCTCTTCTAGTTCGTAGAGTACACGTTCCCTACTCTTTACCCTCCATCTATGACCCCACATAGGAGAAGCTGAGCAAAAATCACATGAGAATGGGCATCCTCTACTTGTCTCAGCTGTCGTAACTGATGAGTCTTCCCCGAATGCTTTTAAGAAATACTTCTTCTTATCCAGCAGGTCTCTTGCAGGGATAGGTAACTGGTCTAGGTTTTCAATAAATTCTCTGTTTTGTGTTTCTACGTATTTGTTATCTTTTACGTAGGCTATACCTTTTACTTTACTTAGATTTCCCCCAGATTCCAGCGTATCTATTAATTCAGTAATTGTGATCTCTCCTTCATTCCTAACCACGTAATCGAAGCCGTTGTTCAATGTCTCTCTAGGCATAAAAGTTGCATGATGCCCACCTGCAATACATACTATTTCATCATCTATTTCTTTGATAATATTAGCAATGGTCGAGGATATTGGAGCAGTACATGTTGCAGCAATAGATACACCTACGTAGTCAGGTTTAAACCTCTTAACTGTATTCTTCAGAAGAGCTAGAACCTCCTTAATACTGTAGCTGCCAGTCAATGAATTCAAGTCTAGAATCTTTACTTTATGCCCATGGTCTCTAAGTATTGCTGCTATGCTACATAGCCCTAAAGGAGGGCTAATGAATCCGAAGATAGTTCTATAAGCATCACCTTCATTCGGAGGGTTTATCAAAAGGATAGAGCTCATGAATTATCATCCCAGTTATATGTAGACCCAGCCTATAATATAACTTCTCTGGACATCAGTATTCCTACCTATTCAATTGAGCCGTATCTAGAAAACTTCAAAACGTCTTCAATTCCTAAAGGAAGGTTTATTTCGTAAATGACATATCACTATTGATATGCTGAGATTCCCATTAATAGTTTTAAACTTTAAGGTTTATCCTGAAGTAATAGGTGAAAATTGTATCAGATTAGCAAAGTATGCTGAAGAAGTAGCCGATGAGTATGGGGTAGGTGTAGCTGTAGCTCCACCAATAACTATGCTTAGTAGAGTTGTTAATTCAGTGGGTATCCCAGTCTTTGCACAACATGTTGACCCGTATCTCCCAGGAAGCTGGACGGGAAGCACCATAGTAGAGATGATTAAGGAGTGCGGAGCAGTCGGCTCAATAGTAAACCATTCAGAGAGGAGAGTATTGTTGGCAGATATTTCAATGGTGATTAAGAGGCTTAAGGAGAATGGCTTAATCCCACTACTCTGCACAGATACTGTTGATACGACTAGAGCTGGAGCAGCATTATATCCAGATATACTTGCTGTAGAGCCTCCAGAATTAATAGGTACGGGTATACCAGTCTCAAAAGCTAAACCGGAGATAGTAGTAGGCGCAGTAGATGTAGTTAAGAAGATTAACCCCTCAATACATATTCTATGTGGTGCAGGCATATCAGCCGGTGAAGATGTAGCTAAAGCAATCGAACTAGGAACAGAGGGAGTGCTCCTCTCAAGCGCATATGTTAAAGCAAAAAACCCCAAGTCTATCCTATCATCAATGGCAGAGTCAGCCGTAAAAGCTTGGGAGAAAAATCAATCTTCTAGGTAGATGCCTACTCTTTCTCCTCTCGGATTATAAGCATGGATATCTTTAAGGCTCTGGTATGGTGGTGTTAAGATTAACATTACACTTCCAATAAAATGGTTTAAATCTTCAAGAGATGGGTAAGAATGTCCAGAAGGATGAGAATGTGCTAACCCGATTATAGTGAAGTCTATTGGAAGAAGGTCAAATCTAAAAGTTGCTGATGATTCACCATGCTGAGATAGAGGAGCGAAGAGAACTTCATCTACCTTAATAAAATCTTTCTTCTTCTTACCTCTAAGTAACATAAGCATTTCACGGGGATGAGTATTTCGAGCAATTTCAAGCAGAGTGTAAGCCACATTCTTCGTAAGCACAACCTTCTTAAACACTACAACTCATCCCAGATTGCTCCATAGTGTTAGCAATTCTATGCTTATTAAAGCTACACTCTGAGAAATCCAGCTATATCTGAACATAGAAAGATTAATAGCTTGCTTATATCATAAAATAGCAATTGAGAAATATGGCTAGTGAGAGCCAGCAAGTAACAAGTTTAGAGAAGTTTTCAAATTTTACAGAATGGTTTGATCAACTCCTACTAAATGCGAAGATAGCGGATAATAGGTTTCCTGTTAAAGGCTTCTTAGTATACTTAGAGAATGGAGCATACATTATGGAGAGGATTAGAAGAATGCTGGAGGAGAAGCTTGAGAAGACTGGGCACAAACTCACACTATTTCCACTTGTAACTACACAAGAACTCTTCGCAAAAGAAGCAGAGCATATCAAGGGGTTCTCTAGGGAAGTCTTCACCATAGAGCAGAAGAGTGAGAAAGGCGCAGAACGTATATTAATCGTTAGACCAACTTCTGAAACTATAATGTACCCTATGTTTAAGCTTTGGATAAGAAGTCATGCCGACCTACCCCTTAAAGTTCATCAAAGCGTAAATGTCTATAGGTATGAGACAAAAGCTACTAGACCACTATATAGGGTTAGAGAGATCCCGTGGAATGAAGCTCACACAGCACATGAATCTCCAAGTGATGCAGAAAGACAAGTTAGAGAAGCAATAGAGATCTACAGCCAAGTACTTAGGGAGCTTGGGATAAGCTTCCTATTACTGAAGAGACCTGATTTCGATAAGTTTGCTGGAGCAGTCTATTCAATAGCTTTCGATAGCTGGAACCCAGATGGTAGAGTTAACCAAGTAGCAACAGTCCACAATCTAGGGAGAAACTTCTCGAAAGCATACGATATAACATTTGAGAAGAAAGATGGTTCAAGAGGATACGTTTACCAGTTATGCTATGGGTTTGGATATAGTAGAGTTTTAGCAGCTATAATTGCACAGCATGGTGATGATAGGGGGCTAGTACTTCCACCACCCGTAGCACCCACCCAAGTAGTAATAGTCCCAATATTATTCAAAGGACAGGAGAAAGAAGTAATGGATTATGCAAATAAGATATTCAATGAATTAAAAGATAAATGGAGAACTGTTCTAGATGATAGAGAAGATGTTACACCTGGAGAGAAATTCTACTACTGGGAGATGATGGGTGTACCGGTAAGAATAGAAGTTGGACCAAGAGAAGTAATCGAAGAAAAGGTAACCCTAACTAGGAGGGATACTCTAGAGAGGACTCAATGCAGTAGATTAGATGTATCTAGAGAAGTGGAGAGGCTTATGGAGAGTTTAATGCAGAATCTAAGAGAGAGAAGTGAGAGAATGCTCTACCAATTGATTATTGATACTAAAACGATGGAGGAAGCTTCTAAAGCCATAGATAACAAATGTATAGCAAGAATTGCATGGTGCGGCTCAATAGACTGTGCAGAGAAGATCAAAGAAAATGTAGGAGGAGAAATTAGAGGAGAAAGATACGATATAGCTGAACACCCAGATAGACCATGTATAGCCTGCGGGCAGACAGCGAAAACGATAGTATACGTAGCGAGGGCCTACTAGAAAAATCCTAAAATACTATACAGTATCTTTTGTTAAGATATGAAAGCATTCAAGATAAAGATAAGAGGTAAGGTTCTCAGAACTGGATATAGATGGTATATCGTAGATACAGTTAGAGAGAAAGACTTAGCAGGATATATTGAGTTTACTCCGGAAGGAGGCTTACTACTTCATCTACAAGGTGAAGATGATCTCTTACAAGAAGCTATCGAGAAGATAAGGAACCCCCCTCAACCAACAGTAATTAAAGAATTCAGTATTGAAGAAGTGAAACCTGATCCAAAGCTTAAAGTATTCACGATAAAGTATGGAACTATCGGTGATGAATTACATGAAGGATTTGGGCCAATACAGTTTGAACTAGAGTATTCTCTAAAGAATGTGCTGAATAGTATTGAAGACATAAAGAAAACACTAAATGAAATGAGCAAAAAGATGGACCAACTATATCAGTCTTACATGAATATTCTCGAATCATATATTAAATCTTCTGGAAAACAAGCATAGGAATAATCTAGAGTGCCCAACTCATGGCAGCATACCTGTCTACTAAATGCTTTTAGGATTATGAATATAACATGATATAGAGAATGTTGAGGATCGGAGTTTTCAGTGATAGTCATATTGGTAGAAATATTCCAAGAGTAGTTGGAGACGCTAGGAGGCATGCTTTTAGAGAAGCTTTCAAACAAGCTATCAACATATTCATTGATAATAGAGTAGACTATGTAGTACATGGAGGAGACTTATTCGAGAAGAGAAGCATGACACCTGATGATGCTCGATTCGTTAAAGATGAATTCTATAGATTAGTTAAAAATTCTAGAGAGAAATGGGAGAAAGACGTAAAAATATTTATAGTTAGAGGCAATCATGATGGAGCGCTAAGTAGCTGTGTATTAGAATACATAACACATCCATTAGCAGACTATCTACAAATCATTGGAGAAAGCATAAAAGAAGAACTCCAATACTATAGTGGCGGCGACATACTAGTCACTGGAATAGGCTACCACCCATTCATAAGGAAGAAGTTCAAAGATTTTATAGGTAGCCTATCAGAAATAGTGGATTCATCGAAAAACAATCAATTCAAGATACTCCTACTCCACAATTACATTGAAGGAGTCAATATTATACCACCATATACTCCTGAGCACTCAATAATAAATAGAGAGGACTTAGAGAAGATACAAGTAGACATAATTGTAGTTGGACATTACCATGAAAAAGGTGAAGTAAAAGAAAAAGATAACCTCAAATTTATTATACCTGGAGCAATAGAAGCAGTAGACCTTGGTGAGAAGGGACCGTTCGGAGTATATATTCTAGATGTAGATGATTCAGGAAGAATACAAGCAAAATTTATTGAATTAAAACCTTCTCAGCATATAGCTCTCAGGAGAGTACTCTCTGAGGAGCCTAAGCCTCTACAATGGTTTAAAGACAGAGTCTTAGAGGAGATCTCTGTCTTCATGAACGAGCTGAGTGAGAAGAAGCTTCTAGGAATCTTGAAGATAAAAGTTTCAGGTACAGCTTCAGATCTTAAAGTTTTCCCCAGAATATTCACCGAAGAAGAGCTGAGAGGAATTAGAGAAGATAATCCAAATCTACTATACTTAGAAATAGAAGAAGATATTACGCCTATAATCAGAGAGGAATCGGGAGGGGTTATGCCTATATCCAGAGAAGACCTAGTTAAAGATTTATTCAAAGAGCTTAGTCAGGAACCCAGTATAGTAGAATTAATTGAAGAAACATCATTAACATTAGAAGAGAAGGCAAGCGAGAAAACAGGACTCTTAAAAGACTCAGATAGGTCTGTTTTTGTTGAAAGATGGGCTAGTATACTACTAAGTAAAGTTGAGGCGGACGGAAATGAAGATTAAAAATTCATTATCTCTTGTAGATCCCGCAATAAAAAGAAATCAATCTATATTGTTAATCAAGATTATTATCTCTCAATGTGTGGTTAAGTTAAGATGATTGAAGAAGTACGTTTAAAAAATTTTGAAGGTTATGAAAATGCAGAAGTTAGTTTCACTGAAGGCTTAAACCTTATCACAGGTCGGAATTCAGCTGGCAAGACTTCACTACTAGATAGTATAGTATATGGATTATTCGGAACAGTACCAGGAATCGAGAATAAGCTACTCTTATCCCGTAGACCTACGGTTAGAGATGCAGAAGTCTACTTAAGGTTTAGAAGCCCTAAAAATGATTCAAGAGTCGAAATATATAGGAGACTTGAAATAAAACATGGCAGGGTCTACTCAGTTAACGCTAGACTCCTAGTAGATGGAAAAGAAGCTCAAGTTGAGAGCCTGGAAGATCTTAGGAGGAAAGTGAGCTCATTACTCGGGGTAGGTTATAGGTCGTTTAACTGGATAGTATACTCTAAGCAGGGAAGGATATTAGAGATCCTTGAGCCGAAGAAAGAAGAGATGGATACTGTATTAGGGATAAGTTTACTTCAAGAACTTTCAGAACAGCTTGACCAAGCAAGAAAAAAGCTATCAAGAATAAATGGAGTAGATGTTGAGACAGAATATAGAAACCTAGTTATGTACATTATCCCATCAGATGAAGAACGGCTAAGAGAAGTAGAAGAAGATATACAAACAATATCAAAAGAGATAGAAGAAATAAAGAGAGAATTAACATCCATAGAGTCTCCAGCTACCCCTATACTGTTCCAGAAAATTAGAGAACTAGAAAAACAGAGGAGTAGATTATTAGAGGTTAAGAACACTAAGAGAGATTTTCTATCAAGATATGCTATTGAAAAAATTGACTCAATAGTAAACGAGGAAGCGAGGGTAAGAGATAGATTGAGAAAGCTAATAGATGAAATCCATGAACTTGAAGAAAGATTAAATGAGAAGATTGTTGAGAATGCCTCTATATCTAGTAAGATTAAAAGCTTGAGACAACATTTAGAACAACATCAACAATTAGTAAAAGAGGGCAGAGGTGTATGCCCTACCTGTGGGCAAACCATAAACATACTGACATTGTTTGAGATAATAAGTCGGGAGGAGGACGAGATAGCTAATCTTGAGAAGCTCCTTCATCAATCTGAAGAAGAGTTAAGTTTGCTGAAGAAAAAACTTGAAGAGAAGAAGAGGGATGAAGGGGAAAGTAGAGAGAGACGCGAAAGGTTAAATGCATTAATTGAAACATTTAGGGAATTAGAAGATAGAGAGAAAAATATTACAAGGTTGGTCAGCATTCTTGAAGCTGAAGTTAATTCAATGCTAAGATCCTTAAATGTAAGTTTGGATGTAAAGGACCCACAGCTTATAGAGAAGATAAGCTACTTGATCCCACCTCCAGAGATGATTCAAGCAAAGAAAAATAAGCTTGATGAACTAAATTCTAAGCTATCTAATAAGATCAAGACAAGAGAAGATATCTTAAAGAAGCTTGAGATGGAAAAATTAAGATTGAATGAATTGGAGAAGAGAGCTAGAGCAGCAAGTATCGCTAATGCTTTAAGAGACAGGATCCAAGAAGTATTAGAGAAGAAGAGAGATTCTATCCTGAAAATATTAGCATCTAGAGCACTCGATATACTTAACTCGATGACTGATCAAAGATTCTACCATTCGATAATCATCGATCCTCAAACATACTGTGTAAATGTTCATCCAATAGGTTTAGATGAGCCTATTCCTGCAACTAGAATTGGTGGAGGGCATCAAACATTAATCTCCTTAGCCCTAAGGCTATCAGTACTATACTTTATCAATTTCAGGCATTTAATGATTTTAGATGAACCTACATATGGGGTTGACCAGGAAAATCTCCAGCTATTATTGAATCATCTATCAAGCCTAGGAAGGTACATGAAGCAGACGATAATTGTTACACATCATGGTTATGGTCTAGAAGAAGCTGATAACATAATAACAGTATACAAAGATAGTAGTGGTGTATCAAGAATTAAACAAGAACTATGAAGTTATTCTGATATTTCTTCGAGGACTCTTCCTTTAGTTTCTTCTCCTAATATCATTGTGGAGACTGCGGCTACTATATGTGCTAGAGCAAATACTGTGAAGGCTGGGAGAAGAGACCCCCCACTAACTTCAAACAAGTAACCCGTAGCGGATGGTGCAAGTATCCCAGCAAGCCTCCCAATGCTTGCAGCGACTCCAGTGCCTGTACCCCTAAGTTTTGTGGGGTAGAGTTCAGGAGTATAGGTGTAGAGCCCAGCCCAAGCGCCTAGATTAAAGAATGAGATTACTCCACTGTAAATGAGTATAAGGTTTAGCTGTGTAGTAGAAGCTAGTAGGAAGCATCCTATCCCTGCAATCGCTAAATACGATACTAGGACACCCTTCCTACCTACTTTATCAAGTATTAAAGCTGCACTATAGTATCCTGGCACCTGAACTAGTGTTATTATTAAGACCCATTCTAAGCTTCTTACAACTTCGTATTTGAATATTGAAGCATATATTGATGGGAGCCAGATGAAGATTCCATGGTATGTGTAGACTAAGACAGCCCAGAGTAGCCATAGTATTAGCGTTCTCTTCAGATATTTTTCATGGAATAATACTGCTATACGAGTTTTCTCTTCTTTCCCAATAATTATGCTAATCTCTTCTACATTTGAAATTAGTTTATGTCTTCTCAGGATGTTCTTTATATCATCTATCTTTTCCTTCTTTTCTAGAAATCTTAGAGATTCTGGAGCATAGTATAGTATGATAGGTATTAGTATCAATGGTATGTATGATGTTGTGAAAACGCTTCTCCAACCTACTTGAGGCATAATAATTCTTGCAAGGACTATAGACAGTATTACACCGTAAACCCACGCTGTCTCAACTATTCCAACGAATCTCCCACGATATCTTGCAGGGGGATACTCAGACATATATACAGCTGGGATAGGAAGAGTTCCACCCAGTCCAAACCCTGCAATTATTCTGAAGACTGCCATGCTAGAATAGTTCCATGCAACCCCGCATAACCCTGTAAATACAGAGCCTATCAATATCATTAAAATCATTGTGTATTTTCTCCCAATTCTATCGGATATTAACCCACTCAATACTGCTCCAAAGAACATTCCAAGATATCCGAAACTAAGTAGTATGCCTGCTTCTGTAGGAGTAAGCTTCCACTCAGCGGTAATGCTTGGAAGTAAAGCCCCAATCAGCATCACATTCATCGCTGTTAATCCATAAACTAAAGATGAAATCGTTAACAGGATATAATGGAATCTAGTAAGCTTCAAGCCTTCAAGTATCTTCACTACACTCATCTTCTCCACCCAAGACTCTCCCATCCTATCTTAAAATAGTTTATCATTTACACATCTTTTAGATGAATTGATCAAGGAATCTTAAGCGTTTCGATGGATGTGGATGTGTGCTGAATATCTCTTCGAAGATGCTTGGTTTCTGGTTCTTAACTTCCTCTATGAGTTTGTCGATATCTCCTCTATATGCTTTAATCTCAACTTCTGGGTCTGATATGAAAAATGCTTTAAACTGTTCATATTTTTCTCTAGTCCTTCTACTTATCCTTCCTGAAGCTACCATTATTCTTACTAGTGCTCTCTGAAGATTTCTAGCCCCATTACTCGCTACTCTACTTGAGTGTGCATCTGCATAGTATTCTCTGAGTCTACTCATGTAGAAGACAAACAAGTTGAAGATGAAGCTGAGAACCATTAAGCCTAGACCTAGTAGTAATGCTAATGCTCCTCCGTTTCCTCTTTCTCGGCTAGTTCCTCCTCCAAACCATCCAGAGATATATAGAGTATACCCTACGTAGTATATTATCGCTGGGATTATGCTTATCATCATCATTACAATTACATCTCTATGTTTCAGGTGACCTATTTCGTGACCTACTACTGCTTCAACTTCTTCTTGGTCTAGATTCCTTAGGAGACCCCTAGTAACTGCAACCATGTTTCCAGTTAGTGGACTACCATATGCGAATGCATTAGGTATATCTATCTCTGCGATCATTAGTTTAGGAGGCTTATTCATCCCACTTCTCCTAGACAGCTTCTCTACAGTTTCATGAAGCCATGGATACTCTTCTCTCCCTACTTCTCTAACCCGGTAGACTGCATTGATAATGTATGGTCCAATAAGCCATTGGAAGATATGAAAGAATACTACGAATCCGAGGATTCCATAAAGTCCGAAGAAAGGTATTCCTAGAGCTGTTAAGACCGCTACAAGTATAAGTGTTGCTAAAGCTGTCACCAAGGCCCATACACCTATCATCGATAGCCTAAGCTTGAGTAGAGAGACCCTAGCAGCTACAGTAGATTCTCTATCAGACATAAACCAGCCCCGAAATGTACATGATTAGAGACCTAAATTAAAACTTATCTTAAAAATAACTTGTTATATGAGTTGAAAAGATATATCCGTAAGGAGTCTAATATTATACTTGAGGCCGAATGGTTAAGACAACAGTCTCGGTTATAAAAGCTGATGTTGGCTCTATTGCTGGACATACTTGCCCTACCCAAGAGATGCTGGAATATGCGAGGAAGAAGCTTTCTGAAGCTAGGGATTCTAGAATAATCAGAAGCTACTATGTTTACTCAGTCGGAGATGATATAGGTTTAGTAATGACTCATGATAAAGGTGAAGACAATGCTCAGGTCCATGAGCTTGCATGGAATGTCTTCAAGGAAATCACGGAGAAGGTTAGTAAACCTCTTAAACTTTATGCAGCTGGGCAAGACTTACTTAAAGATGCTTTTAGCGGAACTGTTAAGGGGATGGGGCCAGGAGTTGCAGAATTAGAATTCGAGGAGAGAGGCTCAGACCCAATAGTAGTCTTTGCTGCAGATAAGACTAGCCCAGCAGCTTGGAATCTAATCCTATATAGAATATTTGCTGACCCATTCAATACAGCTGGACTCGTTATAGACCCTATCCTACATGATGGATTTATATTTGAAGTAATGGACTTGAGAGATGGCAGGATAGTTAGATTGAAAACTCCTGAAGAGACATATGACTTACTAAGCTTGATAGGTACGATAAACCGGTACGTTATCTCAAGAGTCTATAGGGCGAGAGATAATGAACCCGCTGCATCAGCATCTACTACTAGGTTATCGTATATCGCTGGAAAATACGTTGGGAAAGACGATCCCGTACTTATTGTTAGAGCTCAATCAGGGTTTCCAGCTATAGGAGAGATACTTTCAGCATTCGCTATCCCCCATCTCGTCCCAGGATGGATGAGGGGGAGCCATTATGGACCACTAATGCCTGTAAGCTTTAAGAAAAAACAAAATATTATCAGCTACTTTGATGGACCACCAAGAGTGATTGCGATGGGTTGGCAGATATCAGATGGAATGCTGGTTGGAGTAGAAGGTAATGAGCCTGTCGATCTATTCGAGGATCCAGTATGGGATTATAGTAGGGAGTTGGCTACCAAGATAGCATTCTACATGAGGAGTATGGGTGAAGTTATGCCTGCAAGGGTTGAGCTAGAGGAGATGGAGTATACAACACTGCCGAAAGTATTAGAAAAGCTGAAAGAGAGATTCATCACTACATTAAAGTAGGGAAAAAGAAGTAGGTAGAGTGTTTTTCGAAGTTATCTTAGAAGTCTTCTTTTATTATTGTTTTTCTTCCATTTGCTTGGCATCTTTGAACAGCTTTCTTTATGATTTCCTTAACGACGGAGTCTAGTCCATCAAGAGCATCAGATGCTAACCTTATTCCTTCTGGTAGTAATTCTCTTACCTTTGATTCTACTATTATTCTCTCTCTTGCCATCCTCAATCACTTAATAATATTTTTGAAATCCGACTAATTTAGTTTTTCAGGTGTACAATAGAGCTCTAATTTGAGGGTAATACATCTATATGATTGGGAGCTATGTATAATTATCAGCTAACTCCATGAGTATCATGGGGGCTCGGTACTTGAGCGGCTTAAGTATGTTCCCATCGCATGTCTTTAGAGCATATGATATTAGAGGTGTATATGGAAGAGATTTAACAGATGAGCTGGCTAAAGCTATAGCATTATCTTATGCAAGCATGCTGGATAATTCTGGGGATGTCCTGCTTGGTCGTGATGTTAGATTGAGTGGAGAGAAGCTTATGAAGAGTATCTCGGAAGGATTGAGAGAAGGTGGATGTAATGTAGTGAATGTAGGGATAGTTCCAACACCTGTAAGTTACTTTGGAGTAGTCTGGTGGAAGATGCATGGCGGGATACAGATTACTGCAAGCCATAATCCTCCAGAATGGAATGGAATGAAGCTTATCACAGCAGAGGGCGATACAATCTCTGAAGGGGCTGGAATGGAAGAATTAAGAAAGATTGTCTTAGAAGGTAGATGGAAGATAGCGGATAAACCTGGAGTTGAAACGTGGAGGCAACTGCTACCCGACTATATAGAGTTTCTACTATCTAAGGTAAAAATTGAGAAGAAGGTGAGAATAGCTGTAGATTATTCTAATGGGGCCACGACTATTGTTTTCCCAAGGATTGCAGAACTTCTAGGCATAGAGGTCATAGGATTAAATAGTGAGCCAAATGGTTTATTTCCAGCTCACTTACCTGAGCCGACAGAAGAAACGTTGAGAGAGCTTCAAGAACTTGTAAGAAGGAATGATGTTGAGTTCGGTGTTGGATTTGATGGTGATGGTGATAGAGCAGTATTCATAGATGATAAAGGCAGGATCCTACCTGGAGACATAGTCTTAGGAGTATATGTTAAGCATTTAGAAAAGAAGGGGAAGGTAATCTACGATCTAAATAGTAGCTCAGCTCTTCGTCAGCTCATAATTGAGAATGGGTGTGAGCCGATAGAATCTAGAGTTGGTAGAGCATACATATTGAAAGAGGTTAGAAGGCTTGGAGCAGTAATAGGTGGAGAAAAAAGTAATCACTTGTATTTTTCAGAGGTATGGGGGTTTGATGATGCTATTTATGCAGTCTTGAAAATGATAGAGATACTATCAAAGACAGGTAAGAAGCTCTCAGAAATAGTTGATACTATACCAGTCTACCCATCAACACCTATAATGGTATTCGATTGCCCAGATGAAATAAAAGGAAAAGTAGTAGAGAAGATTGCTGAAAAACTCTCAAATGAAGGATTAGAGATAAATAGACTGGATGGCGTAAAAGCATACTTCAAGGATGGATGGATACTCATTAGACCATCTAATACTATGCCTCAGATAAAAATGTCTGCAGAAGCAGTCACCGAAGAAAGATTAAGAGAAATAGTTGAATATGGAAAGAAGCTAATCGTAGACGCTATCAGATCTGCACAGTAACCAAACAATTACTAATGAGTACAAATACCTTTATCTAGTAATGTATGCCTGACAAGATCTTACTCTGGGGGTCGAATAAGTCTTTACAGATATTAATCCAGCCACTTCAAGAGTCATAGATTGCAAATAATGAGTCTTCCAGATATCAAGCTCTCACCCTCTAATCATGTTATGCTGATTCATACCCTAGATCTCTAATTTCAATGTAAAGAAATACTCACACTCCTTTTATCAAAGACCATAAATCGAGTTTAAAGATTTAATTCTCAAGATTCAGCATCCTCAATTTATCTTTGATTTTAATTGGCAGGCTATCAAATACGCTTCTCGTTAATTTCTCCATCTCTAGATACCAGAAACCATTATTACATCCGCAGTATGGTAGAAGATTACTGTTTCTTCCTCTTCCTCGGCTACAATAATATCTTCATCGTAATATAGGATTCTCATATCTTTCTTCATACCCATAACCATCACCACACCGTCTGTAGATACCTAACCCCTAGAACCCTACCATCTTTATCCCTAATAACGGAGTCGGTGTTAGTATCTGGTGATAATAAGTCCTCCCTCTTAATCCCCTTATCCCGTAATGCCAAGGTTACAAATGTGGAGACAACGTATATAGTACCCTCTTCTGGCGGTGGCAGATTCTCAACATCACCATATATTACTTTTCTTAAAAATCCCCCTATCCCTCAGACCACAGTAATAGCGTCCATCAGGCTCTGGTGATTTCTCAGAATACTCTACCCTAGACATCTCCACATTCTTCTCGACCTCTCCTATAGCTTCTGCTATCACTTCTTCATCCACAGACTGCATATACCAGTTCGCTCTCTCAAAACCCTCAATATTATTGAATCCACCGATAACTTTTACATTTAACCCGTTATAAACAATCTTCTCTTCTCCAACCCTATCTACGAAATAAGCGTATAAATCATCATCAAAAGCTTTCCCTACAACCACTACATCATAACCCTTAGACTTAAGCTCACACATCACCCTATAGAGGAAACCTATATTGTCAATCAACCCCCTTCCCCCCTCCCTCAGGTATCCCTTCAACGAACTCTACCTCGGAGCTTGTAAGCTGAGCGTGGACTGGGAATAGTGTCTCGCCGCCCCTCACCCTAACATCAATGAATAGTTCATGGAGATTCTTCAGCCAATCCGTAAACTTCGTTGAGTCTACCACTGAGTAATCGTAATCCATTTGGGTCAGAAGCCTTAGGAGCGTCTTCAACACTTCTCCAACTACGTCTCCATGCTTAACCTCCCAGTAATGTAGTGTTGACTTAGGTATCCTGACAGCTAGGTACGTCTTGGATAGGCTCTCAGCATACCTCAAGCTAGCTTTACAAACCTCCTTCAAGACCAAGGCTTTAACGTAAAGCCTAGCAGGCCTCCCAAATCTACACTTCTCAAACCTAGAGTCAAAACCCATTAAGTCTAAGACGTAATCCAAGATAGCCAACAAGAACCCAATATCATAAGCCTCCACATCCCACCTACAAAGCATAAATAAAAGAGAGGCAAAGCACTAAGTAACAGTTGGACACGCCCCTTTTAGCCATAAAACATAAAAATAGGGAAGTAGAAGGTTTAGCTAGTCTAGAGGTTCTTTAGCAGCTTCTCTTCCAGCAGTTCTACCAAAGACTATGCAATCTGGTATCGCGCATCCCCCCAATCTAGTTCCGCCGTGAACGCCACCAGTCACCTCTCCAGCAGCGTAAAGCTTAGGTATAGGAACGCCGTCATAATCTAGCACCTGTGCCTTGGTGTTGATCCTCAGACCACCCATAGTATGGTGTACAGCAGGCCATTGTGGGACTGCATAAAATGGTGGTTTCTCTATCTTTGCAAGTAACCTAGGCTTTCCAAAGTCTTCGTCCTTACCTTTCTCTACGAATGTATTATATCTTCTTACAGTTTCAACTAGACCGGCTGGGTCTATACCTGCCTTCCTAGCTAGCTCTTCAAGCGTATCCGATTTAATAATTCTCCCCCTAGCTAATCCTTCTTCAATTACGTCTTTAGTTGTAAACCTTGGCCACATACCCTCATCGAATATAGTCCACGTCGGTTTTTCTTTTAAGGTGAAGATCTGAATGTTGGCAATGACGTCTCTAGCTGCTAGTTCGTTGACAAATCTCTTCCCATCTTTCCAGACATAAATCGCATATGCTGGTGAAGTGAACGGAATTACCGCCGGCCTGTCAAGTACTCCTGTTTCAGGGTCGGCGAATGGATACAATTGAATTTGGTCCATCTGGACCAACCCTGCACCTATATCATTTGCAGCTAATAATATCTCGCCAGTCGCTCCTGGATGATTCGTAGATAAGAGGGATTCGTCAAGTACAGGCCATTGAGATTTCCTGAGAGAGAGATCTCGACTAAAGCCTCCACTTGCAAGTATTAATGCCCTTCTAGCTCTTATGTAAATCTTCTTTCCACCAGTTTCCACCTCAACTCCAAGGATTTTCCCAGACTTCAACCCTTCTCTTACGATTCTAGTTACTTTGTGCTCTTTCTTTATTGGAATACCTCTTTTCTCTACTGCTTCTAGTAATTTAGTAACTATGTCCCTACCTGAAATGTTCTTTGTTTGGAAAGTTCTCTTTACGCTATGTCCTCCTGCTTGTACCTTTAGTTCTGGAGGGAATTCTACACCAAGCCTTACTAACCATTCATAGCCTTCTCGAGATTCACTCGCAACTTTTCTAGCTAACTCAACATAATTTAAATAGTGTCCAGCTTTAAGCATATCCTGCACATATATGTCGACACTATCACCGTCTTCAGGACTGAGGGCAGAATACTGTCCCCCATTTATTATAGAGTTCCCTCCAACATACGGCATCTTCTCTAAGATTACTATATCCTTAACACCGGCATCGTATGCTTCGATGGCTGCAGATAGACCTGCAAATCCAGTACCAACTATTACTATGTCTGCTTCTATATCCCATTTCTCAGGTAGCCATGGTTTTACTTCTTTAACTTCAGTCTTCGTGGTGGTAGTTGTTATAGTTTCAGTTTTTGTTATCTCTTTTTGTTATCTCTCTTGGGAATGCTTGGCTTCCAATTACTCCTCCTACTATTAAACCGGCAATACCAGCGGTTATAGCGCCAACTACTCCTCTTCTAGATACTTTTTTCTCCCCCTTCCTCTCTTCACTCATATAAGCTCGAGACCCAATATTGATATGGTAAAACCAAACTTAAGGATTATCTATTTATAGTATATACCACATTATACTGGTTTAAAAGCATGTTTAATATAATGCCTCTAAAAAATATTCGTGAAGGTGTATTTTATGGTTTGTGGAGGGTATGTAAAACGATGGGGCGTTCTTGACAGGCTTACACATTTCCTGGTCTTGATCAGCGTCTTGATAGGTGTAGTATCAGGTTTTCCGCAGCTTCAACTTACAGTATTCGGTTTTAATATTGGTGATTGCTTTAGGTGGATTACGGGCTATATAGGGGGTGAGGCTTTCCGCCGAATACTCCACAGGTATGTTGTGACGGTGCTGGTTGGGGTAGCGGTGGTCCTACATACGTTAAGCTTTGGTCTTAGAAGGAAGAAGAGTAGCATACTATTAACGTACAAGGACTTGAAGGACTTGGTCTCCTATTATAGGTTTAGATTCTTTGGAGGTCCTGAGCCGGAGCTAGGCTTTCATATGCCTGGAGAGAAACTACTTTACTGGATTGCAGCAGCCTGTCTACCAATCCTAGGAGCTACCGGTCTTATGATGTGGACAAATACATTACCCATAGGATACGACGTTCTAAGACTTCTACATAGGGTCTCCTCAATACTACTTACAGCCTTCGTGATAATACATTTTACATTAAACCTGGTTTTACGAGACCAGTGGCCAGCTTTAAAATCAATGTTCCTGACAGGCAATGTTCCCAGCGAATGGGTGAGGAAACACCATCCAAAAGCGCTTCAAGAGGAAGAGGTCACGTGGGTTGGGAGGCGGAGGATGCTAAAGACCCTCCTTACAGTGATTCCAGCAGCAGCCCTTGCATATACATTAAACGAGTTGCTGAAGCCTCCGAAACATGTTGTTAGGAATGTATACGTTGAGCCAGCCAAGGTTAAGGTAGGCGACCCCTTCACGGTATATGCGGAGGTAGCGAACATTGGCTATAGAGACGGTACTTTTAATGTTCAGTTCTCCATAGACGGAGAACCGGCGGGTGAGGGGAGCATCACGTTGCTAGATGGTGAGACTGGGCTGCTCTCCTTCCAAGCAAAGCTGGAGAAGGCGGGTCTGCATAGCATAACTGTAGATGGGGTATCTAGCACAGTGGAGGTGGCTGAGAGACCCCCACCGATCGCACCGGAACTTGCAGAGAGGTTTAAGAAGCTATTGCCTGAAGCTTATGGATTTATGCCGGTCGTAAAAGAAGGGAAAATCTTATACTATGAAATCTATGATGAGAGGAATGCCTTAATAGCTTACGGGTTCTATGCTAGAGCATATGCCCCGACCGATAGGCTTCAGATAGTCGGGATAGTAGGCTTGGATTACAGGGTGAAGGCGATAGATATTGATAGGATGGAGCCGGGCATTAGGCTCCTCAATGAAAAGATAGTTGAGCCAGAGTTTGAGAGCGAGTTCATAGGGTTAACTGTAGATGATGTTAAGCTATCGCCTGAAGGTAAGGTTGATGCAGTAAGCGGTGCAACGATCTCTTCTACCGCTGTGGTAGAGGCGGTCAGGGATGCGCTTAAGAATATAACTCAAAAATCTTCATAGGTGGAAAACCCCGCACTCTTTACAATCTTCTTATCCCTGGTTACTAAGATGGCTTCAGCATCGTCTAAACCATCAATCAAGCGTATACCTTTAAGCGGCTCCATCACGCATAGAGCTGTAGCTAGTGCATCAGCTGTGATAGCATTCCTGCATACCACGGTCGAGCTAACAACATCAGGTTCCCCTATGCATCTAGGATTGATTATATGGCTCAGCCTCCCTCCAGCTATCCTACGCTCGTAGGTGCCGCTTGTAGCAACAGCTCTATCCACTATCTTTAAGATCGTAACGAATTCTTCTTTTCTGAAAGGGTCTCTTATAGCAATCCTCCAAGGCTCTGAATCAGTCTTCCCACCGATTGTTTTAATATCCCCGCCTGCATTGACCAGCGCATGTCTTACGCCATTGGACCTTAATTTTTCCACGGCTAAATCTACAGCAAACCCTTTCGCCAACGAATTAACTACTATCTTCATACCTTTCTTCAAAAACTTTACAGTTCTCCCATCGATGATTATAAGAGACTGGTCCACAACATCCCTTACATCGTCCAAGCTACCTTTAACATCTTGTAAAAAGCGACCATCAAGGTATTCAATCAATGGAAGAATGGAGATGTCGAAGACGCCTTCTGTAAGTCTATGGATCCTCTCTGCCTCTTTAATAACAGAGAGAAGCTCCTCACTAGCATCCTCTAGAAACCCCTGCCTATTCAACCTGCTAACCTCACTATCCTCACGGAATATACTCATTAAACCTTCAACCCTATCGAAATCCTTGAATGCATCCTCTATGACCCTCTCTGCATAAACAAGATCATCATGAACAATAGTTACAGCAATAGCAGTCCCCATAGCAACCCTAGACTTTCTAATCAGGAACAACTTTCATCGAAAAATTTAACCATGAACTATAAATAGATAATCCTTAAGTTTTACATAGTGTCCAAATAATGGGTTTTTATAGCTGAAGACTTCCTATTGTAGCCTCTTGAGTCAAAATAGGAGCCCTAGAGGGTATTTAAAGCCTTATTTGGACACTATCAAGTTTTAGATCCTGTCAACTTTTACTTAAGCTTTTCTCTTTATGTCTATGGCCTAGTTTCTGTTACATTCTCTTATGCATGTATTGAATTACATCCTTGATAGGTTGTCTAAGCTATTCAAGTTTAACAACTATCCATTAGATGAGAAGGCTTACTCAGTTATGCTTCATATTGCTGGTTTAAGCTTTAGAGACTTCTCAGAGAGGTACTCTGTAACTGCCGCTTCTAAGGAGAGTGTTAGGAGATGGTTCCACAGATTCTCAAGCATGTTCTCTTTAGATAGGAGGTTTAGGAATACTGTAGCTGTTGATGAGACTGTACTTAAGATGCATAGTCTCAGAGCATATGTATAGTCTGCTGTAGACGTAGATTCAGACGAAGTATTGGCAGTATATGCTTCACGGGGTAGGAACATGCTTATCGCTTTGAAGTTTATGAGGATAGTCTTGGATAGATGTATAAACAAGCCATTGATAATAGTTGATAGAGGCCCATGGTATAGGTGGGCATTAGAAAAGCTTGGCTTGAAGTACTTGTATCAAAGATTCGGTTTAAGGAATAGGGTTGAGAGATTCTTCAGATACCTAAAACAGAGAACCAAGAGATTCTACTGCAACATAAATAGCTGAAGTATCCAGTCTTAGAAGACTATGTATCAACAATAACAACGATGAGAAACCTACTCAAATTAATGAAAGCTCGTGAGGGGTATTACCTGCAGACAGGATCTTCATGGGCTTCACCTAGACATAAAAATGGGGGATTCTGGTCATGGCTTTACGCCTGCTACAACTTAATCCATGAAGCTACTACTTTACCATTGATTACTAGTATCAGGTCTCTGGGTCTTGGGCTTCTACTTCTTGCTGGAAGTTCCTAAGTAGCTTAGCTTATTAGGTAGTGTGGTAACGGTATGTTGGGGCAGGCTTGAAATAGGAGGATAGGTCTAGTGACAGCTCAAGGTGTGGGTGGAAACTCAAACCCATAAAGAGAGGATACCTAGAGTGTTGAGGTTTGTGGCTGGCATAGGCTGCTGAGTATTAGGCCGAGAAACTTAAAGCGGTATGAGTTAGACTATTTTGAGATGATGTGTAAGATGCTGGCTCTATGCTAGCATACAGATACATGACTGATGATGGTCGCCATGGTGGGTATCATTGTGTTTGGCTTGAGAGTTCCTTGAGATATCTTTCCGCAACCCTTCTAACCTCTACCCTGTTTGCTTTTAAAGCCTTCCTGAGAATTCCTACACAGTACTCTACTCCAATCTCCCTATGGTACTGTCTACATATATCTAGAGCCCCTAAGCTCTGGTACACTTCATAATAATCCATGATTATCTCTTTAAAGTATTTCTCCACAAGCCTTCTTCTATCCCGCTCTACCTCTGCAAGCCACCTTATGCTCCTCCTAGTGAGTGTGGGGATGTTTATAAGGAGGAAGTGTGGGGGAACCTTAAAGGGGCCTATACTCAGCTCAGCTGGCATGTATGGTTTAAGCCTCTCTAGAAAGTATTGTAGTGTGTTGGACTCTGCGGCATTTCTACATAGCTCCAACCTGTGGCTGAAGGGTATGTGGTCGCTTCTAAGAAACTTCTCATAAATCCTCAACCTTACATTCTCTTTGATATCCCTCAGTTTTAGGACTGCTGCTAGAAAGCATATCTTCTCATCAGCCGTTAACTCACCGAGGCCGAGAACATAATCGAATAAAGCCTCCACATCGCTTACCTCATCACTCATAACGGTAAAGCTTGCTCTAAATAGGTCTGGGAGGGATAAACTTACCCTGATCAGTGTGTCGAAGTATTCACGTTTAAACCCCTCCCTACCCAGCAGATAATTCACGGTCTTGAATAGGTATGCTGGGATACCCTCATCACGGTTTACGTCTATACTTCTCCACCCCTCCCTAGCGGTCTTATACTTCACATCATCCTCCAGACTACTCTCAAGAACCTCCTTAACGAAGAAACCGAAAACGAAAGGCCTCTTCAACCTCTCCAATAGATCAACCTCATCTATCCCAATCCTCTTAAGCTTATCATAACCATAAAGCCAGAGCAGATAACTCCTCTCAGCTTTTATGACAAGTTTTATGAGTTGTTCAGCTACCTCACCACCGACCCTAAGCCTTCTCTCAAGATACCTAGCAAGCCTCTCCAACACTACACATAACTCTTACTGAAGGGCTAGTTAAATCTAACCCATGACCCCGTCAGTTTTTACTTAAGCTTTTAAAACGTTTATGAGTTTTAAATCTTAGATAATAGAGTGGAGAAACGGCTTCTCCAAAATATAACATTATGGAAGGTATTGCCTAGTCGACAAATCTCTCACCTATCTAGAAAGCCTTCTAGCCTTTAGCCCTGCATTCTTCTTATGCAAGATTTAAGAATAGCATTAACACTTTTAACATAAGCTAGGCTTGGGTAAGACTATAGCATCTCGGAGAAGCAGATACTTAAACGGCTTCAAGTATTGTAGTAGATGTAGAGCATATTATCCGGCAGACTCCACTAGATGCCCCATCTGCAATCTACTTTTGAGGAGCAAGCCTAGGAAGAAGAGTAGGCGTCCTCCAGCATCTATGGCTGGGAAGCTTCTAAAGTTTAGACTTAGGGTATTTAGAAGCTAAATAGAGGGGAGGCTTTAAACGATCGCATCAGATAGCTTAATAGTCTAAGCCCTTCTACCATTTTCCATCTTCTCTAACCGTTTCATCAAGCTTCTAAAAGAGTCCTCCAATCATAACGCATCATACCTAAGTAAACATCCTGGGAAAATCTTACCGTATTTTCAGCATCTCACCATATGTTGCGACTAGGTCTCCCGCTTCCTGTAGAATAAAATCTAGGTGGGGTATAGTTATCCCCATCTCGATGAGCTTCCTTAAAGCCTCCCTAGAGAAATATGTTCCATCAATCCTACGTAGAATACATTTCTCAAGATTGCTTCTCTGCTCCTCCGTTAGATAATGCCATATATCGTCTGGGCCCACGTGGATTCTTGCAGCATAGTAGTATAGCCTCTTCCAGTAGATTAAGTCTACGCTTGCATTCAACCACCATGACTCCTTAGTCGGCGCTTTCTCTATCTTTTTGTTTAGCTGGCTGGATATATCTAAGAGTAACAATGCAACTTCTCTTCCAGAATCTGTAAGCTCTATCAATGCATCAACCAACTTTCTATCTCCCACGATGTCTATCCTAACAAAGCCTGCTCTCTCAATAGAACCTAGAATGAATAGTAAAGTCTCTAGAGAAAGCCCTAGACTACCAGCTAAGTATCTTGCAGAGACCCTGTAGTTTTCACTTTCTCCTATAATCTTTGCTATCTCAGATAGTAGTGCAAGTGGGATTGAGTAGATATTGTATGGTGTCAGCTCCTCCTTAATGTCGAGCTGTTTCTCGAAGAGTTTGTCAGCATCAAGAATCATCTTCCCAGAGATGTCTGGAATATTCTTAACCATACCCTTCCAAGCCATGACCTGTAGAGGCCTGCATCCCAGGATTAGCTCGCAGGAATAGATGTAATCAATCAATATCTGATTCGGCTCACCAAATGCTGACAGTTTATCGAATTTCTCCCTTGGCATCCTTAAGATTACATGGTTTCGGTCGAAGTCCACAGGCTTCTTGGCACCGCTTAGAAGCTCTCTGTAATATCGGCGGACAAGCGGGGCCAGTTCTTCTTTAATTGTGAGAGTAACAAGCCTGTTCAAAGCTTCCCTGAACCTCTCAGAGGAGACTCTCGTCCCAATCCTCTTAGCTAGTATGTGTGGCTTGATGTAGAACCCCCTCCTCTCCTCCAGGTACCTGATTATCCTCGACTCCATAGGCGGAAGCCTCACTTGTTCTTTTACAGGTTGTATCGGTTTCGATATTGTAAGCTTCTTCAAGGCTTCCTCCAATGCTTCTATAGCCTTCTTTATCGATGACCCAGCTATGCTGTATGCTTCCTCCCTAGACTTCTCAGCCTCAATTCTAAGCCTTCTCTCCTCTGCAAGCTTCTCTTCAAGCTCTCTAACTCTTGACTCAAGCTCTGCAAGCCTTACAGCACCTTCTACAAGCTCTGGCTTGATATACTTCTTGACGGCTTCAGCTATCTTAAGCTCAGACTCCATATTCTTTATCTTCTCTTCATACTCTCTGACCTTCCTCCTTAACGCTTCAAGCTCACTCTCCTCAGCCTCAACCTTCTCAGAAATCTCCCTAAATCTTCTCAGCAACTTCTGCAAAGTCTACTTGGACGGGCTTAATGGATTCTGGGCTTGGCGTCTCAGCTGCATGGCTCGTAATCCTTCTCCTAACCTTGACTTTTCCCAAATATTTGAGGAGTTCTGGGCTGTATAGTATTGCTTCTCCAGACTCAAGCCTTGGAAGCTGTGATATGATTTCTCTAACATCATCAACCATTACTCCTGCATAGTCTAATGTCTCCCTGACTGCTTCAAGGTCTCTGGGAGATATTAGCCTGAAGAATAAGTATACGTCTGATTGTGATAATGCATCCTTGCTTACTATGGCAGGCCTCTGGGATATTATCGTTGCACCTAGACCGAGTGCTCTGCCACGCCTAATCGATGCTTCCACGGCTTCCCTCGACTCCGTAGACCTTGACTGAGGCGCGAAAACATCAGCCTCTTCCAGTACGACCATTCTAGGTGTTCTTGATACTTCTAGGAGTTTCCAGCATAAATCAGTCGAGGTCTACGGAGAAAACTTATATATAATGATAACAGCTTCCATAAGTACGTAGCGTTTGTAACTATGTTTGTAACTCCGTGTGTAACCCCGTTTGGAACTTGTTTATAAGCAAGCTCCTTTAAGTTTCTTGTAGGGGACTCCTGAAATCCTTGGTGAGCCTGCGACTAGGAGTCCAATGGTTGGTCGCAGGTGATAGAGGAAGAAACCCTAATCCAGAGCCTAACAAGACCATGGGCTGGGGTTCCCCCGTCAAACAATCATGCTCGGGGGGACTCCAGAGTCTACGGCTCTGGAGGGGGGAGGGCTGGCCAACGCTGTCTCCGACTCTCCAGACGATGCATGAGCCCCCCGGGCGGTGGTGTGTGTGTCTGCGCCCACCGCAGGACCCTGGAGTGTGTGTCTGCGCCTGGGGTCCGCCCATGCATCGTCTGGGGGGCGAGGGCTGGGCGTCTCCTGGCGGAGTGTGTGTCTGCGCCCGCCTCGGACACCCCATAGGCTCCTGTACGTGCGTCTGCGTCTGGAGCCTATGCTCCAGCGTTACGGTGAGACATGGGCTTCAGTGATACGCCGACTTCATAGACCACATCATCTCAAACGTTTCAAATATCGCAGTAGAAGAAAGCAATCCCAGTATATCAGCTTTCCAAATGTATAGAAGCAAGACAATCAATGAGCAGGAATCTTCAGCAATATAAGGATAAAGAGAGGAGACATCAAGCCAGTAATTAAGGATGACGCAATATTAAACAATAAAGGTCATAGAAAACAAAAGCGGGGGCTCCACGCAAGCAGAAGCCTATGGGGCGGGGAACTGGGCTCACCCAATACCGGGGGCAGACCCCGGCCCCCCAACCAATGGGGGGAAACATGAGAATGAAGGGTGAGTCCGGTTTCCCGCTCCACCCCCTCGGGGGCGGGGCCATTCCCTGCCCTCGGAGCGGGGCCATTCTCTGGGCTTCTGCCTGCGATTTTTTGGGATCACCATGCCCCCGCAGGCAGACTCAGGGATGGTTAGAGGGGGACGAAGAAGTCTTTGAGGAAAACGATGTCTATGATGTCTTTGATGAAGTCGAAGACGACGAGTTCGCTGAGCTCATAGAATATCTAGATAACCAGAGGTGGTAGCATGGATATCCGAAAGATCCCTAAACCATTCAAGAGGCTTAAGGGGGTAAACGATAGAATCAACGTATTCATTGAGGTAACATCGCTAGAGTTTGGATGGATGGTTGGATGGAGAGTATCTACCGCAACAGGCAGGAGGTTTAAGCTGAAGGCGGACAAAGCAGTCAGCATCTTCAGAGTCTTCGAGAGGATGGGCTACTGGTCGATGAAGCTCCTGCTAAATTTCGCCGTTACGGCATCCATCAGCATACCGTTAAGCCTGCTGATATCATACTTCTACGCCGACCTCCTAGCAGAACACTTGGCCTCGAACCGTTATATGACCCACCTGCTTAGACTGCTTGTGGAGGTGATGGCATGAAGGTATTGAGGAAAGTATCAAAGCTTCTCAATGACTTCCTTGAAGCAGTCGCTGAGAAGATACCGCCATATCCCATAGACCCATTCTTCCCATGGATCATATGGATAATCCTGCCACTACTACTGTTCTTGATGGGGCTGATATAAATGACTGAACCGCCATTGGAAGTTCACGACGTCAGGCAGATGAGGCTGTGGAAGCAAGAGATACTATCGGTATATGAGAGGTATAAGGATGTCTTTGAGGATGAAGGATTCCTAGAAGAATTCACTAGAATACTGAACATCGCTAACGATACACTGGTAATAATTGAGAGGTATGAGCTTCCAGATGTTGTTGTAAGGACTTTCATAGAAGACTTCTACGATAGGCTTGAAGGTTTCAGGAGAGGATACCGTAGATACATTGGAAAGGTTATCGAAAACGTCTGCGATGAGCTTAGGAGGGTAGTTGAAGAAAACATTTGCTGTGGAGAGGTTGATGAATATGGTTAGGAGGGTATTCATTGATACTGCATGGAGGTCTAAGAAGCATACATGCTACGACTCAGACAGAGACATCTTCTTCGAGGTTGATAGCCTCACCGAACTCAAGGACTACGATGAAATATACCTTGACGGCTCATTATTTCCAAACATGTGGCAACAGTTGAGAGAGTTAGTCAGTAATGGTAAGAGAGTCTATTATTTCACTAGGCCATGGAAGTGGGAAGAGATGCGGAAAGAAAGGTTCAGAAATGAGTTGAAGGCTAGAGTGGGCAAGGTATCGAAAGATGATAGAGGAGATGCATTCCTACTATGGAAAGCCTACGAATTATCATTGACTAAAAACAATACTCATAGATACTTTAAACCTTTAACTATCATTGATGTTGAGTTGAGGCCGCTGTTGATGAGAGAGCAGATGCTTTACAGGAATCTTCAGAGAGTACGGAGTACTGGCATAGTCGGCGTTGATGTTGGAGGTGATGTCAAGATATTGGAAGAAATGGTTGAAGATGCTAGGAAGGAGATCGTTGATAAAGCCATAAAGATTATCCCAAGATTCATCAATATAGCTAATAGTCTAGGACTAAATAGAGACGATATTAACGGGTTAGCAGGATTAGCTGGACTACTAGTCTACGATAAGTTCGTATCATGTAAGAAGTCTATCGATTATCTTGGATTATTCAAGGCCAAAGGTAGATATGGTGAGAGGAATAAGAAGTATAGTCGTAAAGTTCAAAGATATCTGATAATGCTTACGAATGCAATTCTATGTAAGAATGGTGAGACACGCATACCAAGATATAGAGATCTAAGAGAGATGTTGAAGAAGATTGTAGACGTAAGGAAGTCGATGGGGCTCGCTGGGGGATGGGGCTGGGGTGTAAGCCCTGGCAAGACCCGCACGGCTAGAATTGTCGTCCTCGGCGAGCCCACAAAGCTTGAAGCGAGGACCGTAAAGATTTGTCTGTGGGTGGCTAGGGCTACTAAGCCAGCCCCTCCTCCTAAGTTTTTATTTGTGTTTTCTAGTTATTTTGTATGGATGTATGGATATTTATAGGATTGGGGACTAAAGTATCTTAGTTTCGCAAGATAACTCTAGCACAGCAGTCTGGTCACAGCTTTACTGTAACAAACCTAGGTATGATGGGCATTACATACTTCACCCCGATAATCAACCCACCCGATACAGCTATCCTAGCGATGGGGGCCACGAAGCCACAGATAATACCCACTAATTCAGGTTGGAGAATAGCTTATATTGGTTATCTAACATTAGTTTTCGACCATAGAGCAATAGATGGAGTACCAGCAGCCAAGTTCCTATCTATCATTAGCAAATTCCTAGAAAATCCCCAACAACTGGAAGTATAATAATTGCTCAGGAATGGGCGTGTCCAACTTCTATTTGCTATTTATAAACTTTAAAGCTACACTTATAAGTAATCTAAGAAGAGTTTACAAATCATTGGACATTTAATTCTAGCCTGATTAGTCTATCTTATTTGGGGCAATGATGAATCCTGGCTGCCAGATTTAATGATGAAGGTCAAAAGCTCTGAAGCCCTATGCTAATCTACTTTTCACCTGTTCTGGAAACAGTATATGAGGTAGTTATGGGTAGAGATGCATTATGGGATGATGTAATATCAGTCCTCTGAGAGGTGAAGATTATGGGGCAGCCTGACCATTAAATTATTCTTGATATTTCTTCATAGTCTTCTCTACTCATTCTCCAACCGATTGAGCCTAGTATTTCTTCTAGATGCTGCGGGTTCATTGTTCTAGGTATAGCTACTACATTATCATGTCTAAGCACCCAGTTTATAGCTACTTGTACTGCCGTCTTACCATATTTTCTCCCAATACTCTCTAACCTACTCTTGTATGGTTCTTGGGCTACTAACCCTTTAGATAAAGGTCTATACGCAATAACTGTGATGTTATTCTCTTTACAGAATGGTAGTATTTTGTCTTCGATTCCCTTATCGATGACGTTATAGAGGACTTGATTCGATACTATATCTGTATGTGAAAGATACGACATTGCTTCTTCCATGTCTCTTACTGAGAAGTTGCTTACCCCTATGAACCGTGTCTTCCCTTCTATTACCAGCTTCTCCATAGCTTTCATAGTATCTCTCAAAGGTATACCTGGATTAGGCCAGTGGATCTGGTATAAGTCAACGTATTCTATCTTCAGCCTATTTAAGCTGCCTTCTATTGCTTTTAATACATCATTATATCTAAGATTGGAGCTCCAAACTTTTGTAGCTATGAAAACATCATCTCTACTAAATTCTTTAATAGCTTCTCCAACGATTTCTTCGGAATGCCCTGCTCCATATACCTCCGCCGTATCTATGAATGTTATACCTTTGTTGATTGCAAGCTTGATTATCTCTATAGCTTGCTTATCTGCTGAGTAGTCTGGAGTAAATCTCCCACCTATCTCCCATGTTCCGAAACCAATCACTGGTATGTATACGTTTGTCTTCCCTAGCCTCCTGTACTCCATAACCATCAGTAAGGAGGGCTTCCAGCTTATATATGAATTATCTTAACTTCCTTGCATAATTGTATTCTGCTAGCAGGTTCTTAACTTCATCATCTGATATGTCTCTCCACTCAATATATGCATCAGCAACAGCGAAAACTCTGCTAGACCTCACATTTAAACATATAATCATGTCTACTTTATCATGTAGCATTCTCAATGCTTCAGATGAACCCGTTGGAACAGCTACTATTACTTGTTTACTTCCTCTTTTCTTCACCGTTTCTACTGCAACAGACATAGTGTATCCAGATGCTAATCCATCATCTGTAATTATAGCAACTTTATCTTTAACGTCCAAGTTATATTCTATTAGCCCCCATTCTCTCATCTGAAATTTTATCTCATTTATCTCATTAGATATGCACTTAGCAATAATGTTTGGAGAAAGCTGAGTTAACTCGACAAGTTCATGATTTAGTAGATATGTTCCATCCCAGGCTACCGCTCCGAAACCCGCTTCAGGATTCCATGGTAGATGGATCTTTCTAACCATTACAAGATTAAAATCTAGGTTAAGCTTTCTAGATAAAATTAACCCTATGGGGGCACCACCTGAGGGTATGGCTAAGACCACTGCATCCGTTCTATCTTTATACTCTGATAATCTCTCAGCAAGTTTTTCAGCTGCATCTACTCTATCTCTAAATATTTTTATCTTCTCTCTCAGTGAAGGGTCATCTATTATCTTCATTTTTCTTCTTCTACCGCCTCAACAAGTAATACGTCTCCAATCTTTCCGATGACTCTTATTCTTTCTCCAGGTTTTACTTCTCTCTTAGATAGTGCTTTCCAAAGCTCTCCACCAATTCTAACGTATCCTTCTACTCCAGGGGCGAGTAGGTCTACTGCTCTACCATATTCGCTGGGTACTTCTTTCAGGTAGGGTTTGCTCCGTACTGCTTGAATAGCTTTATAGATTAGGAAGCCAAAGAAGACTGAGATTATTATCATTACTATTGAAATAGTTGTTATAAGTTCACTAAACCATATCTGGGAAACAAACTGTTGTCTAGGGGGTGAGCCAGCCATCAATATTATACCTATACTCAATGATAGTATTCCTCCAACAGCAGCTGCTCCGAATGTATGAGAAAAGACTTCATATACTAACAATGCTCCACCTATCCCTACTAATAGTAAGCCCACCAGATTTACATCAAATCCCTGACCTATTAATCCTAGAAGTATGAGTATCCCTCCTGCTACTTCCGCTCCCCAGCCTGGTGAGGCAAACCCAAGGATGAGAGTCATTACCCCGACTGCGAGGAGAATGGATGAGATCAAGGGGTTTGAGAAGAACTCCATAAAGTGTACTTTTAACGGTTTATCAACTTCTACCAATAAGCTATCTTTCGTGTTTAATGTTAATTTTCTATCTCTAACGGCTATCTCCCATCCATCTATCTTCTCTAGGAATTCTCTTGGGCTTCTAGCTATAACTTCTATTATATTCTTCTGTAATGCTTCTTCGGGTCCTAGAACTAGATTCTTAGTTACGAAGAGTCTTGCAATAGATTCATTCCTATTATTCATTTTTGCGAGGGATGCTATCTTTTCTGATAGGAAATTTATGGTTTTAGTATCATTGCTTGGAACACCTGCTACTACTGGTTGGCATGCACCGATCTGCGTATATGGGGCCATGCCTGCAATTCTACACGCCATTAATATGTATGTTCCAGCAGACATAGCATTTGCACCTTCAGGGTAGACTAAGCAGAGAACAGGTTTCTCAGAGGCTTGGATTACTTTGATGATCTCTAACGTAGCTTCTGCTTCTCCTCCCAATGTATCAAGGGTTATTAGGAATATATCATAGTCATAGTGGTTCTCAACGATGGTCATCTTGATATACTCGATAGTTGCAGGGGAGATGTATCCTTCAATCTTTAACCAAGCTACTCTAGATTGCTCACCCACTAAGCTAGGGGAGTAAATTAGTAAAGCTAGAAATAAGAGTATAAGCGGGATGAGGTCGTAGATCTTCTTCATTCTTTCTTCTCACTTTTTATTACTCCAAGAAGTGTTCCAAGCTGAGAGGAAGTACTCTCAGTTACAACGATCATGTTCTTTTCTCTAGCTATCTCACTCCAAGTTTGGAGTTCTCTTAATCTTAATGCTATCGGGCTCTTAGTATAGTATTCTGCTGCTTCAGCCATCTTCTTAGCAGCTTCAAGCTCACCTTCAGCCATTATCACTCTACTCCTTCTCTCTCTTTCAGCTTCAGCTTGTTTAGCCATAGCTCTCTGCATGGCCTCGGGAATTATAACATCTCTTATAGCAACAGCTGTAACTTTAACACCCCAAGCTTCAGTTAATTCATCAAGGATTGCCTGCACCCTCTTACTCAACTCTTCTCTTTTACTGAGTAGCTCATCTAATTCTACTTGACCTATAACGTCTCTAAGGGTTGTCTGAGCTAAAAGGCTGGAAGCCATAACGTAGTCTTTTACCTTGACTGCTGCTGCGATAGGGTCGCTTACTCTAAAGTATACAACTGCATCAACATCCACAGTAACGTTATCCTTGGTAATTATCCTCTGCTTTGGTACATCCATTGTAAGCAGCCTTAAATCAATTATCCTCCTCCTATCAATTATTGGAAGGATTATTACTAGTCCAGGACCCTTAGCACCCTTCAGCCTCCCAACTCTGAAGATTACTACCCTCTCATACTCTGTAACAATCTTTATAGAAGATGATATGATGATTATTATAAATATTAATAGGAAGAATAAGAGGAAAAGTGTTGCAGGCTGTATCTGACTTATCATTATCGCTCACTACACTATCCAAGTATTTAGTGGAATAAATAGTTAAACCACAAAATCGACCTTGCATAGTTATTTAAATTGATTCTCTAAAGCATTTTGTAATCTTTATTTACTAGGTTTCATGCTCTGAAGATATGAGTGATGAAGAATCGGAGAATGAGTTTACTGTTAGAATGTTCATGTCTACCGACCCTTTAACCGTGAGAGAAGATGCAAATATAGTTGAAGTTTCTAGGAGCATGATGGATAGAGGGGTTGGCGCTTGCTTCGTTGAAAGAGATGGAAAAGCTATTGGGATAATCACGGAGAGGGATATCGTTAGAAGGGTTGTAGCTAAAGGCTTAGATATTTTTAAAACTAGAGCATCAGAGATCATGTCTAGGCCTATAATAGCCGTGGAACCTACAGCTACCGTTGAAGAAGCACTACAGATTATGGCTGAGAAGAAGATAAGGAGGCTCGCAGTAATAGATAAGAATGTATTAGTAGGCATAGTAACGATATCCGACTTAGCTAGAGCTCTCCTAAAGAGGATAGAGATAGTAAATGGATTTGTACGTGCAGCTACTCGTGAACTCCCAATGTATGCATAATAAATACTTCATTCTTTTACTCTAGAAAGACTGGATAAAGAAATAGCCGAGGAAATCTCCTAACTATTTTGATCTCAGTAAAGAGAACCATGAAAACACGATAAATCCATTAAGAATAAATGAGAGGACCTGCTATACACTAGAATTAGTAATTAGTTATTAATTTCTTATTCTATTGATATCTTGTGGGATGAGGGAAGAATACTTTAGGTTGATTAAAGATATTGCTGGAGAATTAAGAGGTTATAGTGGGGTTGTTGGGCTAGTTTTCCATAATGATGCTGATGGATTATGTGCTGCAGGTATATCTGCTTCTGCTTTGAATAAGATTGGAGTTAACTATAGGTTGATATGTATTGAGAAGGTTCATCCAGCTATACTCAAGCTTGTCTACTCTACAGACTGTAGATTCTACATCTTCCTAGATATCGGGTCGGGGAGAGCAGACCTCATTGCAAAGATGAGTGAAGAAACAAGATCTAGAGCTCTCATACTTGACCATCATGACCCTATGAAGATTGATAGCTCATATGTTGTAAACTTGAACCCTGAACTCTATGGTTTTAGTGGGGAGAGAGATGTTAGCGGTTCAACTGCAACATACCTACTAATGCGTGAAGTCGTAGATTTAAGAGATTCTGCATGGATGGCAGTTGTAGGTTCAGCAGAGATACCTGGTCCATTAGTAGGGTTAAACCGAATACCTTTAGAAGATTCTATGAGTGTAGGAGACATAGAGATTAAAATAGGACGTGAAGAATCATATAATGTAAAGATTTTTAATAAGCCTTGGAATAAGCTTTCATCTATTCTAACAGCTATTGGTAGTATAGGGTATTATCGTAATGGACCATACAAGGTTGTTAATTATCTTCTTTCAAGGAGAATAAAATTTGAGGAAGCTGAAAAACTTGAAGAAGAAAGAAAGAATAGATTTAACCAATTGTTTAGTATCCTCTCTAAGACTAAGCTTAAAGTTGAAGGTGTAACCCAATGGTTCCACATACATGATCTATTAAAAGGTCTCGGTACTAAAACTATCGGGACATTCTGCTCAATACTGAGTTATCGAAGCATAGTAGCTCAAGATAAATATCTTATAGGTTTCATGAACTTCGAACCTGCTCTACCTAATCTTGGAAGAGTTGAAGGAGAATGGGTTAAAGTATCCATTAGAACACCAAAGCTCTTAAGTGAAGAAGTTAAATCAGGTAAGATGCCGCCTGCATCTGAGCTAACTATGAAGTCAGCGGAAGCTGTAGGAGGGTCAGGAGATGGACATAGTTTTGCTGCATCAGCATTAATACCATTAGGTAGAGAAAAACAGTTTATAAGCTTCTTCAACAACCTAGCAACTACAAAGCAGACGTTCTTAACATGATAGAATAATAATTCGTCCTCCCCTACTAGTGTCTGTAGGTTTGCTCTAATTCTATGGTCCCTATGGACTTGGAATAGACATTACAGATTGAAGTTATATCTGAAACTACAAGCTCCATATCGGGGAAGGATTCTATCAGACTTCTTACAACCAAGTCTAAATTCTTATCATAAACTAAGGCATGTACAGCTTCTCCCAGCATATTCTGAGCATACCCTATTACTGGAAGCTTATCAAATACTTCGAATATTTCTTCAACTTTTTTAGTTACAAAACCAGATTCATATGAAAATTCTCTAGCATACTTAAGGAAGTTCTCGATAGTAGGCTGCCTCAGTATCCTAGAGAGATATCTATCTCCAATCTTCTCAACTTCTTCTATTTTTGATATCTCTGATAGAGAGCTAGGTGTTTCAATCGGTCCTGATACTATAGCAACTAGTTTAATGTTTGATGGTAGAGGAATATTATCTATAATGCTTCTTGGTGGTGCTCCTTCTCTAAGAACGAGTACTAATCCTCCAGTCATTAATCCTACTTCACTATTTAGTCCAGTCCTACATCTTAACTCGACTTCATGTGTTATCCTTACTACTTCACTTAACGTAATGCCTTGACCTAGTAGAGACGATATTGCAAGTGTTACTCCAGCCGCTGAAGAAGCACTCGTACCAAATCCAGAACCGATAGGTACACTGATCCTATGCTTAATCTCTATCCTACCCTTTATCTTATATCTTCTCCTCATTTCTTCAGCAGCTTCAATTGATGGTGGGAAATTCCGTATACTCTTATTTACTACTACTTCTGTCCTATCTGATTCATCTGGATAGATCTTAACCCATGTTTCTGAGCCTTTAACAAGAGAGAATCCTCCACCTCTTGCACCTATCTTATCTAAATAGATTCCACCATCCATTGTTGTAGATTGTAGTTTTGGAGAAAATATGCTAGATAAAGCAGATGGGAAATATGCATATCCATACTTCCCCAAATATGTCATATTTTTCAGCTCACCAATACTTCCGCTTCTACTCTCTCAGGCATAGCTTTAACAACTGCATATAATATTGGTGGCAGTAGGAATACCAGGAAAGGGATCTCCGTTAGATAGGTCCAAAGAAACCATACTAATGAAGCTATTATAGGAGCATTAGACACGCCTATCGGTAGTGTAGCAAATTGGCTGTAAGCCCAGAGACCTATCCCGATTATAGCACTCCCAACCATCAAGCCAGCAGAAGATGAATAGATTATCTTTGAATACTGTCGTTTAAAGTGGGCTACTCCTAAGCTTACTAGTAAAACTACCACTGCAACACTTAAGAAGACAGACGAAACAACCTCGTCTAAACCTCCTGAAAGATAGAGGAATACAGCAGCTAATAATGGGATAGCCTGTATACCTACCGATGATATTCTTTTCAAGACAGTTAATCTACCACGGGCGAGTATACCTATTAAGTAGAATCCTATAAAGTTTGATGTAACCCCAACTGTTATGCTTAAGACTGGGTTTCCATGTACTACCATGTCGCTGATGAATATTCCTATAGCTGCTCCAACCGCTCCTATCCAGGGGGAGAATAGTATTGAGAATGTAGCTGGAATTACTACTGATGGCCAGAATCTAACTGTACCGAAGACGGGGGTGAATATCCCAAAATATGTTGCGATACCAACTACAGCATATAAGGCTGCATTAGATGCTATCAATACTACCTCTAAACTCTTTCTACCCTTCCAGTCACTCTTCATTACGATTCCCCAATTCATTGTTCTTTGGTACTTATCAATATTTCATCATGAAAATCTATATTAGTACGTATTGATCAAGATATATACGTGAGCGTTAAAGAAGTTAGAACAATAATGAAAAGCGGTGGGTCGCTAGTTGTAAGCCTACCAAGAGAATGGATAGAAGCTAGAAAACTTAAACCAGGAGATAGTGTTGAGCTCTTAATCTCTAAGGATGCTGTGATAGTTAAGACTTTAAGTGTGGAGAAGCTTGAGAAGACTAGTTATCTAAAATATCAAGAAAATATACGTCACTTAGTGAATAGTGTTATTGCAGCATACTTACTAGGGTACAGCAGTATCGTTATAGATGTCCCGAAGACTGTTAAAGATTTATTCGATATGGAATTCTCAAGAGTTAAGAATAAACTTATGGGTCTAGAGATAGTAGAATATAGTGATAACAAACTCATCCTGAAAACATTGGTCGACCCATTAGAGCTACAGCCTATAGATGTTCTTAAGAGGATGTGGCAGATTACGGGAGAGTCAATTGAAGAATCAATCACATCTATCTTAGAGGAAGATATTCAACTGGCTGAAAGAGTCATCCAGAAAGATGATGAAGTAGATAAACTATACTTCTATACGGTTAGAATACTTAGAAGCTGTGCAGAAGACCCAACCCTACAGACAAGACTAAACCTATCCAATATCAATTTACTCGATTTCAGAATTGCAGCTTACCTCTTAGAGAATATTAATGATAGAGCTTTAGAGATAGCTTTAACTACTCAACAAGGTATACTTAAGATGCTTGATAAGGTATTCCTAGAAAAATTGAATATCTCTAAAGCATTGCTGAAAGATAATCATGATGATGTATACAGGATATTCTTCAATAATGAGACTGACCTACTATATGGCTTGCTTGAGAGGATAAATAAGATCAAGATGGAGTTAACACTCAGCCGTTTAACTTCTAGGGAACTCAGTATATATGAGCAGGTTTCTATGATCGCTAGAATGCAGTATGATCTAGCTGAACTATCATGGGTACCTTTAACAAGATAAGCATGCATCTATATAAGATCAACATCCATTTGGATGATTGGATGTAATATATCGTTTTAGAAAACCTCTGATATATCTAGTATCTTTATTTTTTCTTCTAGCCCCATTACTCTTACAGCATCTTCAAGCATAGCTATACAGTAAGGGCATTCAACAATTATAACTTCAGCATTTATTTTCATAGCTTCTTCTAGCCTTTGTAGACTCTCTCTTTTAATCCTCTTAACTTCACTCCAATAGTTTCCACCACCTGCTCCACAGCAGAAAGTATCTTTCCCTCTCCTCCCCATTTCTCTAAATCTTAGACCAGCCAGTAGCTCTCTAGGCTCATTAATTATATTATTGAAGCGTGCGATATAGCATGAATCATGAAATGTTGTCAGAGCGTCTATACCTATTTTTGGTTTTATCCTACCTTGAGACATGAGATTTCTAAGTAAGACTGAGTGATGTATAACTTCTATTTTTAGCCCAAGCTCTCTATACTCGTTCTTAAATATCTGGTAGCAGTGTGGGCAGTGAACTATCAGCTTCTTAGCATTTACACTCTTTAACGTTTCAATATTCTTAAGAGCTAGTTCTTGGAATAATCCTTCTTCACCCATCCTCCTAGCAGGTTCACCTGTACATTTCTCTAGTGTACCAAGTATAGCGAAGTCTATACCTGCATTACTTAGAATCTCAACCATTTTTCTCGCAACATTTCTAATCCTCGGATCATACGTTGCTAAACATCCCACCCAGTAGATATACTCTGCCTCTGGATGCTCATCAACCGTCTTAGCTCCTAGGTTTCTTAACTCTTTTACTAATGCTTCTCTTTCAACCTTCGGTAAACCATAAGGGTTCTCAACTCTGCTTAAATTATTCAAGGTTTCAATGGCTTTCTTCTCAATCCTACCATCTATTACAAATGCTCTCCTAGCCTCGATAATGTATTCAAGTGGGCTGATTACTACTGGGCACTCTTCAACGCATCCTCCACAAGTTGTACATGCATAAACCTCATCATAACCTAAGTCTTTAGATTCTATGAGGTCTCTCTCCATGCTTAATCTATTCTTCCACATTATCTTCATAAGCTTCTGGACTAAATTTCTCGGGGAGAGAGGAGTCCCCGAAGAATATGCTGGGCAGACAGCTTCACATCTTCCACAATCTGTGCATGCATCAAGCCCCATCTTCTGAAGCCAATCGAGGTCGCTAATCTTTCTGAATCCAATCTTCAATTCTTCTGTAGATGATAAGTCTACTTCACTTAGCTTGAATGGTGTTTTCGCTAGTTGTGGAAGACGTGGTGCAGAATATGTAAGCCCAGTGTAGATGAAGGAGACGATAGTATGGCGAAGATTAGTATATGGTAGGGCTGCAATCAATCCAAAAGCTGTAATGGCATGAGACCACCATAAGACCTGATATAGACCCTTAAGGACGTCAGATGGTATACCTAGATTCATTATAATTTTCGAGATCATGTTTCCTATGGGTGAGTAGCTACTCCATGGTGGTTGAGTTACTGATATACGGATAGATTCAAGGAGAAAACCAGATACCCCTATGAACAACAGCCCCCAAAGATATAAGTAATATTCTAGTTTAGGTTTAAGCCTCTTAACCCCACTATATCTCCTAATAAGCTGTAGTATTATACCGAAGATTAAGAATAGACCAAATATATCAAGGATGAACTCGAAGATCAGATAAAATGTTCCTTGAAGTAGCTTCTTGTTGAAAGGTTCTAGAAAATCACTGTCTATGAATACTAAAAGAGTGCCGATAAACAATACAAGTATTCCATAGCTAGTCGTTAAATGCATCATCCCAGGGATTATCTCTCTAATTATCCTTTTCTGCAGTATAGAATACCTTAACGATTGCGTAAACCAGCTTCTAAAATCCTTAGATAAAGTAAGTAGAGCATTAAACCCGTAGACTCCCAACCTAATATACAAGCCATATAGAAATATCAAGGTAAAAGGTATCAAGACAATATACATTATTAAGCTGGTCCCAGGAGGAAGTAATGCATAGTTTTCTCTATACGGAGTCAGGTCTATGGATACTTGTCTAACTAAAGTCTTTGAGGGGAATTCGACAATTAAACAATAAACCAGGATAGTTAAAATAGAATAACTCATAACTGCAGAATACGATTGCTGTTTCAGTATATATCTGTTAATTTCTCATATTCTTAAAATCAAATAAATTGTAAATCTTAAAACTGTATTCTAGGCTAAAAGGCATAGACAGCGCACATCCCCCTTCCAGCAAAATTCATTATGTACGTTTGTAGAAGAAGGTATTAGGGGATATAAATTTTAACTCTGTTTAACTACGTGCAGTCTAAAGACTTTTATCCCTTCTCAGCAACTCCTGATAGTGAGGTTATGTCTATGAAGGGTGAATCGAGTATTTTTGAGAAGCCCTGGTTCAAGAATTGGCCTGAAGGCGTACCTAAAAGTTTAGATTACCCTAAGGTCCCCCTGCATGCTTTACTGGAGAATAGTGTTAAAGACTTCCCTGATAAGCCTGCAATAATCTTTCTAGGTAAAAAGATAACCTACAGAGAATTGGGTAGCTTAGTGAATAGGTTTGCTACTGCCCTGTATAATCTAGGTATAAGGAAAGGTGATGTTGTTGGATTATACCTACCTAATATGCCGCAGTTCGTAATCGCATATTATGGAGCTTTAAAGATTGGTGCAGTAGCTACAGGTATAAGTCCATTGTTTGTAGAGAGGGAGCTGGAATTCCAGCTCTCAGATTCTGAAGCTAAAGCTATCGTACTGCTTGATGCATTATTCCCTAGGTTTAAGAAGGTCTGGGAGAAGACTAAAGTAAAGTTTGCAATAGTAGCTAGACTCGGAGAATATATGCCAAGCCTTAAAGCCTTCTTGGGAAAACTCTTAAAGAAAATACCTACCGCTGAAGTTCCACGCCAGCCGAACGTGTACTTCTTTAAGGAGCTGGTTGAGAAGACCCCTGAGCAGCCTCCCAGTGTTGAGATTAACCCTGAAGAAGACTTGGCAGTCCTACAGTATACTGGTGGAACTACTGGCCTACCGAAAGGAGCTATGTTGACACACATGAACTTGGTATCTAATGCTATCGGCTGCTCTGCATGGCTTCAAGCAAAGAGAGGTGAAGATACAGGCTTATCTGTTCTACCATTCTTCCACATCTACGGCATGACAGTAGCTATGAATTTTACAATATATGCCGGAGCAACAATGGTCCTACTTCCAAGATTTGATGTAGTCGAAGTATTAAAATCAATACAGAAGTATAAAGTAACATTATTCCCAGGGGTTCCAACAATGTATGCTTTAATAGTTGACCATCCTGAAGCAAAGAAGTATAATCTCAGGTCTGTGAAGTTCTGTATCTCGGGTGCTGCTCCATTACCCCCGGAGGTTCAGAAGAAGTTTATGGAGATGACGGGTGCGGTACTTGTTGAGGGATATGGGTTAACAGAAGCTTCCCCCGTAACTCATTGTAATCCTTTAGACCCAACTATGAAGACTGTGAAGATAGGTAGTATAGGTATTCCATGGCCAGATACCGATGCAAAGATAGTTGACGTAGAAACGGGTACAAGAGAGATGCCGGTAGGCGAGGTTGGGGAATTGGTGGTTAAGGGTCCCCAGGTTATGAAAGGGTATTGGAAGAGACCTGAAGAAACCAGCGAAGTCTTACGGAATGGATGGTTGTATACGGGAGACCTTGGAAAGATGGATGAAGATGGATATTTCTACATAACAGATAGAAAGAAAGACCTAATTAAGTATAAGGGCTACAGTGTTTATCCAAGAGAGCTTGAAGATATACTGTATGAGCATCCAGCTGTTAAGCTTGCAGCTGTAGTTGGTAAACCTGACCCAGTATCAGGTGAGATCCCGAAAGCGTTCATAGTTTTAAGGGAAGGTGCTATGGCTACAGAAGAAGAGATTATGAAGTTCGTGAATGAAAGAGTTGCACCATATAAAGCAATTAGAGAAGTCGAGTTTAGGAAAGAGCTACCTATGAGCATGGTTGGAAAAGTCTTGAGAAGAGTCTTAAAAGAAGAAGAACTGAAGAAGACCCAAGCAGCATCATAACCCTAGAAGCTTTAAAGCATTCTGATACAGCACCTTCTCTAAATTATTTTCTGAGAGTAAACTGGAATCCCGGATAATGTTTAGCATACTTACTATGCTGGAGCTTCCAACTACTGGGTAATCAGACCCGAATAATACTCTATCCCAGCCTAACTCTCTAGATATCTTATCTACATACTTCTTCTCAGTTAACAAGTATGGGACGGCCGAGATATCAAACCAAACATTACTATATTTTTTACCTAATTCAACTGCTTCATCAAACCAGATCCCTGGGTATCTCCGGCTATATGAACCCATGTGAGCCAATATTATTGGCACTTTCTTAAACTTACTAGCATAATATTTAAGCATGGCCGGGTTAGCATTCTGAGAGAAGGATGGTTCTTCCCATATGGCTGGGTCGCATCCCGTATGGAAGATGATTATCTTCTGTTTATCTTCACAGAACTCGAATATTCTCTCCAATTTACTCTTCTCTTTTAAAGGATTAAAGAATTGGAGTGTTGGGATAAGCTTAACACCAGCCATGCTGAGTTTATCAATTTCTCTCAGCTTCTCCTTAACATACGACATCTTTTTAGATGGGTTTATAGAGCCTACTCCTATAAACTTTTTCGGATTATTCTTAACTAGCTTTGCAATATACTCATTACTTGTAAAACATGTTTGAAGAATATTCTTAATTGTTTCTAAGCAGCCTAGACAATTCCAGTTACTGTAATTTATACATTCTTCAAGAAAATTGGTTAATGTATGTTTATCTTCAAGGTGATGAGAGTCTACGTCCAGGGCTAGCAAAACAGCTAAATCTACACTTGCATGTTCAACTTCCCTCAGTAATTCTTTCTCACTTATTATTCTCGGAATAGGATGTACGTGGAAATCAACTACCCGCAATATTAACAGCCACCAACCTCTAGTTACTCTATCTAGGAGAATTTATGAAGAATTTATAATGTTTACGAATATGTGCTGTTTATCCATTTGAACACATCTAAAACTTATATTCAATATCTTCTCAATACACTATGATAAGATAGTTTTATGGATAGGTGGTTTTATGGAGATTATTGTTTGTGTTAAGCATGTTCCCGAGACAGCGGAAGTCGAATTGAAGATTGATAAGACTGGGAGAGATATTGAGAAGAGCGGTCTAGTGTTCGATATAAATGAGTGGGATGATTATGCTGTTGAAGAAGCTATAAGGATAAAAGAGAAGCTTGGAGGCAATGTAACAGTAATAACAGTTGGAAGTGAAGATGCTGATAGTACATTGAGAAAATGCTTAGCTAAGGGTGCAGATAAAGCAATAAGGATAACGGATAAGAGAATAAACACTTCAGACCCATACATAATAGCAAAGATTCTCTCAAAAACTATTAAAGAGATACCTTTCGACCTCATCCTAACAGGTGCACAGTCAAGTGATGATGGATACGCATTCATCGGCCCAGCTCTTGCTGAACTCTTAGATATACCACATGTAACACTTGCTAAAAAGATTGAGTTTAAAGACCGCTCAGTTATTGTTAATAGAGAGCTAGAAGGCGGGTTAGAAGAAGTTGTCGAGGTTGAGCTTCCCGCTCTCATAACTATTCAGACAGGCATTAACGAGCCTAGATACGTATCTATCATGGGGATTAGGAAAGCTATGAAGAAAGAGATCAAGACTGTCTCCATAGACGACCTAGGCTTAAGTGAGACAGAAGTAGGGATTGAAGGCTCATGGATACATGTATCTGAGGTGTACATCCCATCCATAGAGAGGAGAGCAGAATTCATTAGAGGCACCCCCGAAGAAGTTGCTTCTAAGATTATTGAGATTATTAAGTCAAGGGGGGTGATCTAGGCTTGGAGTTACTAGTACTAGCAGAGCATAGAAGAGGAGAGATAAGAGAAGTAACCTTTGAGATGCTTACAAAAGGGAGAGAAATAGCTCAGAAAACTAATTCAAGACTAAATACGATCATTTTAGGGAAGAATATTAGAGATAAAGCGGAAGTTTTAGCGAGGTATGCTGATAGAGTTTTAATGATAGATGATGAGAGGTTTGAGTTCTTCAATTCTGATTTGTATCAGCAAGTATTATCTAACATTATTAGGGAAGTGAAGCCTATCTTAACAATGATAGGTCATACATCTTACGGAGTTGATCTTGCTCCAAGCCTTGCAGTATCCTTAAACATACCTCTTATAACAGACTGCTTAGACCTAGACATTCAGGATGGACAACTAACCGCAGTACGCCAAATGTATGGTGGAAAGATCTATGCTAGATTAAATGTGAGGAAATCTGAAAGCTATATTGCAACTATTAGACAAGGTGTAATCACAGCTAGTGAGGGAAATCTTAAAGGAGAGATAATCGAGCTCCCACCACCTGACATAGTTGAACCAGTAAAGAAAAAGTTCATAGAATATGTTCTTCCAAAAATCGGAGAAGTAGATATCACGTCTGCTGATATACTTGTTGCAATAGGTAGAGGAATTAAAGACCAAGCAAACATACCTCTTGCTGAAGAATTAGCTAAGACTCTAGGGGGAGTTCTAGCATGCTCTCGACCTATAGTGGATAAGGGATGGCTCCCCCCAGACAGGCAAGTTGGTTCATCTGGGAAAACCGTTAAACCTAAACTCTACCTAGCACTCGGTATTAGTGGAGCATTCCAGCACGTCATAGGTATGAAGAACTCACAGCTAATAATAGCCGTGAATAAAGACCCGAATGCACCTATATTCAATGTAGCACATTACGGTGTAGTTGAAGACTTATTTAAGATAGTACCAATACTTACTGAAAAAATAAAAGAATTAAAGAAGAAAACATCTTAGTTACCAATCAGCTCCGAACAATTTTTCCCAAGAAAATGATCTCAAAACTTTATCCTTCCCTAATAATCTCTTCTAGAAATTGTATAAGTTTAGATGAGAGCTTATCACTAAATCTCGTAGGAGATACTCTTTTCAAGCTATCGTATGCATTCATCTTGCTTAGTGATTTCTTTAGAGAATCTTTTCTAATCCTATTCTGGTGAGCGATATATATCATGTTAACTCTTTGAACTGCTTCTTTAGATGACGCCCAATGTATTATCTCTGATAAGTAGTAGGCTAAAGTATCTTCTAATGAAAGTATTTCTACACCATCACCACCTATCTCAACTAAGATAAAATCGAAAGGTATATCTAAACCAACGAAGTCAATAACTGTATCTGTTTCTTCTAGAATCCATGGAGACCTAAGATATTCTTTATGCTGTTTAAATCCAAGCATCTGGAGTATTCCAGGATTATTGTAAAGCTTAGGTGAATAAACATCTACCTCGAAAGTTGTACAATATCCATTTGTATAGTATGCTGCAGCCATACCTCTAAGAATCTTTATTTCAGAAGCATCTCCTAGGATCCTTGTAGCGATATATGCTAGAATTCTAAGGTGATTATATGGGTATCTAAGTCTCTTGGCTTCCTCTATGACTTTCTTAAATTCTTCATTCAATTATCTCGACCACATGATGCTTATCAGAAACATAGTGGACTTTTACGTTAAGTAACCCTTCAGATAATAGTCTCTCTATCTTAACTCTGAAGCCCCACTTAGTCTCTTCATTATACTGGTTAAATCTTTTACCAGCCAGCTCACCTAATACGATAGTGGACTCGTCAAGTATCGGCTCCATCCAGTAATAGAATCTGTTGACCTGCTTAAAAATTTATTTAAAACAAGTTTCATAGAACTATCTATGAATATTAGGGAGTTCATAGATTAAAGAGTTCAGCTTCTCCATCTTCTTTCAAGCGATTCTGTTAATATTCGGAGAAGTCTTATACCTAAAAATAGAATAGGAGTGGGAAGTTTGTTAATATTTGTAGAATCCTCTTCCTGCTGCTTTCCCTATCCATCCCTTGTTTACGTAATCTACTATTAGTGGGCAGGGATTATACATCTCCATCTTATATTGATTGTATAGTTGTTTTAGTTTCTCAAGTATATTGTTTAATCCTTTCTTGTCAGCATACTCGCATGGCCCCTGTGGCCATCCTGTTCCAAGCTTCATCCCCGTATCTATGCTTTCAGGTTCTGCTACGTTATCATGTATGAGCCATGCAGCTTCATTCACAGCTACAGCCCAAGACCTCTCGTAATCATATTCATCTGATAGTTCAAATGGTATTCTCGGTCTACCCTTAGACCAGTCATAGAAGCCTATTCCCGTTTTCTGTCCAAGCTTCTTCTCTTTAACAAGCGGTTCTATGACTTCAGGGCATGGTTTGAATCTTTCTCCGTAAGCTTCATAGAGTACTCTACCTACTTCATATGCTATGTCTAGCCCTACGTAATCGCATAGCTCAAACCATCCCATTGGAAAGCCTCCACTATATTTTACCGATGAATCTATACCTTCCATTGTTGCTTCTCTTCTATAGTATGTCCAGAAAGCTTCATTGAATACTAAACCGAGAATCCTATTAACTATGAATCCTCTAACATCTTTCTTGCATATTATAGGTGTCTTACCTAGAGCTTTACTCAACTCGATTATCTTCTCTACAGTTTCATCGCTTGTCTTCTCCCCTCTAACTACTTCTATTAATTGCATTAACTGGGGGGGATTAAACCAATGCATTCCAACTACTTTCTCAGGTCTCTTAGTTGCCTCACCCATCACACTAATACTCAGTGTAGATGTATTTGATGCTAGAATAGCGTGGGGAGGAGCAAGCTCATCAACTTTACTGAAAATCCTCTTTTTTAGATCAATGTTTTCAGAGACAGCTTCAACCATTAAGTCTATTTCTCTCGTAGCTTCTTCGTAAGAGACTGTCGTCTTAATCCTTGAGAGAGCTGCTTCAGCATCTTCCTTCCTAATCCTCTTCTTCTCTACGAATTTGTTTAAGCTCCATTCAATATTTTGCAGAGCTTTCTTTAATATCTCCTCGCTTACATCTACGAGGTTAACATTGTATCCCTTCATAGCGAATACTTGTGCAATCCCATGCCCCATTACTCCTGCACCAATAACTGCTACATTCCTAATCTCTCTACTCAAAACAAGACACCTCGATCATTTTATAGTTGATGAAATATATACGTTTTCAGTTTCAATATTCTCTCTTCTCGGCAGGTCTAAATTCATACGTAACCCTTCCATCTTCACTTACTCTTGGAACAAGTTTTACCTTCATACCAACCTTGATATCTTTCCTTTTTACATCCTTTAACCATGCAAGTGCTTTTACACCTTCTTTCAATTGAGCAATTGCAACTGTGTATGGCTGCTGGTCTTGGAAGCTTGTAGGTCTAACAATTATGTGGGTAAAGGTTACGATTTCTCCTTCACCGCTAAGCTCAACCCAATCCATCTCAGATGAATAACATTCACCGCAATCTGCTACAGGGGGAAAATAGAGTTTACCGCATCTCCTACACTTTGTTCCATATATTTTTCCTTCTCTCAACCCATCCCAGAACTTCTTTGTCCTGCTAATCGGTATATTGTATGATATTTCAAGTCTACGTGAAGGGAGAGTTGGCATCTCACTCAATTTTCCTCACCTCCTCAGTATTGTTACATAACAATAATGCCCGGTCCCGCCTACGTTATGCGCTAATGCTACATAGTTTTTCATTGGTGCTTGACGGCTGGACGGCTTAACTTCTTCTCTTAGTTGCTTTGTTAATTCAACCATCATTGATACTCCAGTTGCTCCTATTGGGTGACCCTTAGCTTTTAATCCACCATCAATATTCACAGGTATTTTTCCACCTACCTCTGTTTGACCTTCTCTAATCATCTTGAACCCTTCTCCTCTACCACAGAATCCTAAGTCTTCATATGCCATAAGCTCAGCAATAGTGAAGCAATCATGAACTTCTGCTACATCAATATCTCTGGGTTCTACTCCAGCTATCTTGTAAGCTATTCTTGAAGCTTTAACAGCTGCATCTAATCCTATGAAGTCACTCCTGTAGGATAGAGTACCAGTTCCAGATGAAGACCCTATACCAGCTATCCATACGGGTGTATCTACCTTTAACTCTTTTACTTTTTCTTCCGATGCTAAGACTACTGCTGCGCTACCATCTGTTATAGGACAGCAATCATATAGTTTAAGAGGCCATGCAACTACATATGAAGACAGCACATCCTCTACTGTTATCTCTCTCTGTATATGTGCTAGAGGATTCATTGCTCCATATCTATGATTCTTTACTGCAACTAATGCTAGGTCTTCCTCTGAGGCTCCAAATCTATTCATGTAAGCTGTAGCGTATAATGCGTAGTAGCCTGGGAAAGTTAAACCAAAATTCTCAAACTCCCACAAATATGAGCCTGCTCTCCCCATTAATTCAACAGCAGTGAAAGTATCAACTTCTCTCATCTTCTCAACACCTATTACTAGAGCCGTGTCAAAGTATCCACTTGCAACCGCAGTATATGCTGAGTAGACAGCTGCACTACCAGTTGCGCATGCAGCCTCTACTCTTATGAGGCTTGAACCTGTTAATCCACAATATTCAGCTATAGCTACTGCTGGAAGAGGCTCTTCATACCATACTCCTATAGATCCTACAGATACGTATGGTATATCCCTTGGTGTCAGCCCTGCTTCTTCTAGTGCAGTCTTGACAGATTCAAATGCAAGTTCTCTAACATTAACATCTTGTCTTTCTCCAAACTTACTGTGGCCCACTCCTACTATTGCAACCTTCCTCATCTATATTCACTCTTGAAGTATCTTATTCGGGGATTCAAGTTTAGTCTCCCTTGAATTCAGGTTTAGACTTTGACATGAATGCTTCTATCCCCCTCTTAACATCGTTTGTTGAGAATAGTAGAGCCATGAGAGCTGCTTCAAGCCTTAACCCTACTTCAAGCGGTACTTGGCTACCGAAGTTTAATGCATACTTTGCATATTTTAATCCTATCGGAGGACCATTACATAGTTTCTGAGCTAGAGATTTTGCTTCTTCTCTAAGCTTCTCGAATGGTACAACCTTGTCTACTAAGCCTAATTGGAGTGCTTCTTCAGCTTTCAATCTCTCTCCAAGCATTACCAACCTCTTAGCATTTCTTAAACCGATTATTCTTACAAGCTTCTGTGTACCTCCCCATCCAGGGATTATTCCAAGATTTATCTCTGGGCTCCCAAGTTCAGCATGCTCTGAAGCTATCCTAAAATCGCATGCTAAAGCTAGCTCCAGCCCTCCACCTAATGCATATCCATTTATCGCTGCTATAACTGGTTTAGACAGTTCTTCTATCTTTGAGAAGACTTTTTGACCTTTCCTTGATAGTTCCTCTGCCATGACTGGTGTAGCTTTAGGGAAAGCGGTTATATCTGCTCCTGCACTAAATGCTCTATCTCCTTCACCTGTTATTATTACGCATCTTACGCCTGGATCATTATCAATTGTAGTTAAAGCATCTAGGAGCTCCTCCATCATAACATCATTCAGAGCATTTAATCTATGAGGTCTATTCAGGACTATCCAAGCAATACGGTCTTCTCTCTCAACCCTGATCGTTTCATAAGGTTTTGACATCTACACCACCACATACATATTCTTCATCACTATACTATTTTAGAATTTAGTGAGTAGATACTTCAGAGTTGTCAGCCTCTGTATCTCTGAGGTTCCTTCATATATTTCTGTAATCTTAGCGTCCCTAAAGTATTTCTCTACCCTATATTCTCCCATGTATCCATATCCTCCTAATACTTGTATTGCTAAGTCAGCTGTTTCTACAGCTACTCTACTAGCGTATAGCTTAGCCATAGATGTAGCCATAGGATCCATCTGTCCCTGATCTATCAACCATGCGGCTTTATACGTTAAGAGGCGGGCAGCCTCAATCTTAGTTGCTGCTTCAGCTAACCTGCAACCTATATCTTCAAACTGTATTATCGGTTGACCGAACGCTTCCCTAGTCTTAGCATATTTGAATGCTATCTCGAATGCACCTTGAGCTGTTCCTACAGCTTGAGCTGCAACTATTACTCTACTACGGTCGAAGAACTCCATTGAGTGATAAAATCCCCTATTTAATTCTCCGACGATATTCCAATCTGTTACTTTAACATCTCTAAGAGAGACTTCCCCCGTCATTGTACATCTAATCCCCAGTTTATGTTTCTGTTTAGTTACATCAAGCCCTGGGGTTCCTTTATCTATTACGAATAGTGTTTGTCCACGGTATGTTGGTCTAACTTTCGTGTCTGTCTGACACAAGACTATAATCAAGTCTGCGATAGGAGCATTGGTTATAAAAGTCTTAGTTCCATTAATCCACCATTCTCCACCATATTTTACAGCTACAGTATCCAGCTTGGTTAAATCACTCCCTCTAGCAGGCTCAGTAAAAGCTGCAGCCGATATATACTCCCCTCTCACAACCTTTGGAATATATTTTTCTTTTTGTTCTTCTGTTCCATGACGTAGTATTAGCTCGCTTCCAAATGTACCTATCATCGTAGCTATCCCGAGAGATGAATCAGCTCTACACATCTCCTCTACGACTATGCATGCTTCCAGATACCCATACCCCTGTCCTCCATATTCTTCTGGAAAAGACAAACCAACAAACCCTAGGCTTGCAGCTTTCTTGTAGAGCTCCATTGGAAATTCTTCTTTCTCATCCAGCTCCAAAGCTAGTTCCGGCTTAAATTCTTTCTCACAGAATTCTCTCACAGCTCTCTTAATCTCCAACTGTTCTTCAGTCAACCTAAAATCCATAATACATCACATTATAATCAGTATCTATACCCAATATAAGCGTTTAAGATGTTCAATCACAATTACTGAATAATGTATATTGGACTTGTTTACCTCTAGGATTAATCATTATTTAGATAGGCTATGTATGTAGGTCGTAAAAGTCTAAATATGGATTTTTAAGGATGTAGGAAGGTTGGGATTGGCGGGTAAGAGTATCTTTGATAAGATATGGGAGTTCCATACTTTGTATGAGAAAGAAGATGGTGAGACATTAATCTACGTGGATAGGCATTTAACCCATGAGGTTACTTCTTACATGGCTTTTGAAGGGCTTAGAGAGAAGAATAGGAGAGTACGTAGACCAGACCTAACATTCGCTGTAATGGATCATAATGTTCCTACAACTGATAGGCTTAAACCAATAAGAGATGAATTATCAGCAAAACAGATAGCAGCACTTGAGAAGAATGCTAAAGACTTTAAATTAACATTATTCGATCTATATAGCCCCTACCAGGGGATAGTACATGTAATTGGGCCAGAGCTCGGTCTAACTATTCCAGGAATAACACTTGTATGTGGTGACAGCCATACATCCACTCATGGAGCACTGGGAGCACTAGCATTCGGGATAGGTACAAGTGAGGGAGAGCATGTCTTAGCAACCCAGACACTATGGCTTAGAAAGCCTAAGAAGATGCTCATCAACTTAGAGGGGAAGCTACCTGAAAATGTTACAGCTAAAGATGTAATTCTATGGGTTATCAGGAATATCGGTACAGGTGGTGGGATAGGTCATGTAATAGAGTATGATGGCCCAGTTGTTAGAGAAATGAACGTGGAAGAACGTATGACGTTATGTAACATGGCCATAGAAGGTGGAGCAAGAACAGCTATAATATCTCCAGATGAGAAAGTATTTAATTATGTTAGGGGTAGACCGTATGCTCCAAGCGATGATGAATGGAGTCAGGCACTAGAATACTGGAGAAGCATTGTTAGCGACTTAGATGCAGACTACCATAAGACTATCAGGTTTCATCTAGATAAGCTGGAACCCCAGGTTACATGGGGTACTAACCCCGCTATGACCGTAGGGGTTACAGAAGAAATACCTGACCCAGGAGAATTCGATGACCCTGGAGAGAAGCAAGCTGCTGAGAGAGCTTTAAAATATATGGGACTAAATCCCGGCACAAAGATCACAGATATTAACGTAGATGTAGTCTTTATAGGTTCATGTACTAATGGTAGATTAACAGACTTAGTAGATGCTGCGAGAGTCGTGCTAGGCAGAAAGGTTGCACACAATGTGAGAGCACTAGTTGTCCCAGGATCACAGCTGGTTAAAAGAAGTGCTGAGAGGCTTGGTCTCCATAGAATATTTATCGATGCAGGGTTTGAGTGGAGAAACCCTGGATGCAGTATGTGTATAGCCATGAATGAGGATAGACTTAGACCTGGAGAGAGGTGTGCTAGCACATCCAATAGGAATTTCGAGAATAGGCAGGGTCCAGGTGGTAGAACCCATTTAGTAAGCCCCCTCATGGCTGCTGCAGCAGCAGTCTATGGTAGATTTATAGACATTAGAGAACTAGACCTTCCTAGTAGAGAGGAGGTGTTAGAGCATGCCGGAGCCTATTAGAGTTATTGAGGGTAAGGCTGTTCCTTTAAAGTTAGAGAATGTTGACACCGATCAGATTATTCCAGCTGAGTTCTTGAAGATACTTGGTAAGAAAGGTCTGGGAAGATACTGCTTTTATCGTTGGAGATACAATGAAGATGGAAGCTTGAGAGGAGACTTCATATTAAATAATCCAAGATATAGGGATGCATCCATAATTATAGCAGGGAAGAACTTTGGGATAGGGTCTTCTAGAGAGAATGCTGTCTGGGCTCTCCAAGACTTTGGGATAAAATGTGTTATAGCTCCATCATTCGGAGACATATTCTATGTTAACTCTATGAAGAATATGCTTCTATGTATAAAGCTCCCTGAAGAACAAGTAAAAATGCTTCAAGAATTAGCAGAGAAAGAAGACCTCATACTCAGGATAGATTTAGAAGAAAGTACTATTAAATTCAGAGATAGGATATTAAGTTTCGAGATAGACAAAGCTGTAAGAGAGAGGTTCCTGCAAGGATTAGATGAGATAGAGATAACCTTGAAGCATATAGAAAAAATAAAAAAGTATGAAGAGAGTATGCCGTCTTTTATGATCCCTAATCCTAGGAGATTTATTACTGATTAAAGCTTTAGTTGAGCTATAGCATTCTTAACTGTCTCTGCACTCTTCATGAAAGCATTCTTTTCTTCATCGTTTAATGGAAGCTCAATTATGTTTTCTACACCATTCCCCCCTAGAACTGCTGGGACAACGAGGCATACATCTGATACACCATACTCCCCTTGAAGATATACTGAAGTTGGTATAACTCTCTTCTGATCTTTTATTATTGATTCAACCATTATTGCAACTCCAGCACCTGGAGCATGGGATGCAGACCAACCCTTCAACTTAATTACTTGCGCACCCATCTTCTTCGTTTCTTCAACTATCTTGTCTATCTTCTCCTTAGGTAGAAGCTCTACAAGAGGTTTACCACAAACATAGGTGTGTCTAGGGAGTAGAACCATCGTCTCCCCATGTTCTCCAATTATCGGAGCATCAATAGATTTGTATGAAACACCAAGCTCTCTCTTTATCAGTGTCTTGAATCTCCCAGTATCTAATGGGCCGCTGAAGCCCATTACTCTATTCCTTTCAAATCCTGTAACCCTGTATGCTACGTAAGTCATAACGTCTAACGGGTTCGTTACAACGATTACTTTAGATTTGGGAGCATACTCCCTAATCTTCTCGGAGACCAGCTTTACTACTTCGTAATTCTTGAAGAGTAGATCCATCCTAGTCATATCAGCTTTACGGATAAATCCAGCTGGGACAACAACTATGTCTGAGCCTTCCATATCTTTATAATCGTTTGAGCCTCGGATATCTACATCTATTCCAAGTATTCCACACATATGGGATAAGTCTAATGCTTCTCCCTGAGGCAATCCTTCAACAATGTCTATCAGAGTTAAGTCGTCTAATTCTCTTAATGCAATATGTAGAGCTGCGGAGATACCTACACGTCCAGAACCAACCACAGTTATCATGTATAAATTATGGGAATGGTACGCCAAAAATTTAACGTTGTTCTCTTAAGTATTTTTCCATCCCTAGGTATGATAGCTTTATAGTCGTATATAGGTAGAATGGGACTGTTGTTATCTTATTCTTAAATTTTCGAGAATATTGATTTACTATCTCTTCTACTGCATCATCTATGGCTGAACCTTTCTTCAAGTATTCTTCAACATTCTCCTTCCAGCTCTCTAGTAGGGATATCTCCTCATCAAAGTAGTCTTGAGACCAAGCTATCTCTCCGAAATGCGGTCTTAGAATAATCTTAGCCTTGAGTTTCGATAGCTTCATTAAGGTTTCTATTGCTTCTAAGTGGTTATAGCTTGGAGGAGGAGTTGTTGGAATCCTCGATGGGAAAGATGGCAGATCAATAGATACTGCATCCCCAGTAATTAATGCTTGGTCTTCTTCTACATATACTGCGATTTGGTGAGGTGCATGTCCAGGTGCATAGATAAACCGTAAAGATGCATCTCCCATGTCTATCCTCTCGTATTCCTGGACACTTCTTATATTCTCAAGTGGGATAGGCTCAACCAAACCGAAGGAAGAGGCTAAATCTCCATAAAATTCTCTTACACTAGCGTTAAGCTTACTTGGGTCCAAGAAATGTTTTACAGCTCTGGGATGACATAGTATTATACTCTTCTTAGAGTTTTTAATAAATTGGGATGCACCTCCAGCATGGTCTAGGTGGAGGTGGGTGGGGACAACATAATTTACATCTGTAGGCTTTAATCCTGCTTCCCCCAATTCCTCGAAAACTCTTGGTAGAGATGAAGCATATCCTATATCTACTAGCGCAGAGCTTTCACTTCCAACTACTAAGTAAGCAGCTACAAACTCTACAAACCCTAGAGCATACGTATCGAGCAAGTATATATGTTCTGAAACCCTTCTCAAGGATAACCCCTCTAATACTATAATATTTTTTCATCTAAAAAATTAACCTAACCTACCTAGAGGATTATAGAGTCATGGGGAATATTCAAATGACACTTTATTAAGAGGGTACATTAGTATTGAAGGGGGAGATTATGGCAGAAGTAGTTTTTAGAGAAGCAACTGAGAAAGATTTAGATCAAGTTGCTATGTTAGTAGCTAGACTTAAAAGATTGAATGAAGAATTTGACCCATTGCTTAAGGTGTCTGGAAAACTTGAGGATTCTTGTAGAGAGTACATGAAGAAAGCAATAGGTTCTGAAGACTCACTAGTCATAGTTGCGGAACATGGAGGTAGGATTGTAGGAGTCTTGAAAGCAGGATATATTAATAGAATCTTCTACGACCCACCTCTTGAAGGTCAGATACAAGAATTCTACATTCTTCCACAGTATAGGAGGATGGGCATAGGTAAGAAGATGCTTGAATACGCTATTGAGAAGCTTAGGCATAAAGTAAGCTTCATAACTGTAAGCTTCCCATCCCTGAATACTATAGCTGTTTCATTCTATGAAAGATTCGGGTTCAGACCGATCTTCAGTGTCTACGCTAGAGAAACAGCTGAGAAAACCAGCTAGTGTCCCTTCAGCAGTCCAGCTACTCCTCCAAAAGCTTTCTTTAACATCTCTCCTTCTTCATGGCTTGAAGATATTAATTCTACTTTTGCTTGTGCCTTCTCTCCTTCTTCTATCCAGAAGTCAACCATGGATTTCTGGTTTATAAATTGTAGAGCTTGAGCTCCACACTTCTGGCATGGTTTAGAAATTATCTCGGGAACCTTAGAAGTAAGCTCAGACTCGTCTAGAATGTATGTATATGTTTCTCCACAGTTTCCACATTTTACTTCAACTTGAACTCTCTCAAGGTCTTCGGAGACTAGGAGTGTATCTATGGTTCTAGATTTTAATGCTTGCATAACTTCTTTCTCACCATAAACTACTGCAGGATTATCTGAAGATAACTCACTCATGAATTTCCTTACTAAGTCTTGTTCTTCAATCATTCTAAGCTCTTTTAAGATGTCCCTAGCTCTCTGGATTGCTTCTCTTACACCTTCTTCTCCAGAGTACGATGTATCTACAATGTGTAGTTTATCCCTCAGAGTATAGTGGAGGTATTCGCCTTCAGCGAATATCTCCTTGGTTGGTCCTGGACCTGCAAGTATTACTCCGTTAATCTCAGGATACTGGAGAAAGATCTGGTTAGCATGTTCTCCAACCCTCTTATAATACTCGTTTAGGCTCATCTCTCTCAATCTCTCAAATCTACGAGCTGACTGCCCTCCAGCTCTATGCTTACCTGGAACACCTGAAGTAAATTTCTTCATCTCAACTATTCTCCTACCTTTTATAACTGCGACAGCTGCTTCTTCATTATCTATCACCAAGACTCCATATACATCTCTTTCCTTGAGGAGGTCTTTAAGAGGTTCAAGATAGAATCTACTATCACAACGATAGAGGAAGATATCTATAGGTTCTGGAGGAATAATATGGTAGACTTCTATCTTCTCTCTTCCTGGACCATTCTGGGGTACTGCTCCACTAAATACTATCAGCCCTGTTGGACCAGCTCTGTTAAACAGCTTCAATCTCTGAATTGCGCTTTCAATTGCGTCTTGAACATTCTTCCTAGTAGTCTTGGATTTAATGTTTGCCGCAGTAGAATATTCTTGCCTAAGATAACCGATAACATCTGAGATGGGCTTACCAGGTGGAATATATATTGAGATAAGCTCTGTACCTCTACCCTCCTTGGATTCAAGCTCTTTAATTAGCTTCTTAAACCTGTAGAGGGTTACAGAGTCCTTCCTATCAAACTTAACTTCCATAAATAAAAGCACCTCCAATCAAGATTAATAGTCAAAAGCCTCTAAGCATACTGTGAGTACTAGAAGACCTACACATCCTCTAGCAAAATAGGGTAAGTAGTAGTTAAAATGTATTTTCATGTGAAGCTTTCATCTTTACTGAGCTTTAAAGATAGGTTATGTCCTCATGAATAATGAAACTTCTATTCTAATAATGGTAGTCTGCTCCAGTCAGTTGAAGTTTATTAATACGCTGGGTAGATTTCCTGCTTGGAGATGCCGACGAAAGTGAGGATTAAGCTGACGAGCATAGACCTTGAGAAGATTGAGAGAGTCTGCTCTGAAATCAAGGATATAGCTGTTAAGACTGGTACGAAGATTTCTGGCCCAATACCTCTTCCAAGGAAGAGGCTTCTTGTCCCTGTTAGAAAGTCTCCATGTGGTGAGGGGACGAAGACTTGGAGGAAGCATGAACTCAGAATATATAGGAGGCTTATAGACTTACATATTACAGACCAGAGAGTTATGAGAGCTATAATGAGGATCCAGATACCTGAAGATGTCTCAGTTGAAATGATCGTTCGGTAGACAAGCATTCTAGTAGGATTCGATAAAGCTGGTAAGGGTAAGACTAGGACTACACTACTAGATGCTTCAAGAAAAGAAAGATTGGATGTATAATGCATTGTATTTCAAGATATTAAGCAGTAGTAGGAAATTACTCACAGAATATGCAGTAAATTATAAGCTGTAGTACTACGCTCAGTCATCCGCTTGAACTCCAAATAACTTCTAAAATTGTATATGGATATCGTTTATATCAAGATGTTGTTGTAAAAGATTTGGTGGAAAAGGTTGGATGTGATTGAAGCTATAAAGACGAGAAGAAGTATAGAACGATTTAAACCAGAGCCTCCACCGAGAGAACTAATTGAAAAAATTCTAGAAGCTGGAACTTGGGCTCCAAACCACCATCTTACAGAGCCTTGGAGATTCTTCGTTCTAACAGGTCGAGCTAGAGAGAGGCTGGGTGAAGTTATGGCACAAGCTTTAGCAGAAGAGCTACCAGATCCAGACTCTCAGGAAAGCAGAGCTAAGATTGATGCAGAGAAGCAGAGACCGCTGAGAGCGCCTGTGATAATAGCGGTTGCTGCTTCTCCAAAACAGGACCCGAATATAGTCGAGTTGGAAGAAGTCGTCGCCACCTCTGCAGCTATCCAGAATATGCTACTAGCAGCACACGCTCTAGGGTTGGGTGCAAAGTTAAGAACAGGGAAAGCAGCTTATCGAAAGAAGGTTAAGGAGTTCTTCGGCTTAAGTGACCGAGAATATTTGCTTGGCTTCATCTATCTAGGGTATCCAGATGTGAAGCCTCAGAAAGGTTTCCGAACACCCTTCCAGGAAAAAACAGTGTGGCTTGAATATTAAATAAAAACGGTATTAGAAGTTTCAAACATAATACAGGTGGAGGTAGACTTCCGCTGTACTGCCTTCTTGGCCTATCTAAAGTGATTTAAGCACCTTTATTTAATAAAGGTGGAGTCGTCATCTATACTTAACATCAACAGTTATATCAACATTATTTTGATGAGTGTATTTTTCTTAAACCTACAAGCTTGAAGATGCTTGTATAGAACTCATCTCCAACTTATTTATCTCAGGCGAATTGTTTTGGATGTTATTGCTACTAGGGTTTGTATGTTAAATAGGCTTCTCTTCTTATTATTATTCAGAGGAGCTTAAGTAGGCTAAAGACAAGTTTCTACGCATACAAAATAATGTCAAGATATTTTCAGTGTATCTTTAAATTTCTCCGTTAAAATGACTTAGATATGGCTCTTTCCAGGTCTGTTAGTCGGCAAAGATATGGCCTTTATGGGAAAAAAGTTAATTAATAAAATGATGCTGAAAATAGACAACAGGCATGGAGTCGATAGTCGATAAAATCTCTTTTGGAGGAATAGTTGCAATAAGAGATTCTCTCCTAAAGATGCGGAGTGAGGGTAAGAAAGTCTATAGACTTGAGTCTGGAGACCCATCATTCGATATTCCTCCCCACGTTAGAGATGCTATGATAGATGCATTAATGAAGGGATACACTCACTATACGGAATCTACTGGTATAATTCCTCTTAGACAAGCAATACATAGGAAAGTTGTAGAAGAAAACAAGATACCGATAAAAGACCATGACCATGTTCTCGTAACTAATGGAGCTATGCATGGATTATACGTAACTTTTAGAGCTCTACTACTACCTGGAGACGAAGTTATAATTCCAGACCCAATGTGGACAGAGATAGCAGATAATGTAAGACTTGCAGGAGGAGTCCCTGTAAGATGCATCCTGAAGCCTGAGAACGACTTTGTATACGACCCAGCTGATGTAGAATCGTTAATAACTTCTAGGACGAAAGCAATCTTCATAAATACACCGCATAACCCAACGGGAGCAGTATTCCCAAAGAAAGTCCTTGAAGAAATAGTAGATATAGCTGTGAAACGGGGTCTATATATTGTTAGTGATGAAGCATACGAGCATATAATCTACGATGGATTGAGGCATGTTAGCGTAGGCTCCCTTCCTGGAGCTGAAGATAGAAGCATAACTATATTCTCTGCATCTAAGAGCTTTGCAATGAGCGGCCTGAGGATAGGATACATAGTAACAAACATAGATGAGATAATTGAGAGGGGGAAGAAGCTTCTTAGATGTACTATAAATGGTGTAAACTCTATTGCACAGTATGGAGTTTTAGCAGCACTCAATGGACCGAAAGACTACATTGAAGAAATGAGGAGAGAATACCAGCATCGAAGAGATATGATATATGAAACAATCAGCAAGCTTAGATCTCTTAAACCCTTTAAACCTAGAGGAACATTCTACATATGGTGTAGGATAAGCGAGGATTGGAGAGACAGCGAAGGTAAAAGAAGCGATTGGGCTATGACAAACTATCTACTGAGATTCGGGCTTGGAAGTACACCTGGCTCAGAGTTTGGACCTGCAAACTCAGAATACATAAGATTCTCATTCTCATGTGCTACAAACCACCTCGAAGAAAGCCTAGAAGTACTAAGAAAAATTCTAGAATAGACTGGAGAATCTTGAGAGCCTGTATTCTTCAAGGCTGTCTAAGTCTTTTCTCCCAGATGCGATATCTGCGAGGAGGTATCCTAGTGCAATACCTCTCATCAGCCCGTACCCTCTCAATCCATCAAGGAAGAAGGCATTCTCATATCCTGGCAGGTTATCCAGTATTGGGTCTAGGTCTGGTGTAATACTGATGGGGCCACTCCACTCCTCGATGAACTCTATACTACCATTTAGTCTTAATCTTAGAAGTTTCTCTGTATCGTTCCGGAATCGTTTAGGTGGTTTCTGGAAGAATAATGATGAGTCGCTTGCTATCTCTGCATGGTATCCACCGCCGACTATAGTTCTATTCACTCCTGGTCTCCAATAGCTTTCATAAACTTCATCTGAGAAAGCTATTATTTCTTCATTAATTTTAAATCTGTAAGCGGGAGCACGAAGTACAATGACTGGGATTAATATCCCATTCTTTGAGAGGAAATCTCTAGTCCAAGCTCCTAAACATAGGATAACTACATCTGCTTCAACCTCTCCAATTTGTTGGAGTAATAGCTTATGCTTCTCTCCTAAAACTATCTCTTTAACCCAATCCTTCTCTACATCTACACCTTTCTCTCTAGCTACCTTAATTAGAAACTTGATAAACTGGTCTGCTTCTACAGATAAATCATCCATAGTATAAGTTACTATCTCGTCTTCTGAGATTTTTAACCATGGCCAATTCTGCGATGCATCTTTAGCATCAAATTGTTTAAACACTACTTCTGCTTTCTTTAATAATTCTGCGCTTTCTCCAGCTTCTATAGAGTCTTCAATAGATATGAAACCTCTACAGGTTACTCCAGCTTCATCTATGCTATAATCTCTTATGAGGTTGTTTATTATCTTAATACTTTCTTTAACTAGTAGGATGTCTTTAACATCTTCAAGCTGTAATGTTATAATACCTGCACAGGAAGCTGATGCACTCTTCTCATCGCCAATCAATACTACGTTGTAACCATATTCTCTCAACCTGATAGCTGTAGATAGCCCAGCAATCCCCATACCTACAACAGCAAATTCATACAAGCTTCCTCCCTAAATCAATCTTGATAGAAAGGGATTATTTAACAAATGAGTGATTATAACCGATAGTGCATCAATTATAAATAAATAGATGGTGTAAGGTTTAAAGCAACTTCCTATCTAAATCTACTGAATGCTAGTGGATTCCCACTGCCATGCATATAGTTTTGGGATCGATGAATTGGAAAGCTTCAAGGATATACTGATAGTAGGGGTTGCTGAAGATTATGAAAGCAGTATCAGGAACCTTGAGATATCTAGGGCTTTCCCGAATATCTATCCATTTGTAGGAGCACACCCATGGAACCTCCAAGATATTAGAGAGGAAGAAGTTGAGAAGATCCTAGAGATTGCTAGAAAATCTAGTGGGATAGGAGAAGTAGGTTTGGATAGGAGGTATAGTAAGAAAACTATTGAAGAACAGATTAAGGTCTTCAAGCTATTTTGTGAATTAGCTTCTGAAGAGAATCTACCAATGAATATCCATGCTTTAGATACTTGGAGAGAATGCTTCAATATTGTAACTAGCTATGATGTTAAGAGTGTACTCTTCCACTGGTATACTGGTCCGATAGACCTTCTAGAAGAGATAGCTTCCCAGGGATACTATATCTCGATCAACCCAGCTGTTACTATCCAACCGAAGCATAGAAGTATTCTTGAAAAAGCTGAGGTCGACATACTAATTACTGAGAGTGATGGCCCCTACCTATATCATGGTATGAGCCTCAACCCTCTCAAGATAAGAGAATTGATGGAGACTATAGCGAAAGTAAAAGACCTGCCATTAGAATACCTTGAGAGAATTATTGAGGGAAATTTTAAGAAATTCATTGGATAGATTGTACGCTACCCCATGCGTTCCTTCAATATCCTAAAGAGAATACCAGCTTCTCTATCAATTCTTGTTCTCCTATGTGGTAGAAGATTTCCGCTAAATGTTTTAGGGATGTGGAGAAGCTCGTGAATAATAATCTTGTCTTTCTTATCTTCAGGGAGAGCATCAAAGTTCTCTGATACAAACTCTATAACGTAGTGGGGCTTAATCCTTAAACCTACCAGGAATGCTCTAGAAACCCCATGTATCCTAGCGTAAGTATTAGACCTTGAGCCGAAACTCCTAACACATCTAACCCTCTCAACATCAATATACGTAAGCCCAACAACTTTAATTATCTTCTTTACACGCTCCTCAAGGTCAGGAGCTGGAACATATCTAACTTTCATTACCTAAACAATATCTAAATATAGTAATAAAAAGATTACCCTAGATTACGATTTTGGATTGATAGAATGTATAATATTGCTTAGTTCTTCACGGGAAGTTCCATCTATTTCTTCTTCATACTCTTCTATCATTTTAATTAGCTCAAGCATTCTTGAAACTACTCTATATTCCTTACTTGACATAATTGATGCTAAACTAAGTCCTCTACCCGTCTCTATGAAGAGGCACATAGCTTTTAAGGGAAATCCTCCAGTAAGCTTGCTTACAACCTCTTCATCTGTTACTGGGAGGCTGAAATATCTATCCATCCTCCACCCTGAAACTACGTTAACAACCCCTCTAGACATTTCTTCTATGATGACTTCAACAAACTCGTAGGGTTTTGGATTCTCAAGTATTTCTACTTCTTCTGCTACTAGTTTTTCTTCCCTTGTCTGCCTACTTACTACTACTTTTATCCTAGCAAATACTCCAAGCTTAAACTTTCTGGGAACCTCCCTTATATAGATTATCCAAGACCTTACTCCTGGAGAGATAACTTTAACCCTATAATTGATTATGTTTTTCTTCAATACAGGTTCAAAAGATACGATATATCCATACACTTCAAAAGATTCTTCATCCATATGTGTTAGCCTCCACTAACCTAATACAGATTATGAAGTGTTAGATAAAAATAATATATCTCACAGAGCATAAATAATCTGGGCCTGTATGGAGAGAGTAAGGATTTCAAGCTGGATTGATGCGAAAAGCATTGCTGAAGGAGAAGTTGAGAAGAGGCTTAGAGGAAAAATTAAAGATTCATGGGTTGAAAGCATCTGGTTAACTCCATATAGTGAGGGGAGTAAATGGATTGTTAAATTGAAAGTAGTATTGACTAGAGGATTATTCGAGAAGAAAGGCTACGATGTTTTTGTGAAGATTAATTCAATAACAGGAGAAGTAGAAGAATTTAGAGCATCAGAACCATCCAAGTAGATGCTGAGGCTAGGCTGGCTCAGCGAGGGCCAATTATCTTCACAATTCTGAACTCGGCAAATTCTTCATCGCCAGCCAGTGTAGAGATATTCAATCAATTATTTAATGTTGATCGCCAGAGTATTGTCTATCCTTAACTCCTTTTTTCTCATAGAATATCATTGAGAGATAGTTTCTCAGTAACTGTACTCCACGTTTAAGCTTTGATGGATCCACTAACATGGCTTCATTAAGCTTCTCTTCTATCATTCTCAATTCTTCATCATTTAACCTGAAACCCATTGAGCCCGCTATATCTAATACATGGCTAACCCTTTTTACTCCAGGTATAGGTACAGTATTCTCCCATCTAAGTATCCAGTTTAAAACAATCTGAGAAACCGTCCTCCCTCTTCTACTCGATATATCTCTTAAAGTATCTAGTAAAGGAGCAATGCTTTCCAGCTTCTTCGATGTAAAGTATGGATTGGATCTTCTAACCAAGTCTGTAGGCTTATTAATCTTACTGTATTTCCCCGTAAGAGCACCTTGCGCTAGAGGGCTGTAAGCTATTATCGTTATCTTTTCTCTTAAACAGTACCCCAACAAGTCTCTCTCAATATCTCTCTTCAGCATATTGTATTCTACTTGGTTAGATACAATGTCTGTCTTGGATAGAGAGTCTCTAGCTTTTACGAGTTGTTTTAAGTTAAAGTTGCTTACCCCTATTGCTAAGATCTTACCTTCACTCCAAAGCTTCTCTAATACTCTCATAGTATTCCGTATAGGGACTAGAGGGTTAGGCCAATGGACTTGATATAGATCTACGTAGGACGTCCCTAGACGTTTCAAACTATTCTCTAATGCTTTTCTCACACTGTTCTCAGTAAACCTAGTAGGAGAAAACTTCGTAGCTATAACTACTTCTTCTCTCTTCACGTTTCTTAAACATCTACCAAGGATTTCTTCCGACTTCCCATTACCATAAATCTCTGCAGTATCAAAAAAGTTTAAGCCAAGTTCTAGAGCTTTATTAAATGCTTCAATCAGGTCATCTACACTATACGTTTTTGAATATCCCCAGATCTTAGAGCCCCACTGCCACGTGCCAATACCTATAGCTGAAACCTTGATCCCGCTTCTTCCAAGCTCTCTATACTCAACCATCCACATCCATGCATGTACAGAAGTTTTTAAGCTTTCGCGAATCACTTGAAAGCAAGCTCCAGAAGCCTTCTAGAAGATTATAAAACCAGTACAAATCTTGAGAGCATATTATCTTAAGAAGCTTATACCTATGACTCTTTGTTATAATATGTGGCAATGCTCGGGTAGGGGGTTATATTTGGGAGCTTGATGTTGTGTCTTGTTTATATAGATGCTGTAGGTTTACTCTCTGGTTGTTTTAGCCGTACGGAGAGTGAAAACCGCTCATAATAATAAAACTCAAAGAAAGATAACTACTTAGCTGGCACGATCCTATCTAAGAGGAATATATAGTATCCCATCTACTAATAAGATGAGGTGGCGGTTTAGGTGGAGAAACGATACCTTGCTGTTATCTTGATTGCTGCGGCCTCGCTTGCCGCTGTTGGCGTTACCGTATACGCACTCCTTTCAGCTCCCAAGATCGAGATCCAAGACTCCTTCTTTAGACGTGGCACCACATCCACAGGCGTATTCTTCATAGCGCGTAACCGTGGCCTGTTTGAGGGTTGCATCATGGCAGGCGAGGTAGTCGGTGCACCAAACCTCCGCATCGAGATCCACAAGACCGAGGTACATGAGGGGAAGGCTATCATGACCCCTGTGAGTAAGATCTGCATCCCTGGTGGAGGTGAGGTTAAGGCACTGGGCATTGAAGGTGAAGGTTACCACCTAATGATCCTCGGCAAGCTCCCAGAAGATGTTAAGAAGGTTAAGATAAGGCTTTACATCGACAATGGTAGCATCCTAGAGTTTGAGGCAATGGAGCAAGAGTTAGAGGTCTCTGGGTCTGAGCATCACCATGAGGGGTAATAGAAGCGACTAGAACTAAGCCGAAGGAAGAACCCTACTTGAAAGCTAGTTTCCGCAATATCTCCTCATGCTTCTTGCACAGCTTACCACTAGTTATCTGAGCCTCGATCAGCTCCTCCTGTGTGTGGGCATTGTAGAGTCTGCAATGCTTATCGCTACAGAATGGCTCCCCAGTCAAGTGATAGAAGATAGCCTGCAGCACATAGCCCTTCACAACCCCTGTAAGACGCTCATCACCATATCTAATCGCTCCAAGCCTTCTTCTCTCTCCTTCAAGAAATAAGCTCTGTAGGTCTGGGCTTCTGATAAACTGTAGCTTAAGGTACGTATACGGCTCAAGAGCTGGCGCCTCAACAATCCCTGAGATAGAGATTAAGGCTGGGATGCCAAGTATTATCGTCCTTGCATGGCCTCGGCCCTCTCTAGGTTCCCTCGTAACAAGCAGCCTTGATGTCAAAATTATATGTTGTAACGAGTAGCGCTTCTCCTCTCTCGGTATAAGAGAAGAAAAGAGCTCTTGTAGGGCATAGCCTTCATACGCTACACCCAAAAGCGTCATCGACAGGTCAAATATTGCTCTCTCCTCATAAAAAACTTCCCCTGGCAGGGGCTCGTCAACCGTCTTGCAACTAGTAGCCTCTAGCACCCTCGATGAAGCAAGACGATAAGCTATCCATCGCTTATCCGCACCCCATACATTTACCGCATAGCGTAAAAACTCATCACGAACCTCTACAACCACGAAGGGGAAGAGCTTTCTAACATAATCGGCTACTTCCTCAATCCTTATAGGTCCGAGTCTCTGGTCGTTATATAGAGCAATCTTGAGAACCGGGATGGATGACATGAGTGCTGCCTTGAATATCGTTTGAAATTACGTTACGACCTCAATCTTCTCGAGCTCCTCTAGCGCTACCTCTGCCGCCCTCTTCCCTGAGAGGAGCATCGCTCCGAATGTAGGTCCCATTCGTGGCAATCCATATGTCTCAGCTACAGCCATTCCAGTGACTATCAGGCCAGGAAAAACTACGCCTGTGTGCTCGACAACAGCGTCCTCAGACCTCTCAACCCACATAGCGCCCATACCCCTTGTCTTTAGCAGACCCCGCGCCTCAAGCTTCTTGACTGCAGCTGCCTCGTGTCCAGACGCATCGATAACTAGCTTAGACTCTAGAGCTATGGGGTCGACGCAGGTGATCTGCCTTGGAAGCCCCTCCACGGGAGTCCAGTTTACAACTACACCCCTGACGGCTCCCTCCTTAATGACCAGGTCGTCAAGCTTTGTTAAGTTAAGAAATTTTACTCCAGCATCACAGGCCGCAGCAATAAGCTTGGAGCATGCGTGGGGGCCATGAGCAATGTATAGGCCTTCACTGAACACCTTGTAAGGCACGCCGAGCTCGTCCAGCACCTTCTGGGCTGGTGCTCTGAAAGTCACAGGATTCATAAGATAACCTCCAATCCAGAAACCTCCACCGAGATAGTTATTCTGCTCGATCACTAGAACCTTAACCCCCCGCCTTGCTAGTTCTCTGCTTGCCATGAGACCTGCTGGGCCAGCGCCTACAACTATCACATCACTTTGAGAATACTCGCCGAACATCTCTAGGAAGGTGGTGGCTATCGCCCTCGTAATCTCCGATTCTCCAACCTTGCTAAAGAGACTCATACAGTAAATTTTCAAGGAGGAGATAATAAACCATTATATAAGCGGTTTATAGCTTCATGGTCTAGTGGAGATATCTTATCTGGGAAGCCTCCCACCTAGTTTATAAGGCTTGAAGACTCCTCGAGTGTCCAGGGAACAGAGTGTTTACGATGTCTTCCTAACGTTGATTACGTGGCCAACCTCTTCAAGGCCGTAACAACCGTCGTGGATGGTGGATATTGGTTTCCTAAACGCGGTTTGGAGGCATTCTAAGATTAGGCATGTCATAGATGTGGGGCTTGCCGAGAAGCTGTATAGCATGTTAAACGGGTTGATAAACGCAGAAGCCCTGGTAATTGAGGGAGAAAATGCAAACGTTAACGAAGCTTGGTGGAAGGCTACCTCCTACAGAGAAGCTGTGCATTTTGCTGCAGAGAGGATGGGCGTAACCTGCTTAAGGGATCTTGAGTCGCTAGTTGGGCTTCGAAACCTACTCATCCACCTCTACTGGGACGTGGAAGATGAGAAGATTTATCAAGGCTTGAAGACTAACTTTAAATGTGTTGAAGAACTTTTGAGGAGGGTAGAGAGATCTTCCTAAGTTGAGCATAAGATACTACGACGTCTCTATAGACTCTCTTAAGGACCAGCTGAAGATAGTCTTGGAAAAGCTGCACAATCTAGTGATAGCTGTACTCTTCGGCTCCGTCTTAAAGAGAAGAATGGTAAGAGATATAGATGTTGGAGTCTACTTTCACCCAGAAGAAGATCTGAAGGATATAATCAACTTGGCTGGAATACTTGAAGATGAGATTAGGATACCTGTCGACGTTATCCCACTTCAGAAGCCCCCGAAGCTGAGGCTTAAGGTCTTAAGCTATCTACCCTGCTATCTACCTCCTTAGAAGCTTAAGGTTGCGGAAGCTTTAAGATACCATTAATCTATTTCTTAGATTTTGTCTAACATTTAAGAGATAGTTTCCAGATGAGGGGTTAAATAACCAGTGGGGATATGATTGCGTAGGCTGGGAAGCGGTCATCTCTGAACAGTATTTAAAACCTTATCTGGATAGTACCCACTGTATTGTATAAAGTTGATTATCCACTGACTTAATGTTATGTTATGGATTGTATAAACTACTTTATGATGTTCCAGCTGAGGGTTACAGAGAACTATATGGAGATGAACAAGTTGTAAAGTATAGAGTGGTTTTTAATCATCTTGGTTTAGGGTTTTCTAGAGTGCTAGATATTGGGTGCGGTGTAGGGCTTCTAGCTCAATATCTAGAAGAAGCTGGTTTTGAGGGGACATACATTGGGGTAGACATAGACTATGATAGAGTAAAGTATGCAAAGAAGAATAGTAATCGTAGAGAGCATACAGTAGAATATATTGTTGCAGATGCCCACCACCTACCTTTTAGAGATAAATCCTTCCAAATCTCTACGAGCTTCACGGTTATTCATCTACTAGATATTGATAAAGCGGTGGAGGAAGCAATTAGAATCTCACAGCAATTCATAGTAGTAACACTGTTAAAGAAGAGAGGAGATCTAAGGAAAAACGTGGTAGAGAAGATTCAGAAAGCTGGAAAAATAATAGAGCTGGAAGATACGCAGTCTAAAGATTACTGCTACATAATAATCCTCGATTAAGAAGAGAAACTTATATTATGCAAGACTTAGAATTGATTTTGTAGATATGGTTTCGGGGAACGTTATTACGAGGATTCTATCACCTATAATCTCAGGTTTAAAACATATATTCTTTAGACCGATAACCATTAAATACCCATACGAGAGAACTTACAATATCCCAGAATCAAACTATAGATTTGACCCGAAAGAGGGGGTTGCTTATCCTGGATACAAGGGTAGACACATACTCTATCTCGATAAATGTACTGGATGTGGAGCATGCGACCGAGCATGTGAAAACATAGCTGAAGCAATATCTATGGTCTTCGGTTATGATGTTATTCTAAAGCTTGACCTAAGCATGTATGAAGAATTAAAAAAAGGTGGAGAAGTATCTAGTATTATCGAGTTATTTGTAGAACCATTTTCTGGAGAATTGAAATCATTTGAGAAGAATGGAGACACCTATATTCTAAGAATGAATAATGATCCAATATTTAATTACCGATGTGAAGTAGTATATGAAAATCTTCTAGAAGATTCTCTCAATGAATTAGTTAAGAGGGGTTGGGCATCAGAGCTGGTAGAGTATAAGCCTATGGAGAAAATGAAGTTTAAGATTAGTAGAGATGCCAAAGTAATCGAGCTAGTAATTGAGAAGAGAGACTTTGGGTTAAAGCATAATAAGAGGAGTACTTTCCCAGCGATAGATTACGGTAGATGTGTTTTCTGCGGATTCTGTGTAGATGCATGCCCATTCTATGCTTTAGAGATGGGACCATCATACGAGTTATCCTCTCTTGAAAGAGAAGAACTCTTCTATACACCACTTATGCTTAGCAGTAGATTCTTTGAAACATACCCTCCTGAGACTACATGGTCAGAGAAGACAGTGATACTGTTTAGGAGGTATAGGTGAATGAGTAAGTTAATCGAGGAGAGGAAGATTCTTAGAGAAGTCTTTACATTAACTAGGATGATAATCTTTAACTTGAGAGCCTTCCTAGATACTGAAGACTATAAATATTTTAGGAGAGCTTATAGATTAGTTGAGTATTCAGCATCTAAACCTCAATATTCTGAGAATATGCATGGTTTTAGAGACCTATACAATAACATGAAGAAAATGTATGAAATGCTTGAATCAAGAAACTGGGACCTGACTGAAGAAGAATACTCAAAGCTTTCTGAACAAGTAACCTACACAATAGTTAGAGCAAACCTTATAGCTACAGGAGTAAACTTTAGACTCAAGAGGTTTAAAGCGTAAAACATAACCACCCCACGTTTCTCACATACTTTAAGATAAACATCCTAGCTTTGTAATTCCGCAAAGTTATATAGAGAAGGTGTAAGCTTATCTTAAGGTGTGGTATCTTGAAGAAACTCGGAATAGTTACAAGTGGTGGAGATGCTCCTGGAATGAATGCTGCCATTAGAGCATTGGTTAGGCTATCGGCCTGGAATAATTTAGAAGTTATAGGTTTCTTGAGAGGATGGGAAGGCATTATAAAAAATAATTTTATTCCTCTTAATGCTAGAGCTGTTAGCGGTATACTCCATTTAGGTGGAACAATGCTTAAGACTTCAAGATGCTTAGAGTTTAAAACTAGAGAAGGTCTTGAGAAAGCTGCTAAGAATATTGAAGAAAATGACCTCGATGGGTTAATAGTCATTGGAGGTGAAGGCTCTGTCAGAGGAGCCTATGAATTAAGTAAGCTAACAGACGTAAAGATCGCTGTACTACCTGCCTCAATAGATAATGACGTATATGGTACAGATGAAACAATAGGATTTGATACAGCTGTAAATACTGCTTTAACAGAGATAAATAAGATTAGAGATACAGCGATATCTCATGAGAGAACATTTATAGTTGAGGTTATGGGTAGGAAGAGAGGGTTCCTAGCAGTAGAAGTAGGTTTAACCGCAGGAGCAGAAGTAATACTTGTACCAGAAGTTGAATACGATGAGAAAGCAGTATTAGAAACAATACGGAAGAATGCAAGCATCGGGAAGAACTCAAGCATAATTGTTATAGCTGAAGGAGTTGGAAAAACCACCAGCTTAGCAGTAGCTATTGAGAAGAATGTTGGAGTAGAAGTTAGAGTAAGTGTTCTAGGATACGTTCAGAGAGGTGGAAGCCCAACCGCACGTAGCAGATATTTAGCATCAATATTCGCAGCTAAAGCAATTGAATCACTACTCGATGGAAAAAGTGGAATAGTCGTTGGAATACAGAAAAGTGAGGTAACATCTATAAGCTTAGAAGAATCCTGTAGTAACGAAAAACCTCTAAATATTGAACTCTTAAAATTAGCTGAGAAACTAGCAATATAGGATTACTAGATGCTTCCTCCATCTACACTATCTGAGTCTTTATGTTTCCTGATAAACTCTAATATTTTAAGAAAATTATCTTTAAGCTCTCCTAAGTCTTCTTCATTATAATCTACCTTGTTGTAATCAAGTATCTCTTTGATACATTCAATCCACTTCCTAGACAGCTCTTCCACCCTACTATCTGGTAGACTATTATCTAGGATTTCTTCAACTATCTTCTTAACCCTTTCCTTAAGCTCATCAGGCAGCTTACTCATCTAGACCTGTTATATCTATTTCTTCCAAGCTAAAGAGTTTCCCTAGAAATAGTAGGGTTTCAGCTGATAACTACCTATATCTATGAGGTTAGAATAGCATACTAGTTTGTACAGTCTATCTAACTCAACGTTTTAATTGCATGTTTAATCTTTATATTAAAGAGCCTCTAGATTATTGAAAGAGTAATTGAATGATTTAGAGGCTCCACGGGTGATGTGAGTGTCGCCTCTTTTCACCCTTATTCTCTACGTTATACTTGCAGTAGCTACAGTTGCTTTAATGGCGATACTCCCCTTGATACTTGCACCTTGGAAACCTATGATTAAGAAGAAAGTCCTCTTCGAGTGTGGTCAAACACCTCTGCCATGGAGGGAGGAAGCATTTCCATACGAGTATTTCCCATACCTCATTATCTACATTGCATATGCTGTAGTAGGTGTTGTAGTCTTCATCTCTTCAATGATGCTAGTAGAGATGCCGTACATAGCAGATAGAATACTCATAGTCTTCGGGTCACTAACAATTGGAGCATTCTTCATAGGTCTTCAGTTAAGAGAGCTTAAACAGAAGATCACTCCACAGCCACAGAGAGACTAAAACTACTAGGATTCAAAAGATTATTGTCTGAAAGTGCTTAGATAGAGTTTTTTATAGATATTGTTGAAACATCTATACGGTAGTTTATTGATGTATGCTGAGACCCTGAAGTTGAGTAACGTAAGAATACACTGTTGATGAGTAACGAAATATCAGCGGAATAAGTAGGGTTAATGAAAGACTAGATTCTCTGTCAATACTTTTGGAGTTCTAATAAGTATATGATGTAACTGGCGGGGTGCATCCTCTAAAGTTAACAGACTCTTTAATGTTGAGGATTACGATGAGATATATTTATACTACTATGAGGTATAGTCTGATTGCAAGTAGGGGGTCTAGCTTTGTTCTCTGAAGTTATCGAGCTACTGACTAGTGATGAATTTATTAAAGCTGCATTTTTCCCAGGGATAACATTTGTCATGTTATATGCTTTGTTTACTGTTTGGTATGAGAGGAAGCTGCTTGCAAGGGTTGCTTTAAGGATTGGTCCACTCCATGTAGGGAAGATTGCAGGGATATTTCAGCTAATTGCAGATGCAGTTAAACTCTTAACGAAAGAAGTAATCGTGCCATCAAGATCTCATAGAATATTGTTTGTAGCTTCACCTATTATAGGTGGGTTTATACCGCTTTTAATCTTCCCCTTCATACCCTTTGGTAGAAACTGGATTATATACCCATCAGATGTAAGCTTATTATTAGTATTCGCTGTTATAGCTGTGTCACCTATACCTTTCTTAGTAGCTGCATGGGCATCTAGAAGTAAGTATCCATTTATAGGGATGTTGAGGTTCGGTTTCCAATTATTTGCATATGAAGTCCCATTATTCCTAGCGATGATACCTGTAGCCATGGTCGCGGGAAGCCTAGACCTCCAAGCAATAGTTAAAGCTCAAGAGAAATTCCCATTCATACTAGTACTACCCTTCTCGTTTATAGTCTTCTTAGTTAGCTCTATAGCGGAAGTTGAGAGGATACCCTTCGATCTTCCAACAGCTGAGCAGGAGATAGTTGCAGGATGGACAACAGAGTATTCAGGAGTATTACTAGAGTTTATACAACTTGGAGTATATCTTAAAGCTGATGCACTAGCAGTTATAACATCTATACTATTCCTAGGTGGATGGCATGGACCAAGCATACCTTTCATCCCTATAGAGATACAGGAACCACTCTGGTTAATGTTAAAATCTCTGATAGTATTGTCTTTTGTCTTATTCCTTAGAGGTGTTTATCCTAGAATAACTATTGATAGACTCTTAGACATAGGTTGGAGAATACTTATACCTCTAGCACTACTAAACATATTCATTGCAGCAATACTAATAGCGTATATCCTATGATTAGACATGATAACCATTAAAACTACAGTAGAAGAGCATTTCTGAATCCTGTCAATACTCCTTTCCAAGTTTTTATTAAATGTAGTTTTTTTATTGTTGTTATTGGTGATGCGTACTCTTCTATCAGCTGGAAGACCATAAACATAAAAAAGAAAAACTCAAGTAAAAATCGGTACGACTAAAGCCAGTTGAAGTAATATTTCATGGTAGATTCTAGGTTGTTAAAATCATGAGTGTAAGATTCGTGAATAGAAGAGATGAGCACTCAACTCTAAACAATTTCCTATAAAAGCGGGAAAGGAAGATGAGAGAGTTCTAAAACATACAGGAAGATTTTCAATAATCCTACTGAATCAACGTCCACGAATAGTAATACTTCTTTTTTATTACTCTATTTCTCTAGTTTATGGAGTAAGTCTAAATTTGTCTCTTGGAAATAATATAACTTCTCTGATGTTACTCTTATTCGTTAAGACCATTAATAGTCTTTCAAGCCCTAGACCCCATCCTGCATGTATTGGCATACCATAATCATAGACTTTCAAGTGATGTTCAAATGCTTTAACATTCAGTCCTTGCTCTATTAACCTCTTCTCTAGAAGTTTGCGGTCTGAGATTCTAGTACCACCTGAGGCTAGCTCAAGCCAACTATACATTAAATCAAATGATTCGGAAACTTCAGGGTTATCTTCACATGGCTGGATATAGAAAGGCTTAGACTTTGTAGGAAAATGAGTTATGAAGTAGTATTCTTTATGTTTCTCCCCCAATATTCTTAGATGCTCTGTCCCGAAGTCTTCACCCCATTCTAGCTCTAACCCAGAATCTTCCAACTCTCTAAGCATATCATCATAAGTATATCTTGGGAATGGGAGTTCAGGAATACTCAAGTCTATATTTAGTAATTCGAGTTCTCTCCTCCTCTCTTCAATAACCCTCCTGTGTATGTGGACTATTAATCTTTCTAAAATTTCCATTACACCGTAGAGGTCGAGGAAAGCTGCTTCAATATCTATTGAAGTAAACTCACTTACGTGACGTCTAGTATGAGATTCTTCTGCTCTAAAGAATGGCCCAATCTCAAATACTCTCTCGAAGACGGTTACTAATTCTTCTTTGTATAGTTGGGGGCTTTGGGCAAGGTATGCTTTACCATCAAAGTATTTTACTTCAAATAATGCTGCTCCACCCTCGGTTGCAGTAGCAATAATCCTCGGAGTTCTAACTTCTATGAAGTTATTCATCCTAAAGAATTCTCTAGCAGCTGCTAAAACTGTATCAGCTATCTTGAATACTGCATTATTCTCGGGATTTCTTAAGTCAAGTATTCTATGGTCTAGCCTAGTATCTATCCCTGCGGGAACTTTTCCAGTAACATCATATGGTAGTGGGCGGGAAGCTCTAGACAGTACATCAATCTTTTCTAATACTACTTCTACTCCAAGCCTAGCTTTAGGTTGATTCTTTACAACCCCTTCAACATATACTACATCTTCTACTCCGATATCCTCCAGCTTTCTTGAAATCTCTATAGGGAGGTTTTCTTTCCTAGCTGTTACCTGGCATATTCCTGAGACATCTCTAAGTAGTATAAATTTTATTCCTCCCAGGTCTCTTATTTCATGCACCCATCCAATGAGGGAGACGTGGGAATTATCTAGTTCAGGCTTCACTTCTGAAGCATAGTGGCTTCTACGCGGTAGGCTTCTTCTCACTTACCTTCACCTTCTTCTCAAGCCATCCTGTCTTCTCAAAATCTATTCTTAGATTTACGTGTTTAACCTTCTTAACAACTTCTATTATTGAGGATGTTGTTTCTAGGCTTTTCATTCTATCGAGGATTACTCTCATCTCTTCGCTTCCATCCGGAAGCCATATCTTATTAATAGTTATTATTCTAGCTGGTGCAACAAGCTTCTCAATAAATCTAGAAAGATTCCTATCATCTTCAATTATCTTAATCTTCTTACCGAGTTTCTCTCTAAGCTTCTTCTTTAAAGCATAGACAGTCTCTTGGTCGATATACTTTAAGGTATCTTCTTTCAGTATTATGTATACAGTATCAGTGCTATCAACTGTCTTTACGTATCCTGTTTTAGCAAGTTTAGGCAGCTCTTTCTCTAACTCTAATAGTAGCTTCATGATTTTTATGTCTAAGTCATCGTAGAGCCCTCTAAGTACCTTTTCCTCACATCGGGGGCAGAGTATCCCCGATTTCAAGTCGAAGATGCATATTGGAAGCTCCACCTAATCACCTCTAGCATTACGCCCACGCCTCGCCGTTGAAATTGTCAGCTTACTGGTTGAGCTTTCAGCGTCTTTAGATGTTTGTTCTATCTCTTCAAGGTTATCTCTATAGTGCTTACACTTATCGGTTGATTGTTTGGTCCAGTTAATTCCTCAGTTCCAAGTTTTATATCTGCTACCTTTAAGTCTTTGTAGAATCTTCGTTGAAGTACTTGAACAACATCCACGGCTCTGCTGATAGCTCTACCCCTAGCTTTAAGTACTAGCTGGTTTGCTCCACTCTGTAGTGTCGTTAGGCATGCAAAGACGTAATTCATTAAAGGCTTCTTCCCCACTAATACTGTTGGAATCTCTTTCTGAGCCATAATTTCATTACCTCACTCTTACACAATTGTGGGCTGAAAACCATTACTTATCCCATCATAAAAACCTTAAATTGCTTTCTATTCAGGGGTATGGAAAAAACTAGGAAGAATATATATTCAACCCAGATAATCCTATAAAAGATAAGCTATGCCTCTTAGAGATGTTACATTGATACAATTAGCTCAGAAACGCAGATTATACTATAAGATCTGCCGAGAATGTGGAGCGAGGAATGCTCCAACAGCTGAGAAGTGTAGGAAGTGTAGAAGCTACAATCTAAGGTGGAAGAAGCGGGAGATAAAGAGGTAGTATGGAAAGATTGATATAAAATTCTAGACATACTTTAGATATGGGCCGGTAGTCTAGAGGCTATGACGCCGCCCTCACAGTATCTTATCGAGGAGACGGCGGAGGACGTGGGTTCGAATCCCACCCGGCCCAGACAGCATAGTAAGACCAGGATTCTAAAGATTGTTTATTTTATATGCTGGGTCTTACTGTTGTTAGACTAATCCACTTAGAATTAAGCTCCAGTAGAATCTGTTTACTAGCTGTTTTCCCAGATACCATATGTAGCTAAATCTTGGCTTCTTAGGTGGATTCTCATAATTGAAGTCCATGTATATTGCTTTCCTAAACCCTGCATCACAGAAGCATAAAACCCTACCATCATATTTAGCTCTGGGTTCATGACCGGTAATCTCTGAGGTTATCCTATCAGCTACTATTTTTCCTTCGAAATGTGCTGCTGCGCCAGACTTAGAGACTGGGAGGTTTGTAGCATCACCTATAGCATATACTTCACTATAATCTTTGTATTGGAGAGTATATTTATCTACTGGGATCCATCCACCGTCTACTCCTATACCAGATTTTTCTACTACTTCTGCACCTCTATGGGGTGGAACCATAACGAGTAAGTCAAATCTTAATGATTCACCTTCAAGGGAATTCACAATCTTCTTCTCAGGGTCTACTGATTCTATATTAAACATTGGATGCCAGTGTATTCCTTTCTTCTCCATCATCTCTGTGATAGCTTCTGCTACAGCTTCATGTGGGAAAGTCCTAGGTAGAGGTGAGAGATAATGTATCTCAACTTTATCTCTAATTCCTCTCTTGGTAAAATAGTAGTCTAGAAGACAGCAGAATTCTGCGGGTGCAGGTGGACATTTATATGGTATCCCACCTATCCCTACAGCTACTACACCCTCCTTGAATCTCTCTAATGCTTCATGAAGCTTTCTAGCACCTTCTAAGCTATAGAAATGATATGATACTTCGTATCCTGGAACTTCTTCAGGGACTATTCTTGAACCTGTCGATATAACTAGGTAATCGTATTCCAATTTTTTACCGCTCATCAAGTCTACCATTCTATTTTGAATGTCTATCTTTACAGCTTCATCAATAACTAGCTTTACTCTTTTGTTAACTAGTTTCCTCTCTTCTCTAATGATTTCTGATTCATCTATGATTTCTCCTAGAGCTCTATAGAGGAAGCCAGGCTGATAAATATGCTGAGGTGTATTGCTGATTAACGTTATCTCTGCTTCTCTTGATACTTTCCTAGCTAGTATATTTGCAGTTATTGTTCCTCCTGTTCCCCCGCCTACTATGACTACCTTCTTCATATTAATGAGTCTTCTTTACTATGAATTCTGTGTATCCTCCTCTATCGTAGACCCCGATTAATTCATGTCCTGCTTTCTTAACCCATAGAGGTATATCGTTTTTAGAACCACTATCCGTTGAATAGACAGCTACTACTTGGCCTACTTGAACATTCTTAATAGCTTTTATAAGCTCCATCAATGGGCCTGGACAATGGCTTCCCCTTGCATCAACTACTTTATCTACTTTGTATTCTCCACTACTCATTATTCCTCCCTCACTTATCCTATATGAATAATGTTATGCTGCTTTCTTTAGCTTTTTCTAAGAATTCTCCTACTCCGACTACCCCGTCTATTACTTCGGCTAAGTCTTCTTTCTTCATACCGAAGAGGTCGTAGGTCATAGCGCACGCATAAACTTTTACATTCCCAAGATCTTTAGCCTGCTTCAGTATATCATACCAGTGGGGAACATTCTTTTCAGCGAATATCTTAGCCATTACAGGCCCGAATTCTTCAAATTCTTTAGATATCCTCATATTCTGTCTTAGCATATCCTTCTTGAAAGCATTTAACCCCCAGAAAGTAAGGAAGATCTCAACATCCATACCGAGCGCTGCAGCGCCTGATGCTAATATGGATACAGGATACAGTTTATCCATACTCCCCGAAAAGACAATGATAGATATCTTATCCTTCTTGGATGCCATACAAATTAACGAAACCACATATTATATAAGAATTATCTATGTACAAGTTTTTAAGAAGAGTGAGGCAGGTTCTAGACCCTTCCATTCGCATACTTTGTAAATTACGTGTTTGTGTAGTTTAGAAGAGAATGTTATTGCATTCTCGATTACTTTTTGGGGTCTTATTCCGATTTTTACGTATAGTATATGTGTAGTTAATGTTAAATAAGTAAAGTCTGCAATATATTTACGCAGCTCTCCTTTATTCGACATTATATCAATCTCTAAAGGTGTCAGTCCCCTCAGGAAAACTACGTCTAAACCCTTGATAATCAATTTCTCAATCAGCTTTCTATACAGGATTGAGGGCTGCTCAAGTGTTATATTGATTGGATAATCTACGTCAACTCCAGTGTTCTTCAAGATGTCTAGAAAACTTATGTTATTCCTCTTAAATCCGAGGGGTGCTACCCAATTACTTAATGTGTATCTTGAGAACATCGTAGATCCATCGCTCAGTGGATATGAGCATGTTACTACGTTGCCTTGTATCTTTTCTATCCAGCATGTTCTAAGTATAGGCTTCTCGACAGGTTCTAGAGGATAATAAACTTGAAGATTTAATGTAGATAGGAGTAAGCGCGGGTTATCAGTTTCGATGCATAACCATTTATCATCAGATCTTCTAACTAATACTTGTATACCTGCATCCTTCAATAATTGGTTAAACCATTCCTGCAGAGACTGTAAAACATCTATTCTCTCTATCTTCTCTGACAGGATTAGCTTATCCATCCTGGTTACTCTCTTCTATATGGTTGTAGTAAAGCTTTGGGTGGTCTAACACGTTTACCTAGTATTGCAGAAGCAGCTATCGTTACTACGTATGGTATTGACTGGAAGAATTGGTATGGGATCTGGATGACTGTTGCTACAAGCCATGCTTGAACAGCATTAAGCATTCCAAAGAAGATACATGCAAGCCAAACCCATAAAGGATTCCAGTTACCTAAGATAACTAGTGCGAGAGCTATCCAGCTCCATTCTCCTCCAACGTTTAGGTTGAAGCTTCTCAAGTCTATCAATGAGTAGTATGCTCCTCCTATCGCCATCAACATTGAACCTATCATTACTGAGAGATATCTAGATAGGTGGACTCTAATTCTAGCTGCATCAACAGTCTTCGGATTCTCTCCTAATGCTCTAATTATCAGCCCCCACCTAGTCTTAAATAATATGATTACAGCTATCGGAGCTAATACGTAGACCCCAATATAGGTGTATAGGTTCTGTTTAAAAATACTTCCAATTATCGGTAGATTTCCTAGTATTGGTACTTGAAGCGAGGGGGTTGGAGGTACAGTAGGCTCAACTAATGGTGAGCCAATTAATACTCTATGGAAGAAGTATGATAGATTCATTGAGAAGAATGTTATAGATATTCCTGCAATATGTTGTTGAACTCCTAGGGTTACAACTAGAAAAGCGAAGATTAACCCTAATGCTGCTCCCACGGCTGCTGCAGCGACTACCCCATAGATTATGTTTCTATAGAAGTATGCACTCATGAAACCCCATGCAGCTCCAGATATCATTATACCGAGTATCCCTAAGTTGATTATACCAGCCCTCTCAATAAATGTCTCACCGATTGCTGCAAAAACTATTGGTGCAGATATAACTAATGTTAAGCCAATTATGCTTGAGGCAATTGAGTCAATATAGCTTCCCCTTAAACCTGGATACCCTAAATCTAAGATTAGGAAGAGAAACACTATTGCTATAGAAGTTATTAGAATCCTTCGTATGTTTTTACTAATCTTGATTCTGCTAGTTTCAGGATTTAGAGTGGGAGACCTCAGCTTAATAGGTTGAGGCTTAACCTCCCCAGCCTTCCCTCTGATAATTACCAGTCTATACATATTAAATACGCTGAAGATTAATAGGAAGATTAGCGTTTGAGCTTGTATTATGTCCGAGAGGAAGCTGGGTACGCCTGTACTCCAACTCATTGCATTCGCTCCATTTATTAAGATGCTGAAGAATAATGCTGCAGCCATTATGCCTATTGGGTCTAGGTTGCCAAGCATTGCTATTGCAAGAGCTACTAAACCATAGTTTGGACCTACAAAGGGTGTCATATAGTACAGTATCCCCATCAGCTCTACTGCTCCAGTTAGACCAGCTATTCCACCACTGAGGAATGCAACCCAGAAGTATGTTCTAGAGATGTTTATACCTTCAAGTATAGCAACTCTAGGCACTGTTACAGCGATCATCTTATTCCTGAAGCTTGTACGGTTAAAGATTACCCAGACAGCAACTAATACTATGAAGGGTATTATAACGCCTGCATGAAGCCTAGTTCCAGGAATTAGAATTGGGAGTTTAGCATTGATGCCTATCTCTTGAGATTGAGGATAGGTTGTGTAAGGTGAACGTAGAGGACCTGTTAAAAGACCTGCATTAATCAGCAGTATTGCAGACCATATTAGTATAGTTGTGAGGACTTCATCTTGGTTTCTCTTTACTTTAAGCCACCATGATATTAAGGCAACGCCTGAGCCTCCAAGCCATGCTATAGATAAAATGAATGGTACCAAAATGTATGGTGTAAGGTCTTTCAATACTACACCAAGCCATGCAGCTACTAAACCACCTACGATGAATTGACCATGTGCTCCAATATTCCAGAATCTAGCTTTAAAAGCTACCGTAATAGCAAGAGCAAGCAGTAGCAAGGGAGTGGCTGTAACAAAAATCTCTGTAGGGTAAGACAATGGCCACGTAATAAGATAGTAGTATACTTGGAAGACGTCTCCTCCAGCTATTACGACATAGATAGATGACACGATTACTGCTAGGAAGGTTGAAGCTACTGGTAGCAATATTCTATATTTTAGAGGGAGAAGCTCTCTTCTTACAAGTTTTAAGCTGATCAATTTCTAGGCTACCCCACTATCCCGCTAACCAATAATCCAAGCCTCTCCACAGTAAGTTCTTCAGGCCTGAATGTTCCAATGATTCTCCCTCCACTCATTACCGATATCCTATCACAGAATGCCATCAATTCCTTCACATTCGGGGATATAATAATAGTCGTAAGATTCTTTATTCTTCTCTCATTAACTTTGTCAAAGAAGATCTTCGTTCCCATCGGGTCAAGACCTACTGTAGGGTGGAGAGCTATCAACAACTTTGCATGACCACCCATAGCCCTACCTAGGTAAACCCTCTGCATATTACCTCCTGATAATGTTATAATAGGCGCTCTAAGACTCTTCGCAAGTATTGAGAATTCTCTTACTAAATTTTCAGCTAAGGCTTTCCTCTTCTCAGTGTTTATGAAGATGCCTTTAAAGTATGAATACTTATCTTCGCTGCTAATGGTCAGATTATCTTCTACCGATGCGTCAGGTATTATACCGTCTCTAACTCTATCGTCAGATATGAAGGATACTCCTTTCTTCTTTACTTGGAAGACGTTTAGCTTCGTTATATCTTCACCGAAAAGGAGTATCCTTCCAGATTCTGCACGCCTCAAACCATAAATACATTCTGCAAGCTCTTTCTCACCTGTTCCAGGTATAACAGCTATTCCGTGAACTTCTCCAGAATACACTATCAAGTCCAAGTCTTTGACTACAAGATTTCCTCGGTCATCTCTAACGTTCAGCTTCTCTATTTTAAGAGCATAATCATCTCCAATAATCTTGGAGGGAGGCTTAACTGATTCTGAGACCAGAGCTACATCAAACATAGATTTAATTAGTTCTCCCATATCTAAGCTTTCAGATTTAAATATAGAAGCTATTCTCCCAGCTGTCATCACAATTATCTGGTCGGAAACATCTATTACTTCAGCTAGATCATGTGATATCAATAGTATTGTATATTTTCTGGGAAGCAAGCTTCTCAATATATCTTTAAGAACTTGTTTCTGCTGGACAGGGAGGAAAACTGTTGCTTCATCTAGAATAAGTATGGGCTTTCTCCCAGCCTCCTCCAGTAATTCACAGAGGAGTAATGCTTTAGCTATCTCGAAGATTCTTAAGTGGCTTATAGGTAGGTCTTCAACCTTAGCATCAAGATTCACCTTCACTCCTACCCTGCTCATCAATTCTTCACATCTCCTCTCCAGCCCACCAGTCTTAACCGAGATACTGGATAAGAGTAGAGCTAGATGTTCTTTAAGTGTTAGACCAGGTGCTAGGTTTGGGTTTTGCTCTACCTTTACTACACCTGCGGAAATTGCTTCATGGAAATCTTCTATCAAATTACCGTAGATGTATATTTCTCCCTTATCTGGGAGGAGATACCCGCTTATTAGATTCATTAATGTAGATTTTCCTGCACCATTGGGTCCAACGACCCCGTATAATATGCCTCCATTAAGTTCTAAGGATACATTATCTACAGCTATTACTCCTCCAGGAAAAGTCTTACTAACTTCTATTAACTTTACAGCAGTATTCATATTCTCTTCTCTGATCATACTTGAACCAGCTCTCGTTAAAGCATTCTACTAAGAAGTTATTCAATGTTTTGCTCTAGCAATAAAAAATATGTTAGAAGTTTTATAGTTTTAGAAGTCAGATACTGGCGGTGTCTCAACGATTGGAATCCAGGTTGCACCCTCCATTATCTTTGTCTCCCATTCTTTGACTAAGTCTATTATTTCTTTCGTTAATGGTGGTGAAGGTTTACCGAAATGGTGGAAATCCGCAAGATAAGATCCATGGAAGGTCATCCACGAGTACGTTCCAAGATTATCTGGAGTCCATGTCCCCGCGAGTACTCTCTCAAAAGCTACTCTTACGGTCGGCCTCATATCCCAGACAAGGCTTGTTATAGTTACTTCTGGAGCTCTCTCATACTGGTCAGCCATCATCCCTATGACCCAGACACCCTTACCTTCAGCATATGCTTCTCTAGCAGCTTCTTCAGCTCCTACTCTCTCAGCAAAAATCACATCTACACCTAGATCTATCAATGTTTTCGCAAGCCTCTTAGCAGTTGCTGGATGATACCATGGAGATTCTCCAGGCGGGATGTTTCCAAGAAGGTATACAACTTTAGCTTTAACGTCTGGATTAACAGTCTTAGCTCCAAGGATGAATGCGTTGACTATTCTATTTACTTCGTTTATCTCCATGGCTGCTACGATGCCTATCTTGTTAGTCTTGGTAATTTTTCCAGCAATTACGCCTGCTAGGAATGCTGGTTGATGTAGCCAGTTATCAAATACAGCGAAGTTAGGCTCAGTAGGTAGATACTCGCTTCCAGCCGCGAAAGCTACGTTTGGATATTTCTTCGCAACCCTCCTAGCAATATCTTCTTTCAGGAATGCATCTAGAAAAACAATATCAGCAACCTTAGCAGCATCTTCTAGAGCTAACTCATACTCTTTTGGATCTATCTTCTTATCCACGAACTTATAGTCAACTTTAATTCCTTTTGCCTCAAATTCTTCTTTAACAGCGAGGATAGCAGTATGGATAGCGCCATCCCAAGGCTCACTAACAGGCGTCTGGAAGACAGCTCTAACTACAAGCTCTTTTTTAGGTGCTACACCAACAGTAGTAGTTACAGTCTTCTCAACCGTGACTGTTGCTGCACCAATAGCCGACGTCACTGTTTTCTCGACAGTTTTTGTTTCTGTCTTGGTTATCGTTGTTGCTGGAAGCAACATAGGCTCAACCGCAGCTACAATAGCTAAGATAATTACTATAGCAATTAATACTGCGACAATACGTGAAACACCATTTACATTTCTCTTATCCATATCCAACACACCCAATATGCATATTACTTAGAAAATCCCTACTTATAAGCTTATACAATATACAATCAAGTCTTATACAGTATACGATCTGGAAATCCCCATGCAGATGAAAATACCTAGTATTTCAAATAAGAGAGCAACCTATGTGTGTGGAAGCAGGAAGCAGAGCAAGAAAAGGAGAAGGGCTCGAAGCGAGGATCGACTCTATTTATGGGTGGCTAGGGCTACCAAGCCAGCCCCTCCTAGATTTTTAAATTAAAGCTTAATCCTGAATGATCTAACCATAGCTACGGTAGTAGGGTTTGGTTATCTAAAAAGGAAGATAAAAGGGTTAAAAAAATAGAAGAAACTTAAGGGGTAAGAAGTATGCTAGAGCAGGATTATATTGCTCTTCCGGTGATATAAACTGATTAACGTGAATACTCTTAACTGAAGCATATACTGGACTCGTACTCAGCATTACTCTTAAATAGAGTCGAATAACAATTGTTGAATATGATTATTAAGAGAGCTAAGATTAGAGGCAGAGATGGATTATTTGATATAAGGATAGAGAATGGTATGATAGTTGAAGTTGCTCCACATATCGCTGCGAGAGGTGATGAAGTAATAGATGTTGATGGGAGATTAGTGATGCCTACATTCATAGATATGCACTTCCATCTTGATTCAGTTCTAACTATAGGAGAACCAAGATTCAACCAATCTGGAACCCTGCTTGAGGGGATTGAGATATGGTCAGAATATAAGAAGAAGCTCACTATTGAAGATATAGTAAACAGGTCTAGGAAAGCCTTAATGCTTATGGTCTCCTATGGTACAACAAGGATTAGAACTCATGCAGATGTTACTGAGAAGAATCTAACAACGCTTAAGGGGCTACTTGAAGTTAAACGTCTATTCAAAGACCTAGTAGACATACAGATAACAGCTTTCCCTCAGGATGGAATACTGACAGAGCCGGAGAATATAGAATTACTTGAGAAAGCTATAGAATTGGGTGCTGATAATGTTGGGATGATCCCGCATCTAGAGTATACGAGAGAAGATGGCGTTAAATCAATTGAGATAGCATTTGAGATAGCCAAGAAGTATGATAGAGATATAGATGGGCATGTAGATGAGACAGATGATGAACAATCTCGTTTCCTAGAAGTTGTTGCAGCGAAAACCATTAAAGAAGGATACATGGGTAGAGTAACTGCTGGACATACAACAGCAATGCACTCCTATAATGATGCGTATGCTGACAAGCTCTATAGAATTCTTAGGAAAGCTGAGATAACGATCGTACCAAACCCTCTAATAAACATCCATCTCCAAGGAAGATACGATAGATATCCAAAGAGGAGGGGGCTGACGAGAATAAAGGAACTATTGATGAATGGTGTTAACGTAGCTCTAGGGCACGATTGCATTATGGACCCATGGTACCCTTTAGGTAGAGGAGATATGATGCAAGTACTCTTCATGGCGGTACATGTAGCTCAGATGATGGGATATAACGAGCTCATAAGATCCTTTGACCTCATAACAGTTAATGCTGCAAAAGCTCTTAGGATAGAATCTATGTATGGTGTAGATAAAGGGAAGAAAGCAGACCTGGTAGTACTTGATGCATTTAATGAGATAGAAGCTCTAGCATATCTCAAACGGCCACTATATGTTATAAAAAACGGTATGATAGTATCGGAGAGAAATATCGAAGAAGTTAAAGTCGTTGATCCCGTATCTAGGAAACACGCAGTGCTCGATGAGAGGGTCTTGAAGTAGCTTACTGTGATAGACTCTTCATATGTAGAGTTTTGTTTCTTCACTATTCTCGACTACTATCTTCCCCCTACTTATTACGTAGTATGGCTCAGCTTGATACCATATTGCTTCATAGACAGACTTAGCATTCAATACTACTAAGCTGGCTTCCCCACCTTCTCTTAAACCGTAATTCTTCAAATTCATTACCTTAGCACCATTCTTCGTTATCATATCATAGAGCATATCCATATCTCTTAACCTAGTCATCCATAGAATATGTGAGGCGAGAAAAGCGACTTCTAGCATCTTGTTTCTCCCATATGGGTAATAAGCATCAGCTACGTCATCTTGCCCTAGAGCTACGTTAACACCATTCAATAATAATTCTTTAACTCTTGCATGCAATGGACCAGTATGCGGGTCAGAGACTATGCTGATACATGCATTTTTAAGTATGTAGATTAATCTTCCAAAGTAATGGTCTGTGTATAAATTCATAGCTCTTGCATGACATGCAGTAACTCTTCCAATCCATTTTTCCTTAATTGTTTTTATAGCCAGCATCTCTGTAGTTCTAAGCATTGGATCTCCAGCATCATCTGTTAACATTGCAACATCTCTATCATAATGTTTTGCTATCGTAAACATTAATTCAATATGTTTAACCATGTCTTCCTCCGTATATTCTATCCATGGTATTCCACCTACTACATCACCCCCCATCTCTATAGCTTTCCAGACATAATCCTCTGACCCTGGATCCCGCAGTACACCCTCTTGAGGAAATGCAACTACCTGTATTACTACATAATCCTTTAGTTCTTCACGAAGTCTCAGGATAGCTTTTACACCTTCAAGCTTAGCTTTTGTATCTGTATCTACGAATGCTCTAATGTATGTACATCCATGCTTAAGTGCTTCTAGTACTGCTTTTCTAGAATTCTCATATATCCAGTCTTCATGATATTTTTCTTTAATCTTTGAGGCGGCTTCTACTGCATAAATTGCTTTACCCATATTTTCACCATGATAAAACTCTAATGCTTCTTCCCCTATCATTAAGAAGGTATATGCTTTACATAAGTGAAGATGGGGGTTAACAAAAGATTCTGTTACAAGCCTTCCTTCAGCGTTAATCTCTACTTCCCCCTTATCCCTGACCCTGCCTACTTTAACTATCCTACCACCATCCACCGCTATATCACAGAATCCTTCATAGCCTCTTATGAGAGCATTCCGTATTACTAGATCGACCATACTGGTTTCTCTAAGACGAACCCTCAAATTTATACATACTCAAACCATGTAAGCATCTTCTGATCATTAGAGAATTCTCAACCCTACAAGGTGGCGGAGTATTGACCAAAAAGTTGGAGAGCAGCTTGGACTAATCAGTGTAGAGTGCTTCAAGGTTGCGATATTCACGATTAAGGCATATAGTAAAAACATATTTTAACCTGTTATTCTATGTGTTTATGAAGAATTATGCTTTTACATATTGATGAAGACACTATCATTGAGTTAGCTGTATTAGTTGGAGGAGAAAATGCTGGAAAGATTATGAAGTATCTTTTAAAGAAGCCTGGTATAACTGATGAAGAACTATCACGTATCCTCCAGATAGACATTAAAGAGATAAGGAAAATCCTCCATAAATTGAATGAGCAGGGTATTTTACATTATGAATTAGCTAGAGAGAAAGATACTGGACACAGAATTTTTAGATGGTATGTTGGTCAAGAACAAGTAACTGGATTCATAATTACAAACATGAAGAAGATACTTGAAAGGCTTGAAGAAAGATTAGAGTATGAGAAGAACCATCAATTTTATTGGTGTGAAACTAAAGGATGTAGGAAACTCCCCTTTGAAGAAGCATTAGATAACTTGTTCAAGTGCCCTGTCTGCGGTAAACCCCTCCAGCCCGTAAACAATGAAGAAACAATAAAAGCTATAGAACTTAAAATAGATGAGATAAAAAGAAACCTTGAACAAATATCTAGAGTTAAGAAGATTGAAGAAAAACCAATAATAAAAGAGAAATCTAAGGCAGCTAAGCCTAAGAAGTAGAAATGGGTAAAATAATCGTACTGAGACTCGGGCATAGAATCGTTAGAGATAAAAGAGTAACAACACATGTTATCTTAACAGCTAGAGCTCTAGGAGCAAATGAAACAATCATATCTGGAGAAAGAGATGATAACCTAATAATGAAGTTAGAGAAGTTTATCGAGAAGTGGGGTGGAGAATTCAAGATAAGCTTTAAAGAAGACTGGAAGAAAACAATCGAAGAATGGAGAAGTAAAGGAGGAAAGATAATACACTTAACAATGTATGGGATAAACCTCCCAGAGATAATAGATGAATTAAGGAGGGTATGGAGCCAGAATGATATAATGGTTATAGTAGGCTCACAGAAAGTTCCCAGAGAAGTATACGAGCTAGCAGACTACAACATAGCAATCACCAACCAACCACATAGTGAAGTAGCTGCATTAGCGATCTTCCTCGACTGGCTACAACAAGGAAGAGAGCTTACAAGAGAATTCCATAAACCGAGACTAAAGATAATACCTCAAAAACATGGTAAAAAAGTAGTAAAAATAGAAAGCGAGATAGACATAAATCCTAGAGAAACAGAGAAACAGGATAGGGGCCGGTAGTCTAGAGGCTATGACGCCGCCCTGACAGAAACATTATCGGGGAGGCGGCGGAGGTCGTGGGTTCGAATCCCACCCGGCCCATTTTCTCCATCTTATTTCCTAAGAAGGTTAAAGTGGTACAGGCTTCATACGTAGGATAACGTTGTAAATTTTGTCCCTAACCGAATCTGGAATAGGATGTAAAATTTTTCTACTAGGTATACTCCCAATTTATTGGATGAGTAGCAAAAGCAGGAAGAATATTGTTAGATGCCCTAGCTGTGGATATGCTTTCGAAGTTAGTTATTCTAGAGTCTTCTCATGTGGGGGATGCCCTTCCGTTGTCTCATGCAACTATATTAAATGTCCAAGATGTGGACAGGAATTTTTGAAGTAATGTAGGTATCGTAATGAAGTAAGGATATCCATATAGGGAAGGTATTTATTTATCTACATGTAAAAACATTCCATGGTTAAACCAGTTGTTCCCATATCTTTTGAGGAATTCAAGTTTAGTGTAGAAGAAATCGAGGAGTACCTTAGAGGAGCGCCACCTGATGAGAGATTCCAGAAGCCATATCCACCGAAGATCTATAGATTGAAAACCGGTGAACCTATCATAATCAGACCTGCAGATGTTAGTGAAGCTCCTGTAATACTTCAAACACTTAAACAGCTTATCGATCCAGCATATGATAAAGACTTCTATCACCTAGTAGCTGCTAGAACGTATACTGAGATTCTAGCGTGGACTCAGAATAGAATAAAAGATGAATATGTAATAGTAGCTGCAAGTAAGGAAGGAGAGCTCATGGGGTTGGTTAACCATAGATTCTGGGATGAGAACATCTGTATAAGCTTACATACTATAGTTTTTAAGCGTGCAGAACGGCTTGGAATAGTTCTGTATGCAGCTAAAATTGAGCATGCATTCGATGTAGTTGGTGCGAAAGAGTGGTGGGCAACCTTCGAGAGCCCCTTTGGATACAGGATGGGCTTCAGATTACAGCATGCTATGAAGCCTTGGCCTGAGATGCAGCATGAATTAGGGGGAGGAAGAATATTTTACTTAACTAAAGATAGATGGGATAAGATAGTAAAGAAGAATCTTGAAGAGAGAGGTCTAATGGGTGAAAGACCTGTTCCTGAAGACTTACTAAAGAAAACAAAGCCTTTGAAACCACCAACCAAGATAGAGATTGAATTCTAAACATCAATCTATAATCTCCTCTAAACCCAACATATTTTATTTTTTATCTTGAGCTGCTGACAAAAATAATCAATAAAGTAGTTATTACATTGTTTAAAGAAAAAGGAGACATTAAGGCTTAATATTATTCTAGCTGTACGTCTTTTCTCATCTTTTACTGGTTAGCAGTATTCTGGAAAACAAAATTAAGATCCAGGCTATACATTACATGGTTCAGAACCCTACCTGAAAAATTTTAATTTTCATGAAAGTCTCGCTCCTATCACACCATTATATGATAATGAAAAACTGATATACCGCCATGAAGTAGATATAAGACTTGACTTATTCAAACAGATATATATTGGACAGATATTATGTATGTTCGTAAACCATGAGGGGGGACATTATCTGGAAGCTTTGAAATATGTAGGTAAGTCTATCACACGCATTGATGCTGTTGAAAAAGTTCTTGGGATAGCTGAATACGCAAGCGATATAGAACTTCCCAGAATGCTTTACGCAAAACTTCTCCTAAGCCCCTATGCACATGCAAAGATAATATCAATAAACTATGAGAAAGCTCTAAGAGTTCCTGGAGTTGTCTCAGTAGCGGTAGGAGACGACTTCCCCTTTAGAGTTGGATTATATGTAAACGATAGAAACATCTTGGCTAGGAAGAAGGTTAGATGGGTGGGTGAGCCTGTAGCTGCAGTAGTTGCAGAAGATCTCGAAGCAGCAGAAGAAGCTGTTGAGCTTATCGAGGTTGAATATGAGCCGCTTCCAGCTGTACTCGATGTAAGAGAAGCATTAAAGCCTGGTGCACCTCTAGTTCATGAAGAACTAGGTGAGTATGCTCATTCTCCAGCTTTCAACCCTATTGCTGGAACAAACATAGCTAATAGATTTACCTTGAAGAAGGGAAACATAGTTGAAGGATTCAATAAGAGCGAGGTAGTGGTCGAGAATGAATTCTACATGCCGCAAGTCTCACATGTTCAGATGGAGACCCATGTATGCATCGGCCATTACATGGCTGATGGAAACATTAAGATTTGGACTTCTGCTCAAAGCCCCTTCACTGTCCGATACATATTAAGCCATTCAATAGGTGTACCTCTCCACAGAATATCTGTCTATGTACCGTATGTAGGTGGAGGGTTCGGAGGAAAAGCTGGTATAAACTTTGAACCACTTGTCGTCCTATTATCTAAGAAAGCAGGATATAGACCAGTTAAGCTAGAGCTCACACGTGAGGAGCATTTCCTAGCTGCTCCATTACGTCAGGGATTCTATGCTAAGATAAAAACAGGGGTGACTAAAGATGGGAAGATAATGGCTGAGAAAATCTTCTACGCTTTTGATGCTGGAGCTTATGCTGATTATGGAGTTAATGTAGCTAGAGCTGCAGGCTATTCCTGTACCGGGCCATACTATGTTCCAAATATCGAGGCAGAATCTCTAGCCGTTTACACTAACCATCAATGGGGGACAGCTTTCAGAGGGTTTGGTCACTTCGAGTTTCTCTGGGCAATTGAGAGACAGATGGAGATTGTAGCATCAAAGTTGGGTATTGACCCTGTCGAATTTAGATTAAAGAATGCTCTCCTCCCAGGTTTAACTACAGCTACAGGTGAAGTATTGAGGGAGGATGCTGGAAGAGTTGACCAATGTATTGAGGCTGTTGCAAAAGAGCTTAGATGGGGGGAGCCTACTCCAACCAATGATCCTAAAAAAGTTAGAGCGAAAGGTATTGCAGCGTTATGGAAAGCGCCAGCTATGCCTCCAAATGCTGCATCATCTGCAATTATAAAATTCAATGAAGATGGGACTGTGCTATTATCAGTAGGTGTAACCGAGATAGGGCAAGGAACTGTAACATCGCTGGCTCAGATAGCTGCAGAAGAGCTTGGAGTACCAATTGAAAAAATTAGGGTAGTTCCATTTAGGCATACAGACTTAACACCCTATTCTTGGCAGACTGTCGCGAGCAGAAACCTCTTCATGGAGGGTAGAGCGGTTATTAGAGCTGCCAGGGATGCAAAAGAGCAAATACTAGAGATAGCTTCACAGGTTCTAAGAGCACCTAAGGATGACTTGATAATTAAAGATGAGAAAGTATGGGTTAAAGGTAGACCTGAATGGAGTCTACATCTTAAAGATATAGTTGCTGGATACGTTTACCCGAATGGAAACACGATCGGCGGACCTATAATAGGCCGAGGATACTTTGTAGGAACCCGATTATCATATCTAGACCCTGAGACTGGTCAAGGATACCCTGCTCTTAAATGGACTTTCGGAGCCCAAGGTGTAGAGATAGAATTAGACCTAGAGACGGGGGAGGTAAAAGTCTTGAAGCTTGTTTCAGCTTTCGATGTAGGCAAGGCGATAAACCCTATGCTCGTAATAGGTCAGATTATCGGTGGTGGCATCCAATCCCTAAGCTTGGGGATGTGGGAGCAATACGTATACGATGACAAGGGTAGAATGCTTAACCCGAATCTAACCGATTACAAGATTGCAAGAGCTGGAGACATCCCAGAAGAGATCATCCCAATAATAATAGAGAACCCCCAGAGTGATGGCCCTTATGGTGCAAGAGGAGTAGCAGAATTGTCTATGCTCTCCGTTCCAGCTGCTATAGCTAATGCGATATTCCATGCAACCGGCGTGAACATAAACGACTTACCATTAACATATGAAAATATCTGGAAAGCCTTAAACAAAAAGAGGTGAGAAGAATGCTCCCAAAATTTGAATATTATTCTCCAACCTCTCTCAGTGAAGCTCTAGACCTCTTAGAGAAGTATGGGGAAGATGCAAAGATAATAGCTGGAGGCACGGATTTGCTGGTTTCAATGAGGGATAGGATACTGAAACCCAAGTGTTTGATAGATATCAAGAAGATACCTGAATTGAGAAGGATTGAGTATAAGGAGGGCGTGGGGCTAACAATAGGTGCAGCAGTAACCTTCAAAGACATATTAGAGTATCCTAACCTGGAGAAGAAGTATAGAGTATTATGGGAGGCTGTAAAAACTATTGGAGATATGATTCTAAGAAATCGTGCAACACTTGTTGGGAATATATGTAATGCTAGCCCAGCAGCAGACAGCGCTCCAGCCCTACTTATACTAGATGCTAGAGCAAGAATAATCAATAAAAATGATGGGGTTAGAGAAGTACCCTTAGAAAGATTCTTCATAGGAGTTAAGAAGACGATCCTTAAACCTACTGAGATCGTTAAGGAAGTTTTCGTACCTGAGCCTCCTGCAAATTGCTATGGAAAGTATGTTAAGGTTATGAGAGTTCAGAGTGAAGACTTAGCAGTTGTTGGAGTTGCAGGACTAGCATATAGAGATAGGGGGGACTTAATCATTAGGCTTGCCTATTCAAGTGTTGCTCCAACACCCATCAGGGTCAAGGAGGTAGAAGAAGTCTTCAAGAAAAAGAACATGTCTCTGGATGAGAAGATTGAGGAAGCTGTTAAGATCTCTTCTGAAAAAGTTTCACCGATCTCAGATGTTAGAGGTAGCGCAGAATACAGGCTTAACATAGTAAAAGTCGCTACTAGAAGATTACTTAAAGAATTAGTGGAGGCGGTCTAGATGAGTAGGAGAAAGATAAGATTTAAGATAAATGGTGTTGAGAAAACTGTAGAAGTCGAGCCTAATAAGACTCTATTGTGGCTTATTAGAGAGGAGCTTAAACTAAAGGGGACTAAGAAAGCATGTGAACGAGGAGACTGTGGGTTATGTACAGTCTTATTGAATGGAGAACCAGTCAAGTCTTGTCTTGTTCTTGCTGTTGAGGTTGATGGTTCAGATATATTGACTGTTGAGGGTCTAGCGAAGAATGGTGAATTAGCACCTATACAGAGAGCATTCATAGAACATGGAGCAACACAATGCGGATTCTGCACACCAGCCTTCCTAATAGTTGGACACTGGTTAATAAACAGGAACCCTAATCCATCAAGAGAAGAAGTCGTAGAAGCTATCAATGGATTACTCTGTAGGTGTACAGGCTACAAACCTATAATAGATGCCATATTAGAAGCAGCAAAATATATGAGGAGAACATAAAAGTAGAACTACCCTAACTATCAATATTTCTACACAAGATGCCTTAGCCTGCCATCCATAAGTATAAATGCTTGAAAATCTCCAAGATAGCCTATGAAGACTTCACAGTTGATAGCTATTTCAAGTTTCTTCACCAGTTTAACTTTCCTAGGAGCCCAGCTGGCCCTCTATGTTGGACACGTTCCTATAACTTTTCAAACATTCTTTGTGATACTATCAGGATTAATTGGAGGAGCTAGGATAGGTCTAGTATCACAATTACTCTATCTTATTCTCGGTTTATTCGGTCTACCAGTATTCGCTGGTTTTAGAGGTGGGTTAACAGTATTTATGGGACCTACAGCTGGATATTTATTCTCATTCCCTATTGCTAGTGCAGCTGCAGGACTAATATTCCATCCCTCTAAAAACAAGATAGTGCTTCAAGGCTTGCTAGCCTGCATCATCTCTGAAATAGTAGTGTATGGAGTAGGTGTTCCATGGCTTATCTACTGGCTATCTAATTTTGGAGGAATATACATTTTCGATGCTTTTTCCCGCGCAATATTAATGGGAGCCTTGATCTTCCTTCCAGGAGATGCTTTAAAGATCATCTTAATACTTTACCTCTTAAATCGAAAAGACATTCAGCATTTGATAATTAGAATAAGAGCATCATAATAAGGAAACAGAGGATCTACGCTGTACATGGACGCTTAGTAGCAATACAGTCCTAGAAACTTTCTGATTCTCTCATTTTGACTACTTCTAGCTTCTCAACATCTTTAGGTGTTAGTGTTATCATTCTACCTTCTAAATCTATTATCAAGTTACCGTATAAATCCAGATCTCTAATAAGCGTCCTAATTTTCCCTGAACGGGTATAGAGAACAACGTTGCTACCAACGAAATCTCCTTCCCTCTTTATCTCTGCTACTATTTCATTATACAGTCCTCTCTTATATTTTTCATAGTATTCTCTCAGGGTAAGCAGTATCTCTAGTAGTAAAGTATCTTCATCTATAGGTTTACCGCATTCTTCAAGTATAGTTGTTGCTTTACCTCTTAATTCTATCGGTAGGTGTTCTAGTTTAAAGTTTACGTTTACACCGATACCTACAAGGGACTTCTCTATTATTTCTCCATTTACATCTGATTCTATCAATATACCTGCAATCTTCCTACCATTAACATAAACATCGTTCGGCCATCTTATCCTTGGTTTAAGCTTAGTTATCTTTCCTAATGCTTTTGAAACAGACAACGAGGATAGGAGAGAGAGGAGACTATAAGTATTGACAGGCGTCCTAGGGTATAGGATAGTAGTAAACCATAGTCCTCCAGAAGGTGAAAACCATTCTCTGCCAAATCTACCCCTACCTTTCAATTGTCTCTTTGCTACTATAGTAGTATATTCTTCAGCATCCTGTATGTTTCTAGCTACTTGAAAAGTAGAGTCAACAATATCATAACGAATAATCTTAAACGCCATTAAGTCTCAAAACAATTAAGTGTATCTTTAACATATATAGGTTATATCCTTAAAGTCTTAAAGTGCTTCGAATAATATTTGTCCACTAATGAAGAAAAGATCTCGTTTGGATTTTCTACCGCTCATAAGTAATATTAAAATAGTCGGTAAGAAAAATTGATTCCATGATCTTAAGTGAAAATGTATGGTTAGGTCTATTATTTACAGCTTATTGGTTGATAATCCTGTCAGCTGGAGTACTGCTAGTGACGGCGTTAACATACGTGTTCCGAAAATTTTTCTCAGCTAAACCATCACCAACTAGGGTAGAAGAAGTTGGAGAGGAAAAATCAGTAGAGGAGGAACTAGAGTTATCAGCCGCTATTAGTGCTGTCCTAGCATACATGACCTCACCGACAACTACAAAACCGTATCTAGAGAGATCTCAGGAGCCAACTGCATCTCTATGGAAAGCTTCAAGCATGCTTTCCTCTACAGGATATGAGGGGGTGGGATAGCTTGGTGAGAAAATTTAGAGTAAAAATAGGGGAGAGAGTGTTCGAAGTAGAAGTAGAAGAAGTAGGTGTAGAGAAACCATCTATACCTATTGAGGTGCCTACTCCATCTCCCCCGCCCAGAGAGGTTACTTCACCTAGGCCTACAGTAGAGGTTAAAGCTCCCACCGTTAAGGTACCAGGCTTAGTCCAGGCGCCGATCCCTGGAACTATAGTCTCGATAAAATGTAGGGAGGGGGACCTAGTTAAAGCGGGCGACCCACTACTAGTGTTAGAGAGCATGAAGATGGAGAATGTTATTTACTCACCTAAAGCAGGTAGGATAAAGAAGATATATGTTTCAGAGAATGTTTCAGTAAATTTTGGAGATCCGCTGGTTGAGATAGAGTAGGTGGAAGATATTATGGATTTCCTCTCGGTCTACCTAGGAAACGTAGTGATGATGATTGTTGGAGTAGTTTTGATTCTCTTAGCGGTCAAGAAAGGATATGAGCCTCTCCTCTTAATACCTATAGGGTTCGGAGCAATACTTGTCAATATACCATATGGAGAATTAATGGAGGTAGGAGGATTCTTAAGATATCTCTACGATTACGGGATAATCACTGAACTTTTCCCCATCTTAATCTTCATCGGTATAGGAGCGATGTTAGATTTCACCCCCCTGTTCGAGCGCCCCTGGTATCTACTAATAACAATCCCAGCTCACTTAGGCATCCCGCTAACGATGTTGCTCGCATTATCTCTTGGTCTCGATCCAGGTGCAGCCGCGAGTATTGGGATAATAGGAGCGATGGATGGTCCTACAGCGATCTTTGTAACTTCTAAGTATGCTAGAGAGCTTCTAGGACCAGTAACGGTTGCAGCTTACACTTACATCTCCGTAGTCCCAATCCTCCAAGTCCCCCTATCTAAGATTCTCCTAAGTAAAAAGGAGAGGCTTACTAGGATGGAGTATAAGCCAGCCTCTTTTCCACGTACTGTTAAGATAGTCTTCCCATTACTGGTAACTTTAACGATAGGTGTTTTAGCGCCGAAGGGTCTACCATTGATTGGCGCATTAATGTTTGGAAACTTCTTAAAAGAAGTTGGGATAGTCGAAAGGTTAGCTAAGTCAGCTCAGAATGAATTATCTAACATAGTGACACTCCTACTAGGCATAACGATAGGTGGAACAATGATTGCTGAAAAATTTCTAAATATTGTAACTTTGATGGTTTTTGGATTCGGGGTTGTTGCTTTTATAATCGATTTATCTTGCGGTCTCCTTGCTGCGAAGCTCGCCTATTACGTAACAGGCGGCAAGATAAACCCACTGATAGGTGCTACGGGGATATCAGCATTCCCAATGGCTGCGCGGACAGCTCATCTAATCGCCCGTCAAGAAGACCCAGATAACTGGATATTAATGCAAGCTATGGCTGCTAATACTGGTGGGCAGATTACATCTGTAATCGCTGGCGCAGTGGTTTTATCTCTTCTCCCAATACTCTTCCAGCTATAAAGGCATATTCCCATGTTTTCTTGGAAGTCTCCCCAATAAGCTCCTCTTTCCTCTTAAAAGCATCTTCAGAGTCTTAATTAGTATTGGTCTAGTATCCTTAGGCTCTATTACGGAGTTGATATAGCCTAGAGAGGCTGCGACGTATGGATTAGCAAACTTGCTTCTATACTCGCTAACAAGTTGGTTGAAACGTTCTTCTCTTTTCTCCGGCTCTAGACTATCCAACTCTTTCCTGTAGACTATCTCTACAGCCCCCTCAGGACCCATTACTGCTATCTCCGCGGTTGGATAAGCGTAGACTATATCTGCACCTAGGCTCTTACTACACATCGCTATATATGCTCCACCATATGCCTTCCTAACGATTATGGAGATCTTGGGGACGGTGGCTTCGACGTATGCATAGATTACTTTTGCTCCATGCCTTATTATCCCACCATGCTCCTGCTTTGTCCCAGGTAGATATCCAGGTACATCTACGAACGTTATCAAAGGTATATTGAAACAATCACAGAATCTTACGAATCTAGCAATCTTATCAGAAGAATCTATATCAAGTACTCCAGCTAGTACTGCTGGCTGGTTAGCAACTATACCTACAGGATAACCATCTAAACGTGCAAACCCTACGACAGCATTTGGAGCAAATTGACTCTTCACTTCTAAGAATGAACCGATATCTACAATCCTGTTGATGACTTCTTTTATATCGTAGCTTTTACGGGGGTCGGCAGGAATAATCCTGTTTAATTCTTCGTCTACTCTCTCAGGGTCATCTCCAGTTTGAATTACTGGAGGTTCCTCAAGACTATTTGATGGGAGGTAGGAGAGCAGCTTCTTGATAAGCTGAATTGCTTCGAGATCTGAAGATACTGCAAAGTCAGCTACACCTGAGATCCTAGTATGGACGTCAGCTCCTCCTAGTTCTTCGAAAGACACGTCTTCTCCCATTACAGCTTTTACAACACGTGGACCTGTAATGAACATATAGCTTGTCTTCTCAACCATTATTATGAAGTCTCCGAGAGCAGGAGAGTATACGGCTCCTCCTGCGCATGGCCCCATGATAGCGATAATCTGTGGGATTACTCCTGAAGCTCTAACATTCCTCGCGAAGTACTCACCTATAGCATGTAGTGAGGCTACACCTTCTTGTATACGTGCTCCACCAGAGTCATTCAGTCCTATTACGGGTATCCCTAGCTCCATTGCTTTATCATATATCCTAGTTATCTTATTGGCGTGGATCTCTCCGATTGAGCCTCCCATCACGGTTGCATCCTGAGCATATATTGCTACAAGCCTACCGTTTACCCTTCCTAACCCTGTTACAATTCCATCTCCTAAGTATTTTCTCCTATCCATCCCGAACTCTGTAGCTCTTGAAAGCATAAATACGTCCAGCTCTATGAAGCTTCCTTCATCAACCAGTAGGTTTATTCTTTCACGAGCAGTAAGCTTCCCAGCTTGATGCTGCTTCTCAATAGCATCTTTCCCCCCGCCTACGTATGCTTTCTCATACATTTCACGTAATTCAGAGACTAACGTGTCCATAGACCTGTACTCTATTCCATCCATAAATCATTCACAGCTCCCCTATGCAATCAAGAGTTATTTAACCTTATCCAATACGAGTTATTCTATCCTAAATAACAGATTATGTTTTCTACTTAATTGGAATAATAGAACTTTTGAAATTTATGAACTAGCCTCTGTATTAATAATACTTTTATCCTGCATTAACAAATTAGAAATGAGTCTAAGAGGTGTTAATATTTGGGTAGAAAGATTTCTCCTGAAGAACAGTCATGGTGTTTAGATAAAGTTACGGGTAAAGTTGTTATCAGTAAGGGTCTTGAAAACATTTGTATAGACAAGAGCACAATATGCTACATAGATGGTTTTCACAGTAAGCTTTACTATAGAGGGTATAGTATAGAAGACCTAGCAAAAAATAGTACATATGAAGAAACAGTATACTTAATACTTTATGGAAAGCTGCCTACTAGGAGGGAGCTAAACGATTTTAGTGGATGGATGAGAGAAGAAAGAGATATTCCAAGAGAGGTTATCGAGTTACTGGCGAAGATTCCTAGAGATATTGAGCCTATGGAGATGCTTAGAACTGCTGTCTCATACCTTGGAAATCTAGATCCTGGAAGACATGATATGAGTCTAGAAGGCGTGATTAGGAAGACAATTAGATTGATTTCTAAGATGCCCACTATTATCGCATATTGGTATAGAATCAGGGATGGAAAAGAAATAGTATGCCCTGACCCAAGGTTGAATCATGCTGAAAACTTCCTCTATATGATGCATGGGGGAAAGCCGGAGCAAATCTTAGCTAGAGCTATGGATGTTTCATTTATCTTGTATGCTGAGCATGAGATGAATGCTTCTGCTTTTACTGCTGTTGTTATTGCTTCAACTCTGAGTGATTATTATAGTGCTATTGTTGGTGCTATTGGTGCTCTTAGAGGTCCACTACATGGTTATGCGAATGTTGAAGCTATGAAGCAGTTTGATGAGATAGGTAGCCCTGAGAATGTTGATAAATGGTATAGAGAGTATATCTTAACTGGTAGGAAGAGGGTTATGGGTGCAGGTCATAGAGTATACAAAACATACGACCCAAGAGCAAAAATATTCAGAGAATACGCAAGAGAATTTGCTGAAAGATACGGAGGCAAAGTAAAAACATACTATCAGATTGCAGACCGCTTAGAAGAATACGTAATGAAGCAACTCTGTGAAACTAGGAACATCTGCACAAACTGTGATTTCTGGAGCGGTATAGTCTATTATGCTATGGGGATCCCGGTAGACCTCTACTGCGCGGTTTTTGCAGCTGCAAGAACGGTAGGTTGGTCAGCTCACGTAATAGAATATGTAACAGAAAACAGGATACTCAGACCAAGACTATACTATGACGGAGAAATCGATAGAGAATACATACCAATAGAAAATCGCTAACACGATATAATTTCCCTACTATTTTTCTTTATAGCCAAACAATAAAAGTTAACTAGTCGGTTTAGATGATAGTATCCTCGATAATATCGGATATTGTATATTTCTCGATGCTCCATAGTTTATCTAGGAGCTTCTTCCTCTGGTCAGCTGGGAGAACGTTTTCAGATAGTTCATTGAACTTACCTTCTAATTCTTTATCTGTTAATGGGTTTTTCGGATGCCCTTTTGCATAATCTACTTGTTCTTCAAACTTTCTTCCATCATTCATTACAAGAGTAATTCTATTCGGGAATGCTTTAGGATACATTCTATCTAGCTCTGGATCTACTTTAACTTCCATCTTCTTCATTAAAGACAATACTGCTGGATTTCTTATATCATCATAGTGTTCAATTTTTATCCGACCCCAAACAAGGGAAGCTGCAACTATCCACATAAGAGAGTGGTCTGCTGTTTCTTTAGTGTGTGGATCCCATTTTTCAGGGTCTTTCGGTCCAATAATATCGTATGCTGGTTGATGTGTTTCTACTATAATCTTCTCTATCTTATTAACATCCACCTGCTCTCTTAGTTTGATGGCTGCATCTACTGCAGTCTGTGCATGATATTCTACTGGGTAGGGCTTGATGTAAGTATCTAGAATACGTCTAGGCTGCTTCTTCTCAGATAATGATTGGAGTTGGTCAAAGTCAAATTCTCCGTGGAGTAGCTGCTTGATAAATCCCATCTCTCCTTCAAAAGGTTTGAAGGGGCCCGTGAACCCTTCCATAGCTAAGATGGATGAAAAGACAGCGTTTCTAGTAGAGTTTGCAGCTGCAGCTCCTTTCCACATACTTAATTCACCTACCCTGGTCTGCCTCATAGATGCATGGGGTACAGCGTAGATTGATAGAGCATGATGTATCTTTTCTTTATCAAGTCCGAGAAGCTTACATGAGAGAATAGTGCTTCCTATTCCCAGAAAATTTACATGGTCCCATCCTCTTCTTCTTAAGCTTGCACAGTCACAGAAGGTTACAGCGACTTCGTATCCAATAGCTATAGATGTAATGATGTCTTTCCCGCTAGAGTTTAATGCATCTCCGAGCCCTAGTGCAGCTGCAATCATATCGCTAGGGTGGAGAGGCTCCTTGGAGAGGTATGTATCATTATAATCATGGTATCTTATCATTACCCCATTTATAAAAGATGCCCAGTCAGGTGAAACGGTGTACCTTGTACCGATTATCCTCCCACCTCTCTGGGCTGTATATAGAGATGCAGCACGCCTACTCTTTACGACTGGCTCAGAATTGTATGCAGCGAAAGCTACAGCTAAGCTATCCATAATCCTTCTCTTTACTTCATGTATTGTTTCACTTGGAATCTTATTGTAATCTATTTCGGAAGTATACTCTGAAAGAATAGTGGTTACCCTATCCAACCTAGTTCACGTTTTAATCTACTTCTCTAATGTTTTTAAATATTTTCTTGTCGAATTCCTCATACTCATAGTATCCGATTAATTCGTAGAGTTCTTTACGTGTATACATTTCTGGAACAAGCTCTCTCTGGGTTCCCCTCTCCTTTAGTAGGGATAAAGCTTTCTTCATAGAGTACATAGCTACTCTAAGCAATGTTACAGGATATATTACGAGCTTGTACCCCATGTTCTCAAGCTTGCTAGCTTCTATTAATGGAGACCTGCCAAACTCAGTCATATTAGCAAGTAGTGGAGCTTTAATTCTAGATGCAAATTCAGCAAACTCTTCTTCAGATTCTAATGCTTCTGGGAATATAACGTCAGCACCTGCTTCCAGATATATCTCCGCTCTCCTAATCGCATCTTCTAAACCTGTTACACCTCTTGCATCAGTCCTAGCTATAATAACAAAGTCAGGGTTACTTCTAGCTTCAGCTGCAGCTTTAATCTTCCTAGCCATTTCATACGGTGGGATTAGCTGCTTCCCAGAAAGGTGTCCACACTTCTTCGGTAGTACCTGGTCTTCTATCTGGACAGCTGCTGCACCTACCTTCTCAAATTCTCTAACAGCTCTAACAACGTTGAGAACTTCTCCATAGCCAGTATCAATATCAACTATAACTGGTATGTCTACAGAATCACATATATAGCTTACAATCTTAACCATTTCATCTAGAGTTATAATCCCTAGGTCAGGTAAGCCTAGAGAAGCAGTAACAGCAGCTCCTGAAACATAGACGGCCTTAAACCCCATCTTCTCAGCTAGCATCGCAGTTAAAGCATTAAAGACCCCTGGCACCATTACTATCCCCGGCTTCTTTAATTCTTCTCTCAAAAGTTTCACAGGATCTCTCTCCCTACGTTTAATAATAACCGCAGATGAAGTGCGCTCCATCACAAATAGATATTATAAAATTAGCTTTAGAATAGTTTTTCGCTTAGGATCAAAGAGAAAACGGTCTACGTTAAGTTGGAAATTTTAAGATAGCCATCCCTGTGTGAGAAGTATGAAATTAAAGTTTTTTAAATACATATTAATACATTATCTGATCTAGCTTGTCATCTATTAAAGATGAGATTGAGAGAGCTAATAGTGAAGCTGTGGAAAAGATGATGGAGGCAGACCCTATATGGGTTGATATGGGACCTGCAAGAGAAAAGATCCCAGGTTTACGTGATTACATGTTACTGCATGCTGGTCCCCCTCTCTCTTATGAGAACGCGAGTGGACCGATGAGGGGGGCTATAATAGGTGCAATACTATATGAAGGGTGGGCAGACTCGGTTGAAGAAGCCGAGAGATTAGTGAAGTCTGGTCAGGTAGTCTTAGAGCCTGCACATGAACATAATTCTGTAGGACCTATGGCTGGAATAATCTCTCCAAGTATGCCAGTCTACGAAGTTTATGATAAGAAGTATGGGAACAGAGCTTACTCTAACATGAATGAAGGAATCGGTAAAGTACTGAGGTACGGTGCATATAGTAAGGAAGTCATAGATAGACTGAAGTGGATGGAAGAAGTTGCAGGTCCAGTCTTAAAAGCAACCATAGACATTGTTAGAAGAGAGAGGGACGGCATACCTATAAAAACCATAATTGCACAAGCTCTCCAGATGGGGGATGAATGCCATAATAGACATATCGCTGCTACGAGCTTACTAATGAAAGAATTAAGTCCAAGCATTATCGAGACCGGCTTCGATAGAGAAACGATAAAACAAGTATATCTATTCTTAGCGAATAACAATTTCACAATGCTTAACCTATGCATGGCCGCAGGTAAAGCTATGACCCTAGCAGCACACAACATAAAATATAGTACAATAGTAACAGTAATGACTAGAAACGGTACTGAGACAGGCATAAGAGTAAGCGGGCTAGGAGATAGATGGTTTACAGCTCCAGCACCCACTCCTAAAGGCGTATGGTTCCCTGGATATAGTGAGGCGGATGCAAATCCTGATCTAGGTGATAGTTCTATAACTGAAACAGCTGGATTCGGTGGATTTGCTATGGCAGCTGCACCTGCAATAGTTTCATGGGTTGGAGGAAGTGTCCAACTAGCTTTCGAGATTACCAATAAAATGTATGAAATAACCTACACGAAGCATAGATACTTCCTAATACCATATCTTAATTTCCAAGGAACGCCCACTGGAGTAGATATTAGGAAGATTGTTAAGACAGGGATTGTACCAACAATAAATACTGGGATAGCCCATAAACAGCCTGGAGTAGGTCAGATAGGAGCTGGATTAGTATCATTCCCCTTCGAGGTATTCAAGAATGCTTTCGAAGCCTACGTAGAAGAATATGGAATATAATTATACAGCGTATTCAATAGGATGGCTTGCCGATAAAGTCATAAAAAAGAGGAAAAGAGCAATAGTTCAGTACATATTCGAGAATACATTCTACTTGAACTATGGAAACGATATGGTCGTAGTTACTAGAAAGAACTATCCTTCTCCAATCAGTATAATTCTATCGTCAGATAAACAGGAAAAACCATTCAATAAGATACTGAGAATAGGTGGGAAAGCCTACACCAGTAAAAATACCATAAAAATTAGCAATTTGGTAATCAATATTGAAAACCCAGAAATCTATAAACCAAGAAATCTACCTGACCCAGACATAGAGAGTTTAAAAGCAGCAGTGAAGATATTTGATAAATCGTTGAAAACTATCTTCATACTTTATTCCTGCGTACCGATGAAGATCCCCTTATTTAAAACTCTAGAATTCAAGAAATTCATAGATGAAGTCGTTTACCCATTCTCAAGAAGACAGGCAGATGTTATACTTGACCCAGAAAAATACAGGATTTTGTTAGGAGTCGGCGAAGGTTTTACTCCATCAGGAGACGATTTTCTCTTAGGGTTTATCGTAACCATAAATTCATTCAATAAACTACTGTCTACACGTAAGATAAGATTGGATGAGGAGCTCCTCTTAAATTCTACAGCCTGGGTTAGTGCAATGTACCTGAAGTATATGCAGTTAGGAATTTATGATGGGAGGATAGAGAGCTTCCTCTCCGCTTTAATGGAGGGGGATGAAAATATGGCTATTGACACTTTAATAAATATCGTTGAGAGAGGCCACATTTCTGGTCTTGATATTTCACTGGGATTGATTACTGGGTTAGCATGCGTTCTAGAATATCTTGGAGATAGAGGCTTTATCTCTAAAATCATGAGGTATATAGAGAATTTTTATTAATTACGGAAGACTAATGTATACTTTGAGATGCCTGTTAAGGTTAAGATGTATTCTAGACTAAAGACATTAACGGGATCTGGGGAGATATATCTTGAAAGACCCCCAGAGACCGTTAGAGAGTTGCTAGATATGTTAACTAGTAGATTTGGAGAAAAATTTAGAGATACAGTCTATCCACAGGGAAGATTAAGAGATAACCTTGTAATAATGGTAAATGGGCACAGTATTAAACTTCTGAAAGGGTTGGATACACCTTTAAAAGAAGAAGATGAAGTCTACATAGACGTAATTGATATACTAGAAATCGTTGGAGGAGGATAGACTCATCCAAGCCCTGCTCTCCAATATTCTCCAATAATCAACATACTCTCACCAGCGGCGTTCAAAAGAAATCTTTATTTGTAACAGCTAGCAGTAAGACTTTGAAGAGGCTTGGTTATAGTTAGAAACATAGTTAAAGAGAATTACTTTAGAGATTCTATACAGCTTATGCAGTTATCTGAAGAAGCTAAGAGACTTCCTGGTGTGATTGACGTAGCATTAGTTATGGGTACTGAGACTAATAAAGAGATACTTGAAAGATTAGGCCTACTAACCGAGGAGGGGTATAGAGCTACTAAGAACGACCTAGTAATTGCCATCAAAGTAGAAACTGAAGAACAGCTTAACAGCTCTCTAGCCTCTATAGAAAACATGTTAACTAGAACTTCTATTTCAGCAGCCCCTACTATCACTGAGAGGATATTCTATAGTGTAGATTCAGCTGTAGAATCTAACCCAGACATAAACTTAGCATTAATCTCTATACCGGGAGAATATGTAAGAGACGTAGCTATTAGATTACTGGAGAAGGGAATACATCTACATATATTCAGTGACCACGTCCCAGTAGAACATGAATTAGAATTAAAGAAGATTGCAAGTAGTAAGGGACTGCTAGTATTAGGACCTGGAGCTGGGACATCAATAATAAATGGGAAAGCGATTGCTTTTGCAAATTCTATTAGGAGAGGAAAAATAGGGATCGTTGCGGCAGCTGGCACCGGTCTACAAGAAGTCAGTGTTCTCTTAGATAGGGTTGGGCTAGGCATCTCCCAAGGACTTGGAATAGGTGGAAATGATGTAAAAGAAAGTATTGGGGGAATAATGGCGGTAGATTGCATCAAAGCTTTAGAGAATGATGAAGAAACAGAGTTAATAATAGTTGTCTCAAAACCGCCTGACCCACCCGTAGTAAAAAAGATAATTAAAGTTATAGAAGAATCAAAGAAGAAATTTATCTTATGCTTCCTCGGTAGTCAAGTCTATAAAGTTCCCAAGAAGCTCGTTAAGAGAGTATACTCATGTAGGAGTCTACATTCCGCTGTACTAAGAGCTGCTAGTATAGTCAATGCAGAAAAGTATAAAGAGGCAGAGGCAAGGATCTCGATGAAGCTCTCTGAAATAAAGAAGCAAGTAAAAGACTTGTCGAAAAGCTTGAGTCCAGAACAGAAGTACATTAGAGCATTGTATACGGGAGGAACATTAATGTACGAATCGCTACTGATATACCGTGAGTTATTAAAAGATGTGTACAGTAATGCTCCACTAGACCCCAAGTATAAGCTTACAGACTCATTCAAAAGCTACAAACATACTGTAGTAGACCTGGGTGAAGAAGAATTCACGGCTGGAAGAGCACATCCAATGATTGATCCTACGATTAGGAAGCTGAGGCTAATTGAAGAAGCTAGAGACCCGGAAGTCGCAGTAATAACTATGGATTTCATGCTTGGATACGGTTCTCACCCAGACCCAGTAGAAGCAATGACCAGCTCCATACTTGAAGCAAACAAGATTGCAGCAGAAGATGGTAGACAGATAGTATTCATGGCCCACGTATGTGGTACTGAGTCAGACCCTCAGAATGCTCTTAAACAAGAAGAAAAACTGAAGAAAATAGGTGTAGTAACGTTTCCATCGAATGCTTTAATGGCATTCGCATCAGCTTTGCTGGTTAAACGCGGTAAGATATCTCCTGAGAAAGTTAAGAAAGTATATAAAATGTTCTTAGAAAAGTAGGGTGAGGTAAGATGAGTGAACATGTGAAGAAGCTTTTCTCATCAAACCTTAAGGTATTAAATATTGGATTAGAGATTTTCTATGACTCTCTCAAAGCTCAAGACGTAGATGTTATCCATGTTAGGTGGCAGCCTCCACCAAAACTTGAAAAAAAGTTAGAAGATGCATTAAAAAAGATCTTCTAAATATCCCTTTTTACTTGATAGTATTTTGATGCATCCTTTATTGCTTCAATTATTTCATAGTATGTTCCACATCTACACAATATACCGCTTAAGCTTTCCTTGATCTCATCTTCTGACGGCGACGGGTTTTCTTGTAAGAGTTTATGCGAAGCGATAACAAACGCTGGTGTGCAGAATCCGCATTGTAATGCTCCATGTTCTATGAATGTTCTCTGTATAGGTGCTAGTTCACCATTCTTCGCTAGTCCCTCAACAGTCAATATATGTGAACCATCAACCTCAACAGCAAGAACAAGACAAGACTTAACCAGCTTACCATTTAAGAGTATAGTGCAGAGACCGCATTCCCCACGCCAGCATGCTGCCTTCACACTCTTCACTTTTAATTTATCTCTCAGAACGTCTAGTAGAATCTCATTATCTTTAACCTCGATGGTTCTCCTAAATCCATTCACAGTTAGAGTAATCCATCTCCCCATAGCTAGCTCACCTCGAAGATTTCCCTCAAAACATTAATTGTTAGCAATTTCACTAAGTGTCTACGATAATCTTCGGAAGCTAGTACATCAGATACGATGTCGATTTCCTTAGAAGCTTTTTCAGCAGCTAAAACTATGGCTTCACTGATGTTTCTACTAGAAAGTATTATTTTCTCTGCTTCATAAGCTCTAACAGGCTTTGTAGAAACTGCACCATATACTAGCCGGATATCTCTTGGTTTCTTGCTATCTAGAACATATGCAGCTACTGTTGCTAAAGCGAATTCTGACCCCGTATTAAACTTCATGAATAAGCTCTTAGCTTCAGGAGGCAGGTCTGGTAAACGTATGGAAGTAACCATCTCATTAGGTTCTAGACTAATCTCTACCGGCCCCTTGATGAATTCAGAGATAGGCATGCGTCTAACATTGTTAATACTCATTATTTCTAATTCTGCGTTAAATGCTATCAATGGGACGGGACCATCAACCCATGGTAAAGCTTCACATATATTTCCAGCCAAGGTGGCACGATTTCTAATAATAGGGTCTGCAGCTACCTTGACTGCTTGATATAGAGCTACATATTTTTCTCTAACAATATCATTTTTCTCTAGTTCTGACATAGTTACTGTTGCACCTATCTTCAAGCCTTCACCTTTCTTGTATTCTATACTTCTCAGCTCAGGGATATCTTTTATATCTATTACGTGATTCGGCGTCATCAACCTTTCTTTCATGAATGCAATTAATCCTACTCCTCCAGCCATTACTTTAGCTTCATCTCTAAACTCGTTTAAGAGTTGGAGAGCTTCTTTTAGGCTCTTAGGTTTATGGTATGTAAATTCCGGGAGAGTTAGGTATGGAGCTCCGAAGCTCATAGAGCTGCCTCCACAATTTTCTCATATTTAGAGAACTTTTTCCATGCTTCTTCTACGAGGTCTGGTCTCTGCTCTCTAATCGTCTTCCAAACATATTCTGGATTCATTGGTAATCTATTCAATTTTACGCCTATAGCATTATAGATGGCATTAGCTATAGCTGGTGCAACACCAATCATTGTAAGTTCACCTATCCCTCTAGCACCATATGGCCCATCCAGTTGAGGTGTCTCAATATACCTGCCGACAACCTCTCTAGGTATATCTTTGATCCTCGCTAGGTAATAGCTAGTAAAGTTCGGGTTGATAACCCATCCTCTCTCATCAAATTTTATCTCTTCATATAATGCGATACTCGCTCCCATAATTAATCCCCCGTGGGTCTGCTGTTTTACAAGAAGTGGGTTTATAACTTTACCTAGGTCTAGAACTTGAACAGCTTTCAGGATAGTTATTTCTCCAGTGAGGGGGTCGAGTTCTAATTCTACGGCTGTTCCCCCAAATGTATGGAAGATCGTAGGGTTCCCTTGCCCTGTATCTGGGTCTAAATAGGTAGTATGAGTTGACATGAACACTCCTCTACCTATTATGGGTCCGCCGATTGAGTTTCCATTGGGATAGGTGTAGCCCATCACTATATCTTGCAATGGTATCTTCTCCCATGGTTTACCTTTAACTCTTACTTCTCCATCTACTAGCTCTAATTGGTCTTCAGGGCATCTTAAGACTTCAGATGCAACTCTAAAGATCTGCTTCTTAGCATCTTCTATAGCTCTTAAGATCGCTATTCCATCCGTGAATAATCCTCTACTTCCAACAGTCTGCCAAGTATATGCTGATTTATGGGTATCTCTAACATAATCAACTCTAACTTTTTCAAGGGGTAGACCGAACTCTTCTGCAACCATCTGCATTAGAGCCGTTATGGTTCCCTGTCCAAAATTGCCGGTAGCTATCAGTAAATCAATACTTGCATCTTCGTTGAATTTCAATATAGCTGAGGCTGCAGCATTTGGAGGCTGTGCAGGACCCTTAACGAATAGAGATAAACCTTTAGCTCTGATTTTCCATGGTTTAGAAGGATTTCCAGATGGCTTACTCCAATTAATCTCGTCTATCAAGGTTTCTAATACTTTTTGAGGGTCACCAGCATCTTCTCTAAGTCTTTCCCCTGTACAAGTATACGAGTGGCCAGGCTTCACCAGATTAATCCTTCTTATCTCTACTGGATCGATTCCTAGTTTTTTTGCTGCTCTATCCATTATCTGTTCAAGAACCCAGTGGCTCTCAGGGTATCCGAAGCCTCTTAAAGCTGTCGTTGGGATCTTGTTAGTGTATACTGTTAGAGACTCTACAGTGATGTTTGGGATCTCATAACAACCATCTGCTGAATATCCTACTGCTCTTCCAACGTTAACAGTATAGTCTGCATAAGCTCCAGCATCAAGTATGAATCTAACACTGTACGCGTTAAACTTTCCATCTTTATTAAACCCTGCTTTCGCGAATGCATGGAAGCCTTCCCTCACGGCTGCTGTAGAGAATTGTTCTTTCCTTGATAATACAAGTTTAACTGGACGGTATCCAGCTGCTTTCGATAAGATAGCTACTAGAGCTTCCCATCCGAGCCCTGCTTTCCCACCGAATCCTCCTCCTACAAATGGTATCCTAACAATTATTTTGTTATGTGGTATTCCAAGTGAAAGAGCCATAATCTGCCTTACAGGTGCAACGTTCTGCCAGCTTGTCCAGATCTCAACTGTTCCATCTAGATGGTAGTGGGCTATAACATTCTGGACCTCCATATAGCAGTGGCTTACATGCGATATATGGAATTCTTCATCTAATATTACATCTGACTCCTTAAACCCTTTCTCTACGTCTCCTCTAACTAATGTGAATTTGTTTGCAATATTTGTTCCAGGTATAGGCTTGAAAGCAGGTGAATGTCTATATTCTTCCATCTTTTCATGGATTAAGGGTGCATCTGGTTTTAATGCTTCTAGAGGATCAGATACTGCTGGTAGTTCTTCATACTCTACGTCAACCAAGTCTATTGCTTTCTCCGCTGCTTCAAGAGTCTCTGCAATAACAGCTGCAATAGGATGCCCAACCCAATTAACTTTATCTATTGCAAGTAAGTCTCTATCTCCTGCATACATTCCAACTCTATATGGATACTCTCTACCTGTGACAACCCTAATAACTCCAGGTACTTGTAGAGCTCTACTTACATCGATCTTCTTTATTCTAGCATGGGGTACAGTGCTCGTCACTAGCTTGGCGTAAAGCATTCCCGGAAGCTCTAGATCAAACGTGTAAGTAGCTGTTCCAGTTACTTTCAGAAATCCATCTTGTGGTGGGATAGGCTTCCCAACATACCTATGAGACATAGACACCCACTAACTTACATTATGATGGCTTTGCTGGTTAATATCTTTTAACAATATTCCCGTAATCTTGTCTAAGCTAGTCTCTGTTTTACGCAATCGAATAGTTGTTCTATGATTCTTCTTACATAGCCTTCTAGCATAGGTTTAGCTAGGCTTCCAAGAGGACCGCTAACATTTACATCAGCCCACCAAGCTATCTCCGTAGACCCGTTTAGGCTTCTTAGTCTTATCTCTACTACTCCATTGAATCCGCTCCCCGCTCCAGAACCTGTAAGATTCAACTTAGCTACGTATGCTTGAGGGTCTTCTTCTAGCACTCTACTTGAGGCATGGAAGACACCCTTAATAAAGCCTATACTTACTTTTACTCTAGCTGTTACTCTTTTCTCTTCATCTACAGAATATTCTTCGATGCCAGGGATGCATTGGATAACTTTTCTAGGATCAGATATAAAACTCCAAACCTTATCTATCTCGGATTGGACAGCAAGCTTTCCCTCAAACCTCATACAGAGATATCATCGTAACTAGAATATATGTTTGCATTCTCGGAAGAATACTAGCGTGCTCGTTCTATAACATTATCACCACTCTAAAACAAGATTGTTACAAAAATATGCTTATATTCTTGCTAAGACTTTTCTTTACGTGACCTAATATGGTTATGAATTGGAGTAAAATCGTTGATTGGAGCAGGGTAAAGATATACGATTTATCTCAGCCGACAAGCTGGAAGCAGCCACCTTTCATGTGGTATCCTCCAATGAAAGTCTACTGGATTAAGACCCTCGGAGAACATGGCGTAAACGCTCAATTCATCGAGACATCTCTACACTTCGGAACACATTTCGACAGCCAAATGCATTTTGTTACAGGTGGAAAAGATGTTGCAAGCCTACCCTTAGAAGACTACCTAGTAGGTGAAGGTGCTATAGTGGATATCTCACCATATGTAGGAGATTACGATATCTACACCTCGAATACAATTGAGAAGGCAGCTAGAGAAGGAGGGGTAGAGATAAAGAAAGGAGACATACTGATAATCCATACAGGATACCATAAGTATGCATGGTGTGGGACAGAGCCAGATGAAGTAAGATACATGGTTAAGCATCCTGGACCAGACATAAGCTTTGCTAAATGGTGTATCGATATGAAGATAAAGTGGATTGGTGTAGATGCTATGTCTGCTGATCATCCACTTAATACCGTCATTAGGAGGGCTAGACCAGACTTAGTAGCAGAAGCAGAGAAGAAGTGGGGAAAGAAGATAGATGAATTAATGCCTTGGCCTGAAAACTATCAGTTAATGCACTTAAAACTCTTCCCGCACATGATACTACATGCAGAGAATCTGGGTGGAGAAATAAGCAAGATAGTCAATAGAAGATGCATAATCGGAGCATTCCCATTCAAATTCCAAGATGGAGAGTCAGCATTTGCAAGAATAGTAGCTTTCGCTAACGAGAAGTAAAACATATACTCCTCACTTTTTTCTACATTTATAGGAAAACCCATGATATGAGAAGCATAGTTTACACGTAGGTTACTGCTTTAATTCTTCCTAGTAAACCATTACCCTTCAAGAACTCTAAGGTTTTCTTGTATAGATTTGAAGACGGTTCATACATCATTAATAGGATCTCATGTCCTACATCTAGATGGTTTTCAATCTGTTTTACATATACATCTGCTATCATCTCCTTCTCAGTAGTTAGAATCTCTGAGCTTGGGATTAATATCAACCCGTAACCTTCTTCAACGTATCTCTCTATTAAACCCAGACTCTTAATGGCAGCCTCAGCTGGAGCTACTAAAATCCTGCCCCCTCTACTATCTGAGCATACTAGTTTTTCATATTCATTCAGGTGGAGTTGCTTGCAATCATACTCTAGGAAACCGCATATCTCTCTTACACAGCTCTCAAAGTCTCTTGGATACATGCTACTCCCAGCTCTCTCTTCAGGATATATAACGAGAGGTGGAATATCATATATTTCGTAATTAAATCCATATTTTCTGAAAGTATCATCTAAAATCTCGATAAATACTCCAGGTCCAGGTTTTATGTTGTTCTTAACATCTACTTCTCTCGGTCTCCCACCCCAAGAAGGATCAGTCTGTGTCTCTCTATACCCGCAGCTTGGACTTATCCCTAAACCAATCAACTTAAACTTTCCTGTATTATTCTCTTTTAAGATTTCAGAGATCCCGACAGCAATCCTTCTACATAACTCCCTAAACAAAGAATTGTTATACTGTTCTCTAACAAACCACCACCTTCTCAGACCAAGATAAACAGCTTCAGGGCATGGAAGCTGGAGAAAACATGCCTGCTTCGACTTCACGATATCCCATACAGGTTTAACAACATTCCTCCACCGAGCAATCCCAGGAGCTCTCGAATTAACGTTCAGTATACAGTGACCTAGTATAATAGTCTCCATAAACATCTAAGCTATCAATTGAAACTCTAAGTAATTAACATAACTTATTATCAGTCTAACCAGTTTTACATATTGGTTCATAAGCTTCAAGTGAATACTCTATATTGAATATTAGATAACTTTATAAGTATCCTATAGACATTAGAGTGTATGAATCCTAAGAAGAAGATTTCTAGGAGAGAAGCTCTCTCGACAGCCGGTAAAGTTGCTGTCGGTGTTGTAGCTGCAGGCGTTGTAGCTGGTGCTGCTGGATATTACGCAGGTAGTAGTGCTGCACCCGCCGCAACTACTATAACACAGACCAAGACTGTAACAGCAGCTGCTGCAACAGTAACTGCACCGACAACAATTACACAGACAGTAACTAAGACTGAGACTAAAGTAGCTGAGATAGCTCGTAAAGTTGTGATGGGGATGGTTTTAGGAGGTTATATCGAGGGGTCTACCTGGGATGGTCGGCAGATAAGAGCTGTAGAAAGATTGAAGAAGCTTTACCCATGGTTTGATTACGTTTACGATGAGGGAGTAGTCTTAAAAGGTAAAGACCCTATATCATCAGCTAAAGACTTCATCACAGTTAATAAGGCAAACATTATTTTCGGAAGTTGGGAGCCAGCTGCTATACCAGCGTTCCATAGAGTAGCAGGGGATTATCCTGACGTGTACTTCTTAGGCATAGTTGGAAGTGACATATCTTCACAGAGGAATTTTATGAGAGTCTTCGTAAGACAATACCAGGCGATGTATCTTGAAGGATTAATCGCTGGTGGTATAACCAGAACTAACAAGATAGGTATTGCTGTAGGTCCTGCATGCGTTCAGAACTGGAGGAGAATGGCAGCCTTTTATCTTGGGATAAAAGATGCAAATCCGAACGCCACCCTCTATGTTAAATATGTTGGAGAATGGTATGACCCCCCGAAGGAGAGGGAAGTCTCGCTGGCTCTAGTCGACTTAGGAGTAGATGTCTTAACACATTATACTGACTCTGTAGAGCCTCTGAAAGTCTGCGAAGAGAAGGGCATATGGTTTGTAGGTAAAGATACCGATATCGTAGGTTTATACGGCTGGTCGACTACCGACACTGTAGCTATTTCATTCGATACAAGATGGGAAGTAATGTTTGATGTAATATTTAAAGAGTATTTAGCGGGAACTACGCATCCTGATAGGCTGATCTTTGTAGGCATGAATAGACATATCTCCCTTCCACCTGATAATCCATGGGTGCCTGGACAGACTATTCTACCAGCAGTTGACCTACAGAATGATAATAAGGTTGGCTTAGATGCTATTAGTCCAAAAGCTAAGCGTTTGATCCCAGACAAGATATTAAGACTGATCGAAGCTAGGAGAGAACAAATGTTGGCAGGAGTTTGGGACCCATTCTTCGAGCATGAACTCGTTAGTAGTGGTGAGGGAATAGCGATCCCCGAGCTAGGGCTAGACGTGCCGCCGAAGGGTACTGTAGTCAAGCCAGCTGGTGTAATGCCTTCCGATGAGTGGCTGCTTGGAAAACTCAACTTCCAGCTTGATGGGATAGTGTTGGTGAAGTAGATCTCCTAGGTTTTATTTCTACAACCTATCTTTTTATTCTTTTATGTATGGTTCTCCTAATGCTTCAGGCTTAGATAGAGCCCACTTCTTCCTAAATTTCTCTCTAGATATTATGACTAGGACGGCGATTGTTGCGATGAATGGGAGCATCCTCAATATAGGTAGAGGCGCAGGAATACCCGCGTATATTGTTTCAGGAGAGATTGCAAACTGCCAAATGAAGCCGAAGGTTAGAGCCCCTCCTAAAAGTATCATCGGCCTCCATAGTGAAAACATTACGAGTGCAAACGCTATCCACCCTAACCCTTTCGTAGGTAGATGGCTCCAAGCCCCCAAATAGGTTGTGGATAGGAATGCTCCAGCTAAACCTGCAAGCATCCCTCCGATTACTGTACAGAGATAGCGTGTCCTGATTACCTTCACTCCCGAGACTTCTGCCGCAAAGGGGTTCTCACCCACAGACTTAATCTTTAACCCTAGGTGGGTCTTAGAGAGTACAAACCATATTACGACCACTATTATTAGTGCTATGAAGAACATTGGAGATAATTCGTATATTCGTGGAGAGACAACTCCACGTGGGAGTGGGCCAGAGTATCTATCAGCCCAGTAGGTGACGAAGCCCATTGCGAAGAGCCATATCCCCATACCGCTCACAACTTGGTTAACCTTAAGAGATGTCGACAATATTGCATGTATAAGACCGAATAAGCCTCCAATTATCATTCCAATTATGAATGCTGGTATAAGACCCCAGGTTGAGGCGGTTATGAAGCCCGCCGCAGCCCCCAGAAGCATTAAACCTTCGATACCCACGTTAATGACTCCTGACCTTTGATTCAATAACTCTCCTATCGCTGCTATGAGTAAGATTGTTGCTACTTCTAGTGACCTAGCTATGAATGGCCACATTATTTCATCCTCCTAATCCTATACATGTAGAAGAACTGGAAAGCAGCAAAAGTTATAGATACTAACCCAAGGAAGAGTACATCTAGACCGAAGGGTAGACGAAGCCTTCGAACTAGAACAGTTGACCCTACCATTATCGAGCCTATGAAGACAGATGTAGGAATCGCTGCCACAGGATTTAGTAGGCAGACTAGACCTATGATTAAACCCCAATACGTAAGATCTCCTATAGCCTTATATGCTTCAGGCCTGGGGATCATAAGGAATGCTGGGTCTCCAGCCCACATGTGGTATCCTGAGAGACCTGCGATGGCGCCTCCTATAGTCATGACTAGGATGTATGTTCTAGGAGCGTTTATACCTACATGCTGGGCAGCTGTAGGACTGTTTCCGAGAACACGTATCTTGTATCCCAGCACTGATTTACTCAAGAATATGTATAACACTATAGCTATCCCGACTGCTAGATAACTAGTAAAAGGTGTATAGAATATTATTGGTGCATGAGCATTTGGTGGGAGAGGTCTACTTGTTGATTCTGCGATGCCAGCCCATGGACCTCCAACAGTTAGAAGGTAAACAAGCCAGAAAGCAATGTTATTAAGCATTAAGCATCCTACGACTTCATTTACGTTAAGCTTACCTCTTAAGTATCCTGCAAGCGCTCCATAGCCTGCACCGAAGAGGGCTCCAGAAAGCAGCATAAGCGGAATCAAGAGCGCTGGATGTAGAGTTGGTAGGCTATACGCAACAGCAAACGCTCCAATCGTCCCAAGATAGAATTGTCCTTCCATTCCTACATTCCATAAACGAGCACTATATGGGATAATGAATGCAAGTGTACTGAAGAGTAGGAAGAGCCCTCTATGGAGAGTAGTTGGAAGCCCGAGTTTAGAATCAAAAGCAAATGAGAATATGTTTGTATATGCATCTATAGGGTTGGCTCCTTCAATGGATAAAAATATGCTGAAAATTATGAAGGAGAAAACTAGTGAGAGAAGAGAAATTCTAACAGCCTGACCACCTGATACTACGGGGATCCTCTCAAGTTTCAGCTTTAAAGCTTCTAGACTAATCATTCGTTTCTTCACCTCCCTGAGTAGGCACCCGTCATCATTGCTCCTATGACTTCCTTCTTAGCCTGCTCGGCTGGGAGGATACTTACGAATCGACCCTCATAGATTGGTGCTACCCTATCACTTAGCTGTAAGACTTCATCGAGATCATCCGATATTAGGAGCACACCCATCCCCTTCTCTTTACAATCGAGAAGTCTCTTTCTAACGTATTCTGTAGCAGCAACATCTAAACCAACTGTTGGTAAATTAGCGATAAGTAGTTTTGATGTTCTTGGGATGACTCTACTCAATATTAGTCTTTGAAGGTTTCCACCTGAAAGATGTGCTGCTTTAGTGTATATACTGGGAGCTACTACTTCAAACTCGGAGATGACTTTCTCTGCATACTCACGTATCTTCTTATAGTTTAAGAGACCTCTACTTACGAATTCTTTATCAAAATACAGGCTCATTAAGATATTTTCAACAAGTGAGAAACCCCCTATGACGCCGACGCCCAATCTTTCTGAGGGGATGTATCCAATACCCATCTTTAATCTTTCAAGGACAGGGGCATTTGTAATGTCTTTTCCCATGAAGATTATTCTCCCAGTCTCAGCTCTTCGAAGTCCTGCCAAAACCTCAGCTAATTCTTGCTGACCATTACCGCTTACACCTGCGATCCCGAAGATTTCTCCCTCTCTGATAGTAAAAGAGACATCCTTTATAGCTGGGAGACCCTTATCATTCATAGCTGATAGATTCTCCACTTTTAGTATTTCTCCCCCAATGTTTACTTTGGGCTTGCTCAGAGCAAACAATACTTCTTTCCCAACCATGTACTCAGCAAGAGCTTTCATAGTAGCATCTTTCGTTTCGAGGCGTTTTACCACCTTCCCCCTTCTAAGAATCGTCACTCTATCGCTTATAGCGAAGACTTCAGGCAGCTTATGTGTAACAAATGGGACCAAGGCTATGTCCTGCTTACTCATAGTTTTAAGAGAATTGAGAAAAGCTTCAGTCTCTAGAGGTGTTAGAACAGAAGTTGGCTCATCAAGTATGAGTATCTTTGCACCACGGTAGAGAGCTCTTATGATCTCTACTAGCTGTTGTTCTCCAGCAGATAGCTGCCATACTCTAGCATCCAAGTCTATCCTGAAACCATACTTTCTACATAATTCTTCTACTTCTCTCCTCATCTTCTTGAAGTCTAAGATTCTACCAGCTTTAGGATGACCTAAAATGATGTTCTCTAATACTGTATGAGCAGGTATCAGTCTTCTCTGCTGGTGAACCATCCCTATGCCCATATTGATGGCATCCAAGGGAGACCTAAATCTAACTTTCCTTCCATACAAGTAGATCTCTCCACGGTCAGGCTGTAGAACCCCATATAAGATATTCATTAAGGTAGTCTTTCCTGCTCCATTCTCTCCCAAGATAGCATGAATCTCACCTGACTTGAATTCGAGATCTACATCGTCAAGAGCAACAACTCCTCCTGGATATATTTTCGTTAACCCTCTAACTTCAAGTATCGTCTCTCCGCCTTCTACCTTCCCATCCATACCGCTATACCCCATTCCTTTTCTGATGCTATCATCAACTACTACCCTATATTTTAGGATTAGATATGTGCTAACCATTTTTAAACGATGAGGATGATGTAAGTAAAAAAGAAAAGGTTGAAAAACAAAATATTAATAGGCTTGCATAAAAGACTCTACTTCTTCTTTACTCTCTTCTTAGCTTGTTTTGCTTGAGGCTTCTTTACTGCTTTCTCTCTTAGATATAGGAAGACGCTCTTCTCAGCTAGCTTATTCATTTCTTCAAGAATTTTTCTGGCTTCCTCGCTTTCAACTGCTTTCTTGAATATGTCTTCATTTCTAAACTCCATCTCTATACAGCAATCCACAGGTAGCTCTTCTACCTGGTATCCTCCATAAACAAACTTCACAGAAGCTGATCTCAACCCAGCCAGCTTCTTCAAGAACCTAGCATAATTCTTTAAGATAAATCCTTGGAATTCTTCTACCGAAACTTCAGGCTTCTTCTTTAACTCCTGAACTACTCTAATCATACAGAATAGATGTATAAACCTATTTTTATGATTTACTCTAATTAATCCAGCATACTACATGGCATGAGAGTAGACTCTCTAAGAAACAGCTACTCAGCATGTAAACTTGAAGTAAGAATAACCACAAGTGTTATCTTGAAACACGATATAAAAATGGAGGGGTAGAGCTAAGTATAAAATATACCATAAAAACTTCTAAACTGAGAAGTTGCTCCGGTAGTATAGCCAGGACAAGTATACGGGCCTTTCGAGCCCGGGACCCGGGTTCAAATCCCGGCCGGAGCAAAAACCAAAAATTCCTCCCAAAACACATTCGTTAACAAGATAAAATTTTCAAATTTTTCTAAAACCTTTATGTCGACATTAAAGTTTAGAGATGACGGTTAGAGTAATGGTTCTTCTAAGTCTTCCATTTGATTGATTTCTAGCTAGGTAGCTTATATCTCCTATACCTGCTTCTATTTTTCGAGTATAGTCTTGAGTTTACCTATAAGCATTTTTACATCATCTACT